>ERZ1643246.574-NODE-574-length-46207-cov-14.819054_pt1 | contig 46207 bp, 51 predicted proteins | sample MGYA00579265_ERZ1643246 | MGnify/ENA primary metagenome ERZ1643246 (study PRJEB29033, sample SAMEA4952261) | chicken gut metagenome | biome: Broiler Chicken; feature: Gastrointestinal Tract; material: Caecum | place: Ireland | collected 2018 | study: Broiler... | reverse complement strand
CCGTTTAGCCGTCTGTCTGCATAATTTTGTTCTTTCCTTATGCGTCATCAGCTAAAGGCGTCCGGCAATTCTTTTTCGGCATTGGAAGTGATAATGACCACCGGGCGCTGCTTGGCTTTGACTGTCTCCTTGGTCTCGGGCACATAGAATTCCATCCGGTCCAGCTCCCACAGCAAGTCGTTGGGGAACTCCAGGTCGGCCTTGTCCACCTCGTCAATGAGCAGCACCGTCTGCTCCTCAGACTGAAAGGCCTCCCCCAGTTTGCCCAGCTTGATGTATTTGGCAATGTCGTCCACCGCTTCGCCAAACTGACTGTCGTAGAGGCGCTGCACCACGTCGTAGACGTACAGGCCGTCCTGGGCCTTGGTGGTGGATTTGACGCTCCAGGTGATGAGCGGCCGGCCCATGGATTCAGCGATGGCCTGGGCCAGCACGGTCTTGCCGGTGCCCGGCTCGCCCTTGATCAGCAGGGGCTTGCCCAAAGCCAGAGCGATATTCACCGCCTCCTGCAGCTCCTGGGAGGCCACGTAGGTCTCGGTTCCGCGAAAGGTATGCTTCATCATATAAACTCCTTATGTCGTTATCATGCAGAAAGAGCAGGCGGCCCGGCCAAAAGCCGGGCCGCCTGTTACATCCGCGCGTTATACCCGGCGGCTCTCCTCCGGACGAATCCGCAGCTCTCCCGCCAGGGCACTGTCGATTGCGGCCAGAAACCGCTCCCGCTCCTCACTGAGCGTCCCCTTGAGGGGCAGATAGTTGGACGCATGATCACAGGTGAAGTGCAGCGGGTCCACCGTCAGGTTGGCCACCATATACCGCACCTGGTGCAGAATCTCCTCCGGCGTACACTGCACAAACTTCCCGCTTTTCCAGTAGCGGTACAGCCGGGTGCCCGGCTCCATCACCAGGGAGAGGAGCGACAGATGCCGGGGGCGCATGGCGTTGATGATCTCTGTGCTGGCCCTGGCGTGCTCCAGACCCGCGCCATGGCCGTCCAGCCCCAGCAGGATCATGGCCCACAGGTCCAGGCCGGCCTCACGGAGCATGGTGCCCGCCTGCAGCATCTCCTCCGCCGTGACCCCCTTGACCATTTCCTTCAGCAGCTCGTCGCTGCCGCTCTCCACCCCCAGATACACCCGGGTCAGCCCCGCTTCCCGCAGGGCGCGCAGCTCCTCCGGCGTCTTTTTCAGGGTGGGCTTGGGACCCGCAAAGGTGGCTACCTTCTGCAGCGAAGGAAAGGTGAGGTACAGGGCGTGGAGAATGCGCAGCAGATCCTCCATAGGCAGGCCGATGGCATCGCCGTCGCACAGAAATACCCGGGAAACGTCTCCGTAATAGTTCTTTGCCATCAGGATGTCCTCCAGGATATCCCGGATGGGCCGCACATGGTAGCGCTTGTCCTTGTACATGCCGCAAAAGGCGCAGGCATTGTGGGAGCAGCCTACGGTGACCTGGAGCAGATAGCTGTTCCGCTCACCGGGGGGACGGTAGATGTTGCCTTCATATCGCATGGTGTGCGCTCCGTTTCTTCCTCAGATTAGATCAGCGCTTGTTGGACTTGCGCCAGATGCCCATGGCCTCCGCCTGGCGGATCAGCTCCTCCCGGAAGTCGGGGTGGGCAATGCCGATGATGGCCTCTGCCCGCTGCCAGGTGGCCAGGCCCTTCAGGTTTACAATACCGTACTCGGTAACCAGGTAGTGGAGGTTGGAGCGGGTATCGGTGACAATGGAACCCTCCCGCAGAGTGGGGCGGATCCGGGATGTCAGCGTGCCGTCCTTCCCCTTCATGGTGGAGGAGCAGCAAATAAAACTCTTGCCCCCCTTGGACAGATAGGCACCCAGTACAAAGTCCAGCTGTCCGCCGGCACCGGAGATATGCCGCACACCGGAGGACTCGGCGTTCACCTGGCCGAACAGGTCCACGTCCACCGCGTTGTTAATGGAAATAAAGTTGTCCAGCTGGGCGACCACCCGCACATCGTTGGTATAGTCCACCGGGGCGCCCATACAAGCGGGGTTGTTGTTCAGATAGTCATAGAGCTTCTGGCTGCCCGCGGCAAAGGCATAGGTCTGCCGGCCCCGGTCGATGCTCTTATGGGCGCCGGTGATCTTTCCCGCCAGGGCCATATCCACAAAGCCGTCCACATACATCTCGGTGTGGACGCCCAGGTCCTTCAGATCGGACTGGGCAATCATGGAACCCACCGCGTTGGGCATACCGCCGATGCCCAGCTGCAGGCACGCTCCGTTAGGGATCTCTGACACGATTAGCTTGGCCACCGCCTCGTCCACCGGGGTAGCGGGCGAGGCTCCCAGGGTCCACATGGGGGGATTTTCTCCCTCTACCACATAGGTCACGTCGGAAATATGGATGCTCTCCTCAAATCCCCCCAGGCATCGGGGCATGTTCTGGTTGACCTCCACAATGACAGCGTCCGCCACCTCGCACAGGGCTCTCATGTGAGAAATGGAAGGGCCGAAATTGAAGTATCCGAATTCGTCCATAGGGGCCACCTGGAACATGGCCACCTGAACAGGCTTCAGGTAACGGCGGTAATGGCCGGGCATCTCCGAATAGCGCAGGGGGATATAGAAGCAGCTGCCCTCGGCGATCATCTTGCGCTCCACCCCGGACATGTGCCAGGAGTTCCAGGTGAAATGCTCCGCTACATCGGGCACCTGCATAATGGCGGGCTTCTCAAACAGCACGCCGCCCCGGACCTTTACGTCGGTCAGCTCCTCATACCGGGCCGCCAGGGCCTTGTCCAGGGTCCGGGGAGTGCACACGCACCACCCGTAGTCCACCCAGTCGCCGGAGCGAATCAGGCTCACCGCCTGCTGGGGTGTGGTCAGCTTCTCCTGATACAGCTTTTGAAAATCCATTCTGTTCTCCCCTTTTGATTATTCCCACTCAAACACGCCGCGATTAAGGATCGGCTTGCCGGTGGTCTGATTGAGGAAACGGAAATAGACTCTCCCCTCTTCCATCTTCCACAGCTGGAACTTCACCGGGGTGCCCGGATACAGCACAGAGGTCATCTGAGCCGCCATCCGCTTCATCCGCTCAGGCTGGCCGGGGATCAGCGCCCCGATCGCCATACGGCAGCAGAAGCCGAAGGAGCACAGGCCCTGCATGCAGGAACTCTCCAGCCCCATCTTGCGGGCATAGTCGGGGTCCACGTGGATCAGGTTGGTGTCCCCGGTGAGCCGCTAGAGCAGATGCTGTACGGGACTGATATAGTCCTCCTCCTCGTAGTCGGGAGCCCGGTCGGGGATAACCACATCGCTCTTAGGCATGGGCGGGCCGCCGAACCCCCCCGCCTCATGGAAAAAGGTGGTGGAACGGTTGACGCACACCAGATTGCCCGCCTCATCCCGCACGTCAAGCTGGGTTTTAACCACCGCGCCCTTCCCCTCTCCCCGGTCATACACATCGGTGATGCGGTCCTGATACTGGAAGGTCCCCTTGATGGGGTCGATGGGGCGATACATGATCAGCTCATGGTCCATATTCAGAAAGGAGATGGTCGGCTTGATGATCTCGTTGGCCAGCATGGAGGCGGGCAGAGGCATCCACTGATAGGGACGCACGTTGATGGTACCCCAGTAGGGAATGGTCCCGTAGCTGGGCAGCGCCTTCATGTCCTTCTCATAGGTATACATCAGGTCCTCCGCCTTGGCGCCCACCGCCAGGGCATAGAGGGCGATATCCCGCCAGTTGTACTCCAGATAGCGGGGCTCCATCCGCTGGCCCACCAGCAGCTTCGCCAAATCCACTCGTTCCATTGACGTCCCTCCTTATTATAATAACGGCTGGAGAGCACCCCGGTCAATACCGGGGTGCTCTCCAGAGCCCGGAATTCGCCTTATTTCTTCAGCTCTTCGCGGGCAATGATGTTCTTCTGAATCTCAGAGGTGCCCTCGTAAATGGGCACAATGCGGGCGTCACGGTACATCCGCTCCAGAGGATAGTCCCGCATGTAGCCATAGCCGGAGTAGATCTGCAGGGCCTTGTTGGTGACCTCCACGGCCATCTCAGAGGCGTAGTACTTGGCGATGGCGGCGATCTCGGTGCAGTTCTCCCCCCGGTCCATGGTCATGGCGGCCTCATAGATCAGGGCGCGGGCGGCGGAGACCTTGGTGGCCATGTCGGCGATATACCACTGCAGGCCCTGCTGCTTCTCCAGGGGCTTGCCGAACTGGACGCGCACCTTCAGGTAGTCCTTGGAGAGCTTCAGCGCCTCCTCGGCGATGCCCAGGGCCTGGGAGGCCATGCCGATACGGCCGCCGTCCAGGGCCTCCATGAAGATCTTGAAGCCCTTGCCCTCCTTGCCCAGCAGGTTGGTCTTGGGCACGCGGCAGTTCTCAAAAATCAGCTCGGACACGTCTGCGGCCCGGATGCCCATTTTCTCCTCCCGCTTGCCGATGATAAAGCCGGGGGTGTTCCGGTCCACGATGATGGTGGACATGCCGTGATAGCCCTTGGTGGGGTCGGTCACAGCCAGAATGGTGACAAAGTCGCCCTCGTTGGGGCCCATGTTGGAGATGAAGCACTTGGAGCCGTTGATCACATACTCGTCGCCGTCCAGCACCGCGGTGGTCTGGACGTTGGCGGCATCGGAACCGGCGTTGGGCTCGGTGAGGGCGAAGCCGGCGATCCAGCCCTTGGCGGAGCCGGTCAGGTACTTTTCTTTCTGCTCGGGGGTGCCGTACTTGATGATACCGGTGATGGCCATGGTGTGCACGCTCATCACCTCGGCGGTGCTGGCGCACTGGCGGGCCAGCTCGGTAACCATCAGGGACTTCTCCATCATGCCGAAGCCGGCGCCGCCGTACTCCTTGGGGACGCCAATGCCCATAAAGCCCATCTTGCCCAGCTTCTCCAGAATGGCGGGCTCCATACGCTCATTTTTATCCATCTCGGCGGCGATGGAGGCCAGCTCTTTATCGGCAAACTCCTTGGCCAAGGCCTGGACCATTTTCTGAGTTTTCGTCAGTTGAAAAGCCATGTTTTCTTACCTCCTGTATGACTGTGCCCGCCTCAAGCCTGGGTCTTGGCGGCCTGGAAGGATGCGATCATCTCGGGAACCACTTTGAACAGGTCGCCGCAGATGCCGTAGTCGGCCACCTGGAAAATGGGGGCGGCGGCGTTCTTGTTCACGGCGATGATGTGCTCGGAGTCCTGCATACCGGCCTGGTGCTGAATGGCGCCGGAGATACCCAGAGCGATATAGATGCGGGGATGGACGGTCTTGCCGGTCTGGCCCACCTGATGGTCGGCGGGCAGCCAGCCGTTGTCCACCACCGCGCGGGAGGCGCCTACCACGCCGCCCAGCACGTCGGCCAGCTCCTGAGCCAGGCGGATGCCCTCCTCAATGTTGCTGGAAATGCCGCGGCCCACGGACACCACCACGTCGGCGCCGGTCAGGTCCACCAGCTTGCGGGTCTCCTTCACGATCTCCCGCACGCGGGTGTGCAGGTCGGCGTCGGTGAGCACTACCTCGGGGCGGACGATCTCCACGGCGTTGGCCTTGGCCTCGTTGTACTCGTTCTTCTTCATCACGCCGGGGCGGACGGTGGCCATGGCGGGACGGAAGCGGGGGCAGATAATGGTGGCCATCAGGTGGCCGCCGAAGGCGGGACGGGTCATCTTCAGGTCACGGTTTTCCATGTCCCAGTTGGTGCCGTCCACGTCCAGGGTGGAACTCTCCCGGAGGAATTCCACATACTTGGCCACATCCACATCCAGGTGGGTGCAGTCGGCGCACAGGCCGGTGTGCAGCCGGGCGGCGCACCGGGGCGCCAGGTCGCGGCCGATGTTGGAGGCGCCGAAGAGCATGATCTCAGGCTTGTAAGCCTGCACGGCGTCGCTGACCACCTTGGCGTAGGCGTCGGTGGTATAGTCCTTCAGCAGAGGGGATTCACACAGATAGACCTTGTCGGCGCCATAGCCGCCCAGGTCCTTGACCAGCCCCTCCACATTGTCGCCCACCAGCAGGCCGCACAGGTTGACGCCCAGCTCGTCGGCCAGCTTGCGGCCCTCGGAAATCAGCTCATAGCTGGTGGGCATCATCACGCCCTGGCGCTGCTCGCAGAATACCCAAACATCCTTAAAGGCGGCAATATCCGCGCTGTTATAAGTTCCCATGATTCAAGTGCTCCTTTCCGTTAGATCACATGCTTGGCAGCCAGAATACCGGCCAGCTTGTCGGTGGTCTCCCGGCCGCTGCCCTCCAGCATCATGCCGGTGCCCTTCTGAGGGGGCGTGAAGGACTTGAAGATGTTGGTGGGAGAGCCCTTCAGGCCGATGGTGGTCAGGTCAATGAGGGGATCGTCCTTCAGCGCCTCAAAGTCCAGAACGGTGTAGGGCTTGTTGTAGCACTCGCTGATGCCCTGCATGGTCATGTAGCGGGGCTCGTTGAGCTCCTTGATGCAGGTCAGAAGGCAGGGCGTGGTGGTCTCCACCACCATGTAGCCGTCCTCCAGCATCCGCTTGCACACCACCTTGTCCCCCTCCCGGGTGACGTTGGCTACGTAGGAGACCTGGGGCAGACCCAGCTTCTCGGCGATCTGGGGACCCACCTGGGCGGTGTCGCCGTCGATGGCCTGACGGCCGCAGAAGATCACGTCGTCCTTGTCCAGGCCGATCTTCTTGATGGCGGCGGACAGGATCTGAGAGGTGGCATAGGTATCGGAGCCGCCGAACTCCCGGGCGGACACCAGCACGGCCTCGTCGGCGCCCATGGCCAGCAGCTCACGGAGCATCCCCTCGGCGGGGGGCGGACCCATGGTAACCACCACTACCTTGCAGCCGGTCTCGTCCTTCAGCCGCAGGGCGGCCTCCACCGCGTTCATGTCGTCGGGGTTGGTGATGGTCTGCATGGACGCACGGTTCAAGGTGCCGTCGGGATTGACCGCCACTTTGCCGGAAGTGTCGGGCACCTGCTTTACACAAACAATGGCTTTCATGTTTTGATTAGCACTCCTTATTGAAAATGTATGCTGGGAAATCACGCCCGTCTGGGTCAGCTCTGCGATCTTGGGACCGGAAACACCCACGGCGCGGAGGATTTCCTCCGTGTGCTGCCCCAGGGCGGGAGCGGGCATTGCGGTAACGTCCAGCGGTGTGGCCCCCAGCTTCATGGGGGTGCCCACCCGGTAGAGCGGGCCCAGCACCGGATCCTGACCGGCCACAATCATCTCCGCAGCGCGGATCTGAGGATCGTGCACCATCTCCTCCACCGATTTGAGGGCGCCACCGGCCAGCTTGCTGGCACCCATGGCGGCCACCAGCTCGTCCTTCTTCCAGGCGCCGGTGATCTTGCCGATCTCGGGGATGAGCTCCTCCAGGTTGGCCAGGCGGCTGGCATTGTCGGCGAACCGGGGATCGTCAACCAGCTGGTCGGCGCCGACCAGGGCGCAGAACTTTTTCCACTGGCCCTCGGAGCTGATGGCAACGGCGGCGTAGCCGTCCTGGGCGGCGAAGGTGCCCAGAGGGGCCACTTCGGTGTCCTGGTTGCCGTTCTTGGGAACGATCCTGCCGTCGATGGAGTAGTTCATGACGAACAGCTCCAGCATATAGAAGATGCAGTCCAGCACGGAGACCTCAATTTTTGTGCCCTCGCCGCTGGTGAGCTTGTGGAACAGAGCCATCACGATGCCGGAGAGCAGAGCCAGGCCGCTGTACGTGCCGCCGAAATCCACGCCGGGCATCATGGGGGGCTCGCCCCGCCGTCCCGTGCGGTCCATCATGCCGCTCATGGCGGTGAGAATCAGGTCGTCAGCCAGGTGGTCTTTCAGGGGTCCGCTCTCACCAAAGCCGGTGATGGCGGCGTAGATCACGCCGGGGTTGATCGCCTTGGCGGCTCCATAGTCCAGAACGGAGGGGTCATCGGTCACCACCACATCGCAGGAGGCGGCCAGCTTCAGCAGCAGATCCCTGCCCTCGGGTTTGGTGTAGTCCAGACACAGGCTTTTCTTGTTCCGGTTCAGGCCGGCGAAAAAGGCGCTGGCGCCGTTTTTCAGGGGTCCGCGGGCGCGGTTGGGGTCGCCGCCGGGCAGCTCCACCTTGACCACCTGGGCGCCGCAGTCACCCAGATTCATGGTGCAGAAGGCGCCGGGCAGGCTGGCTGTCAGGTCCAGCACCTTGATTTCACTCAGTACATGTTCCATATCCCCGCCTCCTCAAATCACGCCGTCGGCCTGGAATTGGGCCAGCTCTTCCTTGGTGTAGTAGGCGCCCAGGATCTCGTCGTTGTTCTGGCCCAGCAGAGGAGCGGTGGTAAAGCGATCCTCCGTCCCTTCGCCGAACTTGATCACCTTGCCCACGGTGAGCACGTCGCCCACCCGCTGGTCCACCACGGTGGGCAGCATGTTGCGGGCTTTCAGGTGGGGGCTCTCAATAGCCTCCTCCATGGTGTTCACCGGCCCGGCGGGTACGCCGGCGGCAGCGCAGCGGGCGTCAAAGTCGGCCCGGGTCACGTTGGCCAGCAGCTCTGTCAGCTGGGGCCGCAGCTCGCCCAGATAGGCGGCCCGGCGGGCGTCGTTGGTGGGATACCGCTCTGCCCACTCCGGTTTGCCGAAAGCCTGGCAGAAGCTGGCCCACTGGCTGTCCCTGGTGACCGCCAGGGCCACCCAGCCGTCGGCGCAGGGCAGAATGTCATAGGGGGCCCAGGCGTCGTGGAGATGGCCGGTGCGGGAGGCATTCTCCCCACAGTTGAGGGCGGCCACCTTCTCACCCATAACGCTGGCCACCGAATCCAGCATGGAGACCTCCACCCGCTGGCCCTTGCCGGTCTTTTTGGCGTGGTACAGAGCCAGGACAATGGTGGTGCCCAGGTAGGTGCAGGACAGGTGATCGCTGACGTAGCAGCCCACCCGGGAGGGCTCCCCCTCCGGCTCGCCGGTGGCGTCCATGATGCCGCTCTGAGCCTGAACGGCAATATCATAGGCGATATAGTCCTTCTGGGGGCCTGCGCTGCCATAAGAGGAGAGCTTGCCGTACACCAGCGCGGGGTTGATTTTGGAGAGCTCCTCAAAGCCCAGACCCATTTTCTCCATGGTGCCGTTCTTGAAGTTCTCCACCAGAACGTCGGCGTCCTTCACCAGGCGCTTGAGGATCTCCTTGCCCTGGTCATCCTTCAGATTCAGGGTGATGCTCTTCTTGCCCCGGTCGGTGTAGCAGTGGTAGGCGCTGATGCCGTCGATGAAGGGGGGATAGTCCCGAATGGTATCGCCGCTACCGGGGCGCTCCACCTTGATGACTTCCGCGCCGTAATCGGAAAACTCGGTATCAGTAAAAGGGTTTATCGTAGTAAGATCCAGTACGCGGACACCTTTCAGCGGAAGCATAGCTGGTCAATTCTCCTTTCCTGCAGCCCGGGCACCCTGCTCTTCCAGAACGCTGCGAGGAACAAACAGGGGGTCCTTACCAGCTTGAATAATTTGTTCAGTAGACATATCTCCGAAGTCTTTTCTGAGGTATTTTATCGCCGAGATAATCGAGAAGATGCAGAGAACCCCGATGGGAATGGCCGTAAGTAGTGCCGCAGACTGAACTGCAGACAACGGTGCATCAGCAAACAAGAAAGCCAGCGGGGTGGCAATAATAACCAGAGCCAAAAGCAGGCGGTACAGCCGGTTGGGCTCTTCCCCCTCTCCCAGCCGCTTTGCCGTTGTGGCTGCAATGGTAAATGTGACCGAGTCATAGGTGGTAGAGAGCAGGAACACCGCCACAAGAACCCATACGATCATCAAGACTGTACCAAACGGCATGTTCTCCAGCAGTGTCGCCACCGCCGATTCCGTCCCGTTTACGGCCTGATCGCCCACAAGATCGATACCATTATTCTGCATCCAAAGCCCCGTCGGAGAAACCGTACCAAAGTAGAGCCAGTCTCCTGCAGCTCCACATATGACCATACCCAGGATCATCTGACGCAGTGTGCGCCCCTTGGAGACACGAACCGTATAAACCCAGACCCAGGGCCCTAGCGCCAGCCACCATGCCCAGTAGAATGCTGTCCAAGCCTCTGGGAAGCCGCTATTTCCAATAGGATCTGTCCAGGTGCTCATCTCAATAAAGTTCTGCAGTTGATAGCCAATCATCTGAGTGCTGTGCTTGAGCTCATAAAGTGTGGGGCCGGCAACTAAGAAGAAGATCGCTATAGCAATCGCCGCATACGCAGTATATGTAGAAACATTCTTCATACCTTTACCCAAGCCGACCCAGGATGTGACCATAAAGATCATAGTCACCACACACATTATAACAATGGTCAGGCCGAAACTGCGCTCGACTCCGAACACGCGGTGAAGAATCTCACAGATCATGGGTGTGCCAAAATAGAGCGTACACGCCTGACCGGCCAGCAAGCCCAGAATGAAAATAATGTCGATAATACGTCCGAGTAGCGTGTTGACGCGTTTCTCGCCAATAACTGCCGCGCAACATGCAGAAAGACTTAACTCTGGTTTTTTGTGGATGTAGTACCTAACGCCAAGTGCGATAGCTCCTACAATATAGAATGCCCATGGAGTGATTCCCCAGTGATAGGAGCCGTAAACCATTGCTAATTCCTGCGCCTGCTGAGAGAATGGCTCCGCGCCCATTGGAGGCGCGGAAACATAAGAGATCCATTCAGCTGCAGACCAGTACATCAAACTGGAACCCATGCCTGCACAGAACATCATAGCAATCCACGGGAACAGGCCAAACTCTGGCTTCTCTGCACCGAGACGCACATTTCCATATTTGGACATTGCAATAAAAATACAGAAGGCAACGACACCTAAGCCGAGCCAGAGATAAAATGGGGTCAGAGTGTTCAGTGCGTTGTTTTTGAATGACTCGATCGCAGCAGCAACTTCGGTAGGCCTTATAAATAGAGCAACAGCCAGCACAAAAATGCATACTAGCACAGGAATTAGAATCACAAAGTGTGTGTTATTTAGAAATGTCTTTTTGTTGTCTTTCATGATATGCTTCTCCTTTCGCCTTTGTGGCAATCTTTCGACGCATGGCCGCCCCCTTATCTAGAGCGGCCATGCAAAACATATCCTGATTTGATCACATCTGGCTATACCGTCCCATTTTCGTGTAAAAGCGCAATCTGCTGATCTGTATACCCTAACTCTTTTAGAATATGGTCGGTATCCTGTCCAAGCAGAGGGGCTCCGTTGTGTAATGCAGGGGGAGTCAGGCTCATCTTCATAGGATTAGCCATATTTTTGTGTGTGCCGAGGCCAGGATCATCAATCTCCCACAGCATTTCGCGTGCGGCAAGCTGCTCATCGTGGACAATCTCAGGCACGTTCTGCACCATACCGCCAGGTACCTGGGCCACGGTCATGATTTCATCCACCTCTACCCGGGTCTTATTGGCAAAGAAGGGGGTGAGTTCTGCCATCAGAGCGTCGTAGTTGGCCAAACGGTCAGCGTTGGTATAGAATCGGTCATCACCGGCCAAACGCGGCTTGCCAATAGCGTTGCAAAAGCGGGCAAAGTCCTCGTCACAGGTCACCGCTACAGTATACAGGCCGTCGGCGCAGGTAAACACATCATAGGGGGCAAACATGGCGTTACGGGTGCCCATACGGGTTAAATTCTGATTTAGTACAGACTTGTAGAGAATGGCGTTTTCCTCAATTCCAAACAGTGCATCCAGCATTGCGATATTCAGGTTCTGGCCCTCGCCAGTTTTGAGTTTATGAAGATACGCCATGAGTATGCCGTTGCACAGCAACAGTCCAGTATAACTGTCACCAATCCCAGGACCCACGCGGCACGGGTCTCCGTCAGGATATCCAGTGATGTCCATAATGCCGCACATGGACTGTACCACATTATCGTAGGCTGCCAGCTTTTTAAAGGGGCCGGACTGGCCGAACCCGGACAAGGATGCAAAAATGATACCGGGGTTGATTTCCTTTAGGGCATCATAATCCAGGCCCATCTTGGTTAAGGTACCGCACTTGAAGTTTTCCAAAACAATATCGGCATCTTTTACCAGCGCCTTAATGATCCGCTGTCCCTCCTCGCAGGAAATGTCCAGTGACAGGCTCTCTTTGTTGCGGTTAATAGAGGAATAGTAGCCGCTGTAGTTATTGCGGAAGGGAGTCCACTCGCGGGACTGATCGCCCACGCCCGCACGCTCGACCTTGATAACCCGTGCACCAAAGTCGGCCAGCTGCATAGCGCAGAAAGGGCCACTGTAAGCCTGGGTAAAATCAATGACGGTAATGCCTTCCAAAATTTTCATATTTGCCGAATCCTTTCTTCAGCACCTCTGTCTAAGCAGAGCTGTGCGACTATTTTTCAGTGTATTTGATCAGGCTTCGCAGATCACGCCATCTGCTTTCAACTGCTGGAGTTTATCTTCGTCATAACCCAGTCCGCTGAGTACATCGTGTGTGTCGCCGCCCAAGAGGGGGGCACCCTTCTTGATGATGCCGGGGGTTCTCATCAGCTTGACAGTGGTGCCGGGGATGGTAACTTTGCCTGCACCGTCATCCTCCACCTCCACCAGCATCTCGCGTACAGCGATGTGTTCACTGGCCATGGCATCGGGCACAGTGTACACTGCAGCGCAGGGCAGCTTGGCCTCGCGTAGGGTAGCCTCCATCTCGAACTTGCCCAACTGAGAGGTCACAGCCTCCAGGTCAGCCTTCAGGCCACACTCATAGTGGTCACCACGCGACTCGTTAGTCATATACAGCTCATTCTGGGCTAGATTAGTCATGCCCAGAGCGGCACAGAACTTCTGCCACTGGTTGTCGGTGGAGATGCCAACCGACAGGAATCCGTCCTTGGCTTTTAGGGTGTCGTAAGGAGAGATGGAGGGATAGGAATTTCCCGTACGGGGTAATACCTTGCCATTGATGTTGTATACCCAAGGTCCGGTCTCCATCATAGCGAACAGGCAGTCCAGCTCGGAAAGGTCGATCATCTGGCCCTGGCCGGTCTTGTACTTGTGGATCAGCGCCAGGTTGATGCTGGTGGCCAGATAGGCGGCGCTGATATGATTGGACACCCGGCAGCCCACAGGGGTGGCGGGACCGTCGGCAAAGCCGGTGCGGTCCATGTAGCCGCCGATGGCCTGAATGGTCAGGTCGTCCGCCTTCTTGTTCTTCCGGGGCCCGGTGAGGCCGAAGGGAGAAAGCGAGGCGTAAATCAGATCCGGCTTGATCTCCTTCAGGGACTCATAGTCCAAACCATACTTCTCCATCTCGCCCACGGGCAGGTTCTCACAGACCACATCGGCGGTCTTGACCAGATCCAGGATCACCTGATTGCCGGCATCGGTAGTGTAGTCTACACACACACCTTCTTTTCCCCGGTTTAGATAGGTGAAATAGACACTGTGTCCATTCTGCATGGGGGCCCATTCGCGGGCGGGGTCAGGGCGGTCTGCCCGCTCCACCTTGATCACTTTGGCACCGAAATCCGCAAGGATCATGGTAGCCACACTACCCGCGTGCCGCTGCGTAAAATCAATGATTGTCACGCCATCCAATGCTTTCATAGTCATTTCCTTTCTTGATTTCTCTAAAATATTTTTGTGCGTGCGGTCGTCTCGCGATGATACATATAGCATCCGGCGTGCCAATTTTCTTCGCCAATCTGATTTTGTTAAAAAAATATCATTTCCTCTGCCTTTATAAAAAAACTCACAACCATCCCGCTCAAGTTGCATTCCCGCCATCGGCGCCTGCGGGCCCAAAGTGAACCATTTTTAAAAGCGTTTCGGACCTCCGTTTTCATAAATGGTTCACCCCTCCCTTTTCGTACAGAAATTTATGCTTTTATCCATTTTTGCGCTTGAAAGCGTGGTAAATATGTGATACTCTAATAAAAAATTATTGTGGCCGTCTTGCCTTTTGCACGTAAAGGAGTGGCACTATGATCAACCGGAATATTTTCCTCCACATGCCCAAAGAAATGCTCGCCGCAATTTTGGAGCAGCTCCCCAATCCCGTTTACGCCATACAGGACGATTATACCGTTCTGTATGCCAACCGGGAGGCCCAATCCATCCTGAATGTTCACCCCGGTATGCAGCTCCGGGAGAAGGACGGCGTGCTGACGGCCCCGGGCTGGGAACAGGAGACCATGCTCTCTCAGGAGACCAGCATCCAGGATATCTACCGTGTCAGCGTAAATGGCACCGGTTATCTCTGTTTTCAAAAGTATATCCCGGAAGATATGGATAAGTCTATTTTTTCCGTGGTGAGCGTTCAGCCGGAAGCGCCGGAATACGACCTCTACTTCGACTGCAACCAGAGCGCTGTCCACAGCTCCGCAGACCGCCGCTTTCTCTCCCACTCCCCCCAGATGGAGCCGGTGCTCAAAAGCTGCCAGCGCTGCGCGCCCAGCGAGCTGCCCATCCTGCTGCTGGGTGAATCCGGTTCCGGCAAAACCATGATGGCGGAATATATTCACCGCCTCAGCAGCCGGCGCAACGGCCCCTTCCTGGTGGTCAACTGCGCGGCCATCGCCAAGGAGCTTCTGGAATCCGAGCTCTTCGGCTATGCGCCCTATGCCTTTACCAACGCCTCCCCCAAGGGAAAAAAGGGCCTCTTTGAGCTGGCCAACGGCGGTACCCTGCTCCTGGATGAGATTGGGGACATGCCGCTGGAGCTGCAGTCCAAAATCCTCACAGCGGTGGAAAGTCAGAGCACTCTCCCCGTTGGCGGGCAGGAATACCGCCCTGTGGACGTGCGTATTCTGGCCGCCACCAACAAGGATCTGACCGAGCTGGTGCGGCAGGGCGCGTTCCGTGAAGATCTGCTGTGGCGTCTGAATACGGTGGAAATCCGTATTCCCCCGCTGCGGGAGCGGCCCGACGACATTCTCTACATAGCCAATCATTTTCGCAACGCCTATAATGAGCACAACGGCACTGACCTGCGCTTTACGCCGGAGCTCAAGCAGTTTCTGCGGGAGTACGACTGGCCGGGCAATGTGCGCCAGCTGAAAAACACCGTCGAAAAAATGCTCTTTATGGCCAGGGATATGCAGATCCCCCTCTCCGCGGCCAGGGGACTTTTCGGCTCCCGGGGAACCCAATCCGCCTCGGCTACCTATGCCCAGCGTATCGAGGAGCGGGAGCGCCGGTTTATTCAGACCCAATACCGCCGGTACCCCTCTACCCGCAAGCTGGCGGCCGCCCTTCAGGTGAGTCAGAGTACCGCTACCCGGCTGATCCACAAGTACATTCCCCCGCAGACGGGTCACAACGCCATCTCGGCCATCACGGCGCACACCCAGCAGGAAAATGCCGCCGGCCGCCTGACCCAGCAGCAATTTTTCATGATCCTGGATGTGATTCCAAACCGGATCTGCGTTGTGGACCAGGATCTGGTCTGCATCGCAAAGCGGTACCAGGGCGAGTCGGACGACAGCTCCGCCTCCCCCGACACCTTCCTTACCACCGCCATGTACAGAGCCGGATACAAGCTGGCGGGCGTCAAGGGCCGCCCCATTGTCCTGGAGTATCTCACCGCCTCCGGCAAGCAGCGTCAGACCATGATCGCCCCCATCAATGACATCGTGGGCAAAGGCCTCTTTTACGTCAGCGCCACCCAGATCCACTTCAGCCAGGAGACCATCCAGCGGCGCATGGAGATCTGCCGCAGAAAGCGCCATATCCATGTGGGCAATAAGGACTTTGTCTTTTTTGGGGTTTCCGCCGAGATGAATCTCTTCCTTCAGGATGCTGTTCGCTCCGGCTGGCAGGATCTGTCCGTGCTGATCCGCGGTGAATCGGGCACCGGCAAAAGCGTGTTCGCCCGTTACATCCATGAAGTGGGCAGCCGCCGGAGCGGTCCCTTTGTCTCCATCAACTGCGCCAGCATTCCCCACAACCTGATTGAGTCCGAGCTGTTCGGCTATGAGAAGGGCGCCTTTACCGGCGCAGGCCCTCAGGGGCGCAAGGGCCTGTTTGAAATGGCCAACGGCGGCACCCTCTTTTTGGACGAAATCGGCGACCTGCCTCTGAATGCGCAGGCCAAATTCCTGGATGTCATCGAAAACAAGCGTTTTATACCGGTGGGCGGCAGCAAGGTGATCAGCGCCGATGTGCGCATCATCTGTGCCACCAATCAGGACCTGCAGAAGCTGATCCAGGAGAAGAAATTCCGCGAGGATCTGTACTGGCGCATCAATGTCATCGAACTGCAAATTCCCTCCCTGCGCAACCGGGACGACGATATTGAGCGCTATGCGGAGTTTTTCCTGGAGCAGTCCATCGCCCGCTATGGAACAAAAAAGCGCTTTTCTCCCGATGTCATGAGTCTGTTTCTCCTTTACAGCTGGCCTGGGAATCTGCGCCAGCTGGCCAATGTGGTGGAGCGCAGCTACGTCATGTCTGAGGGCAGCGTCATTCTCCCGGAGGATCTTCCCGCCGAGTTCCAAAATCCGCAGGATGCGTCTGCCGCCCTCCAGTTCAGCGAAATGCAGCGCCGCTGGGACAACGAGATCATCTCCGACGCGCTTAGCCGGTATGGTTCCGCACAGGAGACCGCAGCCGCCCTCTCTGTCAGCAATGCCACCGTCTCCCGCAAACGCGCCAATCTGATGTGACCGCCGGCCACCCAGCGTACAGCGTTTCGACCATTTCAAGATTTACGCCGAAAACAGCAGAGGCCCCGCCTGAATCCAGGCGGGGCCTCTGCTGTATGGTTTCCGCGATTTTACAGGCGTTGGGAATAAACCGCACCCTCAGCACTTCTCAAACACGGAGGCAACGCCCATGCCGCCGCCGATACACAGCGTGGCCAGGCCGTGTCTGGCTTCGGGCCGCTTGGCCATCTCATGAAGCAGGGTGACAATAATGCGGGCGCCGGAGGCTCCCACAGGGTGGCCCAGCGCAATAGCGCCGCCGTTGACGTTGACCTTCTCCATGTCGAAGCCCAGCTCCCGGGCCACGGCGATGGACTGGGCGGCAAAGGCCTCGTTGGCCTCCACCAGGTCGATGTCCTCGATCTTCAGGCCGGCCTTCTCCATGGCCTGACGGGAGGCGGGCACGGGGCCCACGCCCATGATCTTGGGATCCACGCCGCCCTGGCCCCAGCCGATCAGCTTGGCCATGGGCTTCAGGCCGTACTTCTCCACCGCCTCGCCGGAGGCCAGCACAATGGCGGCAGCACCGTCGTTGATACCGGAGGAGCTGGCGGCGGTCACCCGCTGCACATGCTTGCGGGTGTCGGCTGCATGGACCTGGGCGGGCGCAAAGGTGTGGACAATTTCGTCCTCCACACCCTCGGGACCCACGGGGAAGGCGCCCTTCAGCTTGGAGATCCCCTCCGCGGTGACGCCGGCCTTGGGGAACTCGTCCACCTTGAACTCCACCATTTCCTTTTTCTTCTTGACCATTACGGGAACGATCTCATCGTCAAACCGGCCGGATTTCTGGGCAGCCTCGGTCTTCTGCTGGGAAGCGGCGGCGAAGGCGTCCAGTTCCTCCCGGTTGATACCCCACACGTCGCAGATATTCTCGGCGGTAGTACCCATGTGATAGCCGTTGTAGGCATCCCACAGACCGTCCTTGATCATGGTGTCCACCACCCTCTTGTCCCCCATGCGGGCGCCCCAGCGCTCATCGGGCAGGGCAAAGGGAGCGGCGGACATGTTCTCGGTGCCGCCGCACACAATGATGTCGGCATCCCCGGCCAGAATGGTGCGGGCGGCCTCAATCATGCTCTTCATGCCGGAGCCGCACACCATCCCCACCGTGTAAGCGGTAACGGAATAGGGAATTCCCGCCTTGATGGCCACCTGCCGGGCCACGTTCTGTCCCTGGGCCGCGGTGAGCACACTGCCGAACATGACCTCGTCCACCTGCTCAGGCTTCACACCGGCACGGTTCAGGGCCTCCTTCACCACGACGGCGCCCAGGTCCGCGGAGGAAACATTGGTCAGAGCCCCCCGAAGGAACCCATAGCGGTACGGCAGCAGTTGACAACATAAAGCTCTTTCATGAAAAATACCTCCTGAATTATCTATTGCTTGATTACGCTTTGCGCAGCTTTAACGCTTCCACCAGGGGCGGCAGGATATCGTAGAGGTCCCCCTCCACCGCATAGTCCGCCACTTGAAACATAGGGACCCCCGGATCTCGATTGATGGCCACAATCACATCCGAACCGCTCATGCCCGCCAGATGCTGCATGGCCCCAGAAATGCCGCAGGCGATGTAAAGGCGGGGCGCCACAGTTTTCCCGGTCTGCCCCACCTGATGGGCGTGGGAGATCCAGCCCAGGTCCACAGCGGCCCGGGAGGCGCCCACCTGTCCTCCCAGAGCCTCCGCCGCGGCCCGGAGCAGCTCAAATCCCTTGGCGCTGCCCAGGCCACGACCACCGGCGACAATGATGACCGCCCCCTCCAGATCCACTTCGCCCTGCTCCAGAGCACGGACAATCTGCCCGGCCCGAAGCCGCGAGGAAAACTGCGGAACGATTTCCCGGATCACAACAGGAGGGGGCCCATCAAAAAAAGAGGCGGGGCGGCGGTAAATCCCCGGACGGACTGTGCCGATCTGCGGGCAATCCCCGGCGGACATCTGCGTGGCCATCTGCTTTCCCTCTGAAATGGGACGGGTAAACAGCAAATTGCCGGAAGAGGATGCCTCCACCGCGATGCAGTCCTGTGCCAGACCCACCTGCAGCTGAGCCGACAGGGCGGCAGCCAGTTCCCGGCCCTGCAGATCGGCGGAGAAGAGAACCGCAGACGGGTGGTGACGCTCCACCAAAACCCGGAGCGCCTCGGTATAGCGGTCGGCCTGATAATCGGTGTAGGCCTGATCGTCAATGGCCACGATTTTGTCCACACCACAGCTTGCCGCCTCAAGGATGGCTTCCTCCACCAGACAGCCGATGACCACCGCCGTCAGCGTGCCTTTCAGCTGCCCCGCCAGTTCCCGGCCCGGAGTAATCAGCTCCAGGCCGGTGTGCCTGCCGGTGCCGCCCTCAATCCACACCCAGATATCCTGTTTTCCTTCCATCCCTCCGCCTCCTCAAAGGGCCTTCGCCCGCTCCAGCAGGGACAGCAGCTCCAGAGCTGCCGCCGCCCCGGTCTCAGTCCGGATATGAACCGCGTCCGCCTTCTGCCTGGGCACAAACACACGGATGGTCCGCATCCGGCGCTCGGCCTGGTAAGCGGGGCTGTCCGACTGAAGCAACGCGCCGGCATCCAGAACCGGCAGCTCCATTTCGCTGGCCTGCATCCGGCGCAGGATCGTGGGGTATGAGAATGTCGGTCAAACCGTTCTCCAATATGAAGTCCAGCAGCTCGTCAGAGGGGCTTGTGTGGCTCCACCCGTACTTGTCGCTATGCTCCACTATCAGGCCGTGGGCTTCGGCGGCGGCTTTGAAGCGGCGATTATGGTAGGTGTTGCCCCGGCTGCAATCTTGTATGCCGTTCTCGTAGTTGTAATAATGTACCATTTCGTGAAGCAGGGTCGCGGCCACTTCCTCAATGGGCCGGGCCAGTGTCCCGGCTCCTATGTTGATTTCGTGGGTGCCGCCCAGCTTGGAAACCCAGGTATCTTCCCGCAGGGAGAAATGGCCGTAGGCGCGGGGCGTGGATTGAATGGTGATCGTCGGCCTTGAAAGTGCATTTTCAAAAAATTCAGCGTTCAGCAGGTCAAAAACCTTGTTCAGATACCCGGCCACGCGGTTATAGCTTGTCAGTTCTTTCATGTCTTTTTCTCTCCTATTCTTGATTTTGGGGAGAGGGCAAGCTATAATGGTCTTGCCCTCTCCGTTGCGGTTGGGGTAAAGCTCTTTGTCCTCTGCTTTGGTCGGCGTGTGGGACAAGGGGCTTTTCTTTAGGCACTGATGGAAAAGCGGCGGCTGGCGCTCTGTTTGGTGTATTCCTTATACAGTTCGCCGTGAGCCTTTTTGAAGGCCGTGGTGTCGAACCGATTGGAGAGAACCGAAGTCCAGCGGACGATATACTTTCCAGCGGTCATTTCCTCGGTGTCGCGCTCCATCATTTCAGCCTTGATGCTGTCCCGGATGGCCTCTGCCTCTGCTTTGGCTTCCTCGATAACGGCTTCCCACTCGTTCAGCGCCTCGATTTTGGCTACCAGTTCATTCTTGCTCATGTCCATTCTCCTTTGTTTTTATTTGGGGTGTTCCCCTTAACTAATTATAGTTTACACCTTTTTTAAGTGTAATTCAATTCGCAAAATACACAAGATTTACACTCAAATTATGTGTAATTTTAACACTTGAAAAAGGTGTAATTTTGTGTTAGAATAAGGACAATGGAAGAGAGGCGCAATTTTTGGAGCGCCCCGGAGGGAGGGCCAAACATGCCAATCAAATACAAGATTGATGTAATCGCCGCGCTGAAAGAAGCCGGGTACAACACCACAAGAATACGGAAAGAGAAAATCATGGGAGAGGCCATGCTGCAAAAAATCCGCAGCGGTCAAATGGTGTCGTGGGCCACCCTTGAAACCATTTGTGGGCTGCTCAACTGTCAGCCCGGCGATTTACTGGAATACGTCAGGGAGGCCCCAGGCGACAGGTAATTTATGGGAACTACGAAAGACTACTAATGTTGATTAGAGTAGTACGAAAATCCAGCGCAACGCGGAAAACAGGAAGCGCGTCGTGGCGTTCGCCACGACGCGCCAGTTTCAAGCAATCCTTGGGAGGTGCCGCCATGTTCGGAGATACGGATTTGCCCCTTGCCCTTATCATGGAAGAAATACTTGGCTGGGAGAAGAAGCCCCAGGACAACGAACAAGACGAACAAGAAACGACTGATAAACAAAAATGACAGAGGGGCGGGAGTGTAACTCCCGCCCCTCCTATTGGTTAAGCCTTACCGTTTTTCAAAATAGTCGCTCAAAGCCCGGTCAAGCTCCTGCTGGATGGCCTCGCGCCATTTCCGGTCAGCTTCCAGCATCGCGGCAAATTCTTCCTTGGCGCGCTTGTAGTTCTCAAAGGCACTGGGAGCTTCGCCGCCCATCGGGTCAACAATGTGGGCATACTTATATTTGCCGGGGAGATTGTCAAAGTTGTTTTCAAAGGGAAGTCCCTAAACTGTTATTGTGAGCATTTTTTGCCTCCTTTCATTTTTGAACCTACACTTTCAAGTGCAGGAAGCGGATTTTTACCTGGCCCCGTGGGTCTTATTATTTATATAAAATGACGCACGGGGTCAGGTGAATTGCGCCAGCGATCACACGGAATTTCTCACATAACGGCCTTTCTTGACGCGCAGAATAAGGCCGTACTTTACAAACTTGTCCAGAGTTTTTCGGCTAAAGCCCTGGTCAAGAATTTCTTGTGCTGTCCATGTATCGCCCTTCAACTGTGTAAACCGCTCTTCGGTCTGTCTGCGGCCTAATTCCTGATTGTGGACGGCGTTGTGTTCCACATTGTATTGGCCCATTTCTTTTTTCAGGTCATAGGCCCGGACAATCTCGGTGTCTCTCTCAAAATCAATGGTGAAGGAATAATCACCATCGGGAATATCATCATCGAGCGGAAACGGGAACGGCTCGTAGCCGTTGGACAGATAGCGGAACACCCATGTTTTCAGAAGTTTTCCCTCTTTGCCGGGAAGCGTCATGTACATTCCATTTTGATAGTACAGCATCATAACGGCTGTGTCGTAGCTCGATTGAAACAGTTCGTCGGCGCTGCTGTCTGGCTGTTTCCGCAGGGCGGTCAGCTCGGCGCGGCGGCTGTCCATGAAGAAGAGAATGGGTTTTATCCATCCTTCCCAGGTCATAGGCACGCCGTGGTAGGTAACGCTCTTTTCGTCAAGATTGGCAACGTAATAGCACCACACGCCCTTGGCCGCGCCGCGCACGTCTAACGCCACACCAAAGGAAATCATCTTTTCGTGGCCGCTCTCCCACCCCATACGGTTCAACCAGCGCTGCGCGGTTTCGGCATGGTGAGACTGGCAGAACAGTTCCAAATCTCTTTTGTCCTGCTCTCTCACATGGACAAGGGGAAAATGCTGGGAGAGAATATGGTATTGGAGCTTCGCCCTCTAATTCCCGCCCAGGCGGAAAATGTCATCCGTCTTGAAGCGCACCTTGTAGGGGCACTTTTTGTACTCTTGGGGAAATACCATTTTCAAGAAATCCCCCCTGTCCTATTGTTTGCCGTCATAGGCAATCAGATGTTTCGCGCCGCTTTGTTCCTCCAAAACCTCATCTTCTCCAAAGGCATTGGGGAGAATTGTTTTCCTAATGGCTGGAACCACTACCCAGGCAATCGGTTTGCCACGGAAGGTCAGGGGCGCGGAGGGGCCCGCGCCCTCGGCCTCATGCCCCCGTTCACACGGCGGAGCGGAATACAGTTCGGTATTTCCACTCAAAAGGCACTCTCAGCAACCAGCTCCATCCAAATGGAATTTTTCAGCTCTGTTTTTGGGCCTCGGCTGCAAATATTCTCCCATGTTCGGGCGCAACCTTGTGGCTGGAAGCTGTGGCCCGGAGCGCTCCACCAGCGGAACACCTTGCCACCCAGCTCTGCCCCGAACACATGGAAAATGTCAATTCCGATACTGAACCACTGTTCACGGGAGCAATCAGAAGATTGCGTTTTCAGGTCATCAAAAACCTTTTGCTGCTTTTCGGTCATCTCTTGGCGCAGGCTCTCTTCGCTCACCTTGTCAAGCAAAGGCGTATTTCTGCCCGTACTCTGTCGCTTTCCGCTGCTGCCGTCCATTGGGCGCTTCAACTGGAAGTGCGCCTTGATAAGCTCGTAGAGGGGCTGTGTTTTGTCCGTCAATTCAAGGCTATTATCCCACGCTTCCCACTCGTAAATGAAGTGCAGCGCATCGCAGAACATGTCCACCTTGTTACGGCCATCGGTGGTCACGCAACCCGTCTTACACACAAAGCTCTCTGTACCCTCGGCGGTCAGAAGGTTAATACTGTCAAAGAGCGGTGCGGCGGCTTTCTTATCCACGCCATAGAACATGTGATAGCCGCCTCCCTGGGAGCGCGTTACCCTGTCGGCAAGGCCCTTTGCCTCCTGGAAAAAGGCGCTCTGCGTATCGACCTTACCATCTACTTTGTCAAAGTCGATGACAAAGAGGTGCAAATCGCCGCACTTGGCATTGTCCAGGTAGAGGCTCACACGCAAACTTTCAGCGCCGCGCCCTCGGTTTTTGCTGTGCAGATAGTTTTGCATGGCTCGGTTAGCATCTTCATAGGATAGCTCATACTTTTTATAGAGGTTTCCATTCTTGCCACCGAATAGTTTGCATATGCGGCCCTTTGTGTCGATGAAAACAGGAACCTTGATGATTTTTCCATTCTAATTTTTGGCTTTTGCGCCCAGCACAAAACAATTATTCATGCTCATTTGGGCATCCTCCTTTTGTATAAAGAATTTAATTTGCAAGCGGCAAGACAGTCTGCTGGGTGGTCACCTATTGGTAAAGGACACGATTACCACAAAGGAACAAGATATAACGATTTCCCAGCACCGTGACGTTATCTTGTCGCTTGTCCTTATCAGTGAGAGAATTTGAGGATTTTCTTTCTCAATCCCCCTCTCTCACTTTCTATATATATTATACCATAAAAATATTTTTGCATCAAATAGCCGCTATTTTCGTTAAAAATCGCTTATTCTGAAACAAATATTGAAGTTTGCAGAGGCGCAAAAACTCTAATTTTTTTGCCATGCTCCACTTCCAAACCCGCCTGTTCCAACACACAAAATTTCCGTTTGAAAGTGCAGTTTCAATTTGGAGCGGAACCAGACAACAAAAAAGTGAAGCGGCTGGCAGCACCGCTTCACTCACTCAATCGTCATAATGGCCTTTGCATTGATAGACTTCGACCTGTCCATCGACCATGCGGTAAACAAGTCTGTTCGTATCGTCAATGCGTCGGCTCCAATAGCCTGATAGGTTTTCCTTCAATGGCTCTGGCTTGCCAATCCCTTCAAATGGACTTCTGCAAATGTCCTTCAACAAGTCATTTATCCGTTTCAGCGTTTTTCTGTCCTGTCCCTGCCATGACAGGTATTCTTCAAACGCCTGTTCAGTGAATGTGATGTTAGTCCCCATCGGCAAGCTGCTCCAACTCGTCCATAGATTTGACTACCACCTTGCCCTGCCCGGCCTGCTTGATGCTGTTGTCCAATGCCCGCATGTTACTGTCACTGTAAAAGGGGTCTGCGTAAATCTCAAAGGGGATTTTGCCCTGCCGCAAGGTCTGGCGCACAAAGATATTAAAGGCCGTTGTCATGCTCATACCCATGTCGGCAAAGACAGCTTCAGCACGCTCTTTCAGGTCTTTGTCAATGCGGATATTGAGGTTTGTCGTTTCTGCCATTGTGACCACTCCTTTCTATGGCACTATTATTCTATTCTTTTTTACGTGCAACATCAATACTTTGCGCGTAAATTTACATAGTGTTCATGGTTTTCTTTTGCTTTGAGCGGTCAAATTCGTTTTTGAAAGTGCACTTTCAATTTGGAGCGGAACCGCAGATCACGAGCGGCTGGCAATTTCCCTCACAAGAAGGTCAAAGGGTAGGCTGGGAGTACCCCAGGTGGAGCGGAACAGGAAAGCGCCTCGCGGCGGCGGGGGATGGTTCCGGGAAAATACAGTTATAATTTGCGGCGGCGGCTTTTCTTGGGAGTTTTCCCGACCGTTGATAAATCACGGGGAACACGACCGGAGACGGCAAATAAACGACATTCAAAGCCAAAAGAGAGGGCGGGAGTTCCACACCCTCTCTTTTATCCTTTTTGATAAGACATATCTGCTCTGAAAGCATCTACAATGAGGACAATTTTTACACCTTATTCAATCTTTCGTCGAGCGGTTATTGCAAAAGTAAAGGGAGGACGGTACACCAGCAGTACCGTCCTCTCCCATTTTGTATTCCATATTGTTTTTCTTACTCATCATCAAAGTCCAGTGCTTCCCTCTTGCTATGTACCTCTCTATTCAGATAAACGCGCTCATACTCTTTGAGATAATCTTCATCCGTCCATTGAGAAAGTTCCTCATAGGTGAGCCAATGACCATCCGCGCAGCACCACCCGTAGTCACCGATAGCAAAGTCTATTTCGGCATCCATCATACAAATAATATCTTCTCTGGTCATATTGTTCATATCCATATCGTCCATTCTCCTTTTGAAAAATACACTTCAAGCTAATTTTTGCATTTCATCATTAAGCGGCTTCGTATGTTTTGATATGAAGCTCCCGGCCCTCATTTCTTTGCCCCATGTATTCCGGGAACCAGTGTACAAACCAGTTCCGAACCATGAGATAGGGATTGGGGGCAATCGCGGAGTGCTCCCGCACCATCTCAAACTCGCGCATTAGGTCATCGTTTCCCTTGCTGAGAATGTACCGCTCCATAGCGGCGTAGGTCAGGCCCTTGAAGGGGTTAGGCCGCTTGGCGGCGGTGGAAGTCTTGCGGACAAACTGCATGGTGGGGAAGTCGGAGCGGATTTTCTGCACCAGCTTGTATTCCTCGGAGTAGGGATTGTTTGCGGCTCTCTCAAAAGTATTGGTGATGGTCATGGTGTTGTTGATGAAGTCGATTTTGTAGCTGTTCATGTTCATAATCTTTACCTCTTTCTTTTCATTTTTGAAAAATACACTTCAATTCAAGCGGCGGGATCTACTTGCTGCATATCTTCCAGCGGCACGGCGGGCGCTGCATTGGTGGGGGCTTGCTCGGCGGCGATAGTTTCGGGAAGCTTGGGCATACCAAACTTGGCAATCTCGGGATACTGCTGCAAGAACCACTGTTTGATAATGGGGTAGCGCTTACTGTGGCACTCGGCAATCAAGCGCAGCTCGTCAAACTCCTTCTTCCTCTCATCGGCTTTGTCATGGAGCAGAATGTACCGCTCCATGTAGTCATAGGTGAGGCCACGGTAGCACTCCTTCTTGTCGTTGCGGCGGATGGTGCGGGTCACTAATAATCTCCTTTTAATAAATATTTTTTGTTTTTTCAGGGCTTTGTTTCCCTGTTCTTTATGGTCTTATTATACCAGGGGCGGGAGATGGGTAAGTCGTTTTATTGGTACTCACTCAACAATGACTTCAAATCCGGGGTAACGGTGCAGCCGCTCGAAATACAGCCTTGCTTCCACACTGGACAAGTCACGCGCTGTTTCTATGACCTGTCTCGGCACATGCAGCTTCTTGTTCGTCAGGTCAGCATAGAAACGGATAACGATAAGCTCAACTTCGTTTTTCATTTTAATCGTCCTTTCTGTTCGTGAGGTTTTGTGTTCCTCATCTCTTTTGTGACTTTAGTATAGCATTTTCAAAATCAGTCAGTGTCGTTATAATGGCACACACATCTAAAGCAAAAAGAAAAAGCACGGCTAAAAATCAACCGTGCTTCCCAGCGAAAAATGGCAGCTAAAAAGATGCCTGAAAGATGTTATTTTCCTGTTTCAGAGATGTATTTTTCTTGCCTCAAAGATGCTCGGAAATGCTTGCAATTCAAGGGGTTTCTGGGTATCATAGAGATGCAAAATGGTACATGTTTGTACCACTTGAAGAGAAAACATGGGGCCTGAAAAGCTCCATGTACCATTTTTGTACAAGATGAAGATGAAAAGAGAGGGAACAGGTCTCCCCATTCCCTCTCAAAAAGTGCTTGTTTATGCGGTTTTAATTAGCCGAAGTAGCGCTTCAGCAGGCCCTCGAAAGCCTTGCCGTGCCGGGCCTCGTCGCGAGCCATCTCGTGGACGGTGTCGTGGATGGCGTCCAGGTTGTGCTCCTTGGCCATCTTAGCCAGCTCGAACTTGCCAGCGGTAGCGCCGTTCTCGGCATCCACACGCATCTCCAGGTTCTTCTTGGTGGAGTCGGTCAGAACCTCGCCCAGCAGCTCGGCAAACTTGGCGGCGTGCTCGGCCTCCTCATAAGCGGCCTTCTCCCAGTACAGACCGATCTCGGGATAGCCCTCGCGGTGAGCCACGCGGGCCATGGCCAGATACATACCAACTTCGGAGCACTCGCCCTGGAAGTTCTCACGCAGGCCCTGGATGATCTCCTCGGGAGCGCCCTTGGCCACGCCTACCACGTGCTCGGCAGCCCAGGTCTTGTCGCCGCCCTGGAGCACGAACTTCTCCTTGGGAGCCTTGCAGATGGGGCAGAAATCAGGGGCGGAATCCCCTTCGTGAACGTAACCGCAGACAGAGCAAACCCACTTTTTCATAATGATTGCCTCCTAAAAACAATTTTATTTTTTCTATGTAACTTGGTTTAGCGAAAGTACTAATCAGTAATGATTATCATTTCTGATATTAAGATAGCACAACTTAACTTTCCCGTCAAGTGTTTTTTTCAGGATCGGCAAAAGTTTTTTTCGGCTCTAGGGCGGCAGCCAGCTCCTCATAGGAGCAGAGGGCGTTGAGCACCTCCAGCATGGCGTTGGGCGACAGGTGCTCGGGCAGGGCCAGCTTCTGGAGCAATGCCCGCCGCTTCTCCGACGCGCCAGGGCCTCCCGAGAGACCCAGCGTGAAGAGATCCGCCTTGGTTATGGGGCGGCGGGGCCTCTCCCCCTCCTCCGCCTCATCCAGAAAGGTGGCCCCCGCCCGGCGGAGGGCCTCCTCCAGCTGCTGGGGGCGCATACCCTCCACCCCCAGTTTGCCCTCCTTGCCGGGGGTCCGCTTGCGCCGCTCCTTGCCCATGATATCGGGCACATAGGCGTGCTTCACCCGGTCCGGCGGGATGCTGCCCTTGAGAAAGTTGCGGATCACAAAGCCCGCCCCGTCCGGATCCGTTAGGATAATCAGCCCCCGCTCCTCCGCCAGACGGCGGAACAAGGCCAGCCTTTCCTTGTCCTTGAAGATACCGAAACCGGAGGTCTCCAGAATCACCGTATCCACCAGCTGGGAGAGGGTGTTCTTATCGTACCGCCCCTCCACCACGATGGCCTCCCGAATCCGCAGCACCTCAGTTCCACCCCAGGCAGGCGTAGCCCGCATACCAGCCGTCTCCCAGGTGCTCGGTATACAGCACACCCGGACGGGCGCTCCCCCGCCAGGGCACGCAGCGCACGTCGGTGAGTACATCCAGCGGCTGGCTGGCCAGCCAGGCAGCCGCCCGGCCGCCCCGGAGCACCAGCACTGCGGCCCCGTCCTCTATCCGGATGGCGTCCAGCTCCACCCCGTCCAAAGGTACCGGGCCCAGAGCGTCGGAGGGGAGCTCCCCATACCTGGCGGCCTTCCGCAGTGCGTTCAGCTCGTCCCGGCGAACGCTGAGCAGCCGGTAGACCTCCCGGCGGACCTGCTCCACCTGTCCTTTCCGGCTGTTTCCGGTCAGATACCAGCCGGCGATCCCCGCGGCGGCCAGAGCCGCCGTTTTCACCAATGTGGATTTCTTCATTATTTCAGGCTCCTTTCTTCACAGCCAGCTCCATGAGCAGAGCGATCAGCAGCTCTTCCCCATCGGCGCCGGTGGATTTCATGGCAAGGTCGGTCTGGCCGCAGCGGAGGGTCGCCCAGCGGCACCAGCCCAGGGAAAACCGCCGGGCCGACTGCATCAGCCGCTCGGCGGGATAGGCCGAGCGCAGGGCCCAGAGGTCCATCAGGTATTTGGTCCCCTTTCGCTGCTCCAGGGCCAGCCGGGCGGTATAGAGCTGCCGCAGCTGCCTGCCCAGCACGGAGAGGAGCTTGATAGGGGCCTCCTGCATATGGAGCAGATCCCCCAGCACCGCCGCCGCCTTGTCAAAGTCCCCGGCGGCGATGGCGTCGGTCATCTGGAACACCACCGCGTCCAGCTGGGGCGTGGCTACCGCGTCGATGTCCGCCCGGGTCACCCGGCGGTGGGTGGCGTAGGCCCCAATCTTCCCAATCTCGGAGATGAGGGTGGTCATCAGATCCCCGCACAGAAAGATGAGGTAGCGGGCGTCCTCGGTGCCGATGTCGTGGTCCAGGGCCTTGAACCGGCGGGCGATCCAGTCCACCAAATCCCCCTGGTCCTGGCGGTTGAAGGCCACCACCAGCCCTTTCTCCTTCAAAAGCCCGGCCAGCTTGGTGCGGGCGTCGGCCTTGTACTCCACCAGGTCGTAGACAAACACCAGGCACACATAGTCGGGCAGGTCCTTCAGCACCGCCATCAGACCGTCCTTATCTCCTTTATATAAATCGTAGTCGTTGACCACAATCAGGGTGCGCTGGCTCATCATGGGCAGGCAGTCCACCATCTGGGCCAGAGTCTTGAGGTCGAACTCCTTCCCGTTGATGGTGTGGAGGTTGAACTCCTCCATCCCGGCGGGCAGGAGCTTCTGCTTCATCTGACCCAGGTAGTAGTCCCGCAGATAGGTCTCCTCCCCGTGAAAGACGTAGAGGTTGCCGATCGCCCCCTCTTTGAGCTGCTTTTTCAAGGTCCGATACGCCCCGTCATCCGGTTTCTTTTTGGGCGGCATGGCGATCCTCCTATTCTGAGGTAATGGTTATGGTTCCCGACCAGTCGGTGCGGTAGATCTGACACCCGGCGGCCGCTAGCCGCTCCAAGGTCTCCGGGGCGGGGTGGCCGTATGTATTATACCCCACAGAGATCACCGCCAGCTCCGGCCGGACGGCCAGCAGCAGCTCCTCCGAGGTGGAATATTTGGAGCCGTGGTGGCCCACCACCAGAGCCTCCAGGTCAGGCAGATTTCCGTATTTCAGCAGGCGGCCCTCGATGATCTCGTCCATGTCGCCGGTGATGAGGGCGTCAAACTCCCCGGCGGTACACAGCACGCTGAGCCCTTCCTCATTGGCGTCCCCGGCCCCCAGGGGCGGGTAGATGGTGAGCTCCGCTCCGCCCAGCGTCAGGGTGGTAACATCGGCCACCAGCAGGGTGTCCACCCCCTTCTCCTCCGCCAGAGCCAGGATAGACTGGCGCAGCGGGTCCTCCGGCTCCACGTCGGGCAGGATCAGCAGCCCCACCTCCATCCGCTCCAGCAGGCGGGCCACTCCATTGGCGTGGTCGGTATGGTAGTGGGTCAGCGCCACCACGTCAATCCGGCTCAGGCCCAAAGCCTGAAAATAGTCGGCCGCCGTGTCTCCGGCGTCATCCAGTCCGCTGCCTCCGCAGTCCACCAGAGCGGAGGCCCCCTGGGAATAGACGGCCGTGGACAGGCCCTGTCCCACATCCAGCACCGACAGGGTGAGCTGTCCGCCGGTATAGCGCCCGGCCTGAAGGAGCAGCGCCCAGCAAAGGGCGCAAACCGTCAGACCGGCGGGCAAGAGCAGGCTTTTCCGGCCCGGCAGGACGAGATAGGCCACCAGCAGAGCGTACACCAGAGCCAGCCAGGCCACGATATACACCGACCCGGCGGGCACCGCCGCGAAGGGGAGGGCCGCCAGCCTGGGCACCATCCACAGCAGGTACTCCCCCGCCAGGGACACCGGCAGGGCCAGCAGCCCCGCCAGTCCAGGCAGGAGCAGACCCAGGACCGCCACCGCCAGCCCGCCCAGAAACAGGTCGGACACCGCCCACAGGGTCAGCAGATTGGCAAGAGGCGAAATCAGGGAGACCGAGCCGAAATAATAGGCCGTCAGGGGCGTGGTGAGGGCAATAGCTCCCAGAGTGGTGGCCAGGCTGGCGGTGAGAAAGCGGAACGCCAGGCAGCCAAACCTGGCCCGGAAGCCCTTGGGCTTGTCGGGCAGGCACTTCTGCCACCTCTGGCAGAGGGGGCCGGTAAAAAGGTAGATCCCCGCCACTGAAGCGAAGGAGAGCTGGAGGGAGATACTGGCGGCGGCATAGGGGTTCTGGATCAGCAGGAGCATGAGAATGGTGCACAGGGAGGTGGCCCGGTCGTCCTCCCGGTCTACCAGCGGCGCCAGCAGCAGCATGGACTGCATGAAGGCCGCCCGGAGCACCGACGGGGTATTCCCTGCGGCGGCGGCGAAAAAGAACATCAGGGCGATGCCCACCGCCGCAGACAGCCTCCGCCTGCGCCCCAGCAGGGCGGTGAGAAAACCGGAGAGGAAGGAGACGTGGAGGCCGGACACCGCCACCACATGGGCAGTTCCCGTCCGCCGGAGGGCGGAATAAAAGCCTCCGTCCAGGCCGGAGGTGTCTCCGGTGGTCAGGGCGGCCACCAGAGGACCCACCTGGTCGGGGAAACAACGCAGAGCGCTCTGCCGGATGGCCCGGGCCACATAGGCCGGCCAGTACCACACCGGCACCCGGTCCGGGCGGGTGACTTGCACCTCCTCCTCCCCGTAGGCCAGGAGGGTGATCCCTTTGGAATAGTAGTAGTCGCTGTCCGTTCCTGACAGGGTATCGGCCAGACGGAAAGAGGCGGTAAGGGCCAGCTCGTCCCCCGGGCGCAAGTCCTCCGGCACGGTTTCCAGCCACAGGAGGGCCCGGAGAGGCCAGCCTTCCCCCTGGTGGAAGCTGATCTCCACCCAATGGGACTCCTCCTCCGGCCACTCCGTCACCCGGGCGGTGATGGTCTGGGTACGCTCCGCCACCAGGCGGGCGGGCGTGTGGAACAGGGCGATATATACCCCGGTCCACAACAGGCCCGCTCCCAAACCGAAGCCCACCAGGAGCAGCCGCAGGCGGCGGTCCCCCTTCAGAAACAGCCCCGACAATCCTCCGACGGTGCAGCAGGCCCCCGCCGGAAGGAGAACCGCCTCCGGCAGCAGGTAGACCGCCAGAAACACCGCCCCCGCAAAGGAGCCGGCGAACCAGGCCAGCTTACGCACGGGGCGCCGGGTCGTCGGTCAGGCCCAGAATATAGTCGGTACTGGTGTGGTACAGCTCCGCCAATTTCAGCACCGCCCACACCGGAATTTCACGGATGCCCTTTTCATAGCGGCGGTAGACCTCTAAATTCATATTCAGGTAGTCCGCCACCGCCCGCTGCGTCATATCATTGTCTACACGTAAATCGGAAATACGGCGAAAATACATGTCATCACCCGAGCAAAATGCTACCATTCGGTAGCATGCCCGGCGCATTTTAACGCCATACGGCTTTATTTTAGCAAACCTTGTTGCGCTTTTCAAGCCCAGGAGACGGGCCTCCGGCAGAAGCTTCCGGCTTCTGAAATTTTCTCTTGACATTCCATTGGGTGGAGGGTATATGTTGAGTATGTCAGGAGTGATAGGCATTGAAGATCAACGAGGTGGAACAGCTGGTCGGCATCACAAAACGCAACATTCGCTTTTATGAAAAGGAGGGCCTGCTGACCCCCGGCCGGAACGCGGACAACGGCTACCGCAACTACGACGACGGAGACGTGGAGGTCCTGCGGAAAATCAAGCTGCTGCGCAAGCTGGACGTACCCATGGAGGAAATCCGGAAGATGCAGCAGGGCGCCCTGACCCTGACCGACGGCTTGCGCCGGCACATGATCCAGCTGGAGCGGGAGCAGGAAAACCTGGCCACCATCCGCTCCCTGTGTCAGGAGCTGGCGGAGGCCGGGGAACAGCTGCCCACCCTGGACGCAGACCGCTGGTTGACAGAAATGGCGCGGATGGAACAAGAGGAGGGGACCCGATTCGTGAATATCCACAAGAAGGACACCACCAACCGCTACATCGGCCCGGTGGTGGCGGCGGTGGTCTTTGTGGCCCTGATGGGCTGGACCATCGGCCTGATGCTCTGGGCGCTGGCGGTGGACCCCCAGGACACCCCGCCCCTGGCCCTGTTCGTGGTGCTGCTGGCCATTCCCGTAGCGGTGATCATCGGCGTGCTGCTGGCCCTGTACCAGCGGATCAAACAAATTCGAGGAGGAGAAGAAGATGCTGCTGCTAAATATTGAGTACATTCCCGGAAAAAAGATTGAGGCCATTGGGATCGCCAAGGGCAGCGTGGTCCAGTCCAAGCACTTCGGCAAGGATTTTATGGCGGGCATGAAGACCCTGGTGGGCGGCGAGATCCAGAGCTACACCGAGATGCTGGTGGAGGCCCGGCAGATCGCCACCAAGCGCATGGTGGAGGACGCCCAGGCTCAGGGGGCCGACGCGGTGATCAACGTGCGTTACGCCTCCTCCTCCCTGATGCAGGGGGCGGCGGAGGTCACGGCCTACGGCACCGCCGTACGGGTGCTGGGAGACCGGGCTGAATAAAAGTGACAAATTGCTACAAAGTGGGGACGGGCCTTGCGCCCGTCCCCACTTTGTCGTACAATCAGGTTACATAACTCTTGAGGAGGCTTCCCTATGGCCCACAGACACCTTTTCCGCCCCCTGTCCCTGACCCTCGCTTTGACCCTTGCCCTGACGCCCGCCGCCTCCGCCTTGACCACCGATCAGGCCAGAGAGCTGCTGACGGATTATTATATTGATGAAATCCCCCAGTCTGTGCTGGATCAGGAGACGGTCCAGCAGATTGTGGAGGCTCTGGGAGACCCCTACACCCAATACTTTACCGCCGAGGAGTACGCCCAGTTCAACAGCTCCATGGAGGACACCGGCCTGGTGGGCATCGGCATCGCCATGCTGACCGTCCAGGAGGGGCTGCTGGTTCAGCGGGTATACCAGGACACCCCCGCCGCTGAGGGCGGCCTGCAGACCGGGGACCTGATTGTGGCGGTGGACGGGAAAGCCATCACCGGGGACAATCTGCTGGTGGCCGCCTCCTGGCTTCAGGGGGAGGAGGGCACGCAGGTGGAAGTGACCTATCTGCGGGACGGGACGGAGCATACCGTCACCCTCACCCGCCGGGCCGTTGTCCTCCCCGCCACCTACACCGAGCTGGTGGACGGCCACATCGGCTACATCGACTGCGACACCTTCGGCGGAGATACCCTGGAGCACTTTCTGGACGGGCTGGAGACCTATGCCAGCCAGGCCGACCAGTGGCTGGTGGATCTGCAGGACAACGGCGGCGGCATGGTAAACGCCGCGGCCGCCACCTCCTCCTGCTTTACCGGGGACGAGATGACCGGTTATTATCGGGATAAAAGCGGAAGGATCACCCCCTTCGGCAGCGACCAGGAGCAGCAGACCACTCAGCCGGTCATCGTGCTCACCAATGAAAATACCGCCAGCGCATCCGAGCTCTTTGCCGCCGCCATCCGGGACCACGACGCCGGACTGGTGGTGGGCGGGCGCACCTACGGCAAAGGGGTGGCCCAGAACGTGTTTAACCAAGCGGTACTGCCCGACTACTTCCCCGACGGGGACGCCCTGAAAATCACCACCTACCGGCTGTTCAGCCCCATCGGCTCCACCACCAACACCATCGGCGTATTCCCCCACCTGCTGGTGGACTCCGCCATCGCCCCCGAAGTGGCCCTGCTGCTCAGCTCGGCCTGTCCCGACCAGGACACCGGAAACACCCTGCGCATTGAGTTTGCTCAGACGTGGTACGTGGACCTGGACGCCGCCCTCAGCCAGGACCATCGCCCCGCCTTTACCGCCCTGCTGGAGGCCCTGCCCGAGACGGTGCCGGTGCTGGAGGGCACCGGCGGCGCTGACGGCTGGACCAACACCACCGCCGCCGCCCTGGCGGAGAAGTACGGCCTGACCGACTATACCCCCCGCACCTTCTCCGACATCGCAGGCTCCCCCTACCGCCAGGCGATCCAGCTGCTGGCCACCTATGGGGTGCTCCAGGGGGATGGCTCCGGCACCTTCCGGCCTACGGAGGGCCTGACCCGCGCCCAGCTGTGCGCCCTGCTGGCCCAGGCGCTCCACTGCAAGAGCTACACCGGAGCCAACCAGTTCTCCGACGTGCCGGAGGACAGCTGGTACGCCTCCGCCGTCAATACCATGGCCAGAATGGGTCTGGTAGAGGGTGTGGGAGACGGACGGTTTGACCCCGACGCCCCGGTGGATCACCAGCAGTTCATCACCATGATGGCCCGGCTGGGCCGGCAGCTCAACCTGGCCCTGGACCTCACCGCCTCCAGCCAGCCCGCCGACGCCGCGGAGGCCCCTGAGCTGGCGGAGTACGCCGGCTGGGCCAGAGACTCCGTCTGGCTGCTGGGAGAGTCCGCCAGCCTGCTCTGGGACGAGCCGGAGAACATCGACCCCACCGCCCCCGCCACCCGGGAGGAGGCCGCCGCCCTCACCAGCTCCCTGCTGGTCCACACCGGGCTCCTGCCCGTATAAAGCCCACAAAGGCCCCGCCCACCGGACTATTCCGGCAGGCGGGGCCTTTTTTCCGCTCAGCCCAGCAGCAGCTTGTCGTCAGCCTCGTCGGAGCCGCTGGCCTTGCTGAACAGGCCCAGCAGGTGCTCCACGGTCAGATTCTTCTTCTCCTCACCGGCCACGTCCACCACCACCCGGCCCTCGAACATCATAATGAGCCGGTTGCCGTGGGCGATGGCGTCCCGCATGTTGTGGGTGATCATCAGGGTGGTGAGCTTATCCCGCTGGACGATTTTCTCGGTGGTATCCAGCACCTTGGCCGCCGTCTTGGGGTCCAGGGCGGCGGTGTGCTCGTCCAGCAGCAGCAGCTTGGGCTTCTTCAGGGTGGCCATCAGCAGGGTCAGGGCCTGCCGCTGGCCGCCGGAGAGCAGGCCTACCTTGCTGGTCAGCCGATCCTCCAGGCCCAGGTCCAGGATCTTCAGCAGCTCCTTATACTGCTCCCGCTCGGCCCGGGTGATGCCGGGCCGGAGGGAGCGGCCCTGCCCCCGGCGGGCGGCCAGGGCCAGATTTTCCTCGATCTGCATGGTGGCTGCTGTGCCCATCATGGGGTCCTGGAACACCCGGCCGATGAATTTGGCCCGCTTGTGCTCGGGCAGGCGGGTCACGTCCTGGCCGTCGATGGAGATGGAACCGCTGTCCACCGGGAACACCCCCGCCACCAGGTTCAGCAGGGTGGATTTGCCCGCCCCGTTGCCGCCGATAACGGTGACGAAATCCCCGTCGGCCAGGGTGAGGGACACCCCGTTCATCGCCCGCTTTTCGTTGATGGTGCCGGCGTTGAAGGTCTTGTAAATCTCCCGTATCTCAAGCACGGCGTCCCGCCTCCTTCCGCACGGCTTTTGTAAAATACTTTCCCTTCCAGTAGGGAATGGTGAGGAACAGGGCCACCACCACAGCGGAGAGCAGCTTCAGGTCGGTGGACTCCAGCCCCAGGCGCAGCACAAACTGCAGTACGATATAGTAGATGATGGAGCCGATTACGGCAGAGAGCAGTTTCAGGGCGAAATTCCGGAACACCTTGCCCAGCAGCACCTCGCCGATGATCACGGCGGCCAGGCCGATGACGATGGCGCCCCGGCCCATGTCCACGGTGGAGCTGCCCTGGTACTGGGCCAGCAGGCCGCCGGACAGGGCCACCAGGCCGTTGGACACCACCAGCCCCAGCACCTTGCACCAGTTGGCGTCAATGCCCTGGGCCCGGGCCATGTTCTGGTTGGCGCCGGTGGCCCGCAGGGCGGAGCCCAGCTCAGTGCCGAAGAACCAGTAGAGCAGGGCAATCACCGCCACGGTGAAGATTACCAGCAGAAACAGCGGATTTTCCAGCGTCAGCTCCCGGATATACCGGGAGGAGACCAGCAGCTCCTGCCGATCCACGCTGAGGGCCAGGGTGGCCTTGGTGGTGGCCTTCTCATCCCCGATGGCCATAATCCGCAGGTTGATGGAGTAGAGGGCCAGCTGGGTCAGAATACCCGCCAGAATGGCGGGGATACCGCAGCCGGTGTGGAGCAGGCCGGTGATCAGCCCGGCCAGCATACCGGCCAGCACCGCCATCAGCAGGGCCAGCCAGGGGTTCCACCCCTGGGTGATGCACAGGGCCGCCACCGCGCCGCCGATGGCCAGAGAGCCGTCCACCGTCAGGTCGGCGATGTCCAGGATCCGGAAGGTGATATACACCCCGATGGCCATGATGCCCCAGGCCAGCCCCTGCCCGAAGGCCCCGGGCAGGGAGTTGAAAAACGAAATCAGGACGTCCATGGGTCTGCCTCCAAACAAGTGATAGAATTGTCGGTTGTATGCCAGAAAAGAGCGGAGAAGGCTGTTCCCTTCTCCGCCCTTTTGGGGTTTGCTCAGGCGATGGGCTCGTAGTCCTCGGGCATGGTCAGCCCCAGAGCCTCGCAGTTGGCGGCGTTGTACATCTTGGTCACATTGGGCGCGTACTCGATGGGCATGGTGGAAATGTCCGCCTCACCGGTGAGGATCTTGGCGGCCATCTCTCCGGTGGCGTAGCCGATGTCATAGTAGCTGATGGACAGGGTGGCCACGCCGCAGCCGGCGCAGATGCCGCTCTCGCCAGCCACCACCGGCACCCCGGCGGGGATGACCACGTTGGCGATGGTCTCGGTGTTGGCGGCGGCGGTGTTGTCGGTGGGAATGTAGATCACGTCGGAGCTGTCGCAGGCGGACTGGGCCACGGAGGACAGGTCGTTGACGTCGGTAAAGGCGTACTGGGTGCAGGTATAGCCCATCTCGGTGAGATAGCCCTCAATGGTCTCCACCTGGTACACCGAGTTGGGCTCGCCGGAGCAGTACAGCAGGCCCACATTGGTGGCGTCGGGGAACAGCTCCCGCAGCATGGCCGCCTGCTGGTCCAGAGGGGCCAGGTCGGAGGTGCCGGAGATGTTGCCGCCCACGGTGCCCGTCCAGTCGGTGATAGAGAGGGCGGTGGCGTAGTCGGTCACCGAGGTGCCCAGGATGGGAATGTCGGCGGTGGCGGAGGCGGCCGCCTGGAGGGGATAGGTGGCGTTGGCCAGGATCAGGTCCACCCCTTCGGACACAAAGCCGTCCATAATGGTGCCGCAGTTGGCATACTCGCCGCCGGCGTCCTGCTCCTTGAACGTCACGCTGTCGCCCAGCGCCGCGGTGAGGGCCTCCTTGAAGCCCCGGGTGGCCTCGTCCAGAGCGGGGTGGGTCATCTGCTGGCAGATGCCCACGGTGTAGCTCCCGCCGCCGGAGCTGCCGCTCTCCCCGCCGGCGGCGGGGCTTTCCGCATTCCCCTGGGTGCCGCCGCAGGCGGCCAGACTCACAGCCATGGCGCCGCCCAGCGCAAGAGCGGCCAGCTTGTTCCACTGTTTCATTTCCGGTTCCTCCAATTCCTACTGTGCTTTAGCTCTTTTAATGGTTAAAGCAATATGTTGCATTTTATTATAGCCACTTTCTCCCCCGCTGTCAACGGTGATCTTCACAGAATCTTAACAATCATCCCCCTCCTTTCAGCGGGTTTCTGCATAGACTTTTGGGGAAAGGTATGGTAAAATGGCATGATATTATGGATATGATCCAATCGGAGGCAGTTGATTTTGAGGACAGACATATTGGGCGTGGGCTTTGACGACCTGACGCTGGAGGAGGCCGCCGCCGCCGGGGCCAGCCTGGTGGAAGACCAGGGATTCCACTACGCCGTCACCCCCAACCCGGAGTTTCTGCTGGCCGCCCGGAAGGACCAGCCGTTCCGCCAGGCTCTGCTGGACGCCGACCTGGTGCTGGCCGACGGCGTTGGCGTGGTCTACTCCGCCAAGCTTTTGGGCCGCCCCCTGAAGGGCAGGGTGCCCGGCATCGAATTTGCCCAGGCCCTGATGGGCTGGATGGCCAAGCACGGCAAGCGGCTGTTTCTGCTGGGTGCCAAGCCGGGGGTGGCCGAGCTGGCCGCCGCCAACCTGCGGGACCGGTATCCCGGCCTGATCCTCTGCGGCACCCACGACGGGTATTTTAAAGAGGACGAGCCTGTGGTGCAGGCCATCCGGGAATCAGGGGCCGACGTGGTGTTCGTCTGCCTGGGGGCCCCCAAGCAGGAATTCTGGATGGCCAAATACGGCCCGGCCACCGGCGCCCACCTGATGGTGGGGCTGGGCGGCTCCCTGGACGTATTCGCCGGGGTGGTGGAACGGGCCCCGGAGGGCTTTCAGAAGCTGGGCCTGGAATGGCTCTACCGCCTGATGAAGGAGCCCAAGCGGTTCGGCCGCATGGCCAAGCTGCCGCTGGTGCTGGTATACGCCCTGGCCGGGCGGATAGGAGGCAAGTGACATGGCAGGCAAACTGATCGTGCTGGAGGGCACCGACGGGTCGGGCAAGTCCACCCAGTTCAGACTGCTCTGCCAGCGGATGGAGCGGGAGGGGATCTCCTTCCAGAGGCTGGTATTTCCACAGTACCAGGAGCCCTCCTCCGCCCTGCTGCGGATGTATCTCAATGGGGAATTCGGCTCCCATCCCTCCGACGTAAACCCCTACGCCGCCTCCACCTTCTACGCGGTGGACCGGTACGCCTCCTGGAAAAAGGTGTGGGGAGCCTACTATCAGGGCGGCGGGCTGGTGCTCTCCGACCGGTACACCACCTCCAACGCCGTCCACCAGGCCTGCAAGCTGCCGGAGGAGGCGTGGGATGCGTTCTTCCAGTGGCTCTACGACTTTGAGTGCGCCAAGCTGGGCCTCCCCCTCCCCGACCAGGTGCTCTACCTGGACATGCCCACCGAGAAGGCGGTGGAGCTGCTCCGCAGCCGGGAGGCCGCCACCCACACCAAGGGGGACATCCACGAAGTGGACACCGGCTATCTGGCCCTGTGCCGCCGCACCGCCCTCCGGGCGGCGGAGACCCTGGGCTGGACCAGAATCTCCTGCCTGGATGGGCACGGCAGCCTGCGCGGGCCGGAGGAGATTCATGAAGAGATCTGGGGCCTGGTGGCCCGGACGATAGAGGATCGTTAAAAGAAAGGTGCTGTGAATTATGGTAGCGATTTTATTGGGGACCGGCTTTGAGGAAGCCGAGGCCATCGTACCCGCCGACCTGCTCCGCCGGGCCGGCGTGGAGGTGACCCTGGTGGGTCTGGACGGCCGCCAGGTGGTGAGCAGCCACAACATCACCATCACCGCCGACCTGACTTTGGAAGAGCTGGACCAGGAGCAGGTGGATATGCTCGTGCTCCCCGGCGGACTGGGCGGCGTGGAGACTATCAGCTCCAACATACACGCCCAGGCCCTGATCCAGCACTGCTATGACCACGGCCGCTGGCTGGCCGCCATCTGCGCCGCCCCCACCATCCTGGCCAACCTGGGTATGCTGGACCGCCGGAAGGCGGTGTGCTACCCCGGTATGGAGGAGCTGATGGGCTCCGCCGTGGTGCAGAAGGGTACTCCTGTGGTGGTGGACGGCCACATGATCACCGGCGAAGCCGCCGGCTCCGCCTACCCCTTCGGCCTGAAGCTGGTGGAGATTCTGAAGGGGCCTGCCGCCGCCGCTCAGGTGAAGGATGCCGTCCACTATCACGGCTGAGAAAGCCGCCCTGCGGCGGGAGCTTCGCTCCAGGCTGAAGGCCCTGTCCCCAGCTCAGCGGCAGGCCGGCGACGATGCGCTGCTTCGCCGGTTTCTGTCCCTTCCCCAGGTGGAGGCGGCCCAAACCCTGCTGCTCTACCACGGTATGGGGACTGAGCCGGATACTTCCCGCCTGCTTGTCCCCCTGTGGGAGGCGGGCAAGCGGCTCTGCCTGCCCCGGTGCCTGCCGGGAAACACTCTGGAGGCCCGGCTGGTCCGGCCGGACAGCAGTCTTGTCCGCCACGCCTACGGCATGTGGGAGCCGGGGGAGGACTGTCCTCTGGTGGAACCGGAGGAGATCGGCCTGGTGCTGGTGCCCGGCCTGGCCTTTGACCGCTTCGGCGGACGGCTGGGCCAGGGAGGCGGCTACTACGACCGCTGGCTGGCCGGATTTTCCGGTCTGACGGTGGGCCTGTGCCGGCAGCTGACCCTGCTGGACCTGGTACCCCGGCAGGCCCACGACCGTCCGGTGGACCTGGTGGTCACCGAAACGGCGGTATACGGCCTGTCCCCCGCCGGGGACGGCGAAAGCGGGGCCTGAGCCCCGCCTCCGCCCGGGATTAGGTAGGCGTTCAGCAGCAGCTGTCGCCGCAGCCGCAATTGTTGCCGCAGCCGCAGCCGCAGGAGCTCTCGCCGGAACCGCAGCAGCAGCAGATGATGATGAGGATCAGGATGATCCACAGGCAGTTGTTGCCGCCAAACCCGTTATTGCCGAAACACATTGACTTCTCACCTCACTTGCTTCATCTGACCTATCATATGCAAAAGGGTGAGCGGTGGTTCCGGCCACGGGACCGTTTTTTCTGTTAGGAGTTGAACCAATGTCTCTACAAGACAATCATGAGGAGCGCCGTTACCAGCGCACCCCCCGCAGCAGTCAGGGGGGCAGGCGGGCGGCTCCCTCCTCCCGCACGGAACGCACGCAGCATGCCGAGCGTGCGGAACAACCGGAGCGCCGCTCCCCCTCCACCCGCCGCAAAAAGCGGCGGAAGATGGGGGCCTGGGGCACGCTGATCTATATTCTGTTCGTGCTGGGGATCTCCGCCCTGCTGGCAGGGGTGGGCTGGATGTGGGCCAATGACGTGCTGGCCCTCAACAAGGCCGAGCACACCGCCGCAGTGGAGATCAGCGAGGGTGACACGGTAAGCGATGTGGCCGACAAGCTGAAGGAACAGGGCCTGATTGAATATAAATTTGTATTCCAGCTGTTCTGTTCCCTCACCCATGTCTCCGGCAAGGCCGGAGAGGAGGACGCCAAAATCACCCCCGGCACTTACGAACTGAACACCGATATGGACTACCGGGCCCTGATCTCCAGTATGGGCTCCAGCTCGGCCAACCGGATGGTCACCACCGTCACCATCCCTGAGGGTATGACCGAGGCCCAGATCTTTGCGCTGCTGGAGGAGAAGGGTGTGTCCACGGTGGAGCAGCTGGAGGACACCGCCGCCAACTACGATTTCAACTTCTCCTTCCTTAAGGGCGTCCAGCCCTTGGGCGACCCCAAGCGGCTGGAGGGCTACCTCTTCCCCGACACCTATGAGTTCTATATGGGTGAGGACCCGGTAAACGTGCTCAACAAGATGATCCTCCGGTTTGATGAGGTCTTTACCGACGAGATGCGCGCCGACATTCAGGAGGCGGGCTATACCATCAACCAGGCGGTGATCATCGCCTCCATGATTGAGAAGGAGACCGACGGTTCCGACCAGGGCAAGATTTCCTCGGTCATCTACAACCGTCTGGACCGGCCCACCAGCGAGACGGCAGGCTATCTGAACATCGACGCTACTATTTTGTACGCCACCGGCGGCACCGTAGTGGACCTCAACGCCGACACCCCCTACAACACCCGTACCCACACCGGTCTGCCCCCCACGGCTATCGCCAACCCGGGCACCGACGCACTGAGGGCGGCGGTCTACCCCGACACCACCAAGTACTACTACTATGCTCTGGGCGACGACGGCAAGCACTCCTTCTTCGCCACCTACCGGGAGCACCAGAACTTTATTGCTACCCAGGAGCTGTACAAGAATGAGAAATAAAATCGAATTGCTCTCCCCCGCCGGGGATATGGAGCGGCTGAAGATGTCCCTGGCTTACGGAGCGGACGCGGTATACCTGGCGGGCAACGACTTTGGTATGCGGGCCTTCGCAGGCAATTTCACCCCCGACGAGATGGGTCAGGCGGTAACCCTGTGCCACAGCTATGGGGCGTCAGTCCACGTCACCTGCAACACCATGCCCCGCAATGACGAGGTGGCCCGGCTGCCGGAGTGGCTGGAGTATCTCCAGGACCTGGGGGTGGACGCGGTGATCCTGGCCGACGTGGGGGTGCTCTCCCTGCTCAAGCGGTACGCCCCCCGGGTGAAGGCCCACATCTCCACCCAGGCCAGCATTTCCAACTATCAGGCCGCCAGCGCCTGGTACGACCTGGGGGCCAGCCGGGTGATCCTGGCCCGGGAGCTGTCCCTGGAGGAGATTACCGAGCTGCGGGCCAAGACCCCCAGGGAGCTGGAGATCGAAGCCTTCGTCCACGGGGCCATGTGCGTCAGCTACTCCGGCCGGTGCCTGCTGTCCAACTATATGACGGCCGGGACGCCAACCGGGGCGCCTGCGCCCAGCCCTGCCGGTACAAGTACGCCCTGGTGGAGGAAAAGCGCCCCGGCGAGTACTTCCCCATTGGTGAGGACGAGGGAGGCGCCTTCATCCTCAACTCCCGGGACATGTGCATGATCGACCACATCCCGGAGCTGATGGCGGCGGGACTGGACTCCCTGAAGATCGAGGGGCGGGCCAAAAGCGCCTATTATGCCGCCATCGTCACCGCCGCCTACCGCCACGCCATTGACGCGGCGGCGGCGGGAAAGCCCCTGGACCCGGTATGGCGGGAGGAAGTGGAAAAGGTGAGCCACCGGCACTACTCCACCGGCTTCTATTTCGGCCAGCCGGGGCAGTACACCGCCGACGCCCGGTATATCCGGGACTGGCAGGTGGTGGCGGTGGTTACCGCCTGCGACGCCGCCGGCAACGCCACCCTCTCCCTGCGCAACAAGTTTTCCACCGGAGACGAGCTGGAGCTGGTGGGTCCCGACGTGGCCGCCACCCCCTTTGTGGCCAGGGAGATGACCGATGCCGACGGGTTCCCTCTGACCCAGCCCCGGAATCCCCAGATGGTATTCCACATGAAGCTGCCCCGCCAGGTACCTCCGCTGTCTCTGATCCGGGCCTGCCGGGAAAATTCCTGACTCCAAAAGTCCAGGCGAAATTCGCCTGGACTTTTTTGTGACCTCAGGGACTCCTCAATCGTTTTATGGCCGAAAGGAGGTCGGGCCTATGGATGCGGAACTGACCCGGCAGTTTGAAGCCAGCTACGACGCCTATGGAGCCATGGTGTACCGGCTGGCCATGGTGTACCTGGGCCGGACGGCCGACGCGGAGGACGTGACCCAGGAGGTCTTTTGCCGCCTGCTGTGGCGGGCTCCCGGTTTTGCCGACGGGGAGCACGAAAAGCGATGGCTGCTCCAGGTGACGGCCAATCTGTGCAAAGACCAGCTGAAAGGGTTTTGGCGGAAGCGGGCGGCGGTTCTGGATGCGGATATCCTGGCGGAACATGAGGCCGACCGGGGGGTGCTGGAGGCCATTCTGACCCTGCCGGAGGCCTATCGGGCCCCCATCCACCTCCACTACTACGAGGGCTACTCGGTAGCGGAGGTGGCGGAGCTGCTCCGCCTCTCCTCTTCGGCGGTGAAAATGCGGCTGAAGCGGGGCCGGGAGCGACTGAAACTGGAGCTGGAGCTGGGAAAGGAGGGCTCGGTATGAATTGGGAGGAATACAAGGGCGCGCTGGATCGGCTGACCCCTCCGCCGGAGCTGAAAGGGCGCATCCAGGCCAGTCTGGAGGCCCCCGCCGGGGTTTCCAGCCGTCGGAGGCGGCGGGCGGGGCTCACCGCCCTGGCGGCGGCGGCCGTGCTGGCCTGCACCTTCCTGGCGGCCATGGCCGCCAGCCCCCAGCTGCGGACGGCGGTCCTCATTCTGTTCCGGCTGGAGGAGGCCGAGCAGGTACCTGCTCCCACGGGAGAAGGGCCGGAACAGCCGGAACTGACCCAGAACACCATCGGCCAGCAGGTGGAGGCCCAGTACATCCGCCTGCTCGACGGGTTCAGCTGGAGCTATGGGGACAATGTTCTGTCCCGGGCGGAGCGGGCCAACGACGGCACGGTTCTGGACTTCCACTATTGGGCGGCGGAAGTGGACGCGCTGATCCCTCTGGAAACGCGCACCACCGATTTTACCGCCGTCTGGGACGGGGTGTCCTATACGGACACGGTCTACTGGTGCAACTATGCGGGAGCGCTCTCCTGCTATTGCAGCGGCACCGCCGGTATGGCTCTGGACTATGATTACCATGTTTCCTCCATTAGCGGCCGCACCGACGCGGTGCTCCTTACCCTCAGCCAGGGCAGCCAGATGGACTACCGGCAATACCCGGTGCTGCTGGATCTGGAGAGCGGGGAGATTACCGATCTGCTGGAGGGCACCGGCTGGGAGGCGGCCGCCCCCCTCACCGAGGTACAGTGGACGGACGATCTGTCCGCCGCCATCCTGTCCAGTGACCGGACGGGCTGGTACTACTGTGACCGGGCGGCCAAGACTACTGCCAGCCTCAACGAACTCACCGGCCTGGAGGTCTCCAGCGCCTACTTGGCCGAGGACAGCACCCTGATCCTGCTGACCCTCTCCGTTCCTCAAGGGGACTACTGTGACGTCTGGACGTATCAGCCGGACAGCGGCACCCTGACTCAGACCTTCTCCCAGCTGCCGGTCTACCAGCGGCATGAAGAGCAGCCCTGGGGCTTCCAGTTCTTCTTTGGCGGCGGACGGGGGATCTATGTGGCGAAAGACAGCTCGGTGTCCGTTCTGGACCTGGTCACCGGAGAAACCACTGCCGTGGAGGGCTTCACTCTGGCCCAATGGGACACGCCCACCTTTATCGCCAACCCCTCCGGCACCAAGGTCCTGTTTGCCAGCTACGGCGGCCAGGCCGACGGGCTGGGCATCTCCAGCCTTGGGGTGATGGACCTGGAACAGGGCGCCTTCACCCTGCTGGATCGGGACAGCGACGCCAGTCTTTATGAAGCCAGCCTGGGCTGGTTCGATGAGGACCGGGTGGCCATTTGGGGCTATGCCTCGGAGGATTTCACCCAGACCTGCCTGTATCTCTACCGGTTCTGACCGGGAGGGCCGCGTCTTTTTTCCAATTCTTTCGTATCGGAACTACATTGTCGTTTCTCTCACAACGAAACAAAACTAATTTCCAAATCCCACCTTCTTGATAATAAAACCATATAGTTCAGTTATAAAATGTTCCAGTTATAATTTTAACTATCATGTGATAAAAATAACTAAAACTCGTTAAAAAATAAACTTTTCAAAACTTATTGACTTCTTTTTCTCGGGCAGCTATACTAGCGCCAACCCACACGGGCCAGCCGCCCGGAGGAGAAAAAGGAGGAAACCGCTCATGTCCACTTACTATTTTCTGCCCACCCGCAACGTCTTTGGCGAATGAGCCGTCAACGAGGCCGGAGCCCTGCTGGGCAGTTTGAACGTCAGCCGCGCCATGATCGTCACCGACAAGTTCCTGGCCCAGTCCGGCATGGCCGCCTCCATTCAGGAGATCCTGTCCGGTTCGGGCATCCACTCGGTGGTCTTTGACGGGGCGGAGCCCAACCCCACCGACAAAAACGTGGAGGCCGGCGTAGCCTTCTTCCATGACAACCAGTGCGACTCCATCATCTCCCTGGGCGGCGGCTCCTCCCACGACTGCGCCAAGGGCATCGGCCTGGTGGCCAGCAACGGCGGCCGGATCCACGACTATGAGGGCGTGGACAAGGCCACCCGCGACGTAGTGCCCCTCATGGCCATCAACACCACCGCCGGCACCGCCTCCGAGATCACCCGGTTCTGTATCATCACCGACACCAGCCGGAAGGTGAAGATGGCCATTGTGGACTGGCGGGTCACCCCCAAGATCGCCGTCAACGACCCGGT
>ERZ1643246.573-NODE-573-length-46218-cov-8.165154_pt1 | contig 46218 bp, 43 predicted proteins | sample MGYA00579265_ERZ1643246 | MGnify/ENA primary metagenome ERZ1643246 (study PRJEB29033, sample SAMEA4952261) | chicken gut metagenome | biome: Broiler Chicken; feature: Gastrointestinal Tract; material: Caecum | place: Ireland | collected 2018 | study: Broiler... | reverse complement strand
CGGAGCGTGGAGATTATTCACGGAGGGGGTTGACAGAACTATAGGAACACCCCCCAGCGGGATGTCAGGTTCTGCCCCCCTCGAACGTGTTGTTGCCGAAGGCTCGAGCCAGCCAAGTGACAAGGGGTTGACATGCTGAGAAGAAGACGGGACCGCGCGGAGGAGGTGCAGAGGGAGGCACGCCGCCTGGTCGACGAGTACGGCGACCTGGCGCTAAGACTCGCATACACCTACCTGGGATCACGCCAGGACAGCGAGGACGTGAGCCAGGACGTGCTGTGCAAGCTCCTGTGCAGGAAGGATCCGTTCAACAGCCCCGAGCACGAGCGTGCGTGGGTCATCCGCTGCACCTCCAACGCCTGCAAGGACCTCCTGAGGAGCGCGTCGAGGCGAAGGAACGTCTCGCTCGACCAGGTCGCCGAGGTGCCGGATGCCACCGCAGAGACGGACGCGGACGACGTCCCGGGAGAGGTGACCAGGGCCGTGATGGGCCTGCCTCCCACATACCGCGAGGTCATCTACCTGCACTACTACGAGGACATGAGCCTTCGGCAGATTGCCGAGGCAGTCGGGACGAGCGAGGGCGCCGTGGCCAAGAGGCTGAGCCGTGCCCGTGCGGAGCTCCGCGAGAGGCTGGAGGGGACGAGCGATGAGCGACATGGCGGCGAAGTATCGGGACGAGATGGATCGGGTCGCACTCACCGAGGTGCAGAGGGACAGGATGGCGCGGGCGGTTGCCTCTGCAGCCCTGGGTACGCCCGCTAGCGGCGAGGCCCCCGTCACCGCGTTCCGGCCCCGCAGGCGCCACGGGTTCGCCGCCGCGGCGGTCGCCGCAGGCGTCGTGGTGGCGGTGGGACTGGGTGGCTACGCCTACGCGAGCGGCCAGCTGGTGAGCGTCGCGAGCGCGTTCGACGACGTGTTTGGTGGAGGGACCGCGACCACCAACGTCACCAACAAGGTCGGCCGCCCGGTCAACGCGGTCGCGACGAGCGGGGGCATCACCGTCTCCGCAGACGCGATCATGGGAGACGCGCGCAACTACGTGGTGGTCTACAGCATCGGCCGCACCGACGGCAAGCCGCTCGGCACCGTGGGCACCGACGAGAACGGCACGCTCACGCTGAACGGGCACCCGCTGTCCGCGGACTTCTGCCAGAGCGTGGACGGAGCGACCGGTCAGGGCGGCAGCGCGTACTTCTACGACGCCGACCCCTCCGACAACGCAATCCAGCTGGTGACGCAGCTCACTGCCGACACCAACGTGATTGGGGCCACAGTGAACATGCACCTCTCCGCCATCAACGGGCTGGATGACTCCACGCAGTCCGAGACGCCCGTGGCAACGGGGAGCTGGGACCTCAAGTTCAAGCTCAACTACGAGGCGGACTCCGTGAGCCTCAAGCCCACCGGAAGCCTCACCGTGGCGGGAACGGACGCAAGCGTGCAGTCCGTGAGCGTCTCGCCCGTTGCCGTGAGCGTGGACTACACCGTGGACGGCACGGAGGAAGCCCCCAAGACGTCTGGCAGGTGGTCGCCCAAGTACCTCGACCTGGGAGACATCACCGTCACCATGCGCGACGGGACGACCATTACGGTCCCCAGCGGAGCGTGCAGCTCACACGAGGAGGACGGCAAGACGGTGGTCGAGATGGGCGCGTTCCTGGACCGCACCATCGACCCGTCGCAGGTGGCATCCGTGAGCTTTGGCGGCGTTACCGCGACGGCATAGCCGAAAGACGGGGCGGCGGGCACCAGATGCCCGCCGCCCCGCGCGTCACGAGGTGAGAGCCACCGATCCTATGCGGCAATCCCGCTCGCACCGGCACCGTCGGGCACCATGCCAGCACGGGATCCGTGCCCGTCGGCCGCCTGGCGCCTGCCCACCAGCTCACAGGCCATGGCCCCTCCCAGCACCAGCACGGCACCCAGGATGCGGCCGGGACCCAGGGGCTCTGCGAGTAGGATGGCGGAGAGCAGCACCGCCGAAACGGGCTCGAGGTAGCCCAGGACCGAGACGGACTGCACGCTCAGACGCCCCATGGCGGAGAAGTACAGGTAGCAGCCCAGGCCGGTGTTCACGAGGCCGAGCATGGCGACCATGGGGATGGAGGACGCGGAGATGGGGCTGAGAGGGCCGGCGAAGGGCATGTACAGCGCGACGACCGCAAAGCTCGCGACCAGCTGTATCGTGGCGGCCTCGAGCCCGCCCACGTCGTGGGACCCCTTGCCGGCGATGACCATGACGGCGTAGAAGGCCGCCGCACCCAGGCCGCAGAGGATTCCCCGTGCGGAGCCCAGGCCGCCGGAGCCCTGCGACACCACGAGGTAGGCACCCAGCAGGACCGCGGCGAAGCAGGCGAGCTTGGGGGCACCGAGCCGCTCGTGGAGCAGGAGCGGGGCGAGCGCCATCACGATGACCGGCCCTAGGTAGTACAGCAGGGTGGAGGTCCCCACCCCCACCAACCGGTAGGCCTGGAAGAGGAACACCCAACTCACGCCCAGAGCACCACCCGAGACGGCAAGCGCCGCCACCTGGCGGGGATGCTCGCGCCCAACGAGCGGCTGCCGGGAGACGAGCAGGACGACCACGAGCAGTGCCGCCCCCAGGAGGGTGCGCAGGAGCACGATCTGCGTGCTGGGGAGCGAGATGCCACTCGCGACTATCCCGTTTGACCCAAACAGCAAGAGCGATGCGAGGTACTTCCCATACGACCGAGACACGAGCCATCCCCTCCACGACGTTTTCCGCGCCTAGTCTGACCCTCCCGCTCGTCTGAGAAAAGCGCGAATGTCTCATGTGTGTCATGATGCCTTTGCATACCTAGCAAGGGAGGGGCAGTGGACGCCAGCATCCTCAAGTACCAGGCCTTCGTGGAGACGGCACGCCTGGGGAGCCTCACGCGCGCCGCGGAGCAGATGGGCTACTCCCAATCGGGAGTAAGCCGCATGATTGCCGACCTCGAGCGCGACTGGGAGGTGACGCTGTTCAACCGCGGGCGGCGCGGGATCACCCTGACCCCCGACGGGGAGCGGATCCTGCCCGTGGCCCAGCGCCTCTGCTCCGAGTACCACCTCCTCGAGGAGCGCGTGGGAGAGATACGCGGCCTCCAGACGGGGGCCGTCCGCATTGGCACCGTGTCGAGCGTGGCAACCTACATCCTCCCCCGCGTGCTAGGTGACCTGCAGCGCCAACACCCGCACGTTGACTACGAGCTGTTGCTGGGAGACTACGACCAGATCGAGCGGTGGGTCGACTCCGGGCGCGTGGACGTGGGGTTTCTCCCCTACGAGCCCGGCGCGGGCATCGAGCGCGCCGCCATCGACCGGGACGAGCTGGTCGCCGTGGTCCCGCGGGGGCACGAGCTGGCAGCGCACGATTCGGTGACCCTGCGCGAGCTCGCCCGCGGCCCCTTTCTGATGCTGGAGCAGGAGTCCGCCGGCATGGTGCCGCGCCTGTTCAAGAGGGCACGCCTCTCCCCCAACGTATGGCTCAGGACCTGGGACGACTACGCGATAATGGCGCTGGTCGAGGCGGGGCTGGGGGTCTCGATCCTGCCCTCACTCATCCTGTCACGCTGCCCCTTTGACGTGGCAATCCTGCCACTCGAGCCCAGGGCGTACCGTGACATCTACGTGACGTACCGCCCCCAGGCCGAGCTGTCAAGGGCAACGAGGGACTTCTTGAGGCACCTGGGTCAGAGCCTTGGGGACGCGGGCGAGAGGAGCGAGGGATGACGGTAGGGACCCTGGTTGCCCTGCTCGTGGCAACGGCAGTCGCGGGACAGGCGTGGTTCTGGTACCTGAGGGTGCACGAGGAGAGGAGCCTGTGGTACGGGCTGTCGTTCCTCTTTGCGATAGGGACGCTGGCCCTCGTCGTGGAGACCATGCTGGTCGCCGGCGTCCCGTTTGGCGACCACCCAGTGCTGCAGCAGGCCAACCTGGTGGTCCTGGTGCTGCTCGTGGTGCTTCTCGCCCTGTTCCCGGTTACCCTGGTGGTGACGCTCGTCGTCTCGGGAGTAAGGCTGATTCGCCGGGAGGGGGCTCGGCCCTCCAACCTGCTGTCGCTGGGATTGGGCATCCTGATGGTCGCCTACGTCGCGGTATGGCCCCTCGTCAGAGACAAGCTGGTCTCCCTTCCGATCGTTGGCGGCGCCCTCGACCTGGCCTTCGGCCTTGCAGCCATCGTCCTGGGCGTGCTCTCGGCGGTCTTCACGCTCTACACCATCAGCGGGGCGCTCGCGCAGATCCCGCACCGCCGCCGTCGCTACGCTCACGTGGTCGTCCTGGGCGCGGGGCTCGCGGAGGGACGCACCGTGACGCCGCTCCTGGCACGCAGGGTCGACCGCGGCGTCCGGGCGTGGCGCGACAACCCCGGCTCCATCCTCGTGATGTCGGGCGGCCAGGGGCCGGACGAGCAGGTGAGCGAGGCCAGCGCCATGGCAGAGTACGCCGTCTCGCAAGGCGTACCTCGGGAGGCAATCGTCCTGGAGGACCGCTCGCGCAACACGCGGGAGAACATCGCGAACTCGTTCGCACTCACCTCCCCCGACGGCGGGGATGTCTCCCGGCGCTCGCGCGCGGTTGTGGTAACGGACGACTACCACGTGTTCCGAGCGCTGCTTCTCACCCGCGAGTTGGGCGTTCGCTGCGACGGGCTGGGATCCCGCGTGCGCCTATACTTCTCGCTCAACGCACTCGTGAGGGAGTGGGCGGCATACGTCTCCCTCCGCAGGAGGCTCTACACCAGGGTCATGATCGCCCTCGCCGCCGTCTACGTCGCCGCCTGGCTCTTTGGCACCATCGTGGGAAGCTAGCGGGAAGAGGCGCGCGTCTGCCACACGAGAGGGGGCCGCCCCATCCGGGACGACCCCCTCGTTCTGCCGCGCAACGTCTTGCGCGTCTCCTACATAAGCTCCGTGACGTCCTTGGCGAACTCGATCGGGTCGTCGATGGGCATGCCTGCAACCAGGAGTGCCTGGTCGTACAGGATGTGGCCATAGAGCTTCAGGCGGTCCTTGTCACCCGACTCCTGTGCCGCCACGAGCTTGCCAAACACGGGGTGTGCGGCGTTGAGCTGCAGCACGCGGTGCGCCTTGGGGGCGTTCTCGCCCTCGGGGCCCTGGCTGATTACGCGCTCCATCTCGAGCGACACGGGACCCTCGGACGCGATCGCCGCGGGGGCGTCCCCCAGGCCGGCGGCCGCCTTCACGTCGTCCACCTTGCCGTCCATGGCATCCTTGAGCTCGCTGAACAGCTCCTTGTGCTCGTCCTGGGCCTTCTCGGCATCCTTCTTCTCGTCGTCGGTCGCCAGGTCCAGGCCCGCGGTCGTGACGTTGACCAGGTCGTAGTCCTTGGCCTCGGTCCCCTTGTGCTCGGAGTCGCCCGCCTTGGCGTCAACATGGTAGGAGCGCATGACCTGGAACATGAACTCGTCCACGTCCTGGGTGCAGAGGAGGACGTCGTAGCCGTGGTCGACGGCACTCCTCACGGCAGGCAGCTGCTCCAGGCGCTCGCGGCTCTCGCCCGAGGCGTAGTAGACCTTGTCCTGGCCTTCCGCCATCGACGCCACGTACTCCGCGAAGGTCACCATCTTGCCCTGCTTGGCACTCCAGTACAGCAGGAGGTCGGCCAGCTCGTCAGCCTTGGAGCCGTAGCTGTTGTAGATGCCAAACTTGAGGCCGCGACCAAAGTTGTCGAAGAACTTCTCGTAGTCCTCGCGGTCGTTGTCACGCATGGCCTGCAGTTCGCTCGTGATCTTCTTCTCCACGCGACGGGCGATGGCCCTGAGCTGCGCGTTCTGCTGCAGCGTCTCGCGCGAGATGTTGAGGTGCACGTCGGGCGAGTCCACGATGCCGCGCACGAAGTTGTAGTAGTCGGGGAGCAGGTCCTCGCACTTCTCCTGGATGAGGACGTTGGACGAGTAGAGCGCGAGGCCCTTCTTGTAGTCCTTGCTATAGAGGTCAAACGGCGCCTGGCTGGGGATGAACAGCAGCGCGTCGTAGCTCAGCGCGCCCTCGGCATGGAAGCTGACGGTGCGGAGCGGGTCCTCCCAGTCGTGGAAGGTCGACTTGTAGAACTCGTCGTAGTCCTTCTGCTCCACGTCCGCCTGGCGCTTCTTCCAGATGGGCGTCATGGAGTTGATGGTCTCGAGCTCCTCGTACGTCTCGTACTCGGGCTTGTAGTCGTCGCCAGCGTCCTCGGGCTTGGGCTTCTCGCGCGACTTCTCCACCATCATGCGGATGGGATGCCTCACGTAGTTGCTGTAGCGGGTGATGAGGTCCCTCAGGCCCCACTCGCTCAGGAAGCGGTCGGTGTTCTCGTCGTCCGTGGAGGGACGCAGGTGCAGGATCACGTCGGTGCCGTGGTCGTCGGCGCCGTCCCTCTCGCCCTCGGCGGCGGGCTCGATGGTGTAGCCCGTCACGCCGTCGGACTCCCAGGCGTAGGCGGCGTCGGCGCCCAGCGCGCGGCTCACCACGCGAACGTGGTCCGCGACCATGAACGAGCTGTAGAAGCCCACGCCAAACTGGCCGATGATGTCCACGTCCTCGCCCTGGTGCTCGCTGTTCTGGCGCTTGAACTCCTCGGACCCCGAGTGGGCGATGGTGCCCAGGTCCTTCTCCAGGGCGTCCTTGTCCATACCGATACCGTTGTCGCTCACGGTCACGGTGCGCGCGTCCTTGTCAAAGCTCACACGGATCTCGAGCGAGTCCTGGTCAACATGCAGGTCTGGGTTGTTGATCCCCTCGAACGACAGCTTGTCCAGGGAGTCGGACGCATTGGAGATGAGCTCGCGCAGGAAGATCTCCTTGTTGGTGTAGATCGAGTTGATCATGAGGTCCAGGAGCTTCTTGCTCTCTGTCTTGAACTGCTTCATGCAGGCATGTCCCCCTTCTAGCGGCGTACGTTTTTTTCACAGCTAAGTGTGTACCCCGGGGATTGACCTGTAATCTTGCATTCAGAAAATCTCATGCACTCGCACTGAGGTTTTGCTCGTCTCCCCCGTTTTCGGGATGGACCAGGGTTCCCTGGAGGAGAAGCCCCAGACCGTCGAAGGCGCACCACAGCACCAGGGCAATGAGCAGGTAGGGGACCAGGAACCCCGGGTTGCCAAACCTCCTCACGCCCCACGCGAAGGGCGCCGCCACGGGCCAGGTGACGAAGAAGAAGTTGGTGTCCAGCACCGGGTTGAGGAACCGGAACAGCAGCCCGCCCGCCGCAGCCGCGACCGTCGGCTCCCACAGATGCCGCAGGCTCGGGCGATACAGGCCCCCGCCCACCACGCACAGGCAGCACACGACCATGAGGGTGTGCTCCACGAAGCCGCCCACCGACGCGTAGCTCCACACGGGGCAGTAGGTCCAGCCGGGGAGGAGAAGGGCTCCGATGCCACCCACCATGCCCCACGGGTAGGCGACGCGCGCCACATGGCGGTTCTCGCTCACCGCGAGCGCGAGGTTGAGGAACTCGCATATGTTGCAGATGTGCAGCGGCCAGAAGTTGGGGGTCATGAGCCCCCGGGCAATGAGGATGGCGTCGCGCGACCCCAGGAGCGCGAGAGGGACCGCCGCCACGGTGACCAGGAAGCGATGGCGCGCCGTCCCTCTCCCCCATCCCGCGGGCAGCCGGCAGAAGGCGCGCAGCAGCACGGCGGAGAGAGCGGCCATGATCGCGAGCATGCAGAGGTGCTGGGAGCCAAAGGTCGCGAATCCCCCCTCGGGGTGCGAGAGGAACACCGGCTCGGGGGTGAGGAACGCCAAGACCACCGACGCAAGCCCTTGCAGGGCGCCCACCTACCTCACGCCCTCCACGGCGATCCAGGTCGTCCCCTCGCGCAGGTGGGCGGTCGCATGCGAGAAGCCCGCGCCCTCCAGAAGCGACACATACTCATCGGGCGTGAGCACGGTGAGGTCATAGCGCTCGATGTTCTCCCGCACCTCGTCGTCGAGGTCGGGACGGCGGTAGACGTCGGCCACCAGGAGGAAGCGCCCTCCCGGCCTCACCACGCGGGCCACCTCGCGCAGGGAGCGCGGCGGGTCGGGCCAGAAGTAGAAGCTCTCGACCGTGGTCACCACGTCAAACGAGGCATCGGGAAAGGGCAGCGATTCCACCGATGCGCACGTGACGTCCATCGACCCCGCGCGGATGGCCCCATCGTTCTGCCGGCGGGAGGTGGCGCACGAGACCTCCGAGTGGTCGACGCCACTCACGTGGCCGCCCCCACCCGCCGCCTCGATGCGGTCCGCGATGCGCCCCATCGTGGCACCCCCGCCGCAGCCGATGTCCAGGGCACGGTCCCCGACATGGAAGTCGACCAGGTCGAGAGCCCAGTTGGTGACGTCGGCATGGCTCCGGTTCATGCGCTCGAGCATCCGCTCGCCAAAGGTCCCATGGGGGTTGCCGGGATCCCCCTCGCGCGTGACCGCGCGCTCGTCCATGACCTCGTCCGCACCTTCCATGGGTTGCCTCCCCCAACCTCGGATTCTGCTAGCCGGCCCCGCGGGAAGCGCGGGCCGGGTCACACGATTCTATTCCCAATCCACGGCATCACAGCGTGCGGGACGGACGATCCCGAGCGAGGACGGTGGAGGTTCTCCCGCCCCTCCACAACGCTACGCGCTAGCCTAGAGCGATGGGACAAGCGAGAGGGGACCTCATGAAGCTCTACGCACCGGGCGCGGGATACGGGCCCGACACCACGCTCACCGACACGGAGCTCATAGTGGGGAGGGAGCACTACCCCACCGCAGAGGTCTCGGCCGTGCGCGCGTTCATCAAGCCGTCGCGCCTGCTCGCCGCCGTGTACCAGGTGACGGTGGGCGACAAGGTGGTCAACGTGTCGTTTGCGCAGAAGGACCTGGAGGCCGGCAACGCCATCATAGAGGAGCTGGACCGCATCGCGCTCAGGAACCGCGGCGGCAGGACGGGGGAGGAGGTCCGCGAGCGCAGGCGCGAGGAGGATGTCTGCGAGGCCCTTGCCGGGAGGTGCGCGGCAGACGGACTCGACGACGGGATGGACCCCCAGCTGCTCCGACGCCACCTGGCGGTCGTGGTCAACGGGTTGGAGCCCGACGAGCACCCCTATGTCACGTTCGTCGCTCTGGCCAACTACCGCGACGGCAGGCGCAACGACGGCCAGTTCGCCTTCGTGGCGACCGAGCGTGCGCTCCACTCCTCCCAGAGAAGGCTGTTTGGTCTGCGTCCCGTCACGCTCCCCTGGGAGACGGTCACGGACATCGCGCTGGAGGAGGGCACTGAGCGCTCCGTGCTCACGATCAAGGCACCCCGCGACGCCATGCGTCTGGGGCTTGGGTCCGGCGAGGCGGTTGCGGCCGTCGCGGCACTGCACGCGGCCTGGAGGGGGACGCCCCTCTCCCCCGCCCCCAGGGACGCGGTGTTGTACACAAAGGGTGCCGAGCCCAACCCAAAGGCCACGGGCTCAGATGTCGCGGTCCCGTCTCCCCTGGGCGACCCGTACGAGGAGGTCAAGAAGGCAAAGGAGCTCCTGGACCTGGGCATCCTGACCCAGGAGGAGTTTGACCGCAAGAAGCGCCAGCTGCTGGGACTGTAGGGGGAGACATGCTCAACGTCGTGCTCGTGGAGCCGGAGATACCAGCCAACACCGGTAACATTGGGAGGACCTGCGTGCTCACGGGGTCGCGCCTTCACCTGGTGGCGCCCGGGTTCGACCTCTCCGAGCGTGCGCTCAGGCGCGCGGGGCTCGCCTACTGGCAGAGCCTGGACGTCAGGGTCTACGAGGACTGGCAGGCGTTCCTCCTCGCCAACCACGACGCGTGGGCGGCGCTCGACGGGGCCCTCTCGCCTGTCGGTGAGGACGGCAAGCCGGTGCCCGCCATGCACCTCCTCACCAAGCGCGGGGCGAGGAGGCACTCGGACAGCCGCTACCGCGATGGCGACTACCTGGTGTTTGGACGCGAGAGCACGGGCCTGGACCAGGGGCTCATCGCGTCGCACCCCACCCTGTGCGAGCGCATTCCCATGGTGGGCGACGCGGCGCTCGCCAACGCGGGCGAGTGGCACGCCTCGCACCTGGACCTGCATCCCGAGCTCAAGCGCGACGTGTGCGGCAACTTCGTGGACGAGAGGAGCATGCAGGTGACCTCGCTCAACCTCTCCAACGCCGTCGCCATCGTGCTGTTTGAGGCACTGCGCCAGGAGGGGTACCCGGGGCTCGACGGCTGAAGCCAGTCCCGTTCCGCTAGCGCCCCTTGCGGGACGGCCACCACGCGGCGGCCATCGCCAAGGCGAGCCCGACCGCAACCCAGGGCGCGGCCCCGCCCCAGAACTCTCCGAACGGCCCTCCAATCACCGCGCCCAGAACGCATAAGGCCACGTAGACCGCCACAATCACCACGGGGACGGCGAGGCCTCCGCCCCTCTCCTGCGCCGACGATCCCATATGGCACCTCCGCTCGGTCGTCCGCCCGAGGGCGGTCCTTTGCGCGAGTGTAACGGGCCCTTGGCAAGCGATGGTAAGCGGACGGTAAGCCCCTGCCGGCTCGCCGCGACGGTCGGGCCCATGTCGGAAATCCCGTGGCGCGTATACGCGCGGGACGCGCTTTCTGGCAGAGCGCGACCGTCGGCGGGTGGCGCGGGCCGAGCAGACGGGCCCCGGGGCAAGCCCGCCCCGATGTCGGACCCGCTCAACCTGGCCCCGACTCCTCACTTCTCTGACTTCCGATGGCCTTCCTGCCGGCGATCAGCGGCGCTAGGACATCAGACTTCCAACATTGTCAGCGAACTCCCGATGCGAGCACTCACATCTGAATTCCGCCGTCATGGAGGGCCGGCAGGGTCACGTCTCCCCAGCTGCCAGCCTACCCGCTCACATCAGGCTTCCGCCGCCATAGTTTAACCCTTGATGCATGACACGCAGGGCTCGAGAGAAATCAGGAGCGGGCAAGGCACGATTAACGGAAGACCCACTGGCAGAGGCCCGTCCCTCCCCCCTCTTTGACCATTGAGGGCGCACTCCCATGGCCAACGTCGAAGGCCCACGGTCTAACCGGCTGGTGAGGCCCCAGAACAGAACCCATGGGGGGAGACGGCAGCGCGGGAGGCGGGGCACGTACTGCAGCTCGCCTCCGCAACCGAGAGGTGCCCCGGCCTTTCGTTGCAGGCCGGGCAACCACATCCAGGCTATCCGCCACAGGGAGCGGAACTGGACAAGAAGAAGCCGGGGCCACGGGCATCTTGCCCATGGCCCCGGCTTCCTTGATGTTCTTGCTTGGGCGCCTCATGGTGGGACGCCAGCTAGAGCGAGGAGAAGAGAGTGGGATCACCCCCGACATCCACCTCAAGCGGGACGCGACCCAAAGCGGCGCTTCGATGCCACATGAAACCGCTGGTGGCGTACCGCGCACGTCTCCAAGGGATTGATAGGCGACATCGACGCGGCCACGAGTGGCGACCGACCCCTAGAAACCAGCCTCGTGAATCTTGGAGACGGCAAGGCGAAGCCTCTCGGGCGGCATCACCAGTGCCATGCGTACAAAGCCCTCGCCAGCGGGACCAAAGCTGGCGCCGGGGGTGACGATGACGCCGGACTTCTCCATGAGCTCGAGCGTGAAGTCGACCGAGTCCATACGCCCGCCCGGGATGCGCGCCCACACGAACATGGAGCCGTGCGCGTTGGGACGCTCCCAGCCAATGCCCTCGAGCGCGTCGCACAGCGCGTCGCGGCGCTCCTGGTAGAGCATGCGCTGGCGCTCGACTCCGTCGAGAGGACCGGTGAGCGCGGCGATCGCAACGTCCTGCTCGGGGAAGAACATGCCGTAGTCCAGCTGCCCATGCAGCTTCTTCGCGGCGGCGACGATGTCGGGGCGGCCAACCAGGAAGCTCAGCCTGACGCCGGTGACGTCGAAGGACTTGGAGAGCGAGAGGAACTCAACGCCAACCTCGCGGGCGCCCTCGTACGCGAGGAACGAGCCACCCGGCTCCTCGGTGTCAAACACGATGTCAGAGTAGGCGTTGTCGTGGATGATCACGATGTCGTGCGCCTTGGCGAAGTCGATGATCTGGCGATAGACCTCCGGGGTCCCCACGGAGCCCACGGGGTTGGCGGGGAGCGAGACCACCATGTAGCGCGCGGCGTCCGCGACGTCGTCGGGGATGCCCTCGACGTAGGGCAGAAAGTCGTGCTCGGCACTGAGCGGGTAGAACGCCAGCTTGGCACCCGCAAGCAGGCTCGCCGTGCGGAACAGCGGGTAGCACGGGTCGGGGACCAGCACCGTGTCGCCCGGGTCCACGAGCGCCTGGCACACAAAGCCCATGCCTTCCTGGGTGCCGTGGCAGCTCATGACCATGTCGGGCGTGATGCCCTCGACGCCGTAGCGACGGCGATAGTAGTCGCAGACCGCCTTGTCAAGCTCATCGCGATCGTGAAGCGAGTACTTCCAGTTCTCGGGGTCGCTCGCGCTCTTGAGCATCGCGTCAATCAGGCGCTGGTCAGGGGCGAAGTCCGGCGTGCCCACCGAAAGGTCGTATACCTCGCGCCCCTTGGCCTCGAGCTCGCGGCGCCTGACGTTGAGGGCGGCGAACACCTCGTCTCCAAACAGGTCGAGCCTCTTCGAGAACCTCATGGCACATCCCCTCTCCCCCGCCCTGTCGCGGGGCCCCTTCCGCCGTGGCATCACGTAGGCGATGGCACGGAGACCGCCGTCAGACGAGGGCGAGGCCCATCCGTCGGACGCCGGAGAATCATAGTGGGTTTTATTGTATATCTAGGTTCCTTGGGGAGAGGTGCGACGGACCGCCCCCATGCCAATCCCCATGGCATTCCGGGCGCCCCGCCAGGGGGAGCACACTCCCAAGACGTCAGACGGCTGGGGTGGCAGCGTTACGGCGACGCCAGGCCTAGAGCGCCTGTGCCAGGAGCGTGACCGCGAGGACCGAGGCGCAGCAGGCGCCCGACACGGCAAACAGGCCGGCACCCATCCACGAGAGGGCAATGCCCACGACGAGCGCCACCGCACCGGCGACCGGCACCCCGGTGGCGCCCAGGATCGCCGGGAACGTCATGACCGCAAGGGTGACGTAGGGCACGTAATAGAGAAAAGAGCGCAGGAACGGGTTCGTGATCCTCCTGCGAATGAGCGTCGCGGGCAGCGCGCGGGTCGCGAAGGTGACGCCCGCCATGATCGCAACGTAGACCCAGCCGGTCGCGCCCATGCTACGCCTCCACCGCGGTCGTGGCGGAGGACAGGGCGACGGGCTCGAACGCGGGCTGCCGCCCATCGTCGGAGTCGGGGGCGACGTCGTTGCGCGTCTCGCCCTCCTCGTCGGGCACCGGGAACAGCACGGCGGCAGCGGCCGCGATCCCCACCGTCAGCAGGATGGTGCGGACGCCCTCCGAGAGGCCCGAGACCAGCGGTGCCACGGAGGCGGCCAGGCTGGCGGCAAAGCTCACGGCGACGACCCCGGCCACCGCGTGGTTCTCCCGAGCCGGCGGGATGATGACCGCGAGGAACATGCCAAAGAGCGAGACGCTCAAAGCCTGCACGACCAGGCTGGGGAGGACGCTGCCGACGACCATGCCCAGGGCCGCGCCGCCCGCCCATCCAATAAGGGGCAGGACCATGGTCCCCAGGGCGCGGGCGGGCCGCACGTCTCCCCTCTGGGCGATGTTGACGGCGAAGATCTCGTCGGTGTTGTCGAAGACGATGAGCGCGCGCATCCAGAGTGGCGTGTCGCTTGCGAACCGCTGCGAAAGGACGCATCCCATGAGCAGGTAGCGGGCGTTTGCCACGAGCATCATCGCGGCGAGCTCGAGGTATCCCGCATGGGCCGCCACCAGCGTAAACCCGGCGTACTCGCCCGCCGACGCGTTGCAGAGGAAGCTCACGAGCACGCCCTGCCCAAGGCTCAGGCCCGCCATCTTCGCGGCGATGCCGAGCGAGAACGACACGGCGAGGTACCCCAGGGCGATGGGGAGTCCGTCGGCGAGACCCTCGCGAAACGGTGCCGCCCACTCCCCCGCACCCCGGCGGGACGACCCCTTTGACCCCGCCATGGCTGTTGCAATACTCGCCTGTCCCACGTCTGCTCCCCACGCCGTAAACACCCTGTGACTTCTTTAATAGCATCGCGGGAGCAATTAGTTAAACGAATGTATTTTATGGTTCGATTAGCACACCTAATGCATGCACGTGAGGGAGGGCCCACATGAGGACGTCGCGCTGTCAGGTCTTCTGCACGGTGGTGGAGGCGGGCAGCTTCACCCAGGCGGCGCGCGAGCTGGGATACACGCAGAGCGCCGTGAGCCAGACGGTGCACTCGCTGGAGTCGGAGCTGGGGGTGACCCTGCTCGACCGCAGGCGGGGTTCCATCTCGCTCACTAGGGACGGCGAGACGTTCATGCCCAACATCCGCGCGGTGGCGCAGGCGGAGGAGGAGCTCGACCGTCGCAGGCAGGAGGTCGCCGGCCTGATGGGGGCCACCATCCGCGTTGGCACCTTCTCGAGCGTGAGTCGCAGGATCCTGCCGCCGCTCATGCACCGGTTCGAGGGGCTGCATCCCGACGTGCGCTTCGTGCTCCGCCAGGGCGAGTACACGAGCATAGCCGAGTGGGTCGCGGAGGGGAGGGTGGACATCGGCTTCCTGAACGGCGACTACTCGGAGGGGCTGCCCTGCCGCACCGTGGCGACCGACACCATGATGGCGGTCCTGCCCCAGGGCCACCCCCTCGCCTCCCAGGACGAGGTGACCCTGGCCCAGCTGGCGAGGGAGCCGATCATCCTGCTGGACGAGGGCCAGGTGAGCGTTGCCCTCTCGTCGTTCCGCAGGCTCTCGCTGGTGCCGCGCATCCGCTACGAGGTGACCGACGACTACTCCATCCTCGCCATGGTGCGCGAGGGCCTGGGGGTCTCGATCCTGTACACGACCATGCTCGAGGGCTACGCCACGGGGGTGGAGGTGCGGCCCATCGCGGAGCGCCCCAGCAGGAACATCGCGCTGGCGTGGTCGGCGTGGGACACGCTCCCCGTGGCGTCGCGCAGCTTCGCCGAGTTCATCTTTGGGGAGGAGAGCAGCGCCACCACCTAGCCCAGGGCGCACCCGCGGCAGCTGGGGCAGGCGGCGATCCCGCCCAGCGCCGTCTCGCGCAGCTCCATGGGAAGCGAGGCCCCCACGCGCCTGGCGGCCTGGACCACCTCGTCGAAGGGCGCGACCGACCTCACGCCCGCGAGCGCCATGCGGGCGCAGGCCAGGGCGTTCGCGGCCGCCGCGGCGTTGCGCTTCTGGCACGGCTCCTCCACGAGGCCCCGCACCGGGTCGCAGGCCAGGCCGAGGAGGTTGCCCAGGGCGATCGCCGCCGCGTCCAGGCAGGCGCGCGGGCCGGCCCCCATGAGGCGCGCCGCCGCGGCCGCCGCCATGGCGCTCGCCGTGCCCACCTCCGCCTGGCAGCCGCCCTCGGCCCCCGCGACCGTGGCGTTGCGGCTGACCACGAACCCCACGGCTGCGGCGCAGGCAAGGGCGTCGCGCATCTCCTCTCGCCCTGGACGAACCGCCTCGTCGATGGCGAGGAGGACGCCGGGCACCACGCCCGACGACCCCGCCGTCGGGGCGGCGACGATGCGGCCCATCGAGGCGTTGGTCTCGAGCACCGCCATCGCGAGCGTCGCCGCGCGGGCGTCGACCCCGCCGGCAAGCGCGTCTCCCCCGCTGGCAAGCCCCGAAAGCGCCCGGGACTCTCCGCCGATGAGGCCGCCCATGGTGCGCACCCCTCCCTCCAGGGGGCCGTACGCAGACTCGCGCATCACGTCCAGCACCCGGTCCAGGTAGCGCTCCGCCGCCGCAACGGGCCGGCCGTGCATGGCCTCGCACACCTCCTCGCGCGCCATGAACGCCTGCCCCAGGGTGAGCCCGTGCGCCTCGGCATGGGAGAGGAGCTGCGACGCGTCCTCGAAGGCGACCGTCGGGAGCAGCCGCTCCGCCTCGCCGGGCCCCATCGACGGCTCCCCCAGCCCCTCGGCGTCGGGGGCGCGCCCCAGCCCGTCGGCGGGGACGAAGCGCATGCGGCTGATGTCCGGGCTCGCGAGGATCGCCTCGCGCACCTCCCGCGACACGGGGCCGTCGACCTCCAGGACGTTAAACGCCTCGCCCCCGCGACGCGAGCGGTACATCCACACGGAGCCTATGTTGACCCCGCCCTCCCCCAGCGTACCGGCGATGTGCCCAAGCACGCCCGGCACGTCTCGCTCGTAGAGGATGAGGGCGTTGTACTCCCCCGTGATCTGCACCGACAGGCCGTCGATCATCGTCAGCCGCGCGGCCCCGCCGCCGATGGACTCGCCGCGGGCCGTGAGCTCGTCGCCGTTGGCGTCGCGCACCCACACGTCGACCGTGTTGGGGTGGGAGACCCTCGACGTGGGGTCAGCCTCAAACGACACCGCGAGCCCGCGGTCCCGCGCAATCTGCAGGGAGTCGCGGATGCGCAGGTCGTCCGTGTGGAGCCCCAGCATCCCCGCGGCAAGCGCGCGGTCGGTGCCATGGCCGCGGTACGTGCGCGCGAACGACCCGTACAGCGTGAACCGGACCTCGGCGGGAGGCGCGTCCAAAAGCTCCCTCACCATCTGCGCGATGCGGAGCGCGCCCGCCGTGTGCGACGACGACGGCCCAACCATGATGGGTCCCAGGACATCCCTCAGGCCAAAGCTCCTCATGGCACCTCCCCGGTCTCGCACCAGCGTAGGCGGGGATTGTTTCGGGACGGTGAGGCATCGGAGACGTGCGTGGGTCCTCTCCCCCGGAGCCCGGTTGCATCGGCGCTACGGGCGGGGCGCCTGGCCCTCCTGCCACTCGGACCCCTGGGGGCGCATGACCTTCGCCAGGACGTCGAGAGCCGCCCTCCTGAGGGCCGTGAACCCGGACGGCCTGGCCGCCGACCAGTCGACGGGATGCGCCGCGAGCATGGCGCGCGCCTCGTCTATCACCTGGCGCCCCGTGCCCGCCTGGAAGGCGTCGTCACCCGAGACGGGGAGGTTGACGTAGACGTCTGCCGCCTGGGAGTACAGGCGGTCGAGCTGGTTTGCCCCGCACGCCATGGTCCGACGGGCTATGTCGATGGGGGCGGGAGACTCGAGCGGGCTCATGGAGCGGATGAGGCCCACGCCCACCACGGCGTCCACCGAGCCTCGGTCGAAGAGCGGCGTGGGCAGGTTCATGCGGCAGCCGCCGTCCATGAAGGTGCGGCCCAGGTACTGGGTGGGCGTGACGGCGAGGGGGTACGAGGCGGAGCAGGTGACGCACTTGGCCAGGTCGAGGTTGCCGGTGAGGCACGCCCACGAGCCGTTGGGGTCGCCAAACAGGTCGGGATCGTTGGTGAACACGCACAGCTGCCCCGTGGTGATGTCCACCGCCGGGATGGCCACGGGCATCTTGAGGTCGTCCATGTGGAGCGCCCCCGCCTCGCCCAGGATGTCGCGGGCGTAGCCCTCCATCACCCCCGAGTCCAGGAAGCCGTTGCTCTTGACCATGTTGAGGACCTTGAACTGCATGTTCTTGAGGAAGCCGTCCTCGACCACGCGACGGTCCATCTTCACCAGGAGCTCCTCGATGCGGGACGAGGGGAGTCCCGCCGCCGTGAGTACCGCGACCATCGAGCCCATGGAGGTACCCGCCGCCGCGGCAATGCGCACGTCATTGCACTCCATGTCCTCTATGGCTGCGACCTCGGCAAACGAGCGGAACCCACCACCGCAGAACGCGACGCCAACACCATCGAGCCTTGCCATAGCTTCCTCCCCCGACGCTGCCCAGGACGGGGGATTCGCGCTCCCCCTCCACCCATTCGCAGGATATCAAAGGGCGGGAGGACGAGGGACCGGCCAAGGCGCGAGGGGATGCCACGGGCGAGAATTCGCACGCACGGGGCGCGCGCTGTCGGCCCACCCCACGGCGGTCGGGCGCTCCATCCCGCGTTAAGCCCGACCCGAGCGTACGCGCACGGGCGCTTTCTGGCGCTACGTCACCTACGCATCCGACCCCAAGCAGCAACGGTCATGAAGGCAAATCGGTGGGCTCGGAATGAAGCTGGATGCCTACCGTCCGGACAAGTTGCCACCCCGCGTACGCCGGGTCGCCGCACGCCCTTCATCGAGCTCCCTCCAACCGGGGAAGGGGCGGCGTTGCGGGCCGGGCCTCCTCCGAGGTGGGCACGCTGGCGGCAAGCTCCTGAAATGAGCACTCACCGCGGGGTTTGGCTGCCATGGAGGCGAGAGAGGCCGGCCGTTCTCCCAGTTTGAGGTACACCAGTAGGCCAACCATGGCAGTGAGCTCCCGCTGTGAGCACTCACTTCGGGCCCCCTCTGCCATTCGAACCCCGAGAGGATAATCTCCTGGCAGCGAACTCCGGATGTGGGTGCTCACGGCGGGAGCTTGCCGCCACGAGCGAGAGGAGACGACTGGGTCCCGAGTTCTCCCACCTGGGGAAACGCCAGGGGTGCACGGCCAGTGCCAGGAACCCTTCCGTGGGGAAGCGCTCACATCGGGCTCCGGCCGCCATCGGAGGTCTCCCTCCCACGACCCACGACCGCCGTCCCATCAAACCTCGAACCTCGGCGGCAAAACGTCCGCGCGGAGGCCGTTCCGCAAAGGTTGACGCGTTTAGGGAGGCGCTAACCGCGTCAATCCTTACGAAACTCCGAGTCCCGTAAGATCACGCGCGTTTACGGGGGCCCTAAACGCGTCAATCCTTACGGGCCCGGATCCCATGGGGCTGGCCGCGCCTCGGGGTCGGTCGCGGTGGGCCCTCTCGGGCGGAGGTAGGCCAACTCCCTCGGCGGCGTCGGCCCACTTCCATTCTTTGACTCTTGGGCCCACCCAGCGCAAGCAGACACGCAAGGCATCTGTCGCCAGGGCAGAGGTCGCCCATTTTTCCGAGAGCCCGCTATCCACACGAATGCCGCGGAAACCCAGGGTTCGCCAGCCAGCCGACCGTGGAGGTGCCCACGCGGGGGTTCGCCGCCAGGCCAGGAGGACTCCGCTGGAGATGGGAGTTCAGCGAGCCGCCGACCGCCCAGGACCACCGGCCCCTCCGCACGCGCCAGACCGCCGGCGCACCCCTTCTCAGGGCTCTTTCCCTCCTGGGGACGGTCCGCACTGCAGCCCGGGCGCGAGAGCCCGCAGCCCAACGTTCCCCTTACTCCCCCTGGTCCTCCGAGGTCTTCCCGGACGAGACGCCCAGTGTGAGCTTCGCCGCCACAAACGCGGCGACGGCGACGGCGGGCAGGCTCTGGAGCGGGAAGCACAGGGCGAGAACGCATACCGTGAGCAGCGGCTTTCTGGTGCTGGCACTCACGACTGCGCCCGCCGCGACGGCAACGGGCAGGAGCGGGTCAACGCCGAGAAGCGCCGCCGCCACGTAGCCCATGCTCACGCCGCAGAAGATGAGCGGGAAGAACTCGCCGCCCACCCAGTCGCACGCCACGCACAGCTTGGTGAGGCAGACCTTGGCGAGAGCGGACGCAAACAGCACCGCGACGCCCACCCCCTGCCAGCCGCCCACCAGATCGCCCGTGGCGGACTCGCCCGAGAAGAGGACGTTGGGAAGAAGCACGGCAACCGCACCCAGCACCACGCCGCAGACGACCGCACGCGGCACGCCCGCCCGGGACATCCGGTCGGCAGCGCTCTTCGCAGCCCTCCCGGCGACAGCACCGACGACGCTCAGGCCCCACCCCAGGACCAGGGCGAGAAGCGCCGCCGCGATCGAGGAGTGCAGGTAGTCGATCGCCGGGAAGCGGGGCAGTGCCCCGGCGGGCCCAGCGAGCCTTGCCAGCGCGACGGCACCCAGGGCGAAGCCGATTCCGGCGACCGCCCACACGACTGCCCTGTGGCGCTTGTGCATGAGACGCGCCTCTCGCCCAACCCACTCGGGGCTGAGCGCGGAAATGCCGCTCCTAACAGGCTTGGACGGGTCGTCTGCAATTGCACCGCCGGAACGACGCAGGGCACTCATCGCGGCGGTGAAGCCCGCGGCAGCGAAGCCCGAGATACCCGCCTCGGGACCCACCGCCCCGCCAAACGCGATGGGAAGCAGGAAGAGGACCAGGGAGCGGCCCCAGCTCCTCACGGAGTATCCGCCGTTCTCGCGGCAGTGGGCGACGACCACCGAGAGGGTATCGAGCGTGTAGCCGCACCTGCGGGTCCATGCCTCCACCAGGATGCCGCCAACCGTGCAGACGACAAGGGGGTACGCGGCGCGCACGCCCTCGGGAAGGGCGCCCCTCAGCCCCTCCCACACCGTGGACTGCGCCAGGTCGCCCAGCCTTAGCACGGCAAAGGTCAGGAAGCCGACCACGACGCCCAGGACGAGCGCCACGAGGAGGATGAAGGCGGACGCCCGGACGCGGTCGGAGCCCCTGAGCTCCGAGAGGGCTCCCTGGCTCCCGCCGTCGCTCACCTCGCGACCCTTCACAGTGTGGTCTCTCCCCCGTTCCACGCAACTCTCCCCTCGCACCGTCTCGCCCGCCGGCGAGACAATATCCCAACATTGATAGAGGATACGCGACGCGGGACGGGATTCCATGCACCTCGAATGGCTTGCCGCCAGCGCGTACGGTTACGAGCTTGTAATCGTTCGTCTCCCCAAACCATACGTCCCCAACATCAAACTTAGGATGTTCTGATAAGCGCAACCGCCATGCACGGGCATGGCACTGCACAAGGAGGAGGCTGTCAGCATGACCAAGAACGTCACACGTCGCGATGCCATTGCACTGTTTGGGGGTCTGGCAGCCTTTACGCTGGCCGGATGCAGCGGCGGCGGGAGCGGCTCGGACAGCTCCGCCGGCTCCAAGACCTACAAGATCGGCGTGTTGCAGCTGACCGAGCACGACGCGCTCGACGCCGCCAACAAGGGCTTTGTGAGCGCCCTCGACGACTCGGGCATCAAGTACAGCATCGACCAGCAGAACGCCCAGAACGACCAGTCCGCCTGCCAGACCATCGCGACCAAGCTCGTGAACGACGGAGACGACCTGATCCTGGCAATCGCGACACCCGCCGCGCAGGCGGTCGCAGGCGCCACGACCGACATCCCCATCGTGGGGACGGCAATCACCGACTTTGCCGCGTCCGGTCTGGTTGACAGCAACGACAAGCCCGGCAACAACGTCACCGGCACCTCGGACCTGACGCCGGTCGACGACCAGTTCAGCCTGCTGGTGAAGCTGCTCCCTGACGCCAAGACCGTCGGCATCCTGTACTGCACCGCAGAGAGCAACTCAGACGTCCAGGTGAAGATGGCCGAGGAGGCCGCCAAGAAGCGCAACCTCACGGCAACCCGCTACTCGGTCTCGAGCTCTAACGAGATCCAGCAGGTCGTGGAGTCCATGGTAGGAAAGGTCGACGCCTGCTACGCCCCCACCGACAACACCATCGCGGCGGGCATGTCCACGGTCTCGATGGTCGCGAACGAGAACAAGCTCCCCGTCATCTGCGGGGAGAAGGGCATGGTCGACAACGGCGGCCTGGCCACCTACGGCATCGACTACGAGAAGCTGGGCTACAAGGCCGGCCAGATGGCGGTCAAGATCCTGAAGGGCGAGTCGCAGCCCGCGGACATGCCCATCGAGCACCTGAGCGCCAAGGAGTGCACGCTGTCGACCAACCAGAAGACCGCCGAGGCGGTTGGCGTGGACCTCACCGTGCTGGGCGACTCCGCAACCTCGAGCGACGGAGCGGACTCCGCGGACAGCGCCTCGGCATAGGGATGTGCGACCCTTCGGGTCAAACGGAGCAAGGTAGGGCCGCCACGTGCGGCGACGTCAGATGTGCCCGGGGCAACGCGTCCCGGGCACATCATCGGGTTTGGGGGAACGTATGGCATTGGCACTCGCTGGGGCGGTGTCGCAGGGAATCCTCTGGGGCATCATGGTGCTCGGCGTGTTCATCACCTTCCGGATGCTGGACATTGCCGACCTGACGGTGGACGGGAGCTTTGCCCTGGGCGGCTGCGTCGCCGCGGTGGCGTCGGTCAACCTGGGGCTCGACCCGCTGGTCGCGATCCTGCTGGGAACCCTCGCCGGGATCGTCGCCGGCGCCGTGACCGGGCTTCTCCACACGCTCTTCGACATCCCCGCCATCCTCGCGGGAATCCTCACGCAGATCTCGCTCTGGTCCATCAACCTGCGCGTCATGGGCAAGTCCAACACGCCGCTGCTGGGCGTGGACACCGTGTTCACGCGCGTCTCCAAGGCGCTTGGCATCTCGCAGAGCATGGCATCCCTGCTCATCGGGCTGGTCATCGCCGTGCTCTGCATCCTCCTCCTCTACTGGTTCTTTGGCACCGAGATCGGCTCCGCCCTGCGCGCCACCGGCCAGAACGAGGACATGTGCCGCGCGCTGGGCATCGACGTGCGCGTGACCAAGCTCATCGCGCTCAGCCTCTCCAACGGCCTGGTGGGCCTGTCCGGTGCCCTGGTGTGCCAGAGCCAGAAGTACGCCGACATCAACATGGGCACCGGCGCCATCGTGATCGGCCTCGCCGCCATCGTCATAGGAGAGGTGCTCGGCCGCCTGACCCCGGGCAAGCTCCAAGCGTTCGGCAGCCGCCTGACCTCGGCCGTCGTGGGCTCCGTGATCTACTTCATCATCCGTGCCGTCGTCCTCCAGATGGGCATGGACGCCAACGACATGAAGCTCCTCTCCGCCATCATCGTCGCACTCGCCCTGGTCATCCCCGTCATCGTGGAGCGCAGCCAGGCGCGCCGGGCATACTCGAAGGGAGGCGAGCGCTGATGCTGTCGCTCAAGGGAGTCACCAAGACCTTCAACCGGGGCACGGTCAACGAGAAACCCGCCCTCACGGGAGTTAACCTCAACCTGGACGCCGGAGACTTCGTCACCATCATCGGCGGCAACGGCGCCGGCAAGTCCACGTTGCTCAACAGCATCGCCGGCGTGTTCCCCCTGGACGGAGGAACCATCGTGCTGGACGGCAAGGACGTCTCGCGCCTTCCCGAGCACAAACGCGCCGCCGACCTTGGCCGCGTGTTCCAGGACCCCATGCGCGGCACCGCCGCCGACATGCAGATTGACGAGAACCTCGCCCTCGCCGCACGCCGCGGGCAGCACCGCGGGCTCTCGTGGGGCATCAGCAAGGAGGAGCGCGACGGCTACCACGAGCGCCTGAAGGAGCTTGACCTGGGGCTCGAGGACCGCATGACCTCCAAGGTGGGGCTTCTCTCGGGTGGCCAGCGCCAGGCGCTCACCCTGCTCATGGCGGTGCTGAAGAAGCCCAAGCTGCTCCTGCTCGACGAACACACGGCGGCACTCGACCCCAAGACCGCAAGCAAGGTCCTCTCGCTCACCCAGAAGCTCGTTGCCGAGAACCACCTCACCACGCTGATGGTCACGCACAACATGCACGACGCCATCCGCCTGGGCAACCGCCTGATCATGATGCACGAGGGCAACGTGATCTACGACGTTCGCGGGAACGAGAAGGCAGGACTCACGGTCGCCGACCTGCTCAAGAAGTTCGAGGAGGTCTCTGGCGGAGAACTTGCCAACGACCGCATGCTCCTCTCGTAGCAAGGCGAGAGGTTCCGCATTCCAGGGCGCCCGCATCCACCGCGACGGATGCGGGCGCCCACTTGTTGCATGGCGCTACTCCCCCTCCCGCATGAAGGCGGGCAGCACCTCTCTCCCGACCTCACGCGAGAGGCGGGCAGCCTCCGCAATCTGCTCGAGTGCACGCGCCACCCCAAAGTCCGCAGAGGCACCCACGTGCCAGCGTGCCGCGCGCGAGGCTGCCGGGTTGGCGTTTGCGACGGCGCACGAGTTGGGGACCGCCCGGAGCATGTCCAGGTCGTTGTCCGCGTCGCCAAAGACGCAGACCTCGCTGAGGCTCAGCCCCAGCACATTTGAGAGGATGCCCACGCCGTTGGCCTTGCCCCATCCCCGGGGGCTCACGTCGAGCCACTGCTCCACGGTGTGCAGGAAGGTTAGATCCGGGCATGCCTCGCTCAGCCGGGCGGATAGGTCGAGCGCCCGCTCATCGGGACCCCGAACGATGATGCCCGCCTTGATCACGGGGTAGTCGGGCATCCCGTCGCGCTCGTGACGCCTGCCACCGCACATGAATGCACGGTCATACATGGTGCCCAGCTCCTCGCGCGAGGCACCGACCCAGTCGCCAAAGTTGTTGTCGCGATACGTGATGAACGCGCATCCGGGAAGCGGGGCCACGAGCGACTCCACCTTGCGGAGCGAAGCGGTTGGCAGCGTCTTCTCGTACACAACCTCGCCCAGAAAGTACACCTTCTGCCCGTTGACCATGACCCCGGTGTTGTAGCAGCTCGCGTCGTTGCCAAAGAAGCTCGCCACCTCACCGCGGTCGCGACCGCTGGCAGGGCCAAAGTCGATGCCCTCCTCCTGGCAGGCGCGGATCGCATCGATCGCGCGCTGCGAGACCCTCTCGTCGCCAAAGGGCACGAGGGTGTTGTCCATGTCCGTGAGGACGAGCCTGATCATGCGACCACTCCTGAAACGGGCGAGCAACGGGGACGGAAGCCCTAGGTTTCTGCCACCAACCTTACAGCCTCGGGAGGTCTCACCACGCCCTGAGCACGCAAGTCTCCCAGTATTGGCGCAAATGGCCTCTCCCCCGCGTTTTGCGAGGTGATAGCCTTGTGCAAGCGCCCCTTGCGCGGTTTGGCACGACCCAGACCACCCCCGCAAGGGACCCTTTCTTGTCCCCAGGCCCCATCCGAGGGATGGTGTGGGCAAAGGAGGAGAACATGGAGTTTGGCGATCAGATGCGTCAGCTGCGCAAGCGCGAGGGAATGACCCAGGAGCAACTGGCACAGAGCCTCATGGTCACGCGGCAGGCCGTCTCAAACTGGGAGAGGGGAACCAACCTCCCAGACATAGAGACGCTCATCCGCATCGCAACGACCTTCCATGTGTCCCTCGACCTACTCATCCTCGGCAAGGGGGAATCGAACATGAACAATACGAACATTGCGGAGACCGGCAAGACGACAGGCGAGGGCGAGACGCTCGAGAGCCGCATGGCGCAAAAGCTCATCCGCGACGGAAGCGAGGGAAGGCAAGCCCACAGCAACATGGTCACGGTGATCGTTGGCTGCGCGCTCATGCTGATGGGGGCGCTCTGCGTCTTCGTGAAGGCAAACTCAGTGGAGTACGTGGACGCGGCGGGGGTGCTGCACGAGAACTTCTTCCTGCTCCCCATGGCCGCCGCCTTCTTCCTGGCGGGTCTGGTGACCGTCGTAGCGGCGGGGGTGGCACGCATCGTCCGCAACAGCCGGCACGACTGAGCGCCGCAGCCCAAGGGACTCGGCCAGCTTTCGAGGGGCGGAATCCCTGCGGATGGCATCCGCGGGCGTTCCGCCCCTCGATCATGTAGCTCGTAGGCGCGTGACCTCACATCCCGGCTGGACCACGCCGCAACGAGGATGACCGGCCCCTCTCTCCTACCCAAACTGCCTAACGTCGGTCACCCGAATGCTCATGGTCACGCGATGCTCCAGGTCCTCCTCCGGGTCGATGGAAGCGACCAGCGCGTAGAAGACGTCTCCGTGCCCATAGAACATGAGCTGGGCTATCACGGAGTTGCACTTTCTGGGGACGTAGCCAATCTTGGTCCCGTCGAGAAGCACGGCAACCGCATTGGGGTCGTAGGGGTTGTCTGGCTCTCCCACGAGCTCCAGGGGTGCCCCCACCTTCAGCTTGTCGAACACCTCGGGCCCGTCCCAATGCGAGAACCCCGCGACGTTGCAAAGGACGAACTGCCTTCCCATCTCGTACATGGATACCTCCAAATGGCCTCGCGCCTCTCGCCTACCTTGTTGCCTAGGGTATGCGGGACCCCGGACAACAAGTGCTCCTCGGGCAATCGTTCCCTCCACATCTCCTCCACATTTATTGGGGGTCCAGGATTTCTGCAGGTGGGAGCTACAATTGTCCGTGATCCATTACACATCACGCTGGGAGGCAGGATGCCCTGTACTGTCGTGCTCGCCCGTCATGGGTTCACCTACTGGAATGCCCGCAAGAAGATGCAAGGGCAGGTCAACATTCCCCTAAACGACGAGGGCAGGAGACAGGCGCACCAGCTGCACGACCAGCTTGCGGGCATCGACTTCGACGTGTGCTACTCCAGCCCGCTCGTCCGTGCGGTCGAGACGGCGAGGATCGCGCTCGATGACCCCAGCGTCCCCATCGTGAAGGACGAGCGCCTGCTGGAGCACTCGTACGGACTGCTCGAGGGACGTTCCTACCGGCACACACCGTGGTTCTACCTCACTAACCCCGCCAACGACTACGAGCACCATCCCGAGAGGTACCAGGCCCCCATCGGTGGCGAGACTTTTGACCAGGTGTACGCACGGGCAAGGTCGTTCATCGACGACGTGATCGTGGGCGCCTCGCGCAACTACGACGCCATGCTCGTGACGGCACACGGCGGCATCAACTGCGCGATCATCGGCCTGATCAAGGGAATCCCCCTCAAGGACTTCTGGAGCGTGAAGCAGGCAAACTGCGGTTATACCGTGATGGAGGTCGACGACGGGACAATTACCATCACATACTCCACCCCGCCGACCAAGGTGCATTAGGGAGCCTTCGAGGCGAGCTGCTCGGGAACGAGGACACACCCTTCTCTCACACTAAAGGGAGTTCACCGTTACGACAGGACGGAACCCCCGGATCAACCTCACATGCATGCCTCTCGGAAAGAGCTCGCAGAAGAGAAGGGTTGCGGAGCTGGTGGCAGAAGCCGCAACTGGATTCAGCATGGCGCGGAGCGTCGCTGGGCATCCACCCAGTCAGATGGCGTCCAGATGGCTGCGCCCATTCCTTTTCCTCGCTAGCTCACGACGGAAGGGCACACATCAAACATCACACTTTGGCAGAAAGTCCCTCGCGTGAGCAGCTGTGGGAGTCCCCCCCTTGGCATCAGCCCTACGTTTCCGCAGTTGGCAATCCATCAAAGTTCGTACCTTGGCAGAAAGTCGCCCACATGAGTGCTCGCGCGGGGCGCCTTCTGCCATCGGTGACGAAAGTAGGGATGTCGCGCTACCGACGGTCCTCGGAGGTGATCTGCCGCATCGGCTTGCACGGGACACCGACCGCCACCACGTGCGAGGGGATGTCGTGCGTGACCACGCTCCCGGCACCGATCACGACGTCGCTCCCAATCGTGACTCCCGGGCACACGGTGACCCCGGCGCCAAACCACACGTCGCTCCCCACGGTGATGGGGAGGGCGTATTCGAGGTTCTGTCGGCGGGTGCAGGCATCGATGGGATGCCCTGACGTGGTGAAGCAGCAGTTGGGGCCCACCAAGACGTTATCGCCGAACACGATGGGCGCCGCATCGAGCATGACCGTGTTGTAGTTGGCGAAGAACCTATGGCCTAGGTGGATGTTTGAGCCATAGTCGCACTGCAGCGGGCCCATAACCACGGCCGTCTCATCCATCTCGCCCACGATCTGTCTAAGCAGGCGGAGCTTCTCGTCCATCTCAGACGGAAGGGTGTTGTTGTAGCGCCAGCAGAGGTCCCTGCACTCGTTGAGCCGAGCAAACGACTCCTGGTCCGCGAACGGGTCATACAGCTCACCGCTCAGGCGCTTTGCCGCATCGTCGCTCATGTGGTCTCCCCTCGCAGCGCATCAACCATGTCCCAGGAATCATAGAACACATCCCTATGGGGAGAAGGGCGTTCCCCCAAGAAGAGAGAGCCGACCCGCCGGCATGCGATGCAGACGAAAACGCCCCCGGGCACGAGGTGTGCTCGGGAGCGTTTGCGTGATGAGAGGGATGCCGCTACCCCCTCGCGGCATTCGCGGCAGCCATGCGGCGCGCGCACGCCCAGATGGCCTGGAGGGCGGAGCGAGGATCCTCCACGTCGTTGACGCTGGCGTCCATGGGGCACTGCCCGTCTCGCCCGCGATTGAGGATGCGCGGAACGAGCTCGCCGCAGCTGGCCTGGATGCCATGCTCGCGCAGGACACGCGCACCGTCCTTGCTCATCACCGGCGCGTAGACCGCCTTGGGCCTCAGCGTGGCATACAGGAGCGCCGGGGCCTTGCCCACGACCTTGTCGGCAACGGAGAAGCCCTTGAGGTCCTTCCCCTCCCCAATGAGGGAGAGGAGCGGTCGCACGCCACGAGCGCCGCTCATCAGCGACTGGTCCCCACACACCGCCGCGAGGGTGCATCCTCCACCGAGGAGAAGCTCGCGGGCGCGCTCGAGGTCGTCTCCCCTGGGCTCCCCGCTCCCCTGCTCCGCGGCGCTACTCATCGAACCCCCTGCGCGAACGGCAAGCGAGGTCGACCACGAGGGGCAGGACCGTCCACTGCAGCACGAGCCCGGGCACGCCGCGCACGATCACGGCGCCCACCGCCGAGAGGGTCGCCATACCCAGGCTGCCCGACGCGAGGGCAGAGGCGACGAAGGTTGCGAGGACGGCCGCCCAGCCGCACGCCTGGGCAGCAAGGACCTTGGCGACGGTCGGCATCCTCCTGGGTGCGAGCAGGCCGCAGACCGCGCCGCAGACTGCGAGCTCGACGGTCACGTACGCGAGGGCGATGCCGGGGGCGGGCATGCCCGTGAGCGCAAGGCTCGTCAGCGGGGCGAGGACACCCGTCACGCCGCCGGCAACGGGACCGGCAAGCAGGCCGACCATGAACACCGGCAGGAACATGGGCAGGAAGGTCTGCCCGATGGCACCGCCGACCCCCAGCGCAACGCCAGCGACGTGAAATGCCTGCGGCAGCGCGACCGCGGCAACCACGGCCACTCCCGTCGCAACTGCACGCGCAGACGGCGTATTCACCAAGGTCGGGGCGAGCACGGCCTCTGCGCCGCGGGCCTCGTTATTGATTCCGAGCATGATTACCTCCAAGGCTTCGGTTTGCGGAGACGCGACCCCCTGCGTCGGGCGCACACGTCCCATGGCAGGTATTCTAGCGGGGCACTGGCTCCTGGCGGGCGGGGGCACCGTCTTCTTGCCCATCTCCCCCGGCGTCGTTGCCGCAGTCCCTCTCGAACAGCTCGACGAACCTGCGGCCCACGGGAGGCAGGTAGCGCCCCGCCTTCCAGACCACCGCCATACGGGTGACAAGGTCCTGGCAGTCGATGGGCAGGACGGCGGTCCCCTCCACGAGCCTGATGGTGTCAACAAAGGACTCCGGAACCAGGGCCACGCCCATGCCACGGGAGGCCCATACGCAGGTGGTGCGGGCGTCGTCCGCCACGCACGAGAAGGTGGGCTCAACCCCCGCCTCCTCAAAGCACGTGCGCAGCACCTGCTCAAACCTCCGGTAGATGGCCAGCGGCATGCCGGCGAGCTCTGACAGCTTGACGGGGTCGCCCGTCTCCAGCCGAGCGGGATTCTGCGCGGCGAGACGCGGCGGGATCACGGCGACCATGCGCTCCGGTGCGGCAAAGCGGCACTCGAGCCCCTCCTGGGGGAACGGCGTGCGCACCACCCCCACGTCCACGATGCCACGGCTCAGCATGTCGAGCACCTGGTACGTGTTGCCCTCGTGCAGCTGCAGGCCAACGCTGGGGAAGTCCGCGGCGAGCGAGCAGAGCGCGGGACCCGGCAGCTTGCCGCCCGAGGACGAGATCACGCCGACCGAGAGGACTCCCGCCTCGCCGCTCCCAAACGTCTCGACCTCGCGCTTGGCGGCAGAGGTGAGGGCGAGGATCTGTCCCGCGCGGACGTAGAGCAGCTTGCCCGCCTCGGTGAGCTCCGCGGTGCGGGGGCCGCGCTCCACCAGCTTGGTCCCCAGCTCACGCTCGAGCTGCTGCAGCTCGTACGAGAGGGGCGGCTGCGTGATGTGGAGACGGCGGGCAGCAGCCGTGAGCTGGTGCTCCTCCGCAATGGCGACAAAGTACTCGAGCTGTCGAAGGTTCATCCTCGCTCCTCGGTCAGACGCCTGGGCACCAGCCGCGACGAGCGCCGCAGGATGCCTCGGTCGACGCCGTCACAGGGCGGGCCGACCGCCGAGACGATTCTACCCCGCCGATGCGCGCATCCGTGGAGACGGGCGTGTGCCGTTGGAGCCCGGAACCTCTCCCCATGTTTCGCAACAACCACCTTGATTCGAACTGTGATTCTATTTGGTTGAAGGATGTTCGAAACTTCTGCGATTCAACACATGCCGCTGCCAGCGATTGGCAGGGACTCGAGACGAGCGGCCCTCTTCGCCCAACCATCATGCGTCGGACACTGAATGCGTGGTCTGGGCTGCCGTTTGGCGCGGGTTTCTCACCGTTCGATTGACTGTTTGCACAACCAAGTCGGACGGGCAGCGAACAATGCGTAGGAATGCTAGATTATAGGGTGATAAATGAATTGGCCGGGGAGGTCATCGTGAGGGTCTTCTACTACGTTGGAAACCAGATCAAGAAGAACGCCAAGCCTAAGGACGGCTCTCTTGAGGGTGTGGGAGAGGAGCTTCACATCGCCTCTGACAGCGAGTTCATCTCGCTGCACGACCTCGAGAGCGTCGAGCTGGTCCAGACCAAGGACTTTGGGCTCCTCGTGCGCGCGCAGGCGGCAACGTCCACGGTCTGGTTCAACGTTCCGCGAGTCTTCAACATGGGTGGCAAGCCCATCACCATCAACAACCCTGACGCAACCAGAAGGGCGGCGGAGATGCTCGAGCCCTACGTGGTCGCGTAGCAGGTAGGGGCTGGCTTCTCTCACATACTCGCTCTTGATAAAGACGGCGAGGGGCTCGCTGCGGTTGCGCGCGAGCCCCTCGCCGTTTGTGCCAGTTGATGGTCCTTTGGATGTCCGGCTTCCTATGCCGCCTGCTGGCGGAGCATCCAGAGCGTCTTGGACAGGCTTGCGATGTACTCGTCCGCCTTGGCGCTCACGAGGTAGTTGGACTCCTCGTCTGCTTGCGCCTTGATTGCGGTCACCTGCTCGAGGATTGCCGAGAGGTCCTCGCGGACGTTCCGGAAGGCATCGACGCTCTTGAGGGGCGCGTCCTCGCGTTCGGCGATAGTTGCCTGGTCGAGCACCTCGCGCAGCGAGGCAATGGGGCTGCCTCCCAGCTGAAGGATGAGTTCCGCCACGTCGTCTATCACGGGGAGCAGGGAGTCGTAGAGCTCCTCGAGCTGGGCGTGTGCCTGGAAGAAGTCGCTTCCGCTCACGTACCAGTGCTGGTTCTGGAGCTTGTGGTACTCGACGGTGACGTTGGCGAGGAGCTGGTTGAGCTTGGATTCCATGGTGGGTCCCTTCTGTTTGAGTCGTCCTTGTTAGGACTCTTTCTTGTTATTGGAACTATACCCTATGGCAGTGGCTCTTCTAACGAGAATCTTTCCTATTAATAAGTTCACAGTTCCTTCGCAACTCATGGGAGCATGCTCCTCTCCCCCACATTGCGGTTGCGCCCGTCGACGGGACAACAATCGGAAACCCACGTGGGATACGATGGGCTGGATATTGGAACGTACCAAGGAGGCTATGCAATGCGGCTGTTCGCCTACGCGCTCAGGGAGTACGACGAGCTGGGGTATCTCCAGAAGATGGCAAGCGAGAAGGGCTTCGCGTTTGGATGGACGCCCGAATACCCCACTGCCAAGAACGTTGAGCTTGCAAGGGGTTACGACGCCATCGACATCATTACGAGCCCCATGGGGGCGGACCTCCTGGCCAAGTTCCACGAGGTGGGCATTCGCAACGTGGCGACCCGCACGATCGGCTACGACCACATAGACGTCGCCGCCGCGAAGGGCCTGGGTATGCGCGTGGCACACGCGGTATACCCGCCCGAGGGTGTGGCAAACTACTCGATCATGCTCATGATGATGGCAATGCGCAAGGTCAAGCTGATCATGCGCGGCAATGACTCCCAGAGCTTTGGCCTTCGCGGGAAGATCGGCATGGACATCTCGTCCGCGACGGTGGGAATCGTCGGCACGGGCCGCATTGGTGCGACCGTCGCGAGGCACCTCTCCGGGTTTGGCTGCAAGCTTCTCGCCTACGACCCCTACCCCAACCAGGACGTCGCGCGCGTCGCCACCTACGTCGACCTGGACACGCTCCTCTCCCAGTCCGATGCCATCACCCTCCACGCCCCCGGCATGAAGGAGAACTACCACATGATCGACGCGGATGCGTTTGCCAAGATGCCCCAGGGCGCCGTGCTGGTCAACGCCGCGCGAGGCTCGCTCGTGGACACCGCGGCGCTCATCCAGAGCCTGGAGAGCGACCACCTGGGCGCGGCGGCACTCGACACCATCGAGAACGAGGCCAACCTCTACTACCACGACAAGAGCCGCGACGTGCTCCCCAACCACGACCGCGCGATTCTGGGCTCGTTCCCCAACGTGATCGTCTCGCCGCACATGGCGTTCTACACCGAGGAGGACGTGGAGGACATGATTCGCACCTCCTGCGAGGCGCTGCTCTCCTTCGATGCGGGGGAGGACTCCCCCTACGAGGTCCGCTAGGGGTTGCGTGGTCGCTGCTTAGCAGCCCTAGCCCTCGTGTGGATTCCGACGCCAACTGCTTAGTACTACTAGCCCTCGTGCGTGTTTGCTCCCCAGAAACAGCAAGAGGGCTAGGGCGGCTAAGCAACCAGACTGCCAATCCGCACGAGGGCTAGAGTTTCTAAGCAGTTCGTCGTCACAACAGCACGATTGCTAGTGGCGCTAAGCACCCAACGAGCCCAACCTTATGAGACGAGCTTTCTCATCGCGAGACAGGGAGAGGGACTTTAGTGGGCGTCCCCCGGTCCAGTGCCCCAGGTTTGTAGCCCCCTGCCTTTCTCTGAATCTGATGGCTTGCCACAAGCCTCCACTTTGGTAGAGCCGTGCACCAAAGCTTGGCAGCGGAAGCTAACAACGCCGGAATCCACGGTGCCCGACCCGTGTACCCCCTCTTTGCCCTCGTTCAACCACAGGAGCGGAGAGCCTGCCAAGACGCGCTACCAACACCAATCGCCACGACTCAAGATTTCCTCAGCAGACATTCCGTCGCACCATTCCAGACAAAAACGGGGACCGGGAAACATGCTCCCGGTCCCCTTGCCTGTCTGTTGGGTGGAATCGCTCCCTCGCAGCCTCGAACCTGTACTACCCCTGCCCCGCGGTTGGCCAGGTTGATTGCGCCCTTGTCGCGAATTGAGCTTCGCCTTGCTGGCTGCTACGAATGCCTTCTAACGGGCGAGCCTTGGGTTGGCAACCACCGGCAGGACGAGATGTATCTGGTCTGTGCCCATTGGTATCGCCCCCGCATCTCCTGCTTTCGTCGAAACCCCTGTGGTTTCGCTTCACTGTGTATAGTACCCATCCATTTGCATCCTAAACGCATATTCGATGCTTTCAATCTCATTGCGTCAACTTTTCCGCACGCCTTCACTGACGTATAGTCGATTCCATGGATGCCATCCTCTTCGACATAGACGACACGCTCTACGACCAGGCACAGCCCTTCGCGCGCGCCGTACGGTCGGTGCTGGGCCCCGTCCCCGCCGGGGACGACGAGCTCTTTGACGCCAGCCGCAGGCACAGCGGCCAGGTGTTTGCTGCCCTCTCGGCGGGCAGGCTTCCCACCCAGGGGGAGTACGTGCGTCGCATGCAGCAGACCATGGCGGACTTTGGGGTGAGCATCGACCGGCAAACGGCGATCGAGCTGCAGCGGGCATACTCGCACGACAGCGGCGATGCCATGTCCCTCTCCCCCACCATGGCGCAAGTGTTGGACCTGTGCCACAGGCACGCGCATCTGGGCGTGGTGTCCAACGGCAGGGACGACCGCCAGCGGGACAAGCTACGCATCCTGGGCGTCTACCGCTGGGTGCGTCCGGAGGACGTGTTTGTGTCCGACGCCATGGGCGTGGCAAAGCCCGATCCCGCCATCTTCCTGCGCGCCTGCCGCCACATGGGCGTCGAGCCGTCGCGCTCCCTCTATGTGGGGGACGCCTTCAAGGTGGACGTCGCAGGAGCCCACGCGGCAGGCATACCCGCGGTCTGGTTCAACCACCGCAACCGCGAGATGCCGCGGGGCGAGCAGCCGGCGGAGCACGAGGTGAAGTCAGCGGAGCAGCTCCTCTCGCTTATGCAATCCCTGTTACATGACCAGGGGACAAAAGGCGCCTAGATACCTCCTCACCCCTCCTCGGGCGAGAGGAGCAGCGCCATCCCACAGAACGGCGGCAGGTCGGCAGTGAGGGTTCCGTCCTCCAGGGTCGCGCGCTCGTCTCCCCTGGCGATGGTCCCGCCGTAGCAGTCCCATGCCGTGTCGATCAGCACCTCCGCCGACGCGGCATCCGGCACCGGGAGCTCGTAGCCCTCGTGCGCCTGGTCCGAGAGGTTGAACACGAACGCGATGCGCTCGGGCTCCGGCCCGCCCTCGCCGTCCGCACCGCCGACCGTGGAGCGCTCGATGGCGTAGACCACGTGCTCAGGGTCGTCCACCTGCAGCCAACGGAAGCCGTCGCGGTCGTAGTCGCCCTCCCAGAGCGCCGGATGTGCCAGGTACAGCGCGTTGAGGTCGCGGCAGTAGCGGCGGAACGCGTCGTGCACGGGGTACGTGGTGAGGAACCAGTCCTGCTGGCGCCTCTCGTCCCACTCGCGCAGCTGCGCCACCTCGGACCCCATGAAGTTGAGCTTCTTGCCGGGATGCGCCGCCATGTACAGGTACAGGGCCCTGGCCTGGGGGAACTTGAGGCCGTAATCCCCCCCACATCTTCTGCGCCACGGTCGCCTTGCCGTGCACGACCTCGTCGTGGCTCAGCGGCAGCAGGTAGCGCTCGTTGTAGTAGTACATCATCGAGAACGACAGCTTGTGGTAGTTCTGGGGCCGCCACTCCGGGCCGGTCTGGAAGAACTCCAGCGTGTCGTGCATCCAGCCCATGTCCCACTTGTAGTCAAAGCCCAGGCCGCCCTGCTCCACGGGCCGCGTGACGCCGTCGTAGTTGGTGGAGTCCTCGGCGATCAGCATGCAGCCCGGATCCAGCGCGTGCACGCCCGAGTTCATGACGCGCAGGAAGTCCACTGCGTTGCCGTTGACCCCGCGTGCCTCGTCGCCCTGCCAGTAGATGATGCGGCTGATGGCGTCCATGCGCAGGCCGTCAAAGTGGTAGGCGCCCAGCCAGTAGTTTGCGGACGACTGCAGGAAGGACCGCACCTCTCCCCTGCTGTGCATGAAGTTGTGACTGCCCCACTCGCTCACGCCCACGGCGTCGTTGGGATACTCGTACAGGGCAGTCCCGTCGTAGTTTGCCAAGCCAAACGAGTCCACCGCAAAGTGGACGGGAACAAAGTCAAGGATCGCGACGATGCCCGCCGCGTGCAGCCGGTCCACGAGTCCCATCAGCTGGCGGGCCGTGCCGTAACGGCTGGTGGGCGAGAAGAACCCGGTGGGCTGGTAGCCCCAGCTCGCGTCCAGTGGGTGCTCGGCCAGGGGCAGGAACTCCACGGCGTCAAAGCCCATCGTGGCGAGGTACTCCACCAGGGGGTCGGCAATCTCCTCGTAGGAGTACCAGTCCGCGGGGTCGTCGGACGCCTCCTCCGCCCCTCCGCGCTTGCGCCAGCTGCCCAGGTGCAGCTCGTAGATGTTGAGAGGCGCGTTGGTGCGGGAGGTACGCTCCCCCATCCACCAGGCGTCGCCCCACTGGTACCCGCCGAGGTCGCGTATGACGGAGCGGTGGCCGGGCCTCAGCTCCGTGCCGTAGCCGTAGGGGTCGGCGTGGTCCACGTACTTGCCGCCGTGGTAGATGCGGAACTGGTAGAGGTCGCCCCCGCGTGCGCCGGGGACGAACGCCTCGTAGAAGTTGCCGTCCTCCACCCGGTACATCTCGACCGTGCGGGGCTCGTCGCAGGAGGGCTCGCCGTCGTCGCCGAGGGGCCACCACAGCACCACGATGCCGTCCGCCGCCGGGGCGAAGGTGCGGAAGGTCGCCCCCTCCCCCTCCAGATGCGCCCCCAGGTAGGTGTGCGCAAAGAACTCGTGGCCCGAGTAGAAGTCCTGGATGTTCACGAGGCCCCCTGCCTCTCGCTGGCGGCGCCCGGCGCCGACCGTCCCCTACGATTCCAAACCTATTTTAAGGTCACCCGGACACGCGGTACCCACCAATCGGCCGCGGCAGGAAAGAGGGTCTCGGCCGGCGCGTGAACGTCGTGCTCGCCTCGTCTTCCCGCCATGTACAGGCGAGAGTGGCGCGGACGGCCTACTCGTGGCCCTCCAAGAAGGCCTCGACCACCGCGTTGTAGCGCTCCGGCTGCTCCCCGTGCACCCAGTGCGTGCCGTCCTGGAAGAGCTCCCACCGCGCCCCGGGGATGCCGTCCGCCACCTGCTTGGCGATGAGCGGCGTGCACTCGTCCGCCGTGCCGGACGTCACCAGCGTGGGGACGTCGATGCCCGGGAGCTGGTCTACCACGCTCCAGCCCTTGAGCGCCCCCGTGACCACGAACTCGCTCATCCCCTGCATGAAGTGGTAGCACTCGTCCCCCACGGGGTCGGGCTCGGGGTTGTGCAGGCCGTCCGGGCGCTCGTCCTCGGGCACGAGCGAGACGTGCCGGCGGTAGTACTCCGCGGACGCGGCGCGGACCTCGGGACGGTCATAGTCGCCGTCGACGTCCGCCTGCGCGAGGGCGCGGTCCATCTGGGGCGGGAGGTAGTGGCGAAGGCGCACCGCCTCGTGCAGCCACAGGTCCATGCTCGCGGGTGAGCTGGCCACGACCATCGACGCCAGGCCATCGTGTCCGTGCGGGTGCCACGGCTCGCCGATGGCGTACATCATCGCGAGCATGCCGCCCCAGCTCTGCCCCAGGATGTGGCAGCGGCCCAGGCCGAGTGCATCTCTCACGCAGTCGAGCTCGTCCAGGAAGAGTCGGCATCCCCATTTGTCCGGAAGAGGAGGGGTCTTTGACCTGCCGCAGCTGATCTGGTCGTAGTAGACCACGGCGCGCCCGTAGCGCTCGGCGATGCCGTCCAGCGTCTGGAGGTAGTAGTGCGCCGCGCCCGGCCCGCCGTGCAGCACCAGTAGCGGCAGCTTGCCCTCCTCGCAGTGACCCGCTATGCGGTAGTAGGTGTGGTAACCGGCAAAGGGAACGTATCCCTCGCGTTGGTCGAGCATGGCGGCCTCCGTCCTCGTGGTGGCTCCACCATAGCGCAGCGGCGGGGATGCGTCAGACGCGATGCGGCCGCCCGCCTGGGACGACGGACGGCCGCGCGTGGGGATGGGGGGCGAGAGGAGGCTAGCCCCCCAGGAGGGAGAGGACCTCGCGCTTGGCTTCGAGGAAGGCCGGCGTGAGGGCGAACTCCTCGGGGGCCGACGCGCCCTCGGGACGGTCCACGACCACCTCGCGGGCGATGGTGCTGGGCACGCCGCCGGAGGGGTTGCCGCGCAGCACGTAGATCCGCGACGCCATGGACACCGCCTCGTCCACGTCGTGCGTTATGGCGAGGGTCGCCAGCGAGAGCTCTGCGGACATGCGGCAGTACCAGCCGCGCATGTCGGTGCGCGTGAGCGCGTCCAGGGCGGAGAAGGGCTCGTCGAGCAGCACCACGTCGTTGCCCATAAGGTACGTGCGCATGAACGCGGCGCGCTGGCGCATGCCGCCCGAGAGCTCGCCCGGCCAGCGCTCCTCCGTGCCCGCGAGGCCAAAGCGCTCCATCAGGGGCTCGGCCTTGGCGCGTGCCTCGGCGCGCGGCATGCCACCCACCACCAGGGGCAGGCACACGTTGTCGATGATGCGCTTGCTGGGGATGAGAAGGTCCTTCTGCAGCATGTAGCTCACCTGGCCGGGCGTGCCGGTGACGTCGCGGCCGTGCAGGAGCACCGTCCCGCTCACCGGGCGCGTGAGGCCGCTCAGCGCATGCAGGATGGTGGTCTTGCCGCAGCCGGAGCGTCCGACCAGGCACACGACCTCGCCGCTCCCCACGTGAAGGCTGACGTCGCGGACCACGTCGGGACCACCCTCCCAGGCCAGCGTCAGGCTGCGCGCCTCCAGGCTGGGGGCAAGGGGGTCGCCGCCGCCGGCGGAACTGGTTGCGGGAGAGGGGGCCGTCCCCTCTCCCCCGCCGTCCGCGCCTGGCGCATCGCGCTTGCGTCGCAGCACGCTAGGCCTCCAGGTAGTCCATGGTCCAGCCGGAGTTGACGTCCAGCTGGTTGTTGACGAGCTTGTTGTCGTTGAGCCACTTGAAGTAGGTGGCCCAGCGGTCCTTGTCGATGACACCCCAGCTCTTGGCGTCGGCGACGTACTGGTCCTTGAGGTAGCTCTGGCTCTGGCGCACGAGCTTGGAGTCGAGCTCGGGGACCGCATCGCACAGGATCTGCGCCGCGCCGTCGGGGTCCTTGACGGCGTACTCGTACCCCTTCTTGGTGGCGCGGACGAAGGCCTTCACCACGTCGGGGCTCTTCTTGCAGAAGTCGTTGTTGGCGGCGAGCACCGGCGTGTAGAAGTCGAGCTTATCGTCGATGCTGATGAAGCTGAAGTAGTTGTAGGCAAAGTCCTGGACGATGGCGTTCTGGACGGCCCAGCCCTCGTACACCCACACGCAGTCAAACTGCTTGTTCTTGAGGCTGGTCACCTCGTCGTCGGTGGAGACGGACACCATCTTGACCTTGGAGTAGTCGCCGCCGTCGGCCTCGACCACGTCCTTGATGGTGGCCTGCTCAACGGGCATGTTCCAGGTGTCGTACACGTGATCCTCCATGTGTTTGGCGCTGGTGATGCCGTCCTCCTTGCGGCTCATGATGCCCGAGGTGTTGTGCTGGATGATCGCGGCCACCGCCTGGATGGGAAGCGGGTTGTCGGACGCGAGGGCGTTGGCGATGTAGTCCTGGTACGACACGCCCAGCTGAGCCTGGCCAGAGCCGATCATGGCCTCCGCCGTGTCCTCGGCGGGCTGCACGATGTCGATGTCGATGCCCTCGTCCGCGTAGTAGCCCTTCTCCTTGGCCACGTAGATGCCCGTGTGGTTGGTGTTGGGCGTGTAGTCCAGGCAGAACGTGATCTTGGTCTTGGCAGCGGAGCCGGCGCCGGAGTCGGACGCCGAGCCACCCTTGGACGCGGAGGTGCCGCAGCCGGCAAGGGCGACGGACCCCAGCGCGAGGCCGCTCGCTGCGAGGAACTGGCGACGAGAGATGCTGTTCATGTTACTTCTCCCCTTCTGCCCTCTTCCAGGGCATGCAGAGGCGCTGGAGGGCGTCGACGAGCCCCATGAGCGCCAGCGACAGTGCAGAGATGATGATGATCACCGCAAACATGCGGTCGTACGAGAAGGACTTGCGCACCCGGGTCATGTACACGCCCAGGCCGCTGAAGCCGCCCAGCCACTCGCTGATCACGGCGCCCACGATGGCGTAGGTGGCGCTGATGCGCAGGCCGCTGAAGAACTGCTCGGCGGCGGCAGGCATCTTGACCTGCCAGAAGATCTGCCAGCGCGTGGCGTTCATGGTGCGCATGAGGTCGACCATGTCGGGGTCGACCGACTGAAAGCCCGAGACCAGAGACACCGTGATGGGGAAGAACGTGGTGAGCACCACGAGGACCACCTTGGGAGCCAGCCCATATCCCAGCCACAGGATGAGGATCGGCGCCACGGCGATGGTGGGGATGGTCTGCGAGATGGTGATGAGCGGCGAGAACGCCAGGCGAAAGCCCTCGAACCGGTCCATGAGCACCGCGAAGGCAAAGCCCACGGCGCAGCCGATCACGAGGCCGAGTGCGGACTCGGCGAGCGTGGTGGCGGAGTTGGAGACCAGCAGCGGGAAGTCCCCCACCAGCGCCGCCATCACCTGCGTGGGCGTGGGCAGCATGAAGTTGGGGACGATGCCGCACACCACCAGCAGCTGCCACGCCATGAGGATGGCGAGCGTGGTCACGATCGGGATCGCCACGCGCCGGGCGCGACCGGTGTCATGCAGGGCGGGACGGGCCTCTCCCCTGGAGCCTTGTGCCATGGGCTACGCGACCTCCGCCTTGCCCGCGGGCGCGAACTCGGGGTCGCCCTCGTGGTACTTGGAGACCTTGTGCTCGGTGGACATGACGTCCCCGCCGGGGCGGTAGTCGATCTTGACGTAGGTCATCATCGAGCCGCAGCCCGCCTTGGCGCCCACGAGCTGGCAGTTCTTGACGACCTCCATACAGGTGTCGTAGTCACCCTCGATGGCGGTCTCGAACGGGCCCACGAAGTAGTTCAGGCCCGTCGAGTCGATGTAGGCGATCACCGCGTCCACCACTCGACAGGTCTCCTCGTCGGACTTGGAGTCCATGGGCAGAAACTGGATTGCCACGCTACAGTCCATGCAGCTTCCCTTCCGGACGCCAAAAGGGGCGCCCACTCCTCGTAGGCGCCCCGAACATCCGGTGCTCTGGTCCCTACGCCGGCATTACCCGGATCAGGTTCGGTCAGGGTCGCGCTGGACCCATTCTCAGCCGGCGTGCGCCAGCTCCCGTTTGTCGCGTGCCATTGTAGCGCAAGGGGGAGGGGCGTCTCCCCTTGGGGTATGGGTTTCTGCAGGAGGGTTCGGGGACTTTGGCCACGACCCCTCCCGAGACAGGTATTCGGCATGGCGATCGACATCCAAGTCACGCGCGTTGCTCAAAGGATCCAATTGGTCATCAGCACTCGAGGAGGCGGAATTGGTCATACTCTTCCGTCGGGGTTTTGACTTGTTGGGGGAGAGACGATGGAATCATCTGCTCAAGACATGGAAGAGCGCGAGGGAATGGCCCGGGACGCGGGCGAGACGGGCAAGACCCTCGGCGCCCGTGGGTCGCTTGAGGTGGGGGTCGCCCTCTTCTCCATGTTCTTTGGGGCGGGCAACCTGATCATAGCCCCGCTGCTGGGCGTACAGGCGGGGCCCAACGTCGTGGCTGCGACGCTGGGGTACCTGGTCTCCGGGGTGGGCCTGCCCATCGCCGCCATCGTGGCCATAGCCCGCGCGGGGACCGCGGGGTCTCTCCTCGACCGCATCGGAACGAGGTTCTCGCGCGTGTTCGCGATTCTCACCTACCTGGCCATAGGACCCCTACTCGCCATCCCTCGAACCGCCTCGACCTCCTTCGAGATGGTGAGTCCGCTACTCCCCTCGGGAGGGGATGCGGGTGCCTTTAGGCTGCTGTTCTCGCTCGCCTTCTTCGCCGCGGCGCTTGCCTTGGCCCTCCACCCGACTCGGATCGTCCGCCTCATGGGCAAGGTGACGGGGCCTCTGCTGATCGCCCTCCTCGTGCTGATGGTCACGGCGCAGGTGGTGGCACCCGCCGGGGACCCGCTCGCGGAGGCGCAGACGGGCTACGCCGCGACGCCGGCGGTGGCGGGCTTCCTCCAGGGCTACCAGACGCTCGACCTTCTCGCCTCGCTCGCCTTTGGCGTGGTCATCACCAGCAGCATCCGCAGCCTCGGGGTCACCAGGCCCGATGCGGTCGCCCGCCAGGTCGCGCGGTCGGGCGTCGTCGCGGGCGCGCTCATGGCGGTCGTGTACTGCGCCCTCAGCTACCTGGGCTCGAGGATGGGCACCGTGATGCCACGGGCACAGAACGGGGCCGAGGTCATCTCGCTCGCGGCTTCCATGCATTTTGGAACCGCAGGAGCCGTGCTCACCGCCGCCGTCTTCCTCATCGCCTGTTTCAACGTATGCGTGGGGCTGGTCTCCTCCATCGGTGAGTACTTTGCCAAGACCTTCCCACGACTCTCGTACCGTGCCTGGGCGATGTTCATCGCGTTAGTGTCGTGCGGGCTCTCCAACGTCGGCCTCACCGCCATCCTCGCTTACTCGGTGCCCGTTCTTATGGCCCTCTATCCCATGGGAATCTGCGCCGTGGCGATGGGCCTCGTGCCCAGGTCGCCGCGACACGTGCTGCCCTGGCGCATCTCAATGGCATGCGTCGGCGCCGTGAGCACGCTCTCTGCGCTGCGCGACGCGTTCGCCCCCGGCCTTGCACTTCCCCTCGATCGCCTTCCCCTGTCCTCCATGGGGCTGGGCTGGGTCGTCCCGGGCGTCCTGGGGTTTGTCGCGGGGACTGTGGTCGGTGAAATCGCCCATGCGCACCATGCCTGCTGAGGAAATGCGAGTTATGGCAATCTGAAAGCCTCGACTGCCGAGGAGATGCGAGTAATGGCAGAGAAACAGGGCCCCGAAGCACCTCTGGTTGCCAACACTCGCCTTTTCTCAGCGGCTGGGCCCCTCCCGATTGCCAACACTCGAGTTTTCTCAGCAGCCTTACTTGGGACCCTCCCAAGGAAGCTAAATCGGCGGCATCAAACCCTCGATATTCCCACAATCGGTAAGTCTTGGCAACCATAATCAGTAAGTGGGATGGCCCACAATCAGCAAGCGGCGGGGCCAACGGCTTGGTACCGATGTCCTCCGGCGGTTGCAGGATGCGTTCGTGCAAGCCTCAGAACGGCACCTATCCCTCGGAGCCCGCCCGCTGCATGTCGAGCAGACGGCGTTCCAGCCCCTCGTCGACCGCAAAGAGGTACAGGCCGTGCACCCCGCGCTTGAGCAGGACGTTGAGCTCGTGCCTGAGGTTATCCTCGGGCCTCTCACTTCCGTTGATGGCCTGGCTGTTGCAGCTCTTGGTGGGGTCGAACACCAGGTGCCCATCGCGCCAGCAGACGGACGGGCCGATGATGACGCCGGCGTAGTTGAGGTCGAACCCCTGGATGGTGTAGATGGATCCGCACTCGCCCAGGGTGTGGCTCTGCTCCGCCCACGCCTTACCCTTGTCCCGCCTCGCCTCCTCGGGCGTCTGGACGGTCTGGTAGTTCCACGGTATGTGGAAGCACTCAGAGGAATCCGCCTCGCCGGTGTCGGATTGACTGTCCTGCCGGTGGCCATCCTGCCCAAGTGAGACCCAGTGGCTCTCCTCCCGAACGATGCGGACCTCCCACGCCCCTCCAAATGCGGGGTGCGACTTGCTGGAGTACGGCCAGTCGTATGTGGCAAGCATGCGGGAGAGCCCGTGGGACGTGTCGTCGACCATCTCGCCCGACTTATCGTCGAAGGTCAGCGCCCGTTCCTCGATCGCTGACCTCAGCTCGAACGGGGAGTCGAAGACCCTGATTTGGTAGGGCTCGTGCCCGTCCCGCGGGGTGTCGCGGGGAATCGGGCCCACGCCCCTCCCACTGGCGAAGTCGTCGATCCACGCGATGACCTCGTCGCAGGCGTCGATGCGATACTGCTGGCGGAGCAGCAGGTTGGAGACGTGAAACGGGAAGCGGTCGAGCTCGGCCTGCCTCCGCGGGCACTCGGTGCAGCGGCCCGGGAAGCGATCCTGCGGAAACAGGGCGTCCCTCATCTCTGGGGCAAGCTCCTGCGACTTCCTCAGCACCTGCCCCAGGTCGTATACCGCCACGACGACCCGTGCGCGACGCATGATGTCCACGAGCATGTTCCTTGAGCCGCGATACCCCTGGTTGCCCTCGTTGAGGAGGAGGTGTGCCTCGTCCACGAGCGCGATGTCCACGGGGTGCATGGGATGGTTCTGCCTGTCAAGCCCCCTGCCATGCCCCAGTTCGCTGTGCTGGTTGATGAACTGCGTCGGCGCCAGGACCACCTTGCCGTCCGACCCCTGGAGTGCGAGCCGGCGCATGATGGCGTTGTATACGGTGAGCTGCTCCTTGTGGTTGACCAGCAGGCACGCGTCCACGGTCCTCTCGCCTGACCCAAGCTCGTTCATGATGCGAAGGAACAGGTGGCTCAGAAGCACGGTCTTGCCGGTCCCCGCCATGCCCTCGACCACGATGAGCTCGCCGGTGGATACGGGCGCGTCCGGGTTTGACGGCACCTCTCCCCCGCTTGGCAGCGCCTGGCGCAGGCGGGCGAGAATCGCGTCCTCCGCGTTGAGCTGGTCCCTCCCGAGGGCGTGGAACGGCGATGCCTTGAAGATGGCGGAATCCCGGATGACCGACTCCGCCGGAAAGAGCCGCGGCTCGTACCGGTTGAGCTTGCGCCACGCCGCAGATGTGATGGCGGGGAGCTCGCGCTTGGTGAAGTAATCGTCCTGGGGGTTGCCGCGCCCGTTGACCAGGGTCACGTCCTCCACGTCGGACGCGAGGAGGTAGCTCAGGAAGGTGTTCTCGAGGTCGAGCGTGAGCGACTTGTTGAAGTGGTCCTGGCCAATGACCAGCATGCGGGCGTCCGACTGGTTCAGCTGGTGCCACGCCTTTCTGCCGCGCTCCGAGCGGTACGTGGCGTCGTCCGAGTAGTGCTCCTTGGTCCGGCGCACGATGGAGTTTGTCTCGCCCACGTACACCAGGAACCTGTCGCGCTCGAACCCGCTGCGCATGCGCTCGTGACGCTTGCCGTGGATGATGTAGACCGTCGGGTAGGTCTTCAGGAGCGCCCGGTCCTCCCGCGAGACCGCACGGCCATCGACCTCGCGGTCGACGTCGTCGATGCTCTGCTCGACCTCGCGGTCGTCCTCGCGAAAGGGGACGTCGATGACTATGGGCTGCCTTGGCGCCATTGCCCTCCCTGGTGAGACGTGCCGAGACGTTGCCGCGAACGCATCCGCCGAGTGATGGTGCCCCCGGCCGGCTGCGTTGTCGTGGCCCGTGCCGATGGCTAGCCGAGCTGGGGGGTTCGGTATAGTGCACCCCTCTCTGCCGGACGACCGCCCACGCCGACGGCACCGCCGGCGCTAGAGCTCGGTGTACTTTCTCGAGCTTCCGCGGCTCAGGCTTACAGGATACTTCTTGGCGTTGGCCTCGAGCTTGCGGTTCACGATCTGGAGAGGGTCAAGGTCGCACGCATCCGCCATGTAGAGGCAGTAGATGAGGACGTCCGCGAGCTCCTCCGCCACCCGATCCGTCCGCCCCTCCACCGAGACATCCGACCCCGACCACTGGAACGCCTCCAGTAGCTCCGCCGCCTCGAGGCTGATCGAGATGGCGAGGTCCTTGGGGTTGTGGAACTGCGCCCAGTCCCTTTGATCGCGAAACGCCCGCACCCTGGCGATGGTCTCCTCGTAGTCCCGCATGCGCCACGACCTCCCCTGCCCATGCCATTGACGACTCACCATTATGCGCCGGCGGGGCGAGACGACCGCCGACGACTCCCGCCGCCCATCCCGCCGGCAGGGCGGGCACACGTCCCCGCGGCTCAGTCCCTCATGCCCCGGCGCTCAACGCCCGGCTGATTGTAGTAGCGGCGCTTTTCTCCGTACATCTGTCGCTCCGCACGCCTGGTGAGCTCTGCGACATCGATGTTGGGCGCTTCCGAGACGGCAACGCCAAACGAGGCGTGGCAGGAACTCCCCTCCGCGAGGCGCCTCGCCTCCTCAACCTTGCTCCTGATCTGGCCCTCGTCGAGGTCGCAGGCGAACACGACGAACTCATCGCCTCCGATGCGATATGTGTCCTCCTTGCCAAACGCCTCCCTGAGCGCGGCACTCAGGCACTTGAGCATCCTGTCCCCGGTCTCGTGCCCAGATCTCTCGTTGAGCTCGTGGAGGCCGTTGAGGTCCGCATACACGCAACCCAGACTCCGCTTGCAACGCAGAGGGTATTCTGAGAGCGCCTGCTCGTAAGAGTTACGGTTTCTGACCCCTGTGAGCAGGTCCTTCTCGCTGAGCTCGGCAAGCTTGAGCTGAGCGTATTCCTGCTGGAGCTTCACGTTGAGCATGTATGAGTTGATGCCAATGCTGATTGCGGAGAAGAGACAGGAGCTGACGATGTCGTCCACCACGAACGCCGGGTTATCGAATATCAACGACATGCAAACGAAGAAGGCGGTGTTGATGAGGATGCAGAGAATGATCCTCCGGCGCCTATCCGTGAAGAGCAGCGGAGAGGCAAGGACGAAGGCGGGAAAGGCGGTCGCGACCAGGTCCGCATTGAGGCGCGTCCCCAATACCGTCGAGTAGACGAGCAGGCAGCTAATCGTCACATAGGTGAGGAACCCAATCTTCCTTTCGTCACTCGGCTTCACACGAACTGCGACAAAGCACAGGAGGAGGGAGAGCATAAGCGAAATGAGATACAGGATTCTTGCGCGACTCATCATCGAACTGAAGAACGACATAAGCAGCATGAGCACCATCATGATGGAGAAGGCGGCGGTAACGATGATGATGCTGCGGCGGTTCTCTCTGGCAATGCTTGGCCGGATGCGCTCCCACTGCTCGTCGGTAATATGCGACTTGATGCCGACGCGCACTCCTCCATTTCGCAAGATCACCATCGGCCCGAAGAACCCAATACAGTAGAGCAAGGTCCAGAGAGGCCTGCCTATATGCATTACCCGGACG
>ERZ1643246.572-NODE-572-length-46337-cov-31.678169_pt1 | contig 46337 bp, 37 predicted proteins | sample MGYA00579265_ERZ1643246 | MGnify/ENA primary metagenome ERZ1643246 (study PRJEB29033, sample SAMEA4952261) | chicken gut metagenome | biome: Broiler Chicken; feature: Gastrointestinal Tract; material: Caecum | place: Ireland | collected 2018 | study: Broiler... | reverse complement strand
CTTGCTGCTTTCTTTGAATCTCTCGCTGTACAAGATGTTTGACAAACCTACATTTCGACGCAGGGGCCGGGCAAAGTCCGGCGCGCGGGGCCGCCCTTGCCGGGCGGCGGGCGCTTTGCTATACTGTTGGCAGACAACTGCCGGCGCGGGGCCCCTGCCGCCCGCAGGCAGATGACAAAAAAGGAGGGCCGGCCTTGGAACACACCTATTACCGCATCGGCGAGGCCAGCCGCGCCACGGGCATCTCAAAAGATACCCTGCATTTTTATGACAGGATCGGCCTGCTGGTGCCGGACCATGTCGACCCGGACAACCAGTACCGCTACTATTCGCTGCGGAATTTGTGGCAGCTGGATATCATTACCGTCTGCCGCAAGCTGGATATCCCGCTGGAAACGGTGCGCCGCATCCTTGCGCTGCGGGACAACGACGCCATCACGGCGCTTTTGATGGAATACCGGCAGGAGGCGGTGCGCCTGAGCCGGTATTACCAGCAGGTGGCGGACGATATCGTGTGGTACGGCCAAGAAAACGAGCGGATCGCCGCCAGCCGGAAGGAGGACGCCGGGGTGCGCCTGATCACGCGGGAGGAGCAGCTGGTCATTGCGGGCAAGCCCAGCGCCGGGCAGGCCTACCACGCCAACCTGCAGCAGGCGGCCAGGGAGGAGCTGCGCCGCGCCCCGTCGATCCGGCGGAAATACGGCTATGTCCTGGACAGGAAGGCTTTGCGCGGCGGCCGGGTCGTCAAACAGCGCGAATACCTGAAACTGGACGGCCAGGGCTATGCCCACACCGCCCCGCAGGACCTTTACCGGCTGCCGGCCGGCGAGTACGCGGTGACCACGCTGCGGATCCAAAACGAGCGGGCGGACCTTTCGCCGCTGCTGGACTGGCTGGCCGGGCATCACCGCACGGTGGACGCCGTCTTTGCAGAGGAGCTGGGGCTGCAGCTGTTCCCCTATCTGGACGACTATTCCTGCGAGCTGTACGTGCACCTGGAGCCCTGCGCCGAAAAAAATGCTTGACCCTGTAGCTGCTCCACCCTTTATGATGGGGCAGGAAAGGGGTTGAGTATGTATGGGTGACACACCCGTCGGAAAGCTGCTGCTGAAACTGTCCCCGCCTCTCATGCTGGCGCTGCTGATCCAGTCGATCTACAACATCGTGGACAGCTATTTTGTCGCCAGGTATTCGCTCAGCGGGCTGACGGCGCTTTCCGTGATCTATCCGATCCAGCTTCTCATGACGTCCCTGGGCACAGGCGTCGGCACGGGGCTGGGCATCCTGGTCTCCCGCATGGACGGCACGGGCGACGCCGGCCGCCAGCGGGACCTGGCAAAAAGCGGGCTTTGGCTGGGGCTTGCCAACGCACTGATGTTTGCCGCGGCGGGGGCGCTTCTGGTGGAAGCCTATTTCGGCGTCTCGTCCGACCAGCCGGAGGTCCGCGCGGCGGGCGTCCAGTATGGGCGGATCATTTTTCTCGGGTCGCTGGGCCTGTTTGTGGAGTCGAACTGCACCAAGCTGCTGCAGGCCAAGGGGAATATGCTGCTGCCGATGCTGGCCCAGGTGGCGGGCGCGGTGATCAACCTTGTGCTTGACCCGGTGCTGATCTTCGGGCTGCTGGGCGCGCCGGAACTGGGCGTGGCCGGGGCCGCGGCGGCCACCGTTCTGGGGCAGTGGGCGGCCATGGGCATCACCCTGGCGGCGGTGTGGCGCACATACGGGATGCGCGGCAGGCTGCGCTTTGCCGACTGCCGGAAAATTTTCCGCTGCGGGCTGCCGTCCATCGCCATGCAGTCGCTGTATACGCTGTATATCATCGGGCTGAACCTGATTTTAAAGCAGTTCACCGAGGACGCGGTCACGGTCCTTGGCATTTATTACAAGCTGCAGGCCTTTTTCTTTATCCCGCTCATGGGGCTGCAGCAGGTCATCGTACCGGTCATCAGCTATAACCATGGGGCGGGCAGCGCCGGCCGCGTCCGGGAAACGCTGCGCTGCGCGGTCCGGATCTCGGTGGCGGTGATGGCGCTGGCCACGGCGGCGTTCTGGGCTGCGCCGGAATGGCTGCTCTCGATCTTTTCCCCCGACGCGGCCATCCTGGCCATCGGCGTGCCGGCGCTGCGGCGCATCGCCCTCAGCTTTGTGCCGGCCGGCGCCACCATGATGCTCACCGTCTATTTCCAGGGCGTCGACCGGGGCAAAAGCAGCCTGTTCGTCACGGTGCTGCGGCAGGTCGTGCTGCTGGTGCCCCTTGCCTGGGTGCTGCATTTTTGGGGCCTTGGCTATGTGTGGCTGGCCTTCCCTTTGACCGAGCTTGCAGTGCTTGCCTGCAGCCTTGTCCTTTACCGGGTCAAAAGGCTTCCCGCCGGTCTGCGGCCCTGAACGGGCGGCCGGCGCTTACCCGCGGGCCGCGGCATGGGCCAGGAACTCCGGCGTTTTGCTCCAGTATTTGACGCCCCAGTTTTCAAAGTTCCATTCATCCATATAGTCGTTGCACTCGTAATCCACGTAGTACAAAACGCCGTCCTGCAAAATAAAATTGGTGGGGAAATAGTCGATGTTGGTGTTGGCGGCGTACAAAAGCCGGCACATCTGCCGCACCTGATCCAAACAGGCGGCGGGCAGGCGGTCGTGCAGCACCATGTCATAGACGGTCTCGCCGGCGATGTACTCTTTCACCAGCCGCTCGGCCGCCCGGTCGGCGTCCAGCAGCTTCGGCATGGCGATGCCGATGGCCGACAACCGCGCATAGTCGTGCAGCTCGGCGGCCAGCTTGTCGCCGAACTGGTAGTATTCGCAGGGCTCGTGGTGGATCTGCTTGACCACCACCGGCTGCCCGTCCCGCCGGGCCAGGTAGGAGTATCCGCCCTTGCCCTTGCCCAGCAGTTTTTGCAGCGTGTATCCCGCGGCGTTCACGGTCACCGTTTCGCCGGCCTGGAAAGGCTGCGCCATATAAATCACCTCAAAGCAGAAAAATCGAAAGATCAGCGGTTTGGTATCTCTATACCACATCCCGCCCCAAAAGTCAAAAAAGCGGGCAGCGCCCGGCCGGCGGATGCCGGCTTTGGGCGCTGCCCGCTTCAGCGTGTCGAGAAACTCGACACGCTGCAAAAGGGGCAACAGCCGCGCACGGCTGCGCCTAACGCGTCTGTTTCCCCTTTTGGGAACCCCTTCGACAAAATTTTACGGCAAATCGCGCACTCGGAGCACAGCTCCTCGCACACAATTTGCCGCAAAATTTCCCTGTCGGTGTCGCCGTCGTCGGCGCATGTCCGCCGACGGCGACGAATTTTATACTTTTTCGACAGTCTGAAGCGGGTACGTTACATGCTCTCGTGGAAGGTCCGCGCGATGACCTCCAGCTGCTGCTCGCGGCTCAGGCGGTGGAAGTTGACCGCATAGCCGGACACGCGGATGGTCAGCGAGGGGTACTTCTCCGGGTGGTCCATGGCGTCGATCAGCGTCTCGCGGTGCATGACGTTGACGTTCAGGTGGTGGGCGCCCTGGGCAAAGTAGCCGTCCAGCAAAGCCACCAGGTTGGCGCGGCGGACGCCGTCCTCGCGGCCCAGCGCCTCCGGCACGATGGAGAAGGTGTTGGACACGCCGTCCTGGCAGATGTTGCGGTAGGGGATCTTGGCCACGCTGTTCAGCGAGGCCAGCGCGCCGTTTTTGTCCCGGCCGTGCATCGGGTTGGCGCCGGGGGCCAGCGGCTCGCCCAGCTTGCGGCCGTCGGGGGTGGTGCCGGTCTTTTTGCCGTACATCACGTTGCTGGTGATGGTCAGCGCCGACAGCGTGTGGATGGCGCCGCGGTACAGCGGGTGGCGTTTCAGCGCGCCGCTGAAGTAGGTGACGGTATCCACCGCCAGGTCGTCGGCGCGGTCATCATCGTTGCCGTACTTGGGAAAGTCGCCCTCGGTGACAAAATCAACGGCGACGCCGTTCTCGTTGCGGACGGGCCTGACCTTGGCGTATTTGATGGCCGACAGGCTGTCCGTCGCCACCGAAAGCCCCGCCACGCCAAAGGCCATCAGCCGCTGCACATGGGTGTCGTGCAGGGCCATCTGGCTGGCCTCGTAGGCGTACTTGTCGTGCATATAGTGGATGATGTTGTTAGCGTCCACGTACAGCTCGGCCACATAGTCCATGACCTTTTTGTAGTTGGCCCAGACCTTGTCGTAGTCCAGCACCTCGTCGGTAAGGGGGGCGATGCCCGGCACCACCGTCTGGCCGCTCTTTTCATCCACGCCGCCGTTGATGGCGTACAGCAGGCTCTTGGCCAGGTTGCAGCGGGCGCCGAAGAACTGCATCTGCTTGCCCACCGCCATGGCGGACACGCAGCAGGCGATGGCGTAATCGTCGCCGTAGACCGGGCGCATCACGTCGTCGTTCTCGTACTGGATCGAGTCGGTGGTGATGGAGATATGGGCGCAGTAATCCTTGAAGGCCCGGGGCAGATGCTCGCTCCACAGCACGGTCAGGTTGGGTTCCGGCGCGGTGCCCAGGTTTTCCAGCGTGTGCAGATAGCGGAAGGAGTTTTTGGTCACCAGCGGCTTGCCGTTGATGCCCATGCCGCCGATGGACTCGGTCACCCAGGTGGGGTCGCCGCCGAACAGCTCGTTGTACTCCGGCGTGCGCAGGTGGCGCACCAGCCGCAGCTTGATGATGAACTGGTCCACCAGCTCCTGGGCGCCGGCCTCGTCCAGCAGGCCGTTGTCCAGATCGCGCTGGATGTAGATGTCCAGGAAGGTGGAGGTGCGGCCCAGCGAGGTGGCCGCGCCGTTGTTCTCCTTGATGCCGGCCAGGTAGCCCATGTACAAGGCCTGCACCGCCTGCTGCGCGGTCTGGGCGGGCTTGGAGATGTCCACGCCGTAGCCCGCGGCCATCCGGGTCATCTCTTTCAGCGCCCGGATCTGCATGCTGACGTCCTCGCGCAGGCGGATGCGCTCGTCGTCCATGGCGCCGTCGATGCGGTCCAGGTCGGCCAGCTTGTCCTCGATCAGCCGGTCGGTGCCGTACAGCGCCACCCGGCGGTAGTCGCCGATGATGCGGCCGCGGCCGTAGGCGTCGGGCAGGCCGGTCAGCAGGCCGGCATGGCGGGCGGCGCGCACCCGCTTGGGGTAAGCGTCGAACACGCCCTCGTTGTGGGTCTTGCGGTACTCGCAGAAATGCCGCTCAATGTCCGGGTCCAGCGTGTAGCCGTAGGCCTCCAGGCTCTGCTTGGCCATGCGCACGCCGCCGTACAGGTTGACCATCCGCTTCAGCGGTGCGTCGGTCTGCAGGCCCACGATCACCTCGTTGTCCTTGTCGATGTAGCCGGGGGCAAAGTTGCAGATGCCGCTGATGGTGTGGGTCTCCACGTCCAGCACGCCGCCCTTTTTCAGCTCCTCAGCCAGCAGGGCCTCGCATTTGGACCAGACCTTTTTGGTCCGCTCGGTGGGGCCGGCCAGAAAGCCGGCGTCCCCCTCGTAGAGGGTATAGTTTTTCTGGATAAAGTTGCGCACGTCGATCTCGCGCTGCCAGTTGCCGGGGGCAAAGCCGTTCCATGCGGTGGGATTCATTGGTCGGACTCCTTTCAATATGTGTGTCTCGCTGTGTGTGTGGGAACTATGTCAGGGAAAACGGGGCAGGCAAACCGCCTTATCCGTTTTCGGGGAAAAACGTCTGCTGCAGTTCGGCGCAGCGGGCCCTGTCCATGGCGGGCACGCCGGGCAGGGGATCGGGCAGGCCCATCCGCTGATACTTGGGCACGCCCAGCAGGTGGTAGGGCAGAAGCTCCACCTTCTGCACGTTGGCCAGGTGGCTGCCGATGTAGGCTTTCAGCCCGGCCATGGCCTGGGGGCTGTCGGTGCGGCCGGGCACCACCACGTGGCGCACCCACACCGGCGTGCCGGCCCGGCGCAATGCCTGCTGGAAGGTTTCGGTCCCGGCAATGTCCTGCCCGGTCAGCGCCCGGTAGGCGTCCGGCTGCCAGTGCTTGACGTCGTACAAAACCAGGTCGGTCTCGGCCAGGATCTCGTCCAGGCCGGCGTCGGTCAGCGCGGCGGGGCCGACGCCGGCGGTGTCCAGGCAGGTGTGGATGCCCCGCCCGCGGCACAGCCGCAGCGCCTCCAGCAAAAACGCCGGCTGCATCAGCGGTTCGCCGCCGGAAAAGGTCACCCCGCCGCCGCTGCGCTGAAAGTAGGGGATAAAGCGGGCGATCTTGTCCACCAGCTGCCCGGCGGAAAGCTCCTCGCCCCCGGCCGGGGCCCAGGTGTCGGGGTTGTGGCAGAAGCGGCAGCGCAGCCGGCACCCCTGCAAAAACACCACCGTGCGGATGCCCGGCCCGTCCACCAGGCCCATGCTCTCGATGGAATGGATGCGGCCTGCGGTCATGGGGCGGCCTCCTTTCCGGCGGGCGGCGGGCAGGGGGCGGTGTACATCCGCTCCGGCTGGCCGCTCTCGTCATGGACGGTGGTCAAAAACTGCCAGCCGCACCGCTCGTAAAAATCGGTGTGGTCGGTGACCAGATACAGCCGGTCCACGCCCATCCGCGCGGCGTCGCTGCGGATGTGATCCAGCAGCTGCCGGGCCAGCCCCCGGCCCCGGTGGGGCGGCTGCACAAACAGCGCGCACAGGTTGGGGGCCAGGTCGGGCCGGTCGTGAAAGTCGTTTTCGATCAGCCCCGCCCCGGCGGCGATACAGCCGCCGTCCAGCGCCAGGTACCACTGGGGCACCCGGTCGGGCGCCTGCAGGCTGGCGTCGATGCTGGCGCGGTACTCCGCGATGGGGATGCCCCATTTTGCGGCGAACCACTCGGCGGCCGGCCCGGCCAGGTCGGGACACTGGCGCAGCGGGACGATCCGGTATTGCGGCATGGCAGACCCTCCTTTTGGTTGGGGAGAACGATCTTGAAAAGTTCCGCCGGGGCAAAAGCGCAAAAAAAACAGCCGCCCCTCTGGAACTTTCGCCCAGACGGTCGGCTTTGCAGCGGCCATGCTCCCTGTGGTATGCTCCACTTCCGTCAGTCGCATGGCCTGATGCCGCCAGTATAGCAGAGCAGGCCGCCGCCGTCAAGGGGGAAAATTTAATCCATAGTGATTATATATGAATTGCCGGCAAAAAGCAAGCCGCGGCGGCTTAGCGGAGTGTGCATAAAAAATACCGCGGCACGATCCGGCAGACAAAGTATACTAGACAGCCGCGGCAAGGTCAAGAGGGAAAACGGAATATTTTGTTTTTGATCTGATTTTTGAACACTATATCTGGTGGGTGGCCGGGCCGCGGCGGGCTCTGCCGGCGGCGGGCGGGGCGTGCCGGGCGCTCACACGCCCCGCGCCCGCTTGCTGAACTCGCAGCCGCAGTAATCCTGCCGGTACAGCCCGTACTGGGCGCTCAGGGCCAGGCTGCGTTTGTAGCCGTCTTTTTTACGGAACTCGCTTTGCAGATAGTGCAGGCCGTACTGCTCCGCCAGTTCGGTCCCGATGGCGTTCAGCCTTACCGGGTCCTTCACCGGCGAGATGGACAGCGTGGTGGTGAACCACGCAAACCCGTTGGCCGCCGCATACTGCGCCGCCCGTTCCAGCCGCAGCCGGTAGCAGACAGTGCAGCGGCCGCCCCGCTCCGGCTCCTCCTCCAGCCCTTTGACCGCGCTGTAAAATTCCTGCGGGTCGTAGGGCAGCTCCACCACCGGTACCCCGGCGTAGCCGGCGTCCTGCACAAAGCGTTCCAGCTCGGCTTCCCGGCGGCGGTATTCTTCGGGCGGGTAAATGTTGGGGTTATAATACAGGATGGTCAGCTCAAAGTGCCCGGCCAGCCGTTCCAGCGTGGCGCTGGAGCAGGGGGCGCAGCAGGCGTGCAGCAGCAGCCGGGGGCGCTCGCCGCGGGCGGCCAGGGCGTCCAGCGTTTTTTCCATCTCTTTTTCGTAGTTGATGCGGTTTGCCATATCGGTTTCCTTTTTGGTGGCGGGTGTGGGGGGCGCCTGCCGGGCCGAAAAGCGGCCGAACAGTGGGGCAGGGGGCCCGGTTCACAATTCATTATAACTTCTTTCGTGAAATGTTGAAGATTTTGTCACCGTTTTGTCACAATTACCGGGTATTCTATAACTGTCCTCAAAAGCAGGGCGAACAGGGACGCCAGGCTAGGGGAGACAGGGCTCCCCGAAAATGAGGATAACCGCTTCTATCTTTTTCATCTCCGCTCCTCTTTTTCTTCTTTTGGCATGGGGCTTCGCGCCCCGGAACAGCGCATCGGAACAGGGACCGATGCGCTGTTTTTGTGTGCGGGCTGCCGGGGGATACGATCCGGGAGTTTTGCCCAAAAAACTTTTGCCCAAAAAACTTTTGGCCGCCCCATCTTGCCAAATTTCGCGCAGTGCGCTACAATATATTGATTTGTTTTATCAGCGGCGGACGCCGGGACCACAAGACCGGCCGCCCGCCCTGCAAGCCGTCCGCCCGGCCGGGTCAAAAACGGCCGCGGCGTGCCGCCAAATCGAACCACACGCATTTTCGGGAGGTATCAACGAATGAGAGTCGGGCTGGATATCGGGTCCACCACGATCAAGTGCGTTGTCTTGAACGACGCCGACGAGCTGGTATATTCCACATACGAACGTCATTACAGTCATATTCTGGAAAAGGGCCGCGAGATCCTGGCCCGCGTCGAGGCAGAGCATCTCCACGGCGAAAAGGCGCTGCTTGCCATCTCCGGCTCCGCCGGCATGGGCCTGGCGGACAGCTGCAAGGTGCCCTTTGTGCAGGAGGTGTTCGCCACCCGCGTGGCGGCCAACCGCCTGGCCCCCGGCACCGACTGCATCATTGAGCTGGGCGGTGAGGACGCCAAGATCCTGTTTTTGACAAACGGCACCGAGGTCCGCATGAACGGCAGCTGCGCCGGCGGCACCGGCGCTTTCATCGACCAGATGGCCACGCTGCTGAAAATGTCCGCCGACGAGATGGACAAGGCGGCCCAGACGGCCACTCGCACCTATACCATCGCCAGCCGCTGCGGCGTCTTTGCCAAAAGCGACATCCAGCCGCTGATCAACCAGGGCGCGCAGGCGGGGGATATTTCCCGCTCCATCTATCAGGCGGTGGTCAACCAGACCATCGCCGGCCTGGCCCAGGGGCGGCCCATCAAGGGCAGCGTGCTGTACCTGGGCGGCCCGCTGACCTTCTCCGGCGTGCTGCGCCAGTGCTTTGACGAAACGCTGCACGTCAAGGGCACCTGCCCCGAAAACAGCCTGCTCTATGTGGCGCTGGGCGCGGCCTACTACGCCGACGAGGCCTTTGACCTGGACGAGGTGGCAAAGCGCCTGGATGATTACAGCGCCACCGCCACCTACGTCAGCCTGCCGCCGCTGTTTGCCAGCAAGCAGGAGTACGAGGAGTTCCACGCCCGCCACATGAAGGCCACCGTGCCCTGCCTGCCCTTTGGCAGCGACGTGGGGCCGGTGCACATCGGCATCGACTCCGGCTCCACCACCATCAAGCTGGTGGTCATCGACGACAACAAAAACATCCTGTTCACCAGCTACCAGCCCAACCTGGGCAACCCCATCCCGCTGGTGCGCCAGGTGCTGACCGGGCTGTACGAAAAACACCCCGGCCTGAAGATCGCCAGCGTCACCACCACCGGCTACGGCGAGGCGCTGGTCAAAAACGCCTTCCATGCCGATTTCAGCCTGGTGGAAACGGTGGCCCACTTCACCGCCGCCAAATATTTCATGCCCAACGTGGATTTCATCATCGACATCGGCGGCCAGGACATGAAGTGCTTCAAGATCGAGGACGGCGCCATCAGCAACATCTTTTTGAACGAAGCCTGCTCCTCCGGCTGCGGCAGCTTTTTGCAGACCTTTGCCGAGGCGCTGGGCTACGACGTCAAGGAGTTCGCGGCCCTTGGCCTGTTTGCCGACCGCCCGGTGGACCTGGGCAGCCGCTGCACCGTGTTTATGAACTCCTCGGTCAAGCAGGCGCAGAAGGACGGTGCCTCCATCGAGAACATCAGCGCCGGTTTGTCCATCTCGGTGGTCAAGAACGCGCTGTACAAGGTCATCCGCGCCTCCAGCCCGGAGGAGCTGGGCCGCAATATCGTGGTGCAGGGCGGTACCTTCTATAATGAAGCCGTGCTGCGCGCCTTTGAGAAGGAGATGCACGTCAACGTCATCCGCCCCGACATCGCCGGCCTGATGGGCGCTTACGGCGCGGCCCTCTACGGCAAGAGCAAGACCGCCGCCGGCCATACCAGCAGCGTGCTGACCCCGGAACAGCTGGCCAATTTCAGCCAGAAGGTCAACACTGTCCAGTGCAGCGGCTGCGGCAACCACTGCCAGCTGACCATCAACATCTTCTCGGACGGCAAGCGTTTTATCTCCGGCAACCGCTGCGAGAAGCCCGTCACCGGCAAGGCGTCGGACGAGTCGCTGGACCTGTACGCCTACAAGCTGGCGCTGCTGCTGGACTACAAGCCGGTGCCCGGCAAGCGGGGCAAAAAGATCGGCATCCCGCTGTGCCTGAATATGTACGAGCTTTTGCCCTTCTGGCACAGCTTCTTCACCACGCTGGGGTACGAGGTCGTGGTCAGCCCGGTGTCCAACCGAACCATCTACCAGGAAGGCCAGGCCACCATCCCCAGCGACACCGCCTGCTTCCCGGCCAAGCTGGCCCACGGCCATATCGCCGAGCTGTCCAAAATGGGCGTGGACCTGATCTTCTACCCCTGCATGACCTACAATGTGGACGAGGGCCTGGGCCAGAACCATTACAACTGCCCGGTGGTCGCCTACTACCCCGAAGTGCTGGCCGGCAACTGCCCCGAGCTGGAGAAGATCCCCTTCTTCTACGAGTACATCGACATCGCCCGCCGCAAGGATTTCACCGCCAAGATGCCCAAACTGCTGGAGAAGTACCTGCCCGGCATCCCGCGCCGCGAGGTCAGGGAGGCCATCGACGCCGCCTATGCCGAGTATAACCGCCACATGGCGCTGGTCCGCCAGAAGGGCGAGCAGATCATCGAGAAGGCCCGCGCCGAGCACCGCCGCATCATCGTGCTGGCCGGCCGCCCCTACCACGTGGACCCGGAGGTCAACCACGGCATCGACAAGCTGATCCTGCAGCAGGGCGCCGCCGTCGTCACCGAGGATTCCATCTCCGACCGGGTGCAGCCCTTCAAGACCACGGTGCTCAACCAGTGGACCTACCACAGCCGCCTGTACGCGGCGGCCAAGTACTGCACCACCCAGCAGGACATGGACCTGGTGCAGCTGGTGTCCTTCGGCTGCGGCGTGGACGCCATCACCACCGACGAGACCCGCGAGATCCTGCAGGCCGGCGGCAAGCTGTACACCCAGCTCAAGATCGACGAGATCACCAACCTGGGCGCGGTCAACATCCGCCTGCGCAGCCTGTTTGCCGCGCTGGACGAGCGCGCCGGCAAGATGTAAACACTGCTTGCGTATCACATAACTGCGAGGGAGCCCCATGGAATACACTACCCCCAATTTTACCAAGGACATGATCCACACCCACAAGATCCTGATCCCCAACATGGCCGTCATCCAGTTCCGGCTGATGCAGGCCGCATTGGAGAAGGAAGGCTACAACGTGGAGGTGCTGGGCAACTGCGGCAGCGAGGTCGCCCAGCTGGGCCTGAAATATGTCCACAACGACACCTGCTACCCGGCACTGCTGGTCATCGGCCAGTTCATCGACGCGCTGAACAGCGGCAAGTACGACCTGGACCACACCGCCCTGCTCATCACCCAGACCGGCGGCGGCTGCCGCGCTTCCAATTACATCCACCTGCTGCGCAAGGCCCTGGTCAAGGCGGGCTACCCCCAGATCCCGGTGGCCAGCCTGAACTTCTCGGGCCTGGAAAAGGACAGCGGCTTCCAGATGGACCTGCCCCTGCTGCGGCAGGCGGTGGCCTGCATCTTCTACGGGGATATGCTGTGCGCCCTGCGCAACCAGATCGCCCCCTATGAGGACCACCCCGGCGACGCCGACCGCCTGGTGGACACCTGGATCAGCCGGATCGGCCGGGCCCTGCTGGCCGGCAAGGGCTACACCGCCCGGGAGATGAAGCACACCTTCCCCCTCATCGCGCGGGAGTTTGCGGTCATCCCCAAGACCAGGGTGCCCAAGGTCAAGGTGGGCGTCGTGGGCGAGATCTACGTCAAGTACAGCCCCCTGGGCAACAACGACCTGCAGAAGTTTTTGGAGTCGGAGGGGTGCGAGGTCAACTTCCCCGGCCTGATGGGCTTCTGCCAGTACTGCATCTTCAATATGGGCGAGGACTATGTCCTCTACGGCGGCAACGGTGCGCTGAAATTCGGCTCCGACCGCCTGCTGGACTGGCTGGACGGCATCGAGCAGGCCATGCTCAAAGCCATTTCCAACGCCGGCTTCTACGCCCCCGGCCCCTTCAAGGAGCTGATCGAGAAGCCCAAGGGCGTCATCTCCCTGGGCGCCAAGATGGGCGAGGGCTGGCTGCTGACCGCCGAGATGATCGAGCTGGTGGAGGGCGGCTACGCCAACATCGTCTGCGCCCAGCCCTTCGGCTGCCTGCCCAACCACATTGTGGGCAAGGGCATGATCAACAAGATCCGCGCCCTGCACCCGGAGGCCAACATCACCCCCGTGGACTACGACCCCAGCGCCACCCGCGTCAACCAGGAAAACCGCATCAAGCTGATGCTGGCCGTCGCCAAAGAGCGGCTGGAGAACGGCGGCCGGGACGCGGCCCCCGTCACCGCCGAGGACCTGGCCGGCGGCGCGCCCAAGGTCGAGACCGCCGTGCCCGCCGGCATGTAAGCGGGCGGCAGACACGCCCCCTGGGCCGACAGAACAACAGCAACAGAACAGGCCCTGCCGGGAAACTTGCCCGGCAGGGCCTGCTTTTGCGTTCTGTCTATGGCCGCTATCTGTATTATAAGATAAGGGCGGCAGGGGCGGCAGGGCAAGCTGCTCTCTGCGGGATGCCCCACACGGCGGGATGGGGGAGAGCCTTCAACTCTCCGCCGGCGCCTCCCGGCGCAGCTGGTACAGCTTCCACACGGCAAAGGCGATGCAGGCGGTGACAACCACCACCACGGCCTCGGTCAGCCACATGTTCAGCCCCAGCACCTGGTACAGCCCGGCAGGCAGGTTGGCCAGCGCGTGCAGGCCGATGGCCAGCGCATAGCCCCACAGGGGCAGCCGTTTGGTCACCACCATCCAGATCAGCATGGACAGGGCGATGTGCAGCGTGATGGCCGCCAGACGCTCGATGCCGCCGGCCAGAAACTCCAGCGGCGGGATGGCCGACGCCTGCTGCAGCTGGGCTACGGCGGCGTCGTAGCTCTCGCCCTCCAGCCCGGCCAGCAGGCTGTCGGCGCTGCCGGCGTTGATGGAGATCATGACCATCAGATTGCTCAGCATCGTCATGCCGGCCAGCAGGATCGCCTCAATGCCGCCATGCCCCACGCCGCAGGCAAAGCCCATCACCGCCGAGGCATCCTGCTTTTTGCACAAAAACCGCAGGCCGATCAGCCGGGCGGTCTCCTCAAACAGGCCGGCGGTCAGGCAGCCGTACAGGATGTACACCATGCCGTTTTCGCCAATGACGGGGAACAGGCCGAGCATGACCGAGTGGAACAGCTGCTCCAGCACCAGCGCGCCGAGAATAAAGCAGATGGCGCCGGTGCACACTGCCATCAGGGCATGGCGCGACCGGCGCATGCACAGGATGGTCAGCGCAACGGGCGCGCCAAAGGCGATCAGCGCGGTGATGGCGCAGCATACAATGGACAAGACAGGAACGGGTGCAATCATAACTAAAGATCCCTCGCTTTGCGACGCCCGCGCCGGGATGCCGGCTGGTTTGGATAAATTTAGACGGGCATCTAAATATAGGGCCATTATACACGCCGCCTGTGCGGTTGTCAATCGGCCGGCTGCACCGGCGCGCCGCCTGCGGCCGGGTGCCCGGCCGCGACGACGGCCGCGGCCGCATGGGGCCGGCTGCCGGGGGCCTGCCGCCCGGCGCCCAGCCCGGCCAGCAGGATGCACGCCGCCAGCAGCAGCGCCGCGATCAGCAATGCGGGGAGGAACCCCAGCCGTCTGGTCTGTTTCATAAAAACACCGCCTTCCCGGAAGAAGATGAATAGAATGGGCGCGCGTTCCGCTTTCGCCGTGCGCCCGGCCCGGCTGCGCGGGGCTGTGACGCCCCGCCGCGCCGGTTTTGTCTTTCTGTTACTATATATAAACGACGGATGCATCAAAAATGTTACAGGCAGGCCGCCTTGCCGCAGGGTTTTTGCAATTTTTACGATCTTTATCCATGTTTGCGCGCCGCCCGCTGCGCTCCGGTTTGCCGCTTTATTTGCGCGCCGGGGCGGTTCCGGTGGGGCAAACACCGTGAAAATTGCCCCCAAACGCCCGGTTTTGGCCCTAAAATGGGCAAAAAGGCTTGCTTTTTTTGCAGGTGTGTGGTATATTCCTAGTGTTCGATGATTGATTTTTGGAAGTGGGCCGCCAAGGTCCGCTTTCTTTTTGTGATAGGGGGCTGTTTGATGGGCAAAGCCAAAAAGGCACAGGGGACCGGCGGCGCGGCCGCTGCGGTGGAGCGTCTGGTCCGCCCCACGGTGGAGGGCATGGGCCTTCAGCTGTGGGACGTCCGTTTTGAAAAGGAAGGGCCGGACTGGTTCCTGCGCGTGCTGATCGACCGGGACACCCCGCTGGACACCGATACCTGCGAGGCGGTCTCCCGCGCCATCGACCCCATTTTGGACGAGGCCGACCCCATCCAGCAAAGCTATTATCTGGAAGTGGGCAGCCCCGGCCTGGGCCGCCGCCTGACCCGCCCGGAACACTACCAGGCGCTGAAAGGCCAAAAATGCCTGGCCCACCTTTACCGCCCTGACAGCCAGGGCCGGCGCGAGGTCTCCGGCCTGCTGGAAGGCCTGCAGGACGGCATCGTCACGCTGGCCGCGCCGGACGGCCCCGTCGCCTTCCCGCTGGAAGCCGCCAGCTACGTCAAGCTCTGCGACGACGAGGATCTGTTCTGACCCGGCCTGTCCCGCGCCCGCCGCGCATACGATAACAGTAGGAACGCGGCGGCCGCCGCCCTTGCAGACGGGCCATCCGCTTTGAGAAACCATCAGGAGAAACCTGAACTTTATTTTGGGAGGAAACCGTAAAAATGGCTACTGCATCCACGAACAACGAGTTCTTCGAGGCCCTTGCCGCGCTGGAAAAGGAGCGCGGCCTGCCGGAGGATTACCTGATCGAAAAGATCAAGGCCGCCATCGTCATCGCCGTCAAGAAGGACTATAACGTCGAGGACGACAACGTCATCGTTGACATCGACCCCTCCATCGGCGCCTTCCGTGCCACGCTGGCGCAGGAGATCGTCGAGGAGGTCGAGAACCCCTACACCCAGGTCAGCCTGGAGGACGCCCAGCGGGTGCGCAAAAGCTACCAGATCGGCCAGAAGTTTTTGACCCCCTTAAAGACCAAGGAGTTCGGCCGCATCGCCGCCCAGACCGCCAAGCACGTCATCCGCCAGGGCATCCGCGAGGCGGAGCGCAGCGCCCAGTACAGCGAGATGCAGTCCCGCGCCCACGAGATCATCTCCGCCACCGTCGTCTCCATCGACCCGGAGCGCGGCAATGTCACGCTGGATTTGGGCAAGGGCGGCAGCGCCGTGCTGCCCCGCAACGAGCAGGTCCCCGGCGAGACCTACACCGAGGGCCAGATCCTGCAGGTCTACGTGGTGGACGTCATCTCCACCGAGCGCGGCCCCCGCATCACCATCAGCCGCACCCATCCCGGCCTGGTCAAGCGGATGTTTGAGCTGGAGGTGCCCGAGATCTACGACGGCACCGTCGAGATCAAGGCCATCGCCCGCGAGGCCGGCGCCCGCACCAAGATGGCCGTCTACAGCCACGACCCCAACGTGGACGCCCAGGGCGCCTGCATCGGCGCCCACGGTTCCCGCGTGGAAAAGATCGTCGAGGAGCTGGGCGGCGAAAAGATCGACATCATCCCCTGGAGCGAGGACGTCGCCACCTTCATCGGCGCGGCGCTGTCGCCCGCCCGCGTGGTCAAGGTGGAGCTGCTGCCCGGCGATACCAAGAGCTGCCGGGTCACGGTGCCCGACCACCAGCTCAGCCTGGCCATCGGCAACAAGGGCCAGAACGCCCGCCTGTGCGCCCGCCTGACCGGCTATAATATCGACATCCGTCCCGAGTCCGGCTATTACGGCGAGGAATGACCCCCGTGGGCGCTATCCGGTAACGCGCGGGGCCGTTTGGTGCATCGCCGCCAGGCAGGTTCCCCCGCCCAATGAGATTGAAAAGAGGTCAGTTATTTGCAGCAGAGAAAGATCCCGGTCCGCCGTTGTGTGGGCTGCAACGCCCAAAAGCCAAAGCGGGAGCTGGTGCGCGTGGTGCGCAGCCCGGACGGCGACGTCAGCGTCGACCTGACCGGCAAAAAGGCCGGCCGCGGCGCTTACCTGTGCCCTTCGGCCGCCTGCCTGGCAAAAGCGCGCAAAGCCAAGCGCCTGCAAAACGCCTTCGGCGTGCCGGTGCCGGACGATGTGTTCGAGCGTCTGACGGCCGAGATCACCGCTGCCGAGCAGGCGGCAAAGGAGGCGGCGCCCCATGAATGATCCCGATTTGCTGCTGGGGGCGCTGGGCCTGTGCCGCAAGGCAGGCAGGCTGCTGCACGGTTACGACCGCGTCTGCGACGCGGCGGCGGGCGGCAAGGCCTGCCTGGTGCTGCTGGCTTCGGACGCCAGCGACCGCACGGCATCCCATATCCGGGCGTTCTGCCGGGATCTGGTGGACTGCCGGACCATGCCCCTGACGGTTGCGCAGCTCAGCGCGCTGACGCCCCGGCCGGCCGCCGTGTTTGCTGTCACGGATGAAAACCTGGCCCGCCTGTGCGCCAAACATCTGACCCAAGAGAAGGAGGAACCCGCCCATGGAGTTTAAGTATAAGATCACCGACGTCGCCAAGGATTTTGGCGTGCCCAATAAAAAGATCATCGATACCCTGGCCGCCGTCACCGGCGAGACCAAAAAGACCGGCGGCACCGTTGACGAGCAGGAGCTGAACTATCTGCTGGAACAGCTGACCCGCGAGACCGCCGAGGCCAGCCTGGACGCATACTTTGCCTCTGCCCACGAGGCTCCGGCCGAAAAGCCCGCCCCCAAGGCGGCCAAGGCGGCGAAGCCCGCCGCACCGCAGCCTGCGCAGCCCAAGGCGCAGGCCCCCAAGGAGGAGGCAAAGCAGCCCGCCGCCCAGCAGCAAAAGCCCCGCCAGCCGGAGCACAAGCGCCAGCCGGAGCGTCCGGCCGAAAAGCGCAAGGAAAAGCGCGTGACCATGCAGGCCCTGGCCGCCGACACCGGCGTCAAGCAGCCGGTGACCACCGAGACGGTGGAGGTCCAGCGCGCCCATGTGCAGGTGGATACCCGTACCGTGGACGTGAACGTCGACAAGTTCAGCGCCCGCTACGACGACCTGGCCGACAGCCGCAACATGCCCGCCAAGCGCAAGAACCAGCCGGTGGGCAACAAGCAGAAGTTCAACAACAAAAACCGCGGCCGCAACCAGTACCAGCGCCGCCGCGAGACCGAGGCCGAGCGCCTGCAGCGCATCCAGCTGGAGAAGGCCCGCAACGCCCAGCTCAAGATCTCCATCCCCGACGAGATCACCGTCAGCGAGCTGGCCTCCCGCCTGAAGCAGAACGTCGCCAAGGTCGTGGCCAAGTTCATGCAGATGGGCGAGATGCACGCCGCTTCCGACGTGGTGGACTTTGACACCGCCGCCCTGGTGGCCGAGGAGTTCCACGCCAAGGTTGAGCACGAGGTCCATGTCTCCATCGAGGAGCGCCTGTTTGAAAAGGACGAGGACAACGAGGCCGATCTGGTCACCCGTCCGCCGGTCGTTGTGGTCATGGGCCACGTCGACCACGGCAAGACCTCCATCCTGGACGCCATCCGCAAGACCAACGTCACCGCGGGCGAGGCCGGCGGCATCACCCAGGCCATCGGCGCTTACCAGGTCAAGAGCGGCGACAGCGTCATCACCTTCCTGGACACCCCCGGCCACGAGGCGTTCACCTCCATGCGTGCCCGCGGCGCCAACATGACCGACATTGCGGTGCTGGTGGTGGCTGCCGACGACGGCATCATGCCCCAGACCATCGAGTCCATCAACCACGCCAAGGCGGCCAACGTCAAGCTGATCGTGGCCATTAACAAGATGGATAAGCCCACAGCCAACCCGGAGCGCGTCAAGGAGCAGCTGACCCAGTACGAGATCGTCCCGGAGGACTGGGGCGGCGACGTGGCCTGCATCCCCGTCTCGGCCATGACCGGCATGGGCATCAGCGACCTGTTGGAGCGCATCGCCCTGGAAGCCGAGGTCATGGAGCTGAAAGCCAACCCCAACCGCCGCGCCAAGGGCGCCGTGGTGGAGGCCCGCCTGGACAAGGGCCAGGGCCCCGTGGCCACGCTGCTGATCCAGAACGGCACGCTGCATAAGGGCGACTGCGTCATTGCCGGCACCGCTGTGGGCCGCGTGCGCACCATGCGCAACGACAAGGGCCAGGACCTGACCCAGGCCGGCCCCTCGATGCCGGTGGAGATCACCGGTCTGACCGAGGTGCCCGACGCCGGCGACATCTTCGAGGCGGTCGCGGACGAGCGCCTGGCCCGCGAGCTGGCCGACAAGCGCACCAACGAGGCCAAGGAGCGCCAGTTTGCCGCCTACACCAAGGTCACGCTGGATAACCTGTTCGACCAGATGGCCCAGAATGACATGAAGGAGCTGCCCATCGTCGTCAAGGCCGACGTGCAGGGCTCCGCCGAGGCCGTCAAGCAGAGCCTGGAGAAGCTGTCCAACGACGAGGTCCGCGTCCGGGTCATACATGCGGGCGTGGGCGCCATCAGCAAGTCCGACGTCTCGCTGGCCGACGCTTCCAACGCCATCATCATCGGCTTCAACGTCCGTCCCGACGCCGTGGCCAAGGCCGAGGCCGAGCAGGCCAAGGTGGAAATGCGCATGTACCGCGTCATCTACGACGCCATCAACGACGTGTCCGACGCCATGAAGGGCATGCTGGCGCCCAAGATCCGCGAGGTCGCCCTGGGCGAGGCGCAGGTCCGCCAGGTGTACAAGATCTCCTCCGTCGGCACCGTCGCCGGCTGCCGCGTCACCTCCGGCAAGGTCACCCGCGACGCCCAGATCCGCGTGGTCCGCGACGGCATCGTCATCTGCGAGGATTCCATCGCCTCGCTCAAACGCTTCAAGGACGACGCCAAAGAGGTTGCCGAGGGCTTTGAGTGCGGCATCACCCTGAACAAGTTTGCCGACATCAAGGAAGGCGACGTGTTCGAGTGCTTCAAGCTGGAGGAATACCGCGATTGATCCCTGCCTTTTTGCCGGGCGCGCCGCGCCGCGGCAGGTAGACCGCATAACAGCAGACCAAAGGAGGCCCATGCAATGCCTACCAAAAATCAGGGCCGCATGGCCCAGGACATGAAGCGTGAGCTGATCGACATCATCAGCCACATGAAGGACCCCCGCGTCACCGGCGGCCTTTTGACCGTGACCCGGCTGGACGTTACCCCCGACTTGGACGTGGCCAAGGTCCACGTCAGCGTCATGGGGCGCGAGGGCGGTGAGGCAGAGGTCATCAAGGGCCTCAATCGTGCCGCCGGCCACGTCCGCACCGAGATCAGCCGCCGCATGCACATCCGCAAGGCGCCGCGCTTTGTCTTTGTCGCGGACGACGGCGCCGCCTATGCGGCGCACATCAATGCGTTGCTCAAACAGCTGGACGGCGCAGCGCCCGCCGAGGAGACCCCCGACGCGGCCGCGGCCGGGCCGGACTGATTTTCCCACGCGCGGCGGCGCAAAACCGGGCGGCGGGGCGGCAATGCCGCTGCGCCCCGGCCCCAAGCCCCGCGCACGCAGAAAAGAGGAACACACTATGACCGAATCTGTGGATCGTCAGACCGCTGCCACACGGCTGCGTGCCGCCGATGATATCCTGATCCTCAGCCACAAAAACCCGGACGGGGACACCATCGGCAGTGCCACCGGGCTTTGCCTTGCGCTGCAGGCGCTGGGCAAGACCGCCGCGGTGCTTTGCAGCGACCCCATCCCCAAACTGTACGACTACCTGGACATCACCTGGTACGACGGCAGCTTTGAACCCGCCTTTGTGGTGGCGGTGGACGTTGCCAGCATCCAGCTGTTCGGCGAGAACAACAACGTCCAGGAATACGTCCGGCGGGCCAACCTGTGCATCGACCACCACGGCTCCAACGCGGGCTACGCCTACGCCACCCTGGTGGAGCCCCAGGCCGCCGCCGTCTGCGAGATCTTGACCGAGCTGATCCCGGACAACCTGGGCGTGCCGCTGACCCCGCAGATCGCCGCCTGCCTGTACACCGGCCTTGCCACCGACACCGGCTGTTTCCGCTTTACCAGCACCACCGCCCGCACCCACCGCATGGCGGCGCGGCTGATCGAGGCGGGGGCCGACATCGGCCGCCTGAACGAGCTTTTGTTCGAGTGCCGCAGCCGCAGCCGCATCGAGGCCGAGCGCGAGGCGCTGGAAAGCCTGGAATACTATTGCGGCGGCCGCTGTGCCATGATCTGCCTGACCCGCGACCAGATCCTGCAGACCGGCGTGGCCAACGCCGAGTTGGAGGACCTGACCAGCCTGCCCCGCTCCATTGAAGGGGTGGACGTGGGCCTGACGCTGCGCCAGCAGCCGGACGGCAGCTTCAAGATCAGCGTGCGCACCTCCCGCAGCTACGACGCCTGCGCCATCGCGCGGCGGCTGGGCGGCGGCGGCCATGCCCGCGCCGCCGGCTGCGAGATCAGCGGCAACCTGGACAACGCCAAGCGCGCCATTTTGCAGGAAGTCGAAAAGGAGCTGGCACGCCAGGATGCGGAAGCCGAGCCCCGGCACTGACCAACACAAACGGGAGCCGGGTTTGCCCGGGGCGGAACACAGCCCCGGCAGACCGGCTTTCCCACATTCGGGAATTGAAAATGAAAAACGGTATTTTGCTTGTCGACAAGCCCGCCGGCTGGACCAGCTTTGATGTGCTGGCCAAGCTGCGCGGCGCTTTGGGCACGCGGAAACTGGGACATTCGGGCACGCTGGACCCTATGGCCACCGGCGTGCTCGCTGTGTTTATCGGCAGGGCCACCGCCGCTGCCGACCGCCAGCCCGACCACGATAAAACCTACGAGGCAACCATCCGCCTGGGCCTTGCCACCGACACCGGCGACATCACCGGCACGGTGCTGGAGACCGCCCCCGTCACGGCGGGGGAGAGCGAGCTGCTTGCAGCGCTGCCGCAGTTTACCGGCACGCTGTCCCAGCTGCCGCCCATGTACTCGGCGGTAAAGGTGAACGGCCAGCCGCTGTACAAGGCGGCCCGCGCCGGCAAAACGGTGGAGCGCGCCCCGCGCGCCATCACGGTGTACGCCATTGACTATCTGGGCAGCCCCGCGCCGGACGAGTACCGCCTGCGGGTGTCCTGCTCCAAGGGCACCTACATCCGCACCCTGGCCGAGGACATCGGCAAAGCACTGGGCCTGCCCGCCACCTTGAGCGCGCTGCGCCGCACCCGCGCCGGAGCTTTTGCCATCGCCCAGGCCCACACGCTGCCGGAGATCTTGCAGGCCGCAGCGGAGGGCAGGGCGGAGGACTGGGTGCTGGATGTGGACGCGGCCTTCCCGTCGCTGCCGGCCCTCACCGTCAGCGACGGCGTCCGGCGGCATCTGTTCAACGGCTGCCCCACCAGCCGCTACCCGGCCGCCGACGGCCGCTACCGCGTCTATGACGAAGCCGGCCGCTTCCTTGGCCTGGCCGTGGTGGAAGGCGGCGTGCTGAACGTCGAAAAACTGTTCTGCGAGAGGGAAGGGGATTGACCGCATGCACATCTTGACCACGCTTGCCCCCATCGACGCGCCCCATGGCAGCGCGGTGGCGCTGGGCTTTTTTGACGGCGTCCACCTGGGCCACCGGGCGGTGCTGGGGGCGGCGGTGGACTATGCCGCCGCCCACGGGCTGACCGCGGCGGCGTTCACCTTCTCGCTGCCGGCGGACCACCCCCTCAAGGGCGGGCGCATCTTCCCCGACCGGGAAAAGCACCGCCGGGTGGCGGAGCTGGGCATCACCGAATACCAGGAGGCCCCCTTTGCCGATTTCTGCGCCCTCTCGCCGGAGGATTTCGTCCGGAAGGTGCTGGTGGACTGCTTTGCGGCCAGGGCGGTGTTCTGCGGGGATAACTTTACCTTCGGCGCAAAGGCCGCCGGCAATGTGGCGCTGCTGCAGGCGCTGTGCGCCGCCCAAGGCATCGAGACCCGCGTGGTCGAGATGGCGCAGTACCAGGGGCAGGTCGTCTCCTCCACCCGCATCCGCGCCGCGCTGGAGGACTGCCGCATCCAGGACGCCAACGCCATGCTGGGCCAGCCCTACGCCATCGACTGGCCGGTGGGCCACGGCAAGCATGTGGGCACCTCCCGGCTGGGCACCCCCACCATCAACCAGAATTACCCCGCCGGCGCGCTGGAGCCGGGCTGCGGCGTCTATCTCACCCGCATCTGGCTGGACGGCCGCTGGTATCCTTCGGCCACCGGCATCGGCCGCCGCCCCACCGTGGATGCGGCCGGCGCGCCCATCACCTGCGAGACCTACGTGCCGGATTTCTCCGGCGACGTCTACGGCCGGCGCCCCCGGCTGGAGTTCCACCGGTATCTCTGCCCCATCCGCAAGTTTGGCTCGATGCAGGCCCTCAGCGACCTGATCCGGGACGCCGCCCGCCAAAGCCAGGCGTATTTTGCGGCGCGGGCGGAACAGTAAGCCCGGCAAAGCGGGGGACCGGCCGCCGATTGTTGCATCTGCCAAAAATACGGGGCAAAAATTGCGCAAATTACCGCTTGTAAAACCGGCCGCCCTGTGCTATAATCAAGAACGCTACCGCGGCCCGGCTTCGGGTGTACGCCCTGCGGCAGACCCTGCCGCGAAAGGGAACCTTGCTGCCCCCTGCTGCGCCGACGGCAAATTTCTTCAAAAGAGAGGTATGTATCATGCAAGACAAGAAGGCTATCATCGAAAAAGCCGCGATCCACGAGGGCGACACCGGTTCCCCGGAGGTCCAGGTCGCACTGCTGACCGCCCGGATCAACCACCTGACTGAGCATCTCAAGACCAACAAGCACGACAACCACAGCCGCCGCGGTCTGTTCAAGATGGTCGGCCGCCGCCGTAACCTGCTGGCCTATCTGCAGAAGAAGGACATCAACCGTTACCGCGCCCTGATCGCTGAGCTGGGTCTGCGCAAGTAATCTTGCAAAACGCTGGGCAGAGCGCACGATATGCGCTCTGCCCGCTTTTTATTTTGCACAGGCGTTCAAGGGCGGCAGCGGTTTTGCCGCCGCGGTCCGCCTGCGATGTTCCCCTTCTGTTTTCTTTCGGATACCGGAGCGGCAGCCCCGATGTTTTGCGCAGTAAATCGAATGTCTGACCCTTCGGCCGGGTCGGCCACTGGATTTATTGCTCAAGACCGGGATGCGGCTCCATGGCATACAGCGCCGCAGCTGACCCTGCGGCAAGACATCCAATTTTCAAGGAGGAACCCCGAATGGCACTGGAATTTGCATCCCGCAAGGAAACCTTCCCCAACTACCGCAAGTTTGAGACCACCTTTGCGGGCCGCCCGTTTGTGGTCGAGACCGGCAAGATGTGCGGCCTGTCCAACGGCAGCGCGATGATCCGCTACGGCGAGACCTGCGTGCTGTGCAACGTCACCATGAGCGAGAAGCCCCGCGAGGGCATCGACTTCTTCCCCCTGAGCGTCGAGTTTGAGGAGAAGCTCTACGCCGCAGGCCGCATCCCCGGCAGCTTTATGCGCCGCGAGGGCCGCCCCGGCGAGCATGCCATCCTCAACTCCCGCGTGGTGGACCGCCCCATCCGCCCGCTGTTCCCCAAGGAGATGCGCAACGACGTCTGCGTCACCATGACGGTGATGAGCCTGGACCCGGACAACTCCCCCGAGATCGCCGGTATGAACGGCGCGTCGCTGGTCATCGCCATGTCGGACATCCCCTGGCGCGGCCCCATCGGCGGCGTGCAGGTGGGCCTGGTGGACGGCGAGATCGTGCTGAACCCCACTGCCGAGCAGCGGGAAAAGAGCGACCTGGCCCTGACCCTGGCCGCCTCTGAGGAAAAGATCGTCATGATCGAGGCCGGCGCCAACGAGGTGGACGAGGACACCATGATGGCCGCCATCAAGGCCGGCCATGCCGAGATCAAGAAGATGCTGGCCTTCATCAACTCCATCGTCGCCGAGATCGGCAAGCCCAAGGTGGACTTCCAGTCCGCTGATTTGGACATGGAGCTGCTGGCCGACGTCAAGGCAAAGCACCTGGACGAGTTCAAGGCCGCCATGGACACCGACGACAAGAACGTCCGCGACGCCGCCCTGCTGCCCATCATGGACAAGATCGCCGAGGAGCACCCGGAGCTGGACGCCGCCACCCTGGATTATATCAGCTACAAGATGCAGAAGCAGGTGGTCCGCCGCTGGCTGCTGGATGAGGGCAAGCGCGTGGACGGCCGCGGCATCAACGAGATCCGCCCGCTGGCCGCCGAAGTCGGCATCCTGCCCCGCGTGCACGGCTCCGGCATGTTCACCCGCGGCCAGACCCAGGTACTGACCATCTGCACCCTGGGCTCCACCAAGGACGCTCAGACCATGGACGACCTGTCCGACACCGCCGCCAAGCGGTATATCCACCACTACAACATGCCGCCCTACTCCACCGGCGAGGCCCGCGCCCCCCGCAGCCCCGGCCGCCGCGAGATCGGCCACGGCGCCCTGGCGGAGCGCGCCCTGATCCCGGTGCTGCCCTCCATGGCGGACTTCCCCTACACCATCCGCTGCGTTTCCGAGGTGCTGTCCTCCAACGGCTCCACCTCTCAGGCCTCCATCTGCGGCTCCACGCTGGCTTTGATGGACGCCGGCGTGCCCATCAAGGCGCCGGTCGCCGGCATCTCCTGCGGCCTGATCACCGAGGGCGACCGCTGGATGACCATGCTGGACATCCAGGGCGTCGAGGACTTCCACGGCGACATGGACTTCAAGGTGGGCGGCACCCGCCGCGGCATCACCGCCATCCAGATGGACATCAAGATCGACGGCCTGACCTACGAGATCGTCGAGGACGCGCTGGAAAAGTGCCGCAAGGGCCGCCTGTTCATCCTGGACGAGATCATCAAGCCCTGCATCGCCGAGCCGCGCGCCGAGCTGAGCAAGTACGCGCCCAAGATGTTCAGCATGCAGATCCCCGTCGATAAGATCAAAGACGTCATCGGCAAGGGCGGCAAGGTCATCCAGGAGCTGTGCGCCACCTGCAACTGCAAGATCGACGTGGAGGAGGACGGCCGCGTCTTTATCTCCGCCATCGACGCCGACGACGCCCGCCGCGCCATCGGCACCATCAAGACCATTGTGGAGGACCCGGAGATCGGCGCCATCTACAAGGGCCGCGTCACCCGCCTGATGAACTTTGGCGCCTTTGTCGAGATCGCCCCCGGCAAGGAGGGCCTGGTCCACATCTCCAAGCTGGACGACCACCGCGTCGAGCGTGTCGAGGACGTTGTCGCCGTGGGCGACCCCGTCTTTGTCATGGTCACCGACATCGACCAGCAGGGCCGCATCAACCTGTCCCGCCGCGACGCCCTGGCCGCCATCGCCAAAAAGCGCGCCGAGCAGGGCAAGAAGTAAGCCGCCGCGCAAAACCGCATAAGACAAGCCAAAAGGCGCCCCGCATGGCCTGCGGGGCGCCTTTTCTGTCGGTATTTCTTTACTTTTGAATCAATCGCGCCGGAGCCTGGCCGCGGCGGGACAGGGCCGCCGGCCCCGGAGAGAGCGGGAAAAAACACGCTTTTCTCACCCGATGCGCTTGGCCACCACCGCAAAGCGGGAATCGGTGCTGGAATCTGCCTCGCCGCAGGTGGAAAGGGTCAGCAGCTGGTCGCCGTATTCGGCGGTCACGCCGGTGTCGTACAGGGCCAGCGCCGCCATGGCGTCGTACCGGGCCTGCCATTCCTCCCGGCTGGCGGCGTCAAAAAAGGTGTAGTAGGGCAGCTCGTCGGCGCCCAGCTCGGTCTGCAGCACCAGCACCACCTGCCACTCCATCTGCTCATACAAGGTGTCAAAGGCAAAGGTGGGGTTCTGCCGGTAAAACGCCTCGTCGGCGTAGTCCAGCAGCCCCGCAAACATGCTGCCGTCGTGCATGTTGTGGCCGTAGATCAGCCAGTTGGCGGTGGCAGGGTCGTACAGGCTGCACTGCTCGTCCAAAAACAGGCTGCCCGCCGGCGAGTACAGCCGGTCAAAGCCCCGGCGCAGGTAATACTCGTTGTCGCCGGGGGTCTGCATCACCGGGTAGTCGATACCGGCCGCCTCAATGGTCAGCCAGCCCACCATGTCCGGGTTCTCGGCGGCCAGGTCGGCGTACCGGGGCAGGACGGCGCTGCCGTCCGCCGCCGGGGCGGGGGAGGGCGTGTTCCCGGCGGCCTGGCCGGCGGTGGCGGGCTGGATGTTCACCTGTACCGGGCCGGCGTTCTCCGGCGTCCCGGCCGTGTCGGCAAGGACCGTATCCGGACGCTGCGGCTGGCCGCCGCGGAAGACGATCTGCCGCACCGCCACCACCGCCGCCGGCACCAGCAGGGCAAGGCCCACCACCCGCAGCAGCACCACATGGCGGCGCTGGCGGCGGCGCAGTTTGGTGCGCGCGCCGAACGGATAGTAGGCGGAACTCCCTTTCAGATGGGCATAGCGGCCTTTTTTCGGCATGGGATACCTCGCAGGAACAGGTCAGAGAAACCGGGACAACAAAAGCCCTTCACCCCGGCGGCATCGGCAGGGACAAAGGGCTGCGTTTTTTGCAAAGTCAGGGACAGCGCCGGCGGTCAAATGCGTTTGAGCAGCAAAAGCCCCGCCGAGCAGAACACGATCAGGCCCACCACGCCGACGACCCAGAAAATCGGGATGTCACCGGTGGCCGGGGTGGGGGCGGCGGTGGCGGACGGCGCAGCCGACGGCTGGGTCACATCCGCATTGGCGTAGGTTTCATCCACCTGTACCGGCTCGCTGTGGACATCGCGGGAGGTGGCCGCCACGGTGGGCGACGGCGAGGGCACCGCGTCCCGCGTGGAGGTGGGCACCCCGCAGGCAACAAAAATGACCAGCAACACGGCGACCAGCAGGGCGCCGACAACACGTTTCAACGGAGGAACCCTCCCTTACCCATTCACTCAAAAACACCGCGCGGCCCGCCGGCAGGGCGGCGCACACCCGGCTGAAAAAATGCGGACAAACTGCCGCTCGTTCCCTTTTATTGTGTACTATTGTATCACGTGTATGCACTGCCGTCAAGGCATGGGCGGATTTTTGTGCGTGGCGGCGGCAAAAGCCGGCGCCGGGCCGGCAGCGGTCCGCCCCAAAAATCCGCCCGGCGGGGCTTGTGCAAAACGGCCCCAGGCGGTATAATAAATCCGATAACAGCGCCGCCGGCCCGGCCGGACGGCAGACAGGGAGCACGCAAATGAAAGGCATTATTCTGGCCGGCGGCGCCGGCACACGGCTGTATCCGCTGACCATGGTCACCTCCAAGCAGCTGCTGCCGGTGTATGACAAGCCGATGATCTACTACCCGCTGTCCACGCTGATGCTGGCCGGCATCCAGGACATCCTGGTCATCTCCACTCCCACCGACACCCCGCGGTTTCATGCGCTGCTGGGGGACGGCGGCCAGTTCGGCGTCCGGCTGCAGTACAAGGTGCAGCCTTCGCCGGACGGCCTGGCCCAGGCGTTTCTGCTGGGCGAGGAGTTTATTGGCGACGACTGCTGCGCCATGATCCTGGGCGACAATATTTTTTACGGCGCCGGTTTCGGCACCCGGCTGCGGGCCGCGGCCAAAAGCGCCGCGGAGGGCCGCGCCACCGTGTTCGGCTACTACGTCACCGACCCGGAGCGGTTCGGCGTCGTCGCCTTTGACGGGGCCGGCCACGCCACCTCCATCGAGGAAAAGCCGGCCTGCCCCAAAAGCAACTATGCGGTCACCGGCCTGTACTTCTACAACCGGGACGTGGTGCGGCTGGCCAAGCAGGTCAAGCCCAGCGCCCGCGGCGAGCTGGAGATCACCACCCTCAACGAGATGTACCTGAACGCCGGGCTTTTGGACGTGCAGCTGCTGGGCCGGGGCTATGCCTGGCTGGACACCGGCACCATGGACAGCCTGGTGGAGGCCGCCGACTTTGTGCGCATGATCGAAAAGCGCCAGGGCATCAAGATCTCGGCGCCGGAGGAGATCGCCTACAAATACGGCTGGATCACCCGCGAAAAGCTGCTGGAGAGCGCCGAACGCTACGGCAAATCCCCCTACGGCGCGCACCTGCGCAACGTGGCGGACAACAAGCTGATGTACTGAAAGGCGCATCCGGCCGCGGAAATATAACGGATTTGGCACAGCGCAGCCGCGGTGCGGGGCACGGCGTGCTGCAAAACACAGGGCGGGGGCAGGCGCGCCGCCTGCGCCGCGCCCGACAGGACCGGGAGGCCGAAAGCAATGAAAGTTATGATCACAGGCTGCCGCGGGCAGCTGGGCACCGAGCTGCAAAAGCAGCTGCTGGAGGGCGGCTGCGCGCTGGGCCGCCTGCCGGAGCGGCTGAAAAACGCCCCGGTGGTGGCGGTGGACCTGCCGGAGCTGGACATCACCGACCGGGAGGCCACCATCGCCTATGTGCGCCGCCACCAGCCGGACACCGTCATCAACTGCGCCGCCATGACCAATGTGGACGGCTGCGAGGCGGACCGGGACGCCGCTTTTCGGGCAAACGCCCTGGGCCCGCGCAACCTGGCCATGGCCTGCGACAAGATCGGCGCCCGGCTGATCCATGTCTCCACCGACTATGTGTTCAGCGGCCGGCCCAACGGCGGCGTCCCCCTGGACGAGTGCGCCATCCCCGCGCCGGTCTCGGCCTACGGCGAGACCAAGCTGTTGGGCGAGCAGTATGTGCAGCGGTTCTGCCGCCGCCATTTTATCGTGCGCACCGCCTGGCTGTACGGCGCGGCGGGCAAAAACTTTGTCAAGACGATGGTCGGCCTGGCAAAGACCCACGACGAGATCACCGTGGTCAGCGACCAGCTGGGCAACCCCACCAACGCGGTGGACTTGGCGTATCACATCCTCAAGCTGGCGGTCAGCCATGACTACGGCACCTACCACTGCACCGGCAACGGTGTGTGTAGCTGGTACGACTTTGCCTGCGAGATCATCCGCCTGTCCGGCGAGCACTGCACCGTCAAACCCATCTCCAGCGCCGAGTATGCCGCCCAACACCCGCAGGCGGCCAGCCGCCCGGCCTGGAGTGCCCTGGACAACCGGATGCTGCGCTGCACCGTGGGCGACGGAATGCGGGACTGGAAAACCGCGATCCAAGACTATTTTGCAAACTGGGATGGTAAATAAATGATGAAAACCTATCTTGTCACCGGCTGCGCCGGTTTTATCGGCTCCAACTTTGTCCACTACATGCTGGAAAAATACCCGCAGATCCGCCTGGTCAACCTGGACAAGCTGACCTATGCGGGCAACCTGGAAAACCTGAAGGACGTGGAGGGGGACCCCCGCCACATCTTTGTGCAGGGCGATATCTGCGACAAGGCGCTGGTCGCCGGCCTGCTGGCCCGGTACGACCCGGACTATGTCATCAACTTTGCGGCCGAAAGCCATGTGGACCGCAGCATCAAAAACCCGGAGATCTTTGTCCAAAGCAACGTCATGGGCACCGTCAACCTGCTGCAATGCTGCAAGGAAGCCTGGTACGACGCCGAGACCAAGGCCTGGAAGCCCGGCAAAAAGTATGTCCAGGTCTCCACCGACGAGGTCTACGGCGCGCTGGGGGCCGAGGGCTATTTTACCGAAACGACGCCCCTTTCGCCCCACAGCCCCTACTCCAGCTCCAAGGCCAGCGCCGACCTGTTCGTCATGGCCTTCCACGACACCTACGGCCTGCCGGTCAACATTACCCGCTGCTCCAACAACTACGGCCCCTACCAGTTCCCCGAAAAGCTCATCCCGCTGCTGATCAACAACGCCAAGCAGCACAAGGCCCTGCCGGTCTACGGCGACGGCATGCAGGTGCGGGACTGGCTGTATGTGATGGACCACTGCAAGGCCATCGACATGGTGGCGTCGGACGGCAGGGACGGCGAGGTCTACAACGTGGGCGGCCACAACGAGCGCCCCAACATCTTTATTGTAAAGACCGTCATTGCACAGCTGCATGACCGCCTGGGCGACGACGCCATCAGCGAGGAGCTGATCACCCATGTGGCCGACCGCCTGGGCCACGACCGCCGCTACGGCATCGACCCCACCAAGATCAAAAACGACCTGGGCTGGTACCCGGAGACCCCGTTCGAGAAGGGCATTGTGCTGACCATCGACTGGTACCTGGCGCACCCCGACTGGATGGCCCACGTCACCAGCGGCGACTATCAGAAATACTACGAGCAGATGTACAAAAACCGCTGAACCTCTGCCCGCATGCCCGCACAGCCGGCTGCCAGCGCCGGACCGCTGTGCGGGCATTTGTGTAAAATGTGCCCGCGGCGCCCCGGATGCTTTGCAAAACCCGGCGGGATGTGGTATACTATAGTGCAATCTTTGCGATCCCCAGGCGCCGTCCCGCCGCCCCGCGGCGGCCGCGCCCGTTTTTGATAGAAGGAGTCCCAACATGCCCAGTTCAAGAGAGGAACAGCTTCGCAACAACCGCCGCCTGGCCCGGCAGCTTTTGGGTCTGGTGGCTGTGATATTGATTTTGATCGGCCTGTTCACCGTCATCGGCTGGTGCGTCACCGGCCTGCAGGCGCTGCTGGACGATTCGGACCGGCGGCAAAGCTACGCCGACCGCCTGTACGGCCTTGTCATGTTTGACACGCTGACCTTTGAGGACGTCAGCCAGGTGGATCAGTCGGTGTTCAAACAGGCGGCCATCTGGGGCTGCGTCTACCAGATCCAGGCCGGCGGCGGAAGCCTGGACGACTACGAGCGCGACGAGGAGACCGGCAGCGTCATCCTGCCCCGGCTGGAGGTGGACACCTACCTGACCAACCTGCTGGGCCCCGACTACGTGGTGGAGGAAGGCTCCTTCGAGACCAGCGAGATGAGCTATATCTATGACGAGGAGCGCCAGGGCTACCTGGTGCCGGTCACCGGCGCGGTGGGGCTGTACACCCCGGAGGTGGAGAGCATCCGCACCCAAAGCGGCCATCTGTACGTCACGGTGGGCTACATCCCCACGCTGGCCAGCACCACCAGCCTGACGCTGACCGCCCCCACCGAACCCACCAAGTACATGGACTATGTGTTCACCCGCGGCGAAAACCGCCAGTGGTATCTGACCGCTTTGCAGGAGAGCGAGATGCAGCCGGTATCCACCCCGACGCCCACGCCTTCCTCCGCCGCGGCCCCCACCCCTGACCCGCAGTCGATGGTGGAGAGCAATCTTGGCGTGGCAACATCCGACGAGGCATCCTCTGACGCGGCATCCTCCGATGCGGCATCCTCGGACGCCGGGCAGGAAAGCACCGACGCCGCCCCGGACAGCGCCGCGGACAGCGGCACGGCCGATGGCGGCACCGACACCGTAACGGTCACAGGCAACGCCGATGATACCGGCAGCGAGCCGGCCGCATAAACAGTCCCCACCCAACAGCCCGCGCTGCACGGCCCTGCCGCCAGCCGGGCTGTTTTGCGGCGCCGGTTTGACTTTTGGCGCGCGGATTGCTTATAATATCACCGTGTCAAATGATCTGCGCGTCGGGAAAGCAAGGGCCTGCAAAAGCGGCCGGCGCTGTTTGGATAGAACTGGATAGAACAAGACGCCTGTACGGCCGGGCCCCTGGCGGGGCGGCGCAGGCGGCAAGCTGGACGGAGGGAAAGCGGTTCCATGGCAAAAAAGCAGGAATACGGCAACGAAAGCATCAAAAGCTTAAAAGGCGCCGACCGGGTGCGCAAGCGCCCGGCGGTTATTTTTGGCTCGGACGGCGTGGAGGGCTGCGCCCACTCGATCTTCGAGATCGTCTCCAACTCCATCGACGAGGCCCGCGACGGCCACGGCAACAAGATCAACGTCACGCTGTTCGCCGACCACTCGGTGGAGGTCGAGGACTTCGGCCGCGGCATCCCGGTGGACTACAACAAGGCCGAGCAGCGGTGGAACTGGGACCTGGTGTTCTGCGAGCTGTACGCCGGCGGCAAGTACGCCGAGGGCAGCGGCACCTACGATTTCAGCCTGGGCCTGAACGGCCTGGGCCTGTGCGCCACCCAGTACGCCAGCGAGTGGATGACCGCCGATATCTACCGCGACGGCCAGCACTATCACCTGGATTTCAAGAAGGGCGAAAATGTGGGCGGCCTGAAAAAGGAACCCTATTCCGGCCGGCGCACCGGCTCGGTCATCCGCTGGAAGCCGGACACCGACGTGTTCACCGACATCGCCGTGCCGGCCGAGACCTTCCGGGATATGCTCAAGCGGCAGGCAGTGGTCAACGCCGGCGTCACGCTGGCCTTTGACGACCGTTCCAGCGGCAAAAGCGAAAAGAGCGAATACTACTACGAAAACGGCATCACCGATTACGTCACCGAGCTGGCGGGGGACAACACCCTGACCCCGGTGCACTTCTGCCAGGGGCAGGCCGCCGGCCGCGACCGCGCCGACCAGCCGGAGTACGAGGTCCGCATGAACGTGGCCTTCTGCTTTTCCAACACGGTGCAGACGCTGGAATACTACCACAACTCCAGCTGGCTGGAGCACGGCGGCAGCCCCGACCGGGCGGTGCGCCTGGCCTTTGTCAACCAGATCAACAACTGGCTGAAAAACAAGGGCCTGTACAAGAAAAACGAGAGCGCCATCACCTTTGCCGATGTGCAGGACTGCCTGGTGTTGGTGTCCTCCAGCTTTTCCACCCGCACCAGCTACGAGAACCAGACCAAAAAGGCCATCACCAACAAGTTCATCTCCCAGGCCATGACCGACTTCCTCAAGCACTACCTGGAAGTCTACTTTCTGGAAAAGCCGGACGAGGCCCAGAAGATCTGCCAGCAGGTGCTGGTGAACAAGCAGAGCCGGGAGCACGCCGAAAAGACCCGCCAGAGCATCAAAAAGACCCTGTCCACCCAGATCGACCTGGCCAACCGGGTGCAGAAATTCGTGGACTGCCGCACCAAGGACCCCGCCCGCCGGGAACTGTATATCGTGGAGGGCGACTCGGCCATGGGCGCGGTCAAGACCAGCCGGGACAGCGAGTTCCAGGCCATCATGCCCATCCGGGGCAAAATTTTGAACTGCCTCAAGGCCGACTATGCCCGCATTTTCAAGTCGGACGTCATCGTCGATCTCATCAAGGTGATGGGCTGCGGCATCGAGCTGGGCGGCAAGTACAACAAAGAACTTGCCACCTTCAGCCTGGACAACCTCCGCTTCAACAAGATCGTCATCTGTACCGATGCCGACGTGGACGGCTATCAGATCCGCACCCTGGTGCTGACCATGCTCTACCGCCTCACCCCCACCCTGATCGAAAAGGGGTACGTCTATATCGCGGAGTCGCCCCTGTACGAGATCAACACGAAAGACGAGACCTGCTTTGCCTACACCGAGGCCGAAAAGGCGGCCTTCCTCAAAAAGATCGGGGATAAAAAGTACACCATCCAGCGCTCCAAAGGTCTGGGCGAAAACGACCCGGAGATGATGTGGCTGACCACCATGAACCCCGAGAGCCGCCGCCTGATCAAGGTCATGCCCACCGACGCGGCCGAGACGGCCAAAGTGTTTGATATCCTGCTGGGGGACAACCTGTCCGGCCGCAAGGACCACATCGCCGCCCACGGGGCCGAGTATCTGGATGACCTCGATCTGTCGTGAGAGAAAGAGAAACTATGCCTAGAAAACAAACCAAAAAGACCTCCAAGCCGGTGCGCCCCCAGCTGGGGGAGGGGGTGCAGATCCTGAACGCGGGCAGCGTCCTGGAGGACCCCATCACCCGCACCCTGGAAACGAACTATATGCCCTACGCCATGAGCGTCATCGTCAGTCGGGCCCTGCCCGAGATCGACGGTTTCAAGCCGGCCCACCGCAAATTGCTGTACACCATGTACGGCATGGGCCTGCTGAAGGGCGCGCGGACCAAGTCCGCCAACATCGTGGGCGCCACCATGCACCTGAACCCCCACGGCGACGCCGCCATCTACGACACCATGGTCCGCATGGGCCGCGGCAACGAGAGCCTGCTGGTGCCCTTTGTGGATTCCAAGGGCAACTTCGGCAAGGCCTACAGCCGGGACATGGCCTGCGCCGCCAGCCGTTACACCGAGGCCAAGCTGGAACCGGTCTGCGAGGAGCTGTTCCGGGACATCGACAAGGAAACCGTGGACTTTGTGCCCAACTACGACGGCACCACCACCGAGCCGACGCTGCTGCCGGTGACCTTTCCCACCATCCTGGCCAACAATACGCTGGGCATCGCGGTGGGCATGGCCAGCAACATCTGCTCCTTCAACCTGGCCGAGCTGTGCAGCGCCACCATCGCCCTGATGAAGGACGAGCAGGCCGACCTGTCCACGCTGCTGCCCGCCCCCGACTTTGTGGGCGGCGGCGCCATCCTCTACGACGCCGCCGAGATGCACAACGTCTACGAGAACGGCCGCGGCAGCATCCGCGTCCGGGCCAAGTGGAGCTACGACAAGGCGAACAACTGCATCGACGTGACCCAGATCCCGCCCACCACCACGGTGGAGGCAATCATGGACAAGATCACCGAGCTGGTCAAGGCGGGCCGCATCAAAGAGATCAGCGACATGCGCGACGAGACCGACCTGAACGGCCTCAAACTGACCATCGACCTCAAGCGCGGCCAGGACCCGGACAAACTGATGGCCCGGCTGTACAAGATGACCCCGCTGGAGGACAGCTTTGCCTGCAACTTCAACCTGCTCATCGGCGGGCAGCCGCGGGTGCTGGGCGTGCGGGGCATCCTGACCGAGTGGATCGCTTTCCGGGCCGAGTGCGTCCGCCGCCGCACCTACTACGACCTGAAGGGCAAGCAGAAGCGCCTGCACCTGCTGCGCGGCCTGGCGGCCATCCTGCTGGACATCGACAAGGCCATCCGAATCGTCCGCGAGACCGAGGAGGAAGCCGAGGTGGTGCCCAACCTGATGATCGGCTTCGGCATCGACGAGGTCCAGGCCGAGTATGTGGCCGAGATCAAGCTGCGCCACCTCAACCGGGAATATATTCTCAACCGCACCGCCGAGATTGAGGAGCTGGAAAAGGCCATCGCCGACCTGGAGGACATCCTCAAGCGCCCGGCCCGCATCCACAAGATCATCATGCAGGAGCTTTCCGCCGTGGCCAAAAAGTACGCAAGACCCCGCAGGAGCGAGATCCTCTACGAAGTCCCCGACGAGAAGATCGAGGAGGAAGCCGAGACGGTGCCCGACTACCCGGTCACGCTGTTCTTTACGCGGGACGGCTATTTCAAAAAGATCACGCCCCAAAGCCTGCGCATGTCTGGCGAGCAGAAGCTGAAGGACGGCGACGAGCTGACCCAGACGGTGGAATCCACCAACGCGGCGGAGCTGCTGTTCTTTACCAGCCACTGCCAGGTCTACAAGTCCCGCGCCGCCGACTTTGCCGACACCAAGGCCAGCGTGCTGGGCGACTATGTTGCCAGCAAGCTGGGCATGGAGGAAGGGGAGGTGCCGGTCTACATGGCCGTCACCACCGACTACGCGGGGCATATGCTGTTCTTCTTCCAGAACGGCAAGTGCGCCAAGGTGCCGCTTTCCAGCTACGAGACCAAGCAGAACCGCAAAAAGCTGCTGAAGGCTTACAGCGACAAGGCGGAGCTGGCCTGCATGCTGCAATTGACCGACGAATGCGAGCTGGCTGTCTTTACCACGGCCGGCCGCCTGCTGCTGGCCGGCAGCGCCCTTATCCCCGAAAAGACCACCCGCGACACCGCCGGCGTCAATGTGGTAACGCTGAAAAAGAACCAGAAGATCGCCCGCGTCCAGCGCGCGGACGGGCTGGAACTGGCCAACCCCCACCGCTTCCGGGTGCGCAGCCTGCCCGCCGCCGGCGCCATCCTGCGCGCCGAGGACATGGCCGAACAGATGACGCTGTGACCGCCCGCCGGCAGCAGGGCCGGCCCGCAAAAAATCCTGCAAAAAATTGCCGTCCAGCGGCGCAAAGCCTTGCAATCCGCGGCAAAGTATGGTACACTGTTATCCGCATTAGTCCGCATCAGAATGTGAAGGAGAGCTATCCATGAGCGTTTACGAGATCGTGTTCGGCGTGATCCTCATCGCCGTTTCGCTGTTTATCATTGTCTTTACCCTTGCGCAGGAGACCAAGGGCCAGGGCCTGTCCGCCGCCATCATGGGCGACAACAGCTTTATGGCCGCCGGCCGTGAGCGCGGCCTGGACGCCAAGCTGGCCAAGGCCACCAAGATCTGCGGCGTGATCTTCTTCATCGCCACGCTGGTCGTCTGCGTGCTCAGCGCGCGTTTGGGCTAAGGGGCATCAGAATGCAAACGACGGTCCGCTTTTACCGGCGGACCGTTTGTTGTGTATAGAGACACTTCGGGAAAGAATACAAAGCAGACCCATCGCAAAGCGCGGCCCGGTCCACGGGCCGCCGGGGCGCTGCGCCCCATCGGAAGGGCCCTGCCGGGCGGCAGGGCGACGTCAGGGAGGAGTAACAACAATGACAGTTTTGCAGAAAAATATCCTGAAAGCCGTTTCCCGCCGGCCCTGCAGCCAGCGGGAACTGCAGGACGAATTGAAGGTGGACGGCAACCGTCTGCGCTACACCGTTTCGGCCATGGTGGCCGACGGCACGCTGACGATGGAAAAGGGCAAATACGCCCCCGGCCTTGCCACCATCGAAAACGAGAACATGCCCGCCGCCATCCCCTGTACGCTGGTCAAGCTGGCGGCCCGTTTCGGATTTGCCAGCCGTGATGACGGTGAGGGCGACATCTTTATCCCCGGCCGCGCGCTGCACGGCGCCATGCCCAAGGACAAGATCAACGTCCGCCTGTTTGACCACCCCCGCGTGGAGGGCAGCGCCGAGGGCGAGGTGGCCGAGATCACCCAGCCCCACAACACCATCGCCGGCACTATCGTCCGCACCGAGGACGGCCGCCTGGCCCTGGAGCCGGACGGCTGCAGCGGCGTCCAGCTGCTGATCCAGAAAGGCGAGGACAAGGGCGTGCGCCCCGGCGACAAGGCCGGCGCCGAGCTGACCCTGCGCGGCGGCCGCCATTCCGAGCATCGGGTGGCCATCCGCCAGCGGTTCGGCTCCTCGGACATTGCGGCCGAGTGCGCCAAGGCCATCCTTTACGGCCGCGAGGTGCGCCAGGACTTCCCGGAGGAGGTGCTGGAGGAAGCCCGCGCCTTCTCCCGCGCCCGCGTCACCCAGGAGGAGATCGCCCACCGCATGGACCTGCGGGGGCTGCCCATCTTCACCATCGACTCGGCCGAGACCAAGGACATCGACGACGCCATCAGCCTGCTCAAGCTCAACGGCGGCGGCTACGAGCTGGGCGTCCACATCGCCGACGTCAGCCACTACGTCAAGCCCGGCACCGCGCTGGACAACGAGGCCTTTGAGCGCGCCACCAGCATCTACTATGCCGACAAGGTCATCCCCATGCTGCCCAAGCAGCTGTCCAACGGCATCTGCAGCCTGAACGAGGACGAGACCCGGCTTGCCTTCTCCTGCCTGATGCAGCTGGACGACGACGGCAGCATCCGCCAGTACCAGTTTGTCAAGACCGTCATCCGCAGCCGCGTCAAGGGCGTGTATAAAGAGATCAACGCCCTGCTGGACGGCACCGCCGCGCCGGAACTCCAGGAAAAATACGCCGCCGTCTCCGCCCAGCTGCCGGTGATGCAGGAGCTGTACGAAAAACGCCTGGCCCTGCGCAAGGCCCGCGGCGGCATGGACATCGAGTCCACCGAGGCCAAGCTGGTCCTGGACGAGAAGGGCCGCTGCGTCGACATCATCGCCCGCGACCGCGGCGTCTCCGAGTGCATGATCGAGGAGTTCATGCTGCTGGCCAACCAGTGCGCGGCCAACGCCGGCCGCACCCGCAAGGCGCCCTTTGTCTACCGCATCCACGAGGCCCCCGACGCCGAGCGGATGGAAAAGCTGATGACCACCCTCAAGGCCTGCGGCGTGGACGTGCGCTTTAAGGGCGAGACCCCCACCCAGCTGGAGCTGGCCGCCCTGCTGGACAAGACCCGCGGCGAACCCATCCAGATCCCGGTGCACACCGGCGTGCTGCGCAGCATGCAGAAAGCCCGCTACGATGTGGAGCCCAAGGGCCATTTCGGCCTGGTGCTGGCGGACTACGCCCACTTTACCAGCCCCATCCGCCGCTACCCCGACCTGGCCATCCACCGCATCCTGACCGACATGCTGCTGGGCGAGGACGCCCGGCAGCTGGAGGGCAAATACCACGACTTTGTCCAGCGCGCCAGCGTCCAGTCCAGCCGCCAGGAGGTGGAGGCCCAGCGCATCGAGCGTGACGTGGAGGACTGCTACAAGGCCGAGTATATGACCGCCCACCTGGGCGAGACCTACACCGGCACCGTTTCCGGCGTGACCCAGCGCGGCGTCTTTGTGGCGCTGGACAACACGGTGGAAGGCTTTGTGCCCTCGGCCGAGCTGTGCAAGGGCGAACCCGTCGTCACCGAGGGCGTCCGCGTCTACGACCCGCTCACCGGCCGGCACTGGATGCTGGGCGACCCCATGCAGGTGCAGGTGGCAAACGCCAACATCCAGCTGGGCCGCATCGATTTCAGCTTTGTTCCCTGAGGGCGCGGCCCGCCCGCAGGCAGCCATCAGACAGGAGGGCAACCCATGCCGTCGAACCCGCAAGACCGCAGCTTTATCGACGTCCGCCAGGGCCTGCAGCAGGCGCTGACCCAGGTGCAGAAACCCGCCCGCTATACCGGCGGCGAGTACAACGAGGTCATCAAGGACCCCGCCGGCATCGACGTCCGGTTTGCGTTCTGTTTCCCTGATACCTACGAGATCGGCATGTCCTTTTTGGGCGAAAAGATCTTGTACGAGCTTTTGAACCGCCACGAAAACTGGTGGTGCGAGCGCGCCTTTATGCCCTGGACCGACATGAAGGCAAAAATGGAAGAGCTGCACATCCCGCTCTACGCGCTGGAAAGCAAGGACCCGCTGACCAAATTTGACGTGGTGGGCTTTACGCTGGAGTACGAGCTTTGCTACACCAACATCCTGGCCATGCTGGACATGGCGGGCATCCCGCTGCGCGCCGCCGACCGGGACGAAAGCTGGCCGCTGATCATCGCCGGCGGCCCCTGTGTCTGCAACGCCGAGCCGATGGCCGATTTCTTTGACGTGATGCAGCTGGGCGAGGGCGAGCAGATGCTGCAGGACATCTGCGCCGAGGTGGAAAAGGCCAAAAAACAGGGGCTGACCAAGCGCCAGCTTTTGGAAAACCTGGCCGGCCTGCCCGGCGTTTACGTCCCGTCCTTCTACGACGTAAGCTACAACTCGGACGGCACCATCCGCGCCGTCACCCCCAACGATCCCCACGCCCCGGCAAAGATCACCAAGGCCATCGTCAAGGACCTGGACAGCTTTGTGCCGCCGGAGCATTTTATCGTGCCCATGATCGGCGCGGTGCAGGACCGCGCCTGCGTCGAGGTGCTGCGCGGCTGCGTCCGCGGCTGCCGGTTCTGCCAGGCGGGCCAGATCTACCGCCCCTTCCGCGAGCGGTCGCCCCGGCTCATCAGCGACTCGGCCCGCGCGCTCTGCCAGAACACCGGCTACGATGAGCTCAGCCTGACCAGCCTTTCCACCTCCGACCATTCCCGGCTGGAGGAACTTCTGGACCGGCTGAACGCCTGGGCCGAGGCCGACCATGTCAGCCTGTCGCTGCCGTCGCTGCGGGTGGACAACTTCTCCAAAAGCATGGTGGACAAGACCACCAAGGTGCGCAAAAGCGGCCTGACCTTTGCCGCCGAGGCCGGCACCCAGCGTCTGCGGGACGTCATCAACAAAAATGTCACCTGGGAGCAGATCGAGCGCACCTGCACCATCGCTTTCAAAGAGGGCTACACCTCGGTCAAGCTCTACTTTATGATGGGCCTGCCCACCGAAACGCTGGAGGACATCAAGGGCATTGCCGACACCGCCCAAAAGGTGGTGGACCTGTATTACAGCCTGGACCACGCCAAGGGCAAGGGCGTGCAGGTCACCTGCAGCGTGGCCTGCTTTGTGCCCAAGCCGGTCACGCCCTTCCAGTTCTGCGCCCAGGACCGGCGCGAGACATTGCGCGAAAAGCAGAAATACCTGCTCAGCTGCGTGCACTCCCGCAAGATCAAGGTCAACTACCACGACAGCGCCACCAGCGTGCTGGAGGGCGTGTTTGCCAAGGGCGACCGGCGCCTGGGCCGCGTTATCGAGACCGCCTACCGCAATGGCGCTTTCTTTGACACCTGGGAGGAATACTTTGACTACGACCGCTGGCTGGCCGCCTTTGCCGCCTGCGGCGTTGACCCGGACTTTTACAATTACCGGGAGATCGGCCTGGACGAGGTGACGCCCTGGGATCACCTGGACGTGGGCGTCAGCAAGGCGTTTTTGGTGCGGGAGTACCAGAAAGCCCTGCGCGCCGAGACCACGCAGCCCTGCAACCGCCAGTGCAGCGGCTGCGGCGCCAACAAACTGCTGGGAGGGCCCTGCTTTGAATACAGTAAGGATCTGGTTTGAAAAACGCGGCATGGCCGCCTACATCTCGCTGTTGGACCTGCAGCGGGTGATGCACCGCGCCCTCAAGCGCAGCGGCCTGCCGGTGTGGTATACCAAGGGCTTTAACCCCCACATCTACCTGGCCTTCTCCTGCCCGCTGGCCCTGGGGCAGGAGAGCCTGTGCGAAAGCTGCGAGGTCAAGACCGAGGTGGAGGACCCGGACTACATTGCCTGGGCGGACGCGCTGCGCCCCGCCCTGCCGGAAGGGCTGCGCCTGGTGCGCATCGGCCCGGCGGTGATGAAGATGGGCCAGATCGAGTCGGCCGACTACCGCCTGACGGTCCCCGCCGGCGCGGCCGCCGCGCTGGACGCCTACAACGCCGCCGGCAGCGTCCCGGTGGAGAAAAAGACCAAGAGCGGCAAAAAGCAGCTGGAGCTGAAAACCTACATCCCTGCGGTACGCTACACGCAGGAAGGGGACAGCCTGGTATTTGCCCTGCACCTGCCCGCCGGCGACAAGCTCAACGTCAGCCCGGCGCTGCTGCTCTCCTGGCTGGAACAGGCCCACGGCGTGCCCGCCTGGCAGTGCCATGTGCTGCGCACCGGCATCTTTGCCGCCGAGGGCCGCCCGTTTTTGTGACCTGCCAAAGCCGCGTGCCCGCACGCCGGAATACCCGGAAATACAGATACAGCGCCATGGACCAGCCGTTTTGCGGCGGCCCATGGCGCTGTATTGCATTTACCGTACCACGATCCCCAGCCGGCTGCCCAGGCGGGAGAGCAGCTCGTTGGTGATGGTGCCGCACCGGGCGGCCAGCTCCTCGGCACGGATGGCGGCGCTGCCGTCTGTGCCCAGCAGGGTGGCGACGTCGCCGGGGGCGGCGTCCGGTGCGTCGGTCACGTCCACCAGCAGCTGGTCCATGCACATGCGGCCCACCATCGGGCAGGAAACGCCGCGCACCAGCACCCGGCCGCCCTGCCGGGGCAGGCTTCGGGGCAGGCCGTCGGCATAGCCGATGGCAACCACCGCCAGCCGCGTGGGACGCTTGGCGGTAAAGGCGCGGCCGTAGCCCGCTGTCTCGCCGGGGGCAAGCAGACGCACCGCCGCCACCCGCGCCCGCAGCGATAATACCGGCCGCAGCGGCAGCGCCCGGCGGGTGGGGCTGTCGTCGCTGCCCACGCCGTACAGCGCAATGCCTGCGCGCACCAGGTCAAAATGGTATTCCGGGTAGTTCCAGATGCCGTAGCTTGCCAGCAGATGCACCCGGCCGGGGTCGATCCCTGCCTGCCGCAGCCGCTCTGCCGCCGCGGCAAGGTCCGCGGCCTGCCGGCGGGTGCAGGCTTCGTCCTCCGGCGTCAGGCTGTCGGACACGCCCAGGTGGGAAAATATCCCTTCCACCCGCAGCTCCGGCAGGCGGTACAGCGCGGCAGCGGCCTCGGCGTCCCCGGCGGGGATGCCCAGCCGGTGCATGCCGGTGTCCAGCGCCAGCTGCACTCGCACCCGGCAGCCCTGGGCGGCCAGCGCCCGGCCGTGCTCCACACTTGCCACCGTCTGGGTCAGCCGCCAGCGGGCGAGCAGCGGCGCCTGGTCGGGGGCGGTCCAGCCCAAGATCAGGATGCCGCCCCGGATGCCCGCCTTGCGCAGTGCGATGCCCTCGGTCAGGCAGGCGACGGCATAATCCCGCACACCGGCTTTCTGCAAAATGCGGCAGACCGGTTTGGCGCCGTGGCCGTAGGCGTCGGCCTTGACCACCGCCATCAGCCGGCAGCCGGGGCCGGCGGCCTCCTGCAGGATTTTTGCGTTATGGCGCAGGGCGCCGGCGTCCAGCTCCCGCCAGGCGCGGGCGTCGGGGCGGGGGCGCAAAGGCCGCAGCCGGGCAAGCAGCCAGGCGGCGGCCAGGCTCAGGGCAAGCACCGCGGCAAAGTGCCCCAGGCTGTTTTCCACCAGCAGCGCCCAGCTGCCGGTCAGCCGCGCCAGCCCCCGCACCGCCACGATGCAGCCGGGGTGCAGCAGGTAGACAAGCAAAGAAAGATCCCGCCCGTCCTTCCACCTTCCGGTGTTGCAGCCAAGCAGCAGCCAAAACAAAAACACCATGCACACCGGCAAAAACAGGTACATGCTGTCGTGCCGCTGCACGCCCAGGCCGTGCAGCCACAGGGCTTCCGCCGTCATGGCGGCAAAGCCGGCCGCAAACCCTGCCGCCGCGCCGCGCACCGGGGGCCGCCTGCATCCGGCCAGCGCCGCCCCCAGCAGCAAAAACAGCGGGGCATAAAACAGCCCGTTGCGGGTGTATTCGGTCAGTGCGAACACCCCGCTGTAAAACCCTTGCAGGGCGGGCAGACGGTCGGCCAGGCCAAAATAGCTGTCGCCGCCCAGGCCCGCCAGGTACAGCGCCCCGGCCAGCGCCAGCCCCGCGCGCATCCCCAGCCGCGAAAGCCCCCAGGCGATCAGCACGCCCCACAACAGGGCAGGGAAGTACCACAGGTGGTAAAAGGTGCCCTCCCACACAAGGCCCCGCAGCCACCGGGCAGGGGAGACACCGGCGTACAGGTTCAGCGGCAGGTACAAAAGCACGGCGGCGCCGTATACCAGCGCGGTCCGCTTCCAGAAAGCCCCCAGCCCCCGCCAGGCGTTTTTGGCCAAAAAATACCCGCTGACCATCAGGAAAAACGGCACCGCCAGCCGCGCCAGCACCCGCGTCAGCCAGAAATCCCCCGGCGGGGATACGCTTGCCAGCGGCGAGGTGTGGATCGTCACCACCAGCACGGCCGCCGCCAGCCGGAAGCCGTCCAGCGCGGGAAACTTCGCCATGCCCGGCCGGGCCGCTGCGCGGGTGCTCATACCGCCGCCTCCCAGTCGGTCACAATGACGCCGCCGGCATTGTCGGCGCTGACCTGCCGCAGCCCCTGGGCAGGCGGCAGCGTCTGCCCGGCGGCAAAGCGGGCCACGCGGGCAAGGCGGCCGTTTTCCAGCCGGCAGGTCAGCGGCTGTTCGGCCAGCAGGTCCAGGTATTCCTCCAGGCAAAGGCCGCGCTGCTCCATCAGCAGGGCGTGGGGCACGCCCACATAGCGGAAATGCCACGGCTCGGCGGCGATGCCGGTTTGGGCGGTCTTGTCGGCGCGGTAACGCTCCACAAAGCCGTACCGGGCCGCCGCCCGGCGGAACGCTCCGCATACCCCGTCATAGGGGAAGGCCGGGCGGATAAAGTCGATCTCGTCGGCGGCCTCGGCCAGGTCGATGGCCAGGCCGGTCTCGTGCTCGCTGCAGCCGGGCAGGGCCACATAGCTGCGGGTGAAAGCCTCGCCCTGTTTAGCCAGCGTGTCGTCCCAGATGGCCTGCTGCTCCCTGCGGCTGCGCCAGCCGGACACCGGGACAATGCGCCCCGCACCGCCCACCGCACGGATGCAGGCGGCCAGCATCTTGGCGGCCTGCTGCTCCATCAAGATCTCCGGGAAGGCCTCGTCCGGCGGGGCCAGCGGGATGGTAAACCCGCCCTGCAGCGGGTGCTGCCGGTTGACAAGCGCCAGCGGCCCGATGCCTGCGGCGGAAAAGTCCGCCAGATTGCGCGGCTGGTAGACGATGGTGGTCGGTGTTTTCATGCCTGCTGCACCCCCAGTTCGATCATGCGTGTGATCAGCGTGCCAAAGTCCAGGCCGATAGCCTTCATCATGCTGGGGTAGCGGCTGTGGGCGGTAAAGCCGGGGATGGTGTTCACCTCGTTAAAGACGATGCGGCCGTCCGGCGTCAAAAACAGGTCCACGCGGGCAAACACCCGGCAGCCCAGCGCCCGGTAGACGGCGCGGGCCGCGGCCTGGATCTCGGCGGCCTTCTCCGCCGGGATGCGCGCCGGGCAATGGATGGCCGAGGTCTTCAGCGTGTACTTTTCCTCGTAATCAAAAAAGCCCGCTGCCAGCTCGATCTCGTCCACCGCGCCCACGGTCAGCACATCGTTGCCCAGCACGGCGCAGCCCACCTCAAAGCCGGGCACGGCCTCCTCCAAAAGGATCTCGCCGTCGTGGCAAAACGCCTCCCGCACGGCGGCGTCCAGGCCGGCCGGGCCTTCCACCCGGCTGATGCCGAAGGAGGACCCCGCCCGCACCGGCTTGACAAACAGCGGCCAGCCCAGCCGTTCGGCGGCGGCTTGGATGTCCGCCGCAGCCGCGCCGCGGGCAAACACCGCGCTTTCTGGCACCGCCACGCCGGCCAGCGCCGCCAGCTTGTGGGCGCGGTCCTTGTCCATGGCCAGCGCGCTGGGCAGCACCCCGCAGCCGACCACCGGCACGCCCGCCAGCTCAAACACGCCCTGGATGGTGCCGTCCTCGCCGTTTTTGCCGTGCAGCACCGGGAAAGCCGCGTCAAACGATTCTTTCCGGCCGGAGCCGTCCAGCCACAGCAGGCGGCAGCCGCCCCGGTCCAGCGTCAGGGTGCAGGGGACGCAGGGGCCGGCCTGCTGCCACTTGCCGCCGGGCAGCGCCCGGGTCGGCCCCAGGTATCGCAGCCAGCGCCCCTCCCGCGTGATGCCCACCGGCAGCGCCCGGAACCGGGCCGGGTCGATGTGCTCCAGCACCGCAGCCGCCGACTGCAGCGAGACCTCATGCTCGGTGGAGCACCCGCCGAACAATACCAAAATCGTCTGAACCGTTTCTGCTTTGCACATAAAAAAGCCCCTCCCTTGGCTGAACTTTTCATTCCGGAAAAGTCCGTTTCCCAGGCGGGGCGGCGGGTGCCGTTCGGCGGCATCCAAAGCGCCCTGCCCGGTACCTGTATGGTACCAGAACAGGGCGCTTGGTTTTTGAAGGCGGGCTTGTAAAGCCCTTGCGTTTGGATTGCGGAAATCTTACGATTTTCTTGCGGCCGCCGCGTCGGGCAGGGCGGCGGCTTTTGCGGGCGCCAGCGGCAGCTGCAGGGTAAAAACGATGTGCTCGTCGGCGCTCTCGGCGGTGATGGTGCCGCCGTGCAGCTCCACGATCTGCCGGGCGATGGCAAGCCCCAGCCCGGCGCCGCCGGTGCGGGTGGCGCGGGACTCGTCCAGGCGGAAGAACTGCTCAAAAATGCGGTCGAGCTTTTCCGGCGGGATGGTGCGCCCGGCGTTTGCAAAGGTCAGCACCGCCGCGCCGTCCACAACGCGGGCGATTATGTCGATCCGGGTGTTGGGGTAGCTGTAATGGCAGGCGTTGCGCAAAAGGTTATCAAACACCCGCGCCATCTTGTCCGGGTCGCAGCTGTATTCCAGTTTGGGCGGCAGGTCGGTGCGGCAGGTCAGCTGCTGTTCGGCCAGCATGGGGCCGAACTCGCTGACCACCTGTTCCACCATGCGGGTCAGGTCGGTGGGGCGGCGGTCCAGCTCAATGTGGGACAGGTTGAACCGGGTGATGTCGAAAAACTCGTTGATCAGGTCCTCCAGTCGCTCGGCCTTGTCCAGCGCGATGCCGGTGTACCGCGCCCGCATCTCTGGCGAGATCTGCGGCT
>ERZ1643246.571-NODE-571-length-46353-cov-7.147155_pt1 | contig 46353 bp, 45 predicted proteins | sample MGYA00579265_ERZ1643246 | MGnify/ENA primary metagenome ERZ1643246 (study PRJEB29033, sample SAMEA4952261) | chicken gut metagenome | biome: Broiler Chicken; feature: Gastrointestinal Tract; material: Caecum | place: Ireland | collected 2018 | study: Broiler... | reverse complement strand
ATAGCAGTTATCTCAACCGCCCGATTGTCGGACCTACTCCGCCGAAGTTACCTGCGCGTGGCAGCAATCTCCGGCATCATCGCGTTTTACCCGCTTTCGCAGGTGCTTCTATAGATTACTACAAGCATTTCCCAAAGTCAAGCGTTTACACAAATTTTTTGCAAATTTTTTGTGAAACCCTCCGAAATTTCCGTGCCGCAGAAAAGCGGTTCGGAAGCCATGCGCTCCAAACCGCCTTTATCTCTGTTTTTACGCCGCCGTTTGCACGATCAGCAGCCAGACCGCCGCCTTGCTGTCGATGGTCAGGCCCAGATCTTCGTACGCCGATACGGCGAAGCCTGCATCCTCCAGCCGTCCAAGCGTATCCTGCACATTGGACATATTGTTTTGCAGCAGGAACCAAGAAATCCCGTCCGCCGTGGATATCAGCTCTCCGTCGATATCCGGCAGCTCGGTGTCGCCGCTGGCAAAATAGCAAAGCGCCACGCTGGTGCCGCGCAGAGAATCCGGCAATGTAAGCGCCGGGGTCGCTTGCGCCAGCGCGATATTGATCTGCGGCTCGGATTGCTTGGCGCTGCCGCCCGCGCTATCCTTTGTGCTAGGCTGCAGCTCGGTCCATATCTCGTCATCGGCCGTCGCTTCACTGCTGCCCGTCATCTGTTCGGGTGCATTTTCTGTCGTGTCGCTCTCCGGCGCCGAAGCACCGCTTTCCGGTGCGCTGTTGCGCGGCTGTACGGCCTGCCCGCCCTCGGGCGCAACCGCTGCACCGGCATCTTCCGTGCTGTCCGCCGTCAGGCCTGCGTCCTCGGCTGCGTCCGCCACCGCCTGACCAGCTGCCGCAGCGGCAGCCGCGGCTCCGTCCGATCCCGCAGTCGCATTCGCGCTGCTGCCGCTGTCAACCGTGCTGAACGCGGGCATCAACCCGCCGCCGAGCACCACCAGCACCACAACCGCGGCAGCCGCGACCATCGTGAATACCGGCATACGGCGCGCCGGTTTTTCCGGCTGCACCACCCGCAGCTTGGTCTCCTGCTCCAGCTTCTGCATAATGCCTTCGTGCAATCCTTCGGGCACCTCTGCCTCTTCAGCAAACCATGCCCGCATCTGCTCCAGATCCTGTTTCAGCGCGGCGCACGAGGGGCACTCCGCCAGATGCTCTTCGAGTTTTTCGCGCTCGGAATCGGTCAAAGTACCATCCAGACTGTTGGACACCAGCTGCTCAAAATATTCTTCATCACTCATGCGTCCCCGCCTCCTTTCGATGGGTTAGACGCGGCAGACACAAAAAGGTTCCCTCTCTTAAGCAAAACCTTGCGCAGTGCAATGCGTGCACGCGAAAGCCGGGACTTGACCGTGCCCTCGCTGATCTCCAGCACCTCCGCGATCTCGGTATAGCTCATGCCGGATACATCGCGCAACAGCACGATCCGGCGGTGTTCCTCGCTGATTTCCTCCAAAGCCGCCGCCAGTTCACGCCCCAGCTCCCGGTTTTCCAGATGCTCCTCGGGCGTCGGCGCCGTATCCGGCATTGGCCGCTCGTTCTCCTCCTCGTCCACCATGGACTGTGTTTGCGGCTGCGCATGCTTGTGACGGGCAAAGTCCACACACATATTCATCGTAATCCGAAACAGCCAGGTGGAAAAGCCGCTGTCCCCGCGGAAAGACTCAATCGACCGCCATGCGCGCAGAAAAACCTCCTGCACAATGTCGGCGGCATCCTCCGGGCTGCCGGACGAGCGCAGCGCGACTGCATACACGCGGTTCTCATACCGGCGCACAAGCTCCTCAAAAGCATCCAGCTCGCCGCGCTTTGCCCGCGCCAGAATATGCTTTTCGTCCACAGCTTCCGCCCCCTTGTGATGTCCAATATCATTCAGCAACCGGCCGCGCGCTTGATCTCCTCCGCCAACGGATAAAGCTGCTCCAGCCGCTCGAGCGCACAGATGCGCATTTTGAATGCTTTCAGGCCGCTCTGGCCCTTGAGATACCAATTGACATGGCGGCGCGCTTCCAGCATCGCCACACGCTCGCCCTTTTGCTCCGCCGCCAGCTCGATCTGGCGCACCGCCGTATCGATGCGTTCAGCAAACGGCGGCAGCGGCGGACATACGCCGGTCTCCAGCAGCGCGTTCGCCCGCTCAAAAATCCACGGGTCGCCCAGCGCACCGCGGCCGACCATCACCGCATCCGCGCCGGTATGCTCCAGAATGCGCACCGCGTCCTCGGGCACGGCCACGTCGCCGTTAGCAATCACCGGAATGGACACGGCCTGCTTGACCGCGCGTATCGCATCCCAATCCGCTACGCCGCTGTACTGCTGCGCGCGCGTGCGGCCGTGCACCGCGATTGCCGCTGCGCCGGCCTGCTCAGCCATGCGGGCAAAATCCACGCAGTTGACGCTTTTCTCGTCCCAGCCCTTGCGGAACTTGACCGTCACCGGCACGTCCACCGCTTGGCTGACCGCTTCGATCACCCGCGCCGCAAGCGCCGGGTCGCGCATGAGCGCGGAGCCGTCCCCGTTGTTTGCGATCTTGGGCGCAGGACAGCCCATGTTGATATCAATGATATCGCAGCCGGACACTTCGCGCGCGATCTTCGCGCCTTCCGCCATGGTTTCCGGCTCGTGGCCGAAAATCTGCGCCGCCGCGGGATACTCGTTTTCTCCCAGCGACAGCAGGCCCGGCGTTTTCTTATCGCCATAGGTCAGCGCCTTGGCAGAGACCATCTCGGTCACGGTCAGCGCCGCGCCGTGTTCGCGGCAAATCTGCCGGAAAGCACGGTCGGTCACGCCGGCCATCGGCGCGAGCACCATCCGTCCGGCAAGCGATACGTTCCCGATTTGCATAAATCTCCTCCACTGCGCATAATTTAACGCAGTATATTTTATCATACCACCCTACCGATTGCAACTTGCAAAGTGGTGACAAAATCCCATTCTGCCAAAGCAGAATACTACTAATGAACCTTGTCAATCAAATGCATCAACAGCCGCTTGTGTCCTTTCAGCTTGTATCCAGTACTGCCCCATTAAGCAAGTAAGCTAAGACGGCCATCCAGAAAACGGCGCTGCAATTCTATGTCCACAGTCAGCCGCAGGAGGAAGCCGAGAGTATTGCCGCCGAACCGAAACAAAAGCAGCCCCAGAAACGGTAATGCTATTCTAATTTCAAAAGTTCATAGCTTCTTAATATATAGCCAAAACTAATAGCTTATAACATACCAATATACTGGAATAAAGGAAGTATTCGCCGCTTTTGGCGAAAAAACAAGGAAAAGGTGGAGATGAGATGGAATATATCTTGCAAACAGATAACCTATCGAAAGTCTATGGGGCAAAAACTGTTTTGAATCATGTGAGCATTCATGTGCCGAAAAAATCGATCTATGGTTTGGTGGGGAAAAACGGTGCTGGAAAAACCACGCTTATGCGTATTATCTGCGGCTTAACGCAGCAAAGTGAAGGCAGTTATACATTATTAGGGAAGACAAATGATGACGCAGTGCGGAATAACATGGGGATGCTGATTGAAAAACCGGGCATCCATGAGCACATGACAGCGTTAGAAAATTTGCGCTATTTTTCACTGCTGTTTGGCATCCAATCTCAAGATCACCACAGAATACTGGAAATGGTTGGATTACAAAATGCTGAAAAAAAGAAAGCACGCCAATTTTCTCTGGGAATGAAGCAGCGATTGGGCATTGCAATTTCGTTGCTGGGAAATCCCGATTTTCTCATTCTCGATGAGCCGATCAATGGCCTTGACCCGGAAGGCGTATATGAGATGCGTAAAATGCTGGAGACGTTAAATCGTGAAAATGGGACCACCATCATGATCGCCAGCCATATTAAGCGAATTATATAAACTGGCCACAGATTACGCTATTGATGGCGGGTGTCTGATTGACGAGTTTAGCAAAGAAACGCTGGAAAGTGCATGCAGCAGCGGCGTCCAGGTTACGGTTGAGCCGGAATATTTGCAAGATGCGAAAGCACTCATCGCATCTCGTTATCCGGATGTTCGATGTGAAGTTCTTTCCAAGCAAAGTTTACGGTTGTATGAAAAGATCAATCCGGCGGATCTCAATCAATTCTTGGTAGAAAACAAAGTGCGTGTGTGTGGTTTGGGGGCCAACGATGAAGACATTGAGAAATTTTTTGTAGAAAAACTCTCGGGAGGGCAAGCGGTATGAAAAATTTAATTCGTGGACATATTTATCAGCTGAAAAAAAGACAATTTCTTTTTCGGCTGCCTTGCTCTTGGTGTTATTTTTCTGATTGTATCGATCCGCTTTCCGTCTCTGGGACTTGAATCAAGTGGTATAGACAGTCTGTTTGGTACATTCTTAGGCGGTGATATCGTTCTTTATGCCTTTATGTTGCTAACCGCGAATATGATTGCAGAAGCGTATCGCTCCGGTGTGATAAAGAATATTGTGGGGCGGGGTATCTCGAAAAAACCATACTATCTCTCAATCGTTTTCACGATATCCGCTGCATATCTATTGGTCATGCTGATCAGCGGTATTATTATGGGAGTTCTTGCAGGCAGCAAATTTGGCATGGGGGCAATTCTTTATCCTGGTTACTATGCTCTTTCCATAATAGCACGCATTCTTTTTGCGATGGCTTACATCAGCTTTGCAATTACCATGACGATCCTCACCAGGAATGCCATTACAGGAGTTGTTTTGGGCCTTGTGATTCCGAACATCCCGCAAATTTTGGAAATGGTTTTGGACTTTTTGCGAATTCATATTGACCTTGATTTTTTCAAAATCTCTACACATATGCCGTCTGTTTATGCGGCATCGAATGACTTATCATCATTCTTGCCGTGCTTCGTTGTGTTGTGTGGATATCTTATTTTATCTGTTTTGACTGGTTTTAATCTTTTGAAGCATCAGGATATCAAATGATTTTATCTTGAATGTCCACATATCACTGTATTTCCTGGTTTCACGAATTTTGAGCAGGAAATCTATCCGCCCCAACAAGGAGTAGGATGCGAAAAATCTGGCGTAATTGGTTTATGGTGAGAATGCGGTCTGCTTCCGATATTTGACAACAAAAAGATACCTTTCAGGATAATGAGCAACATATAAAACGGTGGATTGTGCGAAGAATCATGTGATGGACATGCAGTCTTCTTGCAAAAGACAAAGGCAGGAATGGTAAATTCATTCCTGCCTTTGTTTTTTAGGGATCTTTGGTAATTTGTATTGTGTCCACATCTTGTCATTCGTCATATGTTTTAGTGTCAAGGATTTTTGCCCTGTGTGTTTCCGGCATGGGACCGGGCCAGATCACCCGATGGCTACAAGAAAACAAGGTATTGAACCCCCGCCGCTTACGCACACGAAAAAGGTTGCCAACTTTAAATAAGTCCCCGGTTCATCCTTATAAGTGGTCAATGGTAAAGCGGTTTGACTATACCATTCCTTACTTTGATGTTTTCCTAACTCACCGCCGCTAAAGGGAGCTTTTCACAACACCATCGTCAATATCTTTTCACTGAAGAAATACCCAAACGAGATCAGCACCGTGTTCCAAACCGCAATGCCGAGTGCTGACCAGCCGACAAACCATTTGACCGGCATACGGATCAGTCCCGCCGGGATGGACACGATCGTGCGCAGCACCGGGATAATGCGGCACAGCGCCAGCCCGCGACCGTGCTGCGCGTCGATATACTCATGGCAGCGACGCACAAACGAGCGGAACTTTTCGCTTTTGCCAAACAGCTTTTCCATGATCGGCTCGCCGCCCCAATAGCATGCCCCGTAAATGACCAGACTGCCCAGCACGCCGAACACGACGCTCAGCGCAATCGTCAGCCAGAGCGACAGCTCGCTCTGCGCAATCAGCACGCCGATGGACGGCATAATCACGCCCGCCGGAAAGCCCGGCAGGTTCATATATTCGCAGAAAATCACCGCACAGACCAGAATCAGGCCGTACCGATGAAACAGCTGAAAAAATAATTCGGCGCTCATACGCCAAGCCACCCTTACCGTTTTTCAGGCCGCGCCCGATCCAGCGCGCCTTACTGATTATCTTTAGTATAACAAGCCGACCACGGCAAAACAAGGGCGCGCGCCCGCAATTTGCAATCTGTTCACAAAAAGGGGCCGCTGATACAGCGACCCCCTTTGTTGTTCTCGCAGTTACGCCGGCTCGAACTCATCCTTGCCGACCGCGCACAGCGGGCAGACCCAGTCCTCCGGCAGGTTTTCAAACGCCGTGCCGGGCGCTACGCCGTTATCCGGATCACCTTCCGCAGGATCATAAATATAACCGCAAACCTTGCACACATACTTGCTCATTTTGCTGTCTCCTTTTTATTATCAAGATTTGATACTAATATATATTATTTCTCATTTATTGTCTACCGGGATACTATACAATATTGCTGCAGCTTTTTCGCCCTTTTTCATAAGAGCAGCCAAAGCACCGCCCAAATGCCGCTTGCAGCCACCGCGCCAAGTGCAAATGCCACCGCAAAACGCAGCCACGGTGAGCGCCGCCGTGCTCTGCGCCCTGTCAGATAGCCGTTTGCAATGCGGCAGGCCTCGCGCACCGCATCGCTGCGCGGCACGGTGCAGTCCCGCACCAAAAAGATCGCCTGCTCGAATACGCCGTGCTCATCCGGCCGCACGACCACAACGCGGCGGCTGATCCCTTTTACCATAGTAAATCCCTCCCTTTTGCAGCAAGTATTGCCCAAAAAGGAGGGATTTAACCATTACATTTTCTCCACGCGCATCACCAGCGCAGTGCGGTCGTCGTCATGCCCCCGGCCCGCAGCGCCGGTGACCAGATGCATCGCCAGCTCTTTCGGACTGTCCTCCGCGTGCGCTTGCAGCAATTCCCGCACCCACCCGTCATCCATGCCATCCGAAATGCCGTCGGACAGCAGGATGCACAGATCGCCATGCCCAAAGCGCAACGGCACCGGCTCGCCCAGCGCGTCTTCTTCTGCCAAGCCAATGGGGAGCGCTTTGCCGGTCAGCATTTTCCACTGCCCGCCTATGCGCAGATAGGAGGGCGCTGCGCCGCACTTGAGACTTTCCGCCCGACCGGTGAACAGATCGAGCGTGAGCGCATCGAGCGTGGTAAACCGCGTCCCGTCTGAGCGCAGCCGCAGCGCGGGAGACACGGCTTTGAGCGCGTCTGCAATCGTGATGCCCGCACGCAGGAAGCGTTCGAGCGAAGTAATCAGCATGCGGCTGTCCTGTTGCGCGGCCGTTCCCGAGCCCATGCCGTCTGCCAGCAGCAGACAGGCAATGCCCGCATCGGTCAGGAAGTAGCAGCCGCTGTCGCCGGAAACCGCGGATTCCTCCTTCTGCTGTCGCCCGATGCCGACGATTGCGCGGAAAGGCGCACGCTCACGCATTTCCACATGCGGTCCCAGCTCGTCCTCCACCCGTTTGGGGGTGGTCAGCGTCACATCGAGCAGCGCGCTCAGCCCCGCCGAAAAGCCCTCGCCCTGCCGCATCACATCCTCGATGCCCTCGCCGTACAGTTCAATCGCCAGCCGTCCCTGCGCGTCCCGCACTGCGCACACGCGGTCAATCCAGCCGAACGCCGCCGCGTATCGCCGGATCTGCCGCTCCATCATGGGCTGGGCGGTCACATCCTGCGTCGCCTCCGCGCCCAGCTGACGAAGAATATCCGTAATGCCCGCATATTGGCGCGCCAGTAAGCTCTGGTTTTCTTCCTGCTGCCGCCGAAGACTTTGGCGCTCGCGCAGCGCAAACAACGCGCTGTTAATCGCGCGCATCAGTTCAGGCAGATGCACGCAGCGCGAGGCAAAATGATAGGGAAAGTCGGAAAGCTCCGCCCGTCCGCGTTTGAGCATGGGCTGGGTCACATCGTTAAGCGCAGCCAGCGTTGTGACATAGTCGCGCTGCCAGCACTGGGAGCACAGCACACAGTTTTTACAGACGCGGTCGCTTGCGCGGTCAAACACCGCGCGCACGTTCTGATCGCCCGCCGCCTTGCCTTCGCTGATGCCGTTCAGCATTGCCAGATACAGCTCATAAAACGCCTGCGCCGCTTCTGTGGCGCACTTGCTCGCCGTCTGCCGCACCGTGCGGTGCGCCGCCTCGCCCATGAGCGTGTCGGGCAAAAAGCTGTGACGCATTGCATCCCACACCAGCGGCGGCATCACGGCAAACGCCGCCACCGCGCAGATCAGTTCGAGAATCATCGGCACAAACAGCACATGCTCCACGCCCAGCATCGCCGCGCACAGGCCGGAGGCCAGCGCGCACAGCGCAAACCAGCCGCGTCCGTTGTCCCGGAACAGGCCGGCAACCAGCGCGCACAGGCCATAGCAGCAGGTGAACAGCGCGCCGTAGCCGCAGGCGATGTCCATCGCCGCACCCAGCGCCACACCAGCCGCCGCGCCGGGCGCTGCGCCGCCGAGATATGCCGCCGCGAGCGTCAGCAGAAGCGCCGCCACGCGCGCGGGCGAGAGCAGACCGAACAGGCTCAGGTCGGACAGCGACAGCAGCACGGTCGCCACCAGCACCAGCAGCGTCGCAGGCCGCCGCCAATCGTTTTCGTCCCGCGGCGGGGACAGCGCCGCGCCATATACCCGGCACGCCCCGAGCGTCAGCAGCTGCACCGCGACAAACGGCAGCAGCGCGGACAGGTCGAGCGCCGCGCCCACCGGCAGAAACACGAAGGTGCACGCCGCGCCTGAAACCGCCGCCACCACCGGCGCGAACCACGCCGTGCGCACGATGCGCAGCCCCGCGCATACGCTCATCACGCAAAGCACCAGCAGCGCCGCCGCAATGTACACGCCGCTTTTCAGCCCGCCGTCCAGCAGCATCAGCCCGCAGACCACGCCGCCGATCGCGCTCAGCCCCGCGCCGCGCGCCATGAGCGCCGCCGCCATCGCCAGACCGAACGGCGCATACCCGCCGAACACCGTGCCGCGCGCCAGCACGGCGCACAGAATAAACCGCTGCACGCCGGTTATCAAAATGTGTAGATGCTCCTCGTTCCACAGCCGCGCCAGCCATGCCGCTGCGCGGCCCAACACAAGCGGCGCAGCCCGCTTTGTTTTTTGCTTGTCCATTTTCGTTCTGCCTCCCTTGTTTTCCCAGTATATCCCAAAGGATTTGCGGGCTTTGCCGGAAAATAAGGGCGGGAATAGAACTTTTTCCGTTTTTCTATGCGCCGCCGCGGTTCTGACAGAAAAAAACACAGCGGGCGACGATAGCACCCGCTGTGTTCTGCAATTTTTTGTCTTATAATGCTTCCGCGGCGCGGCAATGGCCGACGAAAATCTCCCCGACCGCGTCCAGCTCGCCCAGTCCGCGCAAATGGGTCTCGACCGTGTATCCCTCGCTTTCCAGACGGCTCTTCCAGCTGTCCTCTTCCTCTCCTGCAAGGTCGTTGTGCGCGTGGTCGCCTGCCACGATCATCAGCGGCGCAAGATGCACATGCGTGACCTCGTGCGCGTCCAGCCGCGCGAGCACATAATCCAGATGCGGAAAGCCCTCGACCGTGCCGACGTACACCCGCGCGGCACGGTGGTACCGGAAGCAGTTCTCGACCAGCGCATACGCGGCGTTTGCCGGATGCTCGGTGCCGTGCCCCATGAATACATAGGCTTCATCCGATGCCAGCCGCGGCATTTCGGCCAGCAGCGCCCGCGTGAGCCGCAGATAGTCCTCGGTGTCCCACAAAAGCGGCCTGCCAATCAGCAGCCGCGCAAACCGCCCGCAATATGGGCGCAGCTGCGTGAGCAGCTTTTCGTACTCCTGCCCGAAAATGACATGCAGGCTCTGGCAGCGCACCTCTTCGTACCCTGCGGCTGCCAATTGCTCCATCAGCTCTTCCGGGGCGGGGATGTGCACGCCCTCCTCGCGCTCGATCTTGCGGGCAACCATGCGCGAGGTGAACGCGCGGAAAAAATCATAGTCCGGGAACGCCGCACACAACTGCTTCTCGATATTTTCGATCGCGCACCGCGCCTGCGGCATACTGGTGCCGAAGCTGACCACTACCAGCGCTTTTTTGCCCATATCAGAACCCCTCCCGTCTGACCAGTTGATACAACAGCGCGTTGATGATGGCAGCGGCGACATTCGAGCCGCCCTTGCGCCCGCGCGCGATAATGTACGGCGTGTCTCCGCCGATAAACAATTCTTTTGCTTCCACCACGTTGACAAAGCCCACCGGCACGCCGATGACAAGCGCGGGCTGCACCGCGTCCTCCTCGATCAGCTCATGCAGCCGGATGAGCGCGGTCGGGGCGTTGCCGATGGCGAAGATCAGCGGGCCGTCGAGCTTGGCCGCGTGCTCCATTGACACCGTCGCGCGCGTCACACCGCGCGCCTTGGCTTCACGCGCAACATCCGCATCCGCCATCAGGCAAAGTGCCTGCCCGCCCAACTTGGCAAGCGTCGGCTTGCTGATACCCGACAGCGCCATATTGGTATCGGTGACAATGGTTGCGCCCGCCCCGAGCGCAGCTTTGGCCCGCTCGATCACGTTTTCCGAAAAGCACAGATTATCCGCGTAGTCGAAATCCGCCGTCGTGTGGATGACACGCTTCACTACTTCAGCCACGCCGGGTGCGAAGGTACGCCCGCCCAGCTCCTCCGTGATGATCTCAAAGCTGCGCTTTTCGATCTCGGCGGGCGCCATGCGTCCGTTTACCATTCGATCCCCTCCCTTGCGGCTACACCGCCGTCAAAGGGGTGGCGGCGCTTTGCCATCTCGGTGATATAGTCCGCGCGCGCTTGCAATGCTTCGGACGGATCGCGTCCGGTCAGCACGACCTCCAGCGTGTCCGGGCGGCTGTCCAAAAAGTCCAGCACCGCCTGCTCGTCCAGAAAGCCGCAGGAAATCGCGGCGCACACCTCGTCAAGAATGAGCAGTCCCACGCCCTCGCGCACGGCATAGCCGGTCGCGGCGGCGAAGGTGCGCTGTATCGCGTCCGCTGTGCGCTGTTTTTCCTCCTCGTTCATCTGGAAGGAAAATTTGCGCACCGGATTGGCCGCAAGCATGGTCACGGTGTCGAGTTTGGCAAGCGCTCTGCACTCACCCGAAGTGCCATCCTTCAAAAACTGCGCCAGTACCACCTTGCCGCCGCGTCCTGCAAACCGCACAGCCAGACCGACTGCCGCGGTCGTTTTTCCTTTGCCGTCACCGCAATATAAATGCACACAAGCCTTGTTGTTCATGCGTTTCCCTCCAGAATCCGATAAATCAGGTCCATATCGAGCGCCTGCCGGACAGCATCCGCCAGACGGTCGTATTCGCGTTCTTTGATCTGCGCGGTGTCGCATACCGCGTCATCGAGTGAAATCCCCTTGCGCGCCGCGAGTGCCTGCGCAAGCCCCAGCGCGACCCCCGGTGCGTCAAATACGCCGTGCAGGTAAGTTCCATAGGCGTTTTCCACCTGACAACCGTCTGCAATCGTTGTGCCGTCCGCGCGGGTCAGCGCGCAAAACGGCAATGCGTCCGCGTCGCGCGCGGTTTCGCCCATGTGGATTTCATAGCCCTCCACCGCCGCGCCGGACAGCTCCGCCAGCACGCCGGACAGGCTTCGCACCGTGCCGCGCGCCTGCGTGGTGGTCTTGCGCGGATGGAACACCGTGTCCACGGGCAGCAAGCCAAGCCCGCGCAGACTGCCGCCGCCCTCGGTATTTTCCGGGTCGGACACCGTGCGCCCCATCATCTGATATCCACCGCACACGCCGAACACCGGCGTGCCTGCCGCGTGCTGCTTGAAAATCTGCGCCTCCATACCGCTTACGCGCAGCCATTTGAGGTCAGCGAGCGTCGCCTTGGTACCGGGCAGGATGATGAGGTCCGCGCCTTCGAGCTGCGCGGGCTTATCTGCGTAAGATATGCCCACGCCCGGAACTCTGTCCAGAGAGGCGAAATCCGTGAAATTGGACAGCCGCGGCAGCCGCACGACCGCAATCCGCACCGCCGCGCCGCGCGCGTCACCGTCCAGCCGCGTGGAAAGGCTGTCCTCGTCGTCGATGTCGAAATGCCCGTAGGGCACGACCCCAGCAACCGGCTTGCCGGTCAGCTCCTCGAGCTGCGCAAGGCCGGGCCTGAGAATCTCCACATCGCCGCGGAATTTATTGATGATGAGCGCGCGGATGCGCGCCTGTTCGTCCGGCTCGAGCAGCTTTACCGTACCGTAAAGCGAAGCAAACACGCCGCCGCGGTCGATATCGCCCACCAGCAGCACGGGCGCATCCACCAGTTTTGCCAGCCCCATGTTGACGATATCGTCTTTCTTTAAGTTGATTTCCGCCGGACTTCCTGCGCCCTCAATCACGATGATGTCGTACTCTGCCGCCAAGCTGTCATACGCCTGCTTGACCACCGGAAAGAGCGCCTTTTTATCGCCCCAGTATTCGCGGGCGGTGCGGTTGCCGCGCGCCTGCCCCATCACGATCACCTGCGAACCGACGTCGCTCGTCGGCTTGAGCAGAATCGGGTTCATGCGCACATCGGGCGCAATGCCCGCGGCTTCTGCCTGCACGACCTGCGCGCGGCCCATCTCGCCGCCGTCCGCCGTGATATAGGAGTTCAGCGCCATATTCTGCGCCTTAAACGGCGCGACGCGCCAGCCGTCCTGCCGGAAGATGCGACAAAGCGCCGCGCAAATCAGGCTTTTTCCCGCGTTCGAGCAGGTGCCCTGTACCATGATGCACCGCGCCATCAGCTTTCCTCCTTTTGGATTTCGTCGAGCGCCGCGAGGAGCGCGTCGCTCTCTTTGCGAGTCTTGACCGCCGTGCGGTAATACCCGCGCGTCAGGCCGCGATAATTCGCGCAGTCGCGCACCAGAATACCGCGCTGCGCGAGCTTTTCCTGCAAGTCCGTGTCTTGCGCGCGGAACAACAGAAAATTCGCTTCCCCCGAGCAGACCCACAGTCCACGCGCGGCCAGCTGTTCTTTCAGATACGCCCGCTCGTCCGCGATGCGCTGCGTAGTCTGGCAGGCGTACTCCCGCTCTCCCGCGCATGCCACAGCGCACGCCTGCGCAATCACCGACACGTTCCACGGCTGCCCCGCGCGGTACAGTCCCTCAATCAGCGCCGCGTCCGCCGTCATGCACCAGCCAAAGCGCACGCCTGGCACGGCGTACATTTTCGTATATGCCCGCAGCAGCACGAGCGTCGGAAATTCGTCCAGATGGGGCACAAGCGTCTCGCCGCCCTGCACAAAGTCGAGAAAGCACTCGTCTACAATCAGCCACGCGCCCACTTGCGCGCACCGCGCGGCAATCTCCCGCAGCAGGGCGGTGTCGATCGTGCGTCCGGTCGGGTTGTTGGGGTTGCACAGATAAACCGCGTCGAGGTCGGGTGTGACATCGTCCAAAATCCGTTCGGTGACCGCAAAGCCCTCCTGTGCGCGCAGCGTATGGAAGCGTAAATCCGCGCCCGCAAGCGTGCGCTCGTACTCCGCGAAGGTCGGCGCAAGCAGCAGGGCGGTTTTAGGACGCAGCACAGCAGCTAACCGGTCAAGCACATCCGCCGCACCGCTGCCGCAATAGATGCGATCGGGGTCGATGCCTTCTGCCGCGCCAATCGCCGCGCGCGCCGCGCGACAAAACGGGTCGGGGTACTGCGTGCAGTCGTCGATTGCTTCCTGCATCGCCTGTTTGACACGCGCCGGGATGCCGTAGGGGTTGATGTTGGCCGATAAATCGACCAGCACGCCGCCAAAGCGCGCGGCAAACGAATATACATCGCCGCCATGTACATATTCGGGCATAGGGTCTCCTTTCTGTCAGGCGAGCGGCGGGAAGGTGAGCATCAGCCGCACCACTGCGCACAGCACAAGCGCCAGCACACTCGCCATGCTCATCAGATCGCATGTCTGCAAAATATCTGTGCGCCGCACGATGCGATCCGGGTCGCCAAACGACGCCTTTTTCACGGTTTTTCCAAAATAGCTTGCATCCCCGCCGAGCTGAATATGCAGCGCGCCCGCGCAGGCGGACTCAGTCTGCCCGGCATTCGGGCTTTTGTGACCGTTTCGGTCGCGCCGGCAAATGCGCAGCGCGTTTCGGTTGTCCAGCCCCAGCATGCCCGCCGCCGCGATCAGACAGACGGCAGCCAGCCGCGCGGGAACAAAGTTGAAAACATCATCCATACGAGCGGAAAACTTGCCGAAATACTCATATTTGTCGTTGTGGTAGCCCACCATCGAGTCGAGCGTGTTGACCGCCTTATACAGCAGCCCCAGCGGCGCGCCGCCGATCAGCAGAAATATGAGCGGCGCGACCACGCCGTCGGTCGTGTTTTCTGCAACTGTCTCAACTGCCGCCTTAATGACCCCCGTCTCGTCCAGTTTTCCGGTGTCGCGGCCAACGTACATGGCGACCGCCTTGCGCCCTTCCTCGAGCGACTGCCCCAGCGCGCGGTACACGTGCTTTCCCGCGTCGGCAAGGCATTTGCGCGCCAGAATCAGCCAGCACAGCAGCGACTCCGCTGCAAAACCCAGCCAGAAATTGTGTCCGCGCAGCCACCGCAGCGCAAAAAACGGCACGGCGAAGCTGACGCCGCACACGATCAGCCACAGCAATACGCCCGCGACGGTCTCACCGCGGCGGGTTTTGGGAAACAGCCGCCGCAGGATTTTTTCGGTCAGCGACACCAGCCGCCCGATCAGGCACGCGGGGTGCAGGCCGGTGTTCGGGTCTCCCAGCACGGTGTCCAGCACAAAACCGAGCAGCACGGCACAGGTCAGATACATGTTTTCTCTCCTTTGATATATTGCGGCAGACCCGCCGTCACGCGCACGACTGCATCCGCCTCGGCTGCGAGCGCGTAGCACAGCCGCCCGACCGCCTCGCGGTAGGCTTCGTCCGCGCGGTCGATCGGCACCACGCCGCAGCCGACCTCGTCACAGGTGACAACATGACCGCGCAAGTGTTCCAGCAGCGCCATCGGGTCGCGCCCCGCGGCAAGCTCCTCTCGAACGCGCACATGCAGATTTTCCACACACGGCAGCGCAGGGTACAGCGCGCGCGCCAGCGCCGCCTTGCCCTGATGCGCCCCGCCGACGATGAGAACGGTCATAGCATCAGCCCTCCCAGTGCGGCGCATGCGAGCGCCAAAAGTTCGGCAATCGAAATGCAAAAGCCCGCCAGATCCCCCGTGATACCGCCAAAGATACGGCGCGTCAGCTTCTCATGCACGCCGTACCAAAGAAGCAGCACGGCCACCAGTACCTTGCTAGCCTTCAGGCCGTGCGGCACGGTATACACCAACAGTCCGGCGCCAGCCAGATAGATCGCCAGTTCAATCAGCAGCATTATGGCGACCGCTTTTTTATCGCTGTTTTCCGCGAACAGATGCGCAAGGCCGCTGTCCTTGGCGCATGGCGTCAGCACGACCTTACAGCCGCCCAGTGCGCGTGCCAGCGCAAAGCCGCAGACTGCAAGCGGCAGCAGCGCAGGACGCGCGTAAATCTGCGCAAAGCAGCCGACTTCTGCCAACAGGAACGCGATCAGCCACATCGGGCCGAATGCGCCGACGTGTGGATCTTTGAGAATCGCCAGCCGCTTTTCCCGGTCGCCATACGAGCAGAGCGCGTCGCAGGTGTCGCACAGACCGTCCAGATGGATGCCGCCCGACACAAAAAGCGGAAGAAGCGCCGCGATGACTGCGTAGAACAGGCCGTCGGCTGCAAAATGCGTGCAGAACGCAAACCACAGCCATTCGAGCGCACCGATCAGCACGCCAACGAGCGGCAGGAAGCCGAGTGCCCAGCGCATCGTGCGCTTTTCCCACTGCACCTGCGGCACGGGCACGGTCGAATACATGGAAAACGCGACCAGCAGGCCGCTCCACGCGCTTTTCATGCGTTTTTCTCCCCTTTCAGCGGCAGCAAAATACCGCAAACCGATTCATAGACCGCATGCGCCCGCGCGGCAAGCGCGCGGTTCAGTGCCGCAAGGTCGCAGATGTACCGCGCAGTCTCGGGCGGGTATTCCACCCCGTCGGAAAAGATTTCATCGGTCACCACGACCAGCGTTTCGCAGCAGTCTTGCAGATGGTCAATCCCTGTAAGGATGCTGCCGAACGCCGCGTCGCCCGCGCCTTCGGGTGCGAAGATCTCGTTTGCCAGCAGATTGCCCAAATCCTCCAGTAAAATTCCGTCATAATGCTGAGACAGGGTCAGCCCCGCCAAATCCAGCGGGCGCTCGATCGTCTCAAAGCCCTTGCCCTGCCGCAGCGCGCAGTGCCGCGCAATGCGCGCCTGCGCCGCCGCGCCGAAGGGCTGCATGGTAGCCAGATACAGCCGGGAGGACGGTGCAGCCTCGCACAGCAGGCGCTCCGCGTGCGCGGATTTTCCGCTTGCCGCGCCGCCGGTGACCAAAATCAGCATACTCCCGTTCATCCTCCCACTTTTTCTTGTTATGTAAGCGGCTGATAGGCTTCGACCCCCGCTTCGGCAAAGCTGGGCATGCCGTCATAGGCCGCAAACACCAGATCGAGTAGGCTCACCGCCGCGACCGCGCCCGTACCTTCGCCCAGCCGCATTCCCGCCGTGATAAACGGACGAAGTTCCAGCTCGCGCAGCAGCAGCGCGCCTGCGGGTTCCTCCGAACGATGCCCCGCCAGCAGATAGCCGCGCACTTCGGGACACAGCCGCACGGCGATCAGCGCCGCGGCGCACGAAATCACGCCGTCCAGCACGGCGGGCAGACCGCAGGCCGCAGCGCCGAGGTATAGTCCGGCAAGCCCCGCAATATCCAGTCCGCCGACCTTGTGCAGTACGTCGAGCGGGTCGTTCGGGTCGGGCTGATGGAGTGCGAGCGCAGTTTGGATGGCGCACACCTTGCGTGCAAGCCCCTCAGTGGACAGTCCCGCACCGCGCCCGGTTACAGTCTCCACATCTGCACCCGTCAGCGCGGCGGTGACGGCGGCGCTCGTCGTTGTGTTGCCGATGCCCATTTCGCCGCCGCACAGCAGATCGTACCCCTGCGCCGCGCACCATTCGGCAAGCGCGATGCCGACTTCGACCGCGCGCACGGCCTCGTCCCGCGTCATGGCGGGTTCTTTCGTCATGTCCGCCGTGCCGTACCGGATTTTACGGCGCAGAATGCGCTCGCCCTGCACATCGCGCGCCACGCCGATGTCCACCGGGAAGCTGTCCATGCCGATGCGCTTCGCCATCAGGCAGACAGACGACTGGCCGCGGCCCATGTTTTCTGTCACGGTCGCGGTCACCTCCTGCCCGCACTGAGTCACGCCCTGCGCGACCACGCCATTATCCGCGCAGAACATGACGACCGCACGTTTTTTGATTGACGGACGGATCGTATGCCGTATCCCAGCAATCTGCGCCACCGCCTCTTGCAGCAGTCCCAGACTGCCCAGCGGAATGGCAATATCAGAAAAGCGTTTGGCGGCCGCTGCGCGGCTGTCCTCGCACGGCGGGCGCACCGCCGCGATCGTCTGCTGCAAATTCATGGTTTTTTATCCTTTCCGCGCCGCGCGGCGCACAAAATTTCCGGCCCATACCGGATTTGCCCGAAAATACAGATGCGGAAAACCGGCATACAATGTATCCGTTGCGTGGACGCACGCCCACGCGCGTCCGTTCGGCTTTTTGGCGTCAAAATCCGCACCCTCATCAGTCGAGACCGCATAATGGAACGCGTGCGCGCGGATCTGTTCCCCCTCGCGGCACAGCAGATTATCCCGCCGCGCAGTCAGCGTCACATAACCAAAAGGCTGGAGTTTCTTTGTGAGCATTGCGTCTGCATCGAGCACCCCCGCCATCTCCGCGCCGTCCAGCGTGCAGTGCAGATAGAGCAAGCCACCACACTCAGCAATCGTCGGCAGGCCGCCCAGCACCGCCGCGCGGATACTGTCCCGCATGGTGCGATTGGCGGCAAGCTGCGCTTTGTGCACCTCGGGATATCCGCCGCCGAGGTACAGTCCGTCGATGCCTTCGGGCAGCGCCTGATCGGAAAGCGGCGAAAACGGCACCAGCTCCGCACCGAGCGCGCGCAGCACGTCAAAGTTATCCGCGTAGTAAAAGCAAAACGCCATGTCCCGCGCGACCGCGATGCGCACCGGCTGATCCACCACCGGTACAAGCGGCGGGGCTTTATCCGCAAGGGGCGGTACGGTGCACGCAAGCGCCAGCAGACCGTCGAGGTCAAGCCCCTGCTCCGCGGCATCGGCCAATCGGTCAAGCTTGTCCGATAAATTCCCGATTTCCGCTGCGATCACAAGGCCGAGGTGACGGTCTGGGATCTCCGCATCCGGTATCGGCGGCAGAAAACCGTAAACCGGCAACCCCGCTTTTTCTGCAATTGCGCGGTAAAACGGGTACATCCCTGCCGACACACCGTTCAAAATCACACCAGAAAGCGTATTTGGTGCAAAATCTCGAAAGCCCTTGATCTCTGCCGCGAGCGAAAGCGACTGTCCACGCGGACGCACAACCAGCACCGCAGGCGTATCGGTCGCGCACGCGACATGCGCTGCTGAAGCCATATCGGTTGTGCCGGACACGCCATCGTAAAAGCCCATCACGCCCTCGATGATGCCGACGCCACCCGTCGGAATGTGACGCGCAAGCTGCCCGCGCACCTCGGTTTCGTCCACGAAAAACAAATCCAGATTGCGGCTTGGCACACCGAGCGCTTCGGTGTGGAACATCGGGTCGATGTAATCCGGCCCGCACTTGAAAGCCGCAAGCGGCACGCCGCGGCGCTGCAACGCGCGCAGCAGCGCGGTCGTGACCGTAGTTTTGCCGCAGCCCGAACCGGTACCTGCCAGCAGCAGGCGGGGTGCCTTATTCTGCATTGTCTCCCCCTCCCGACAGGATAAAAACCGGATTGAGTGCGGTCAACATGGTGTACGGCCCGACGGCCTTGCCGCGCGCCGCCGCCAGCTGCGACACCTCGACATTTGCAAAGCCGAGGTCTTGAAGCGCATGCCGCGCCTCCTCGAGCGTTTCCAACGCAATCGCGGTGACCGCCACGCGCACAGCGGGGTTTTTCTCCTTGGCGAGCGTCAAAATGCGCCGCATCCCGCCGCCGCTGCCGCCGACGAACACGCAGTCCGGCGCGGGCAGCGCTTCCAGTGCGTCCGGCGCGCGTCCCTCAACGATCTGCATGTTATACCCGCCCAGCTTGCGGCGATTCTCACCCAGCAGGTCGAGCGCGTCCGGCTTATACTCAATCGCATAGACCAAGCTGTCGCACGCGCGGCGCGCCAGCTCAAGCGTCATTGCGCCCGTGCCCGCGCCCACGTCCCAAACCGTGTCGCGCGGCTGGACAGCAAGCCTAGCGCACGCTGTCCAGCGCACTTCCTCCTTGGTCATGGGTACCTTTGCGCGCGTGAACATGCTGTCACGCAAGGGTTCGGCAGCGTTTACCGCGTTCGGGTGTTCGATCAGCAGCACCGCCAGATCGCCGCAGGGCTGATCGGCAAGCTCGACCGCTGTACCGTGCGCGATGCGCTCAGTTTGCATGCTGAGGTTTTCACCCAAATGAACGATCAAGCCGCCAAGTCCCACATCCACCAGCGCGCGGCACACGGTTTGCGCGTTCTGCGCGCCGCCAGTCAGCGCAAACACCTTTTTGTGATAGCTCACCGCGCCGAGAATGCTGCCCGCGCGCCCGTGCAGGCTGCGCACGCAGACATCATCATAGGGCACGCCGAGTTTTGCGCAGAAATATTGCAGGCTGGACAGGCCGCAGATCAGCCGCACTTCGCCGTGCGGCGCGAGCTGCTGCCGCAGGCGTGACGCTGCGCTGAAAAAGCCCACGTCGCCCGAAACCAGCACGGCAATCGACTGTCCGCCGGCACCGATCGCCCGCGCGGCCAGCTCGGTAAACGGGCAGACTTCCGCCTCTGGCCGGAGGGCAGCCAGACGCGCGGTGGCAAACACCGCGTCCGCCGCGTCCAGCGCGCGGCGGGCTTCGCCCGTTAGCGTGTCCGGCGTGCCCATCCCCGCGCCGATGATATAAAATGTGCGGGCCATGTCATTTCTCCTTTTCTGATATCTGCGGCTCCCCTGTCCCTCTGGGGCAGGCAACCGCGAAAGTTGTTCTGATCCTACGAGGTGGGCGGCAGCCGGAAACAGGAACCACATTTTTGCGCGCACAGCGCGCCCTAAAAGGAAATGGGGTGATTCGCAAGAGGGGAGAAACCTTTCGGTTTCTTCCCTCTTGTGCGCCCGCCGCGCAGGCGGAATTTTCCTCCTGCTTTGGCAAAGCGTTTGTCCGCCCTCGGCCTATGCCAATATCCCTTACATCAGTGTCAGCGCTTCCTCCGCCGCCTGCACTGTGAACTGCAAATCCTTCTGCGTGTGCGCGGACGAGACAAACATCGCCTCGAACTGGCTGGGTGCAAGATACACGCCGCGTAATAACATCTCATTAAAATACTTTGCGTATTTTTCCGTGTCGCTCGTCTTAGCCGCAGCAAAGCAGTCCACCGGCGTATCGGTAAAGTACGGACACAGAAGCGAGCCAACCTGATTGACCTGCATGTTGACGCCATGCTTTTGCGCGCTTGCGCGCAGGTGATTGGCAATATACTGCGCCGAAGTTTCCATGACGGTGTAAATATCCGGGTGATCGGTCAGAATTTGCAGCTGCGCCAGCCCCGCCGCCATGGCAACCGGATTGCCGGAGAGCGTTCCCGCCTGATAGACCGGTCCGCACGGCGCAACCTGCTCCATGAGCGCACGGCTGCCCGCATACGCGCCAACCGGCATACCGCCGCCGATGATCTTGCCAAAGGTCACAAGATCGGCGCGCACGCCGAAGTATTCCTGCGCACCGCCCGCCGCCAAGCGAAAGCCCGTGATGACCTCGTCCAAAATCAGCAGCGCGCCGTGCTTATCGCATAAGTGCCGTAAGCCCTGCAAAAAGCCGTCTTTCGGCGGCACAACGCCCATATTTGCCGCGACCGGCTCAACAATCACCGCCGCGACCTGTCCCGGGTTCGCGTCCAGCAAACGCTCGGCGGACGCCAGATCGTTGTACTGCGCCATCAGCGTATCCTGTGCCGCGCCCTTTGTCACGCCCTTGGAGTCCGGCTCGCCCTGCGTCAGTGCGCCCGACCCCGCGCCGACCAGCATCGCGTCCGAATGGCCGTGATAGCAGCCCTCAAACTTGATGATCTTGTCGCGTCCGGTCGCGCCGCGCGCAAGCCGTAGCGCGCTCATCACGGCTTCGGTGCCGGAGTTTACCATGCGCACCATCTCGATATTCGGCACCATTTCGACCATCTTTTCGGCCATCTCGACCTCCAACGCAGTCGGTGCGCCGAACGACAGACCGTTGACCATGCGGTCATACACGGCTTTCAAAATATCGGAGTGGCTATGGCCCAGCACCATCGGCCCCCATGAGCCGACGTAGTCAATATACTCCAGCCCGTCCTCGTCAAGGATGTGGCTGCCCAGCCCTTTCACAATAAAACGCGGCTTGCCGCCCACCGCGCGAAACGCGCGCACCGGCGAGTTGACCCCGCCCGGCAGCACCTTGACCGCGCGCTCGAAAAGCTGCTCCGATCTGGTCATCAGCCAATATCCCCTTTCCGGATCGCATCCGCAAGCTCACAGGCATAATAAGTAATCAGAATATCCGCGCCCGCGCGGAAAATCGACACCGCGCTCTCGCACATGACGCCGTATTCGTCGATCAGGCCCGCTTTTGCCGCCGCTTTTATCATCGCGTACTCACCCGAAACAGCATACGCTGCGACCGGCAGTTCAAACCGCTGCTTGCACTGATAAACCAAATCCAGATAGCTCATTGCGGGCTTAATCATCAGAATATCCGCGCCCTCCTGCACATCGAGCGCGCACTCGCGCATCGCCTCGCGGCTGTTGTGCCAGTCCATCTGATAGGAACGGCGGTCGCCGAAGGCCGGGGCCGAACCCGCCGCGTCGCGGAACGGACCATAGAAGGACGAAGCGTATTTCGCAGCGTAGGACATGATCGGCACGCCCGTGAACCCGTTCTGGTCGAGCGCGCCGCGGATGGCCGCAACGCGGCCGTCCATCATATCGCTCGGCGCGACCATATCCGCACCCGCCTCTGCATGGCTGACCGCGATCTCCGCCAGCCGCACGAGCGTCTGGTCGTTGTCTACATCGCAGCCGCACAGGATACCGCAGTGACCGTGGCTGGTGTATTCGCACATGCACACATCCGTGATGACGTACATCTCGGGCGCCAGTTCTTTGATCTTACGGATGCCCTGCTGCACGATGCCGTCCTCTGCCCACGCGCCCGAACCGATCTCATCCTTTTCCTTGGGCAGACCGAACAGAATGACGCGGCTCACGCCGTGCGCGCGGGCGCGTTCGACCATGCGGTAAAGTTGGTCGGGCGAATAGTGGTACTGTCCGGGCAGCGAGGGAATCTCCTCGTAAATGCCCTCGCCCTCGATGACAAAAATCGGCCAAATCAGGCTTTCGGGCGAAAGGCGCGTCTCGCGCACCATGCGGCGCAGGCCGTCCGATGCGCGCAGGCGGCGCGGACGAATGTTGTCATGGAACATTTATATCTCCTCCTCGATACAAGTCAAAAGGTCCTCTATCGTTGCATTTTTTGCAATTTTCACATTCTGATAATACTTTTTTGCGGCTTCGGCGGTCTGTGCGCCGATGCAGAATGCGGTGAAAGCAGTGTCATCCGTTCCGCCCACGGCTTCCCGGAAGCCCTCGACCGTGGAGACGCTGGTAAACGTAACCGCGTCAATTTTACCGGCGGCCAGCATACTGCGCAGCGCGTCCGCCTTGTCGCAGCGGTGCACGGTGTCGTACAGCGGCACATCGGTCACGCGGATACCTGCGGCGGCGAGCTTTTCGGGTAAAATCTGTCCGCCCTGCTTCGCGCGCAGCAGCAGCGCCGACCCGCCGGACGGCATCGCGGCAATCAGCGCATCCGCAAGATGCTCGCCGTCGTACTGCGCGGGGACAAGATCGGCGGTCAGGCCGTAAGAGGCCAGCGCGTCCGCCGTGCCCTTACCGATGGCGGCGATCTTCATGCCGTACAGCGCGCGCAGATCGCGGCCCAATCGGCGCAGCGCGTGCACCGCCGCGGGCACGCCCGCAGGACTCGTGAACACCGCCCAGTCGTGCGGCTGCTGCAAAGCATCCGCGAGCGGCTGCGTGTCCTCCCGCTCGGCCGTCTCAATGCAGGCCGCTTCGATCACGTTCGCGCCCCGCCGCCGCAGCTTTTGCGCAAGCGTTCCCGCCCGCGCTTTCGGTCGGGTCACGACAATCGTTTTGCCGTGCAGCGGCAAGGGCGTAAACCAGTCAAGCGCGTCGCTCAAAGCGCACACCCGTCCGACAACGATCAGCGCCGGGCTTTGCAGCCCCGCCGCACGCACGTTGGCCGCAAGGTCGGACAGGCCGCACACCACCTTGCGCTGCGTGCCGCGCGCGCCGTTTTCAATGACGGCGGCGGGTATATCGGGCTGCATCCCCGCGTGCAGCAGGCCGTCCGTCACCTGTTCAAGGGCGGTCAGCCCCATCAGGAACACCAGCGTGCCGTCCAGCCGAACAAGGCTGTCAAAGTCAATTTTGAGCGGCTTTCCCGCGCGCGCATGCGCCGTGATGATGTGCACCGACGAGGTGAAATCCCGATGCGTCACCGGGATGCCCGCAAACGCAGGCACGGCCAGCGCGCTCGTCACGCCCGGGATGACCCGGAACGACACGCCGTTCGCCAGCAGATGCTCACACTCCTCGCCGCCGCGCCCGAACAGGAAGCAATCCCCGCCCTTGAGTCGCACGACGTTTTTCCCCTCGCGCGCCATCCGCACCAAAATGTCGTTGATCTCGGGCTGCGGCACGGGATGATGATGGTTTTCCTTGCCGACGCACACTCTTTCGGCGCGCGGCGGGATAAGGTCTAGGATGTCCTCGCCTACCAGCCGGTCATACACCACCGCGTCCGCCTGCGCAAGCGCCTGTGCGCCCGCTGTCGTCAGAAGTCCTTTATCACCCGGCCCTGCGCCGACCAGCGTTACCGTTCCTGTCATATTCTTCCCCCCGCCTGATGCTTGAGTTGCAGCGCGAGCGTGCGCCCGAGCGCGGCAGCCTCTGCCCGCCGTCCGGTCACCGCACCGCGCGCCATGTGCGTTTCGTCTGCGGTGACATACAGCCCGCGCAGGTGCAGCGTGTCGTCCTGCACCTCGGCATAAGCTGCAACCGGTGCAAAGCACCCGCCGCCGAGCGTTTGGATAAACGACCGCTCAGCGGTCGCACAATCGCGCGCGTCCGCGTCATCGACCAGCCGCACGGCATCTTCCAGTTCTCCCGTGCGTCCCTGCACAGCCAAAATGCCCTGTCCCGCCGCTGGGATGATCTCGTCCGGCGAAAAATACCGGCTGATCCGGTGTTCCAGCCCCAGACGGTGCAATCCCGCCGCAGCCAGAACCAGCGCACCGTATGCGCCGCTGTCGAGCTTTGCAAGCCGCGTCTGCACATTGCCGCGCACGGGCTGCACGTCGATATCGGGAAACAGCAGTTTGAGCTGCACTCGCCGCCGGGCGGACGCGCAGCCGATGGGCTTGGTTTTGTCCCACGCGCCGCTCTCCGGCAGCACCAGCGCGTCGCGTGCATCCTCACGCTTGGTGAACGCCACGAGCGGCAGACCGTCCGGCTGCTCCATCGGCACGTCTTTCAGGCTGTGCACAGTCAGGTCAACCCGCCCATCGGCCAGCGCACAGTCAAGTTCCTTGACGAACAACCCCTTGCCGCCGACTTTGTCGAGCGTTTTATCCAGCACCATGTCGCCCGTGGTTTTCATTGTGATGAGTTCACAGTCGCCCAGCGCACGGCAGACCTCCTCGGCCTGCACAACCGCAAGGCGGCTGTCCCTGCTGCCAACCCGGATCATGTCATTCCCTCCAATACCGTGCGGATGCGCTTTGCCGCCGCCGCTGTTTTGCCGTGCGCCGTGCCGTCCGACACCACGCCTGCAATCAGTCCCCCGCCCTCACAAACGGCGGGGAAGAAAAAGGTCGATTCCACTGCGCAGTCCGCCACGCTGCACGGGATCTGCTTTGCTGCGCAGTCTGCCGCAATGCGATGGTTCACGTCCCGGTCATTTGTCGCCGCGACTGCCAGAAAAGCCCCCGAAAGATCGCTTTTCTCATAGCCGTGGACCTGATCGACCGCAATCCCCGCCGGAGAGTCCGGTGCCACCACTGTTACTGCTGCACCAAAGCGCCGTAAAACACCCACACGCCGCGCAGCGATCGCACCTGCGCCGAATACGACGCAACGCTTGCCCGCGAGCGACACAAACAGCGGAAAACGCGGCGCAGTCTCCGGCTGTTCCGGCGTCGGTATCTGCCAACCGAAACGCGCCGCAAGGAAGTCCTGCATTTCACAAAGCGTTCTGCCCTGCTCCTCGCGCGGGCGCGCGATGACCAGCACGGTCGCGCCGACCTCGCGCGCGGCCGAGAGTTTTTCCGCAAAACCGCCTGCTTTGCCGGTGTCCTTGGTGACCAGAATGTCCACCCGCGTCTGCCGCAGCAGCGCAGTGTTCATGCCGTGCGAAAACGGTCCCTGCATCGCGATCACCTGCGCACCAGTAAAGCCGAGCGACGCGCACTGCTCGAGGACGGCAGCACTCGGCAGCACGCGCACGACTAACCGCTCGCGATAACCCTCGACCGCTGCAAACGCCGCCAGCTCCTTGCTGCCGGTCGTCAGCAATGCACGGCCGGGATGCGCGTTGAGCCAGCGCACCGCAGCGGCGGTGTCCGGCACCGTCACGACGCCTTCTGCCGCCTGTGCGGGGCGCAGCAAACGTTCGTACTGCGCGCCGGTCTGCGCGCAGGCCATACGCAGGTTATCCGACACCAGCGCGGCATAGGGGTGCGTCGCATCCACCAGCAAGGTATCCGCATCCAGCACCGCTGCCATCGCATCCGCGTCCAGCCGCCCCTCGTGCACCGTGATACCGGAGAGCGGTTCCATGACCACCGCGCCGTAGTCGGTGGCGACATAGACATCCGCGCATCCGCCGCAGGCCGAAACAAAGCGGCACAGCGCGTGCCCTTCGCTCGTGCCCGAGAAGATCATCAGTTTCATACGCCGCGATACCCCCGCGGCGTCACCATGCGGCCGTTTATCACGCGCGTACGGCTGTTGCCGACAAAGACGGTCGTCAGCATATCGACCTGCGCATCGTGCAGCGCACCGAGCGTTGTCAAAGTATATGTTTCGCCCTCCCGGCCAATGTTGCGCACCGTGCCGCACACCGTCTCGGGCGGCAGCGTTTCCAGCAGGATATCGCACGCGCGCTGCAAGTGACACGTGCGCTTTTTGCTGGCGGGGTTATAGAGCGCAATGCAGAAATCGCCCTGCGCCGCGCCGCGCAGGCGCTTCTCAATGACCTCCCATGGGGTCAGCAGATCGGAAAGCGAAACGCAGGCGAAGTCGTTAGTCAGCGGTGCGCCCAGCACTGCGCCGCCTGAGCAGGCCGCCGTGATGCCCGGAATGACCTCGATCTCGAGTTCCGGGTCGTCCGCGCAGACCTCAAGCAGCAGTCCCGCCATGCCGTACACGCCCGCGTCGCCCGACGAGACAACCGCAACCGTGTGGCCTGCTTTCGCCGCGTCGCGCGCCGCCGTGCAGCGATCCACCTCGCGCGTCATGCCGGTCTGGATGCGCGTTTTTCCTTCGATCAGTTCTGCAATCAGGTCAAGATACAGCCCGTACCCCGCCACGCAGTCGCACGCTTCGAGCGCGCGCACCGCGCGCAGCGTCATCTGCTCCGCGCCGCCCGGCCCGATGCCGATGCAATACAGCTTCATCTGCCGCTCCCCTTTCTCATGTGCGCAAGACATGCTTCCAGCCTGCCCGCGTCCACCAAATCCTTCATGCCGCCCAGCAGCAAATCGACCGTTTTGCCGACTGCCAGTTCCATCAGCCCGTCCATATCGCCGTCCCGATATAAATCGTCGTAGGCATGGTCAAAGCGCAGACGCGCCAGCGCGGTGTCTTTCACTTCCGCAATCACCGGCAGCGCCTGTCGATACGCATACCAGCGGTAAAACTCGGTCTGTTCCTCGTCCAGAATGCACGCCGCCGCCTGTTTTGCCGCAGCGTTACGCGAATCGTCCAAATCGCCCAGATCGTCCAGATTATACAGCGTCACGCGCGCATCCTCGCCCGCCGCCTGCTCGATGTCACGCGGCATGGCAAGGTCGAGCAGCAGGCGCGGCGGCTGATGCAAAGCGGCGATCTGCTGTGCCGTCAGCGTAAAATGCGGGCTGGTCGTTGCGCTGACCGCGAGATCTGCGCCCTCCAGCACCTCGCACCGCCGGTCATACGGGAAAGTGTCGCATCCGGCGGGGACAATGGTCTCGCCGTGGTGATAGCTGCGCAGCGTGATCGTCACCGCGCAGCCTGCCGCACGCAGGGCCGAGGCGGCCAGCCGCCCCATCTCACCGTTGCCGATGACCACCGCGCGGCGGCCTTGCAGCGTGCCGAAAAAGTCCTGCGCCCGCCGCACGCCTGCCGCCGCCGCGGAGGCGGGGACACCGGTGAGCCTGACCTCGGTGCGCACGCGCTTACCTGCCGTCACCGCGCGGCGGAACAGCGTGTCGAGCACACTGTCGGTCGTCTGCGCTTCGCGCGCGAGCGCCGCCGCGTCGCGCACCTGCGTCAAAATCTGATCGTCCCCGAAAATCTGGGACTCCAGCCCCGCCGCAACCGCCATCAGGTGCTGCACGCACGCCTTGTCCGCGTGGGTCACGCTCAGGCCACGAAACGATGCCGCATCAAAGCCCGCCGCGCGGGCCAGCATCGCCAGCGGGTCGAGCGACGCACCCTCCTCGCCGTGCACACACAGCTCGGTGCGGTTGCAGGTCGCAAGCAGCACGCAACCACAAACGCCCGGCATACGCGCAAGTTCCGGCAATAACGCCTGCACCTGCCCCCGCACGAACGACACGCGCTCGCGCTGCGCCATCGGCGCATGCACAAAATCAATCCCCGTCATAATGAGGTTCACAATGTCCGTCCTCCAACTATTCTTCCTCAAAGCACGCGCGAAAGTCCTGCTGCGCGAGTGCTGTCGTTACGCCGTTTTGCGCGGTCTTGCGGCAAAGCAGCGCGCCGCCCGCCGCGGCGCACACCGCCGCGCGCTCGCACACGTTATCCACACCGACCGTGCGGGCCACAAAATCCGACGGCGTAAAATCGCCCGATACCGCTTGCAGCGTCTCCGCCGAAAACACGGTCAGTGGCAGGCCGTGGGCTTCGCAGAACCGCAGCAGTCCCGGCTCGTTTTGTTTTACCTCTATGCTGGCAACCCCGTGCACCGCTTCCCACGGCACGCCTGCGCTGTCCAGCGCGGCCTGCACGGCTTGTTCGATCGTCTGCGCGTCCGTTCCCCTGCGGCAGCCGATGCCCAGATACACAACACGCGGCACCAGATGCAGCGTGTGCGCAAACGGCGCGGCTTTGGTGTCAAACCCGATCACAAAGCCGCTGTCCGGCGTGCCGTCCAGCGTCACCTGCGCGGGCAAGCGCCCCTCGACTGAAAAATCCGACCGCAAACCGAGCGGCTCGCCGCGCAGCAGTGCACCGGAAACGTGCTTGATATTCTGCGGGTCAACTACCGCGCAGCCATGCGCCGCCGCCCAAGTATCGACCGCAAAGGCCGCACGACCGTCGGTCGCGGTCGTGATGACCGCCGTTGCGCCGAGGCCGTCCGCCAGCCGTTCGGCAAGGGCGTTCGCACCGCCAAGGTGACCGGACAAAATCGGGACGACGAACCGCCCCGCCTCGTCGATGACGAGCACCGCCGGGTCAAACGCCTTGCCCGCAAGGTACGGCGCAACCGCACGCACCGCAATCCCCGCCGCGCCGACGAACACAATCAGGTCGCAGTCCACCATCGCTTGCTGCGCAAAGCGCGAAAGCTGTGTACCGGAAAGTGAGGGGTCAACCGTGCGGGCGTACCGCTCAGCTAGGAAGTCGGGCAAAAGCGCGGCGGCTTTCTTCGCGGTCTGCGCACCGACAGCGGTGAACGAGACAAACTTCGCGTGTTTCATCGGCTGGCCTCGCGGAAACCCGTGCTAAACGTCGGGTCATAGAGCTTTGACCTCTCATATTCGTCGCCCAGAAAGCCGCCGACCGTAATCAGCGCGGTTTTGGTCACGCCCTCGCGCGCCGCTGCTGCGGCAAGGTCTTTCACCGTTGTGCGGATCACCTTTTCGTCCGGCCACGTCGCCTTGTAGACAATGGCGGCGGGCGTTTCGGGCGCATAGCCGCCCGAGATCAGCCGTGCGGACAGCTTTTCCAGCTGCCCCGCCGACAGGAAAATCACCATCGTTGCGCCGTGCGCGGCAAGGGCTTCGATCTGCTCTTTTTCCGGTACCGGCGTGCGCCCCTCCATGCGGGTCAGAATGACCGTCTGGCTGACGTTCGGCAGCGTGTATTCGGCTTTCAAGGCCGCCGCCGCGCCGCAGAACGAGGAAACGCCCGGGCAGATTTCGTATGCCAGCCCCAGCCGGTCGAGCGCGTCCATCTGCTCACGGTGCGCGCCGTAAACGCACGGGTCGCCCGTGTGCAAACGCACAACGGTCTTGCCCGCCTGCGCCGCAGGCGCCATCACGGCAATGACCTCTTCAAGCGTCATTTTCGCGCTGTCATAGACCTCGCAGCCCTCTTTTTTATATTCCAGCAGAGCAGGATTGACCAGCGAGCCCGCATACACGATCACATCCGCTTCGCCCAGCAGCTTCGCACCGCGCACGGTAATCAGGTCGGGCGCGCCCGAGCCTGCACCGACAAAATAAATCATGCCTGCCCCTCCTTCACCAGAATAATGGAAAAATACCCGGTCGGGTCGTCGAGTTCCTTGAGGTCAGTGATAATGCGCTCGCCCTCCATGCCGCACCGCTCGACGAGTGCTGCGTTTTCCAGCTCCCCGCGCTCGGCCAGCTTGTCGCGCACCTCTAAGATCGACTTGCCCGCCTTCATCAGCACGCGGCTACCGGGTAAATCCAGCGCCGCGTCTAGCCCGCCATGCGAGGCCGGGATGATGTGCAGCATTTCGCCGTCCTCACACAGCGCGCGGCCCAGCACGGCCGCCGCCGCACAAAACGACGGCACACCCGGCACGATTTCGGTCGCGTAACCGCGCGCCTGCACGCGCCGCAGCACATACCAGCAAGTCGAGTACACGGTCGGGTCGCCCAGCGTAAGAAATGCCACGGTTTTGCCCGCGTCCAGCTGCGCGCAGATCTCGTCCGCTGCGCGATCATGGCAGGCATCGCGTTTCGCCTTGTCGCGCGTCATGGGCATATCGCAGTGCAGCACCGGCTTGTCCCCGATGTACCGCGCCGCGATTGTCAGCGCGGTCTGCTCGCCCGCGCCCGACTGCGGCACCGCGATGATGTCACTCTCCGCGATCACGCGGATGGCCTTGGCCGTCATGAGTTCCGGGTCGCCCGGCCCCACGCCCACGCCGTATAGGATTGCTTTGCTCATACTGTCTCCTTTAACCGCTCGCACAGCGCCCGTGCACCGGGCGACTGCGCCAAAATCCCGTATTTTCCCGTAAACAGGATAAACTCCGCACGCGCTTTGCCGCGCAGCCGCAGCGCAAGGCGTTTTTCAATCTCTTTGCCGATGCGCACCATTACCGCGTCTCGCAGGCCGGCCCCATCCAGCAGGTCGATGCAGGCATCGACCGAAACCGCGTCCATCAGGCCTTGGAGCGTCGCGCGCCCCGCGCCGGCGAGCGCTGCGTGTGCGGTGAAAATCTCCTGCCGTCCGTCCGCGACCGAGGAATGCGTGTTCATCACGCCCGCGGCGAGCTTGACCAGCTTACCCGCGTGGCCAATCAGCAGAATATCCACAAAGCCGCGGAACGCCGCGTGATCGAGCGTGTCACCAATATAGTTCGAGCACTTGACCGCCCGTTCCAAATCCAGCCCCAGCGTGTCACGCGCAAAGTCCGCGCCGTAGTTGCCGGGACAAAGGAACGCGATGCGCTGCCCGGCGGCATACAGACTATCCAGTTCCAGCCGGATGGTGTCCACCAGCGCCTTTTCGCTCATCGGTTCGACCACGCCGCTTGTGCCAAGGATGGAGATGCCGCCCATCACGCCCAGATGTTCGTTATAGGTCTGTTTGGCAAGCTCCGCCCCGTTTTCCGCCGAAACGACAACCGAAAAACCGCCCGTGTAGCCGGTCTCGTGCGCGGCACGCTCGACCGCCGCCGTAATCTGGGCGCGCGGGCCGGGATTGATCGCCGCCTCGCCCACGGGAACCGAAAGGCCGGGCTTTGTGACGCGCCCGACGCCCGCGCCGCCCTCGATTGCAACGCCGCTTTGTGCGCGGCGCACCGCCGCAGAAATGCGCACGCCGTTCGTCACATCCGGGTCGTCGCCCGCATCCTTGCGCACCGTGCAAACCGCCGCGCCATCCTCCCAGCGCGGCTGCTCGACCGGCAGACGAAAGGTCAGTCCCGCCGGGGTTTGCAAGGCGATTTCCGCAGGGGCCGCGCCCGTCAGCAGCAGCATTGCCGCCGCCTGCGCCGCCGCCGCCGCGCACGAACCGGTTGTCCAGCCGCGGCGCAGCGCCCGACCGCCCTGATAGGTCATTTGCTCCATCGTCATCCGGCGTTCACCTCCCCGCAGACAGCAGCGGCAGGACGGACCCCCAGGCCCGCCCTGCCCGCCTTTCTCATTGCTCTTTTTGCGCTGCGCGCGCGGTTTCCTGCTTTTTCCGCTCGACAAAGCGGCCAAGGAAAAACGCGATCACGCCCACGCCCACGCCGGTCTGTACGCAAAACAGCAGGCTTTCCAGCTCGCCCGGCAGCTCCCCGCCGAGCAGCTGCTCAAATACCGGCGTCGCCCACGGTTCATACTCCTCGCCCGTGATTTCCGCCACCTTTTCGCTGCCCGCATCGTCCGAGCCGCCGAACTCCGCGCCGCGCAGGGCCAGCACGGGCGTGACGATCAGCACCACGCAAAGCAGCAGAAGCACAACCATCAACACTCGATCTTTCTTTGTCATGCGCCCGCCTCCTCAAATCCAACGGCACGCAGCTCGGGCTGCGCATAGGCTTCCAGTGCAATCATGATAATGACGGTCAGCACGCCCTCCAGCACGGCCAGCGGCAGCTGGGTCGGCGCAAACACGCCGAGAAATTCCACCACCGAGCCGGGAACGCCACCCGTCGCGGACGGGTAAGCGACTGCCAGCTGTATGCTTGTGACGCAATAGGTGACAAGGTCGCCCAGCGCCGCGGCCAGAAAAACCGACACCTTTTTGTTCACCTTGAGCCGGAGGCACAGCTTATAAATGCCGAACGAGACAAACGGCCCGGCAACCGCCATGGAAAAGGTGTTCGCGCCCAATGTCGTCAGGCCGCCGTGCGCCAGCAGGATCGCCTGAAACAGCAGAACGATCACGCCCAGAATGGACACCGCCGCAGGCCCGAACAGGATCGCGCCCAGTCCCGTGCCGGTCATGTGTGAGCACGAGCCGGTCACCGACGGGATTTTCAGCGACGAGATCACAAAGATGAACGCGCCCGCCATCGCAATGAGCGTCACCGCGCGCCGGTCTCGCGCGACCGCCTTTTTGAGCGAGAAATACCCCGCCAGCAAAAAGGGCAGTGCGATCACGCCCCACAGGATGCACAGGGACGGGGGCAGAAAGCCCTCCATGATGTGCATGGCGCCCGCCGTCGGCACCGCACCGCATAAAAGCGCGGCACAAGCGGTCAACCGAACCAGTTTTCGTTGTTTTTTTGTCATATTTTCTCCTTTCCCGCGAAAAACTGCGGATACAAAAATACGCCGTATCCCGATGCTTCCCACGCATCAGGCCGGCGCTGAACGCCCGCCTCCCCCTTTACCGGAGAGCCGGGCTGACGCACAACCGGCCATCGCTCGTAGCCGTATGCGCTTCCATCCCAAAAGGCAGGTATTCTGGCTTGGGCGTCCTTGCACGCAGCCGGTCTTCCCGGGCCTTCGGCCCAGTGACGTATTCGGCGGCGCGCTCTTCCCTTACAGCGGCGGGACCGCAGAGGATTTGCACCTCTTTCCCTATTCTCCTGCCGGAGAAAGTGGCAGGCACCTTTTGGTATCCGACATTCTATGCCGGAAGAAGCAGTTTCATTATAACATGCAGGTTATGGCTCCGCAAGGTGAATGCTTACTTTTCACCCAGCAAACGCTCGAGTGCCGCAGCTGTTGTCGGACAGGAAGCACCCGGCGGCACCAAATTCCGCGCACGCAGCGCCTCAAACACCTCGGCAAGCAAGGGGCGGCGCAGATGCGCCTGCTGCAGCACGGCTTCATCCGCCAGCACCGCTTGCGGCGTACCGTCGGCAAGGATGCGTCCCGCACAAAACACCACCGCGCGCGTTGCCCAGCGGAAGGCAAAATCCATATCATGCGTGGAAATGAGCAGCGTGCGCCCCTCGTCCGACAGGCGGGCGAGCACCCGCCCCAGCCGTTCCTCGCCCGCAGGGTCGAGCGACGCGGCCGGTTCGTCCAGCAGGATGATTTCACTCTCCATCGCCAGAATGTCCGCAATCGACACGCGCTTTTTCTCCCCGCCCGACAGGTCGTGCGGCGGGCGCGCGCGAAACGCCTGCAAATCCATATAATCCAGCGCATGGTCGACGCGCCGCGCGACCTCCTGACGCGGCAGGCGCAGGTTCATCGGCCCGAAGGAGACCTCGGCCGCGACGGTCGAAGCGATGATCTGGTCATCCGCGTTCTGGAACACGATCCCGACCCGCTCGCACAGCGTTTTGCGCGCCTTGCGGTCCGCGGGCTTGCCATCGAGCAAAATTTGACCGCTCTCCGGCGTCAGCACCCCGTTCAGGCACAGGAAAAAGGTGGACTTTCCCGCGCCGTTCGGGCCGAGCACCGCAATGCGCTCGCCCGGATACACATCGAGCGATACGCCATCCAGCGCTGGCGCGCCGGAATCATAACAAAAACGAAGGTTTTTCGCCTGTAAAACCGGCTGCATTTCTCTCCCTCCCCTCTTTTATAGCGCGGCGATCGCCAAAAGCGCCGCCCAGAACAGCAGCATCCCAACGATCTGCACCACACGCACGGGTTTTTCCTCCTCCAGAAAGCGCAGGTCCCCGTCGTAGCCGCGCGCGGCCATTGCGTCTGAATACACGCGCGACCGGCGCAGCGCCAGCACCAGCAGGTTGCCCGTCGTGCCGCCGAACGAGCGGCATGAGGTGCGGAAATCCCGCCAGCCCAGCCGCGCGCCCGCGGCCTGCCGCATACGCCCGTACATGTCCAGCAGCACAAACACAAAGCGGTAAATCAGATACATCAGCTCACACAGCAGCGGCGGCAGGTGCGCGCAGCGCAGAACGTCCACCAGCTCGCAGGCGGTGGTCGTCAGCGCCAGCAGGTACATCGCGCTGACCGCGCCGAGCGCCTTGAGCACCAGCGCCGCGGCAAAGCGGACGCTGTCCGCGCTCGCACACAGATAAAACCACGGCAGGCGCATATGCCAGTCACCCATCGGCACGGCGGAAACATCCCATGCAACCGCCGCACCGCCCAGCAGCAGAAAGGTCAGCGGCACGAGCAGCAAGCCGCCATAGTCCCGCAGCGGCAGCTTTCCCTTGCACCGTTGCAGCGCCGCCAGCGCGAGAATGACCGCCACGGACACCGCAGGGCGGTCGGCGGCGAGGCACAAAATCAGCGTACCCACTGCCAGCACGGTTTTAAACGCCGGATTCCAGCCGCGCATCCCGGACTGATACGCCAGCCGGTCGATCGAACGCGGCCCGTGTGTATGCCGGTGCGCCATGCAAATGCCTCCTTTGCTCTGCAATATGAGACATTGTATCGTTCGGGCCGGGGTTTGTCAACCAAATGCCCTCGCTTCAATTTTTTCGGATAATCTGCGCGGATAAATTGTCATGTGACATAAAATAGCGTATAATAAGGGCAAGACGATCGGCTTTCCCGCCGCGTGCCGTCGCACGGGTCGGCCTTTGCTTGGAATAACAAGGAGGATATTCATGAATACCATCAATCCAGAAAGCTGGAAAGCGGACCTGCCCGCCTTCCGTGAAAAGACCGCGGCGTTTTATGCAGGCGAGATCAAAGTCGGCGAATACAAGGGCTTTTCCGGCTACTACGGCAGCTATGCCCAGAAAGGCGGCAAGGCCAGCATGCTGCGCCTGCGTATGCCCGCAGGCCGCGTGACCCGCGAAAAGCTGGCGTTTGTGGCGCGTATGATCCGCAGCTATACGGTTCCACGCGCGCACTTTACCACCTGTCAGACCATCCAGCTGCACGACCTCGATCAGGACACGGTATGCACCATCATGGAGCAGGCGCTCGATGCCGGCATCGTCACCTTGGGTGGCGGCGGCGACTTCCCGCGCAACGTCATGTGCTCGCCGCTTTCCGGCGTGCAAAAGGACGAATACTTTGACACGCTGCCGTGGGCGGAAGCCGCAAGCAACTATCTGCTCGGCTTTATCAAAGCGGAAAAGATGCCGCGCAAGCTCAAAGTCGGCTTTTCCAACTCCCCTGCCAACCAGACGCACGCGACCTACCGCGACCTCGGCTTTGTCGCCCGTGCGGACGGCAAGTTCGACGTTTACAGCGCCGGCGGTCTGGGCAACAACCCGCGCTTCGGCGTCAAGGTTGGAGACGCGATCGAGCCCTCGCAGATCCTGTATTATATCAAGGCCATGTGGCTGACCTTCCGTGCCTACGGCAACTACGAGAACCGCGGCAAGGCCCGTACCCGCTACATGGTGGAAGCCTTGGGCGGACCGGAAAACTATGTCAAGGCGTTCCGCGAAAAACTGGACGAGGTGTTTGCTTCCGGCGAAGATCTGACGCTTTCGGTCGAGCCGCAGGCGATCACCAAGACCGGCGACGGCACGACGGTCAGCGGCCCGCGCATCATCGAACAGAAGCAGCCCGGCCTGTACACGGTGGTCTGGCACCCGATCGGCGGCCAGCCCGCTCCGGAAACGCTGTGCGCGCTCAGCGATCTGCTGGCAGACATGCAGGATGCCGAACTGCGCCTTGCGCCGGATGAAGCTGCCTATATCGTCAACCTGACCGGTGCAGAAGCGGAAAAGGTGCTGGCTGCCACCGCGGACAGCGCACGCACGCTGTTCGAGACCTCGGTCAGCTGCATCGGCGGCATGACCTGTCAGGTCGGCATGCGTGATTCGCAGGGCCTGCTTGCCACATGTGTTGCAGCCGTGCGCGAAGCAAATCTGCCGGACGGCGCACTGCCGCAGATGCATGTTTCCGGCTGCGCTTCCTCGTGCGGCACGCACCAGACCGGCTCGATCGGCTTCCGCGGTGCGTCCAAGCTGGTGGACGGCAAGCCGCAGTCCGCGTTCACGCTGTTTGTCGGCGGCTGCGACCAGCAGGGCAAGGAAACCATGGGCCGCGAGTTTGGCGCCATCCTCGAAAGCAAAATCCCCGCATTTCTGGTCGAGCTGGGCAAAACCGTTGCCGCTTCCGGCATGGACTTTGCCGCATGGCGGGAGACCGATCCCGAAGGCATCGACCGCATCGCTGCACCTTATCTGGCCTGATTGTATCGAAATAAAAAATGCGCCGCAGGGTATGTCCCTACGGCGCATTTTTATGGATTTTAGGCAGTTGTTGTCAGAAAGAAAGCATTATCCGCGCAGATATTCCTGCAAGGTGGCGCGAACCGCACCCGGTCCGGCAATCAGCTTGCCGAACATGGTTTCGATCTTGTCGGCCAAGCCGTTTGCCACCAGATCGGCGGCAAACACAGCCTCATTGGACAGGATCGGGCGCAGCTTATCGCCCACGCTCTCGGGCTTGCCCAGTTCGATGCCGGCCAGCTGCTGCTGGAGGGTTTCGAGCATCGGGTCGGCGGAAACCTCCATCTTCTCACCCTTGTCGTCCACACCGAGCAGATAACGCAGCCAGCCCGCGATCGCCAGCGGGATGAACGTCAGGCTCTTGACATCCAGCTTGTCGGACGCAATATAGCTCTTGATGGTTTCACCGAAGCGAATCGGAATCTTCTGGGAGGTATCGGTCGCAATGCGCTGCGGGGTATCCGGCATGAACGGGTTCGGGAAGCGCTGGCCCACGACCTCGGCAATGAAGTCCGCGGGCTTGATGATGCCCGGGTCAGTCACCACCGGCATACCTTCATCGTAGCCGATGCGCTCAATCAGGCCCTTGAGCTCGGTGTCCTGCATCTCAGCGGCGATGCTGGTGTAACCCAGCAGGCAGCCGTAAACCGCCAGCGCGGTGTGCAGCGGATTCAAGCAGGTCGTGACCTTCATGCGCTCGGTCTTGTTGACCGTGTCGCGGTCGGTCATGTACACGCCCGCCTTTTCGAGCGCCGGACGGCCGTTCGGGAAGTTGTCCTCCACGACCAGATACTGCGGGATTTCCGCATTGACAAACGGCGCGATAAAGGTGTTGCGGCTGGTGACGATCGGCTCCATATCCTCGATGCCGTCTGCCAGCAGCGCGTTTTCCACTTCCTTCGCCGGACGCGGAGTGATCTTGTCGATCATGCTCCACGGGAACGCGACGCGCTTTTCATCCTGCATGTACGCGACAAAGCCATCGTCCACAAGGCCGTTCTGCTTCCACGCCTCGACAACTTCGAGCACGCTGCCGCGCAGCTTTTCACCATTGTGCGAGCAGTTATCCATGCTTGCCAGCGCGATCGGATACGCGCCCGCCTTGTAACGCTCATACATCAGCGCCGCAACCATGCTCATCGCATGGCGTGCGCCGGACGGACCGGCCTTCATGTCCTCGACGACCACCGGCATCAACTCGCCCTGAATGTTGCGCAGCGCGTAACCCTTTTCGGTGATCGTGAAGCTGACCATCTGCAAAGAGGGATTCACGAAGATTTTCCGCAGCTTTTCCATCTCAGCCGCATCCGTGCTGTCTGCGCATACGCTGTCCGCGATGGACGCGACGATCTCGCGCTCGGTCGTGCCGTCCGGCTTGAGACCGACCATCATGGTCAGCTCGTCGTGCGGCTTGTAGATCTTTTTGATGATGTCATAGTCAAAGGTGTCGCCCGCGATGATGCCGCAGGTCGCCTCGCCCTTGTTGAGCAGTTCCTGCTGCAGCATCGCCACAAAACCGCGGAAAATGTTGCCCGCGCCGAAGTGCACCCAAACCGGGGTTTCGACGGTATGCTTGCGCATGCCCTGCACGTCAAACTGCGGCAGCTTCACGCCGACCGCTTCCCAGCCCGCTTTGTCCTGTAATGCTTCCAAACGGAGTTTCATATTACCATTCCTTTCACAATAATCCAATGATGTTGCACCGGTGTTCGGCAGCTGTCCTGCAAACAGCGCAGCACAGCCGCACGGCACCGATCGTTTGCTTGTCTTAAATCAATCCGGCCGCCATCGGCAATCCGAGGCTGACCAACGGAACATAGGTGACCAGCAGCAAGCCGAGCAAAATCGCCACATAATACCATAGCATATACGGCATGACCTTGGACAGGCTTGTCCGCCCGACCTTGATCGCTACAAACAGCGTATTGCCGACCGGCGGGGTGATGTTGCCGATGCACAGGTTGTAAACGAGAATGAGGCCGAACTGCACGGGGTCCATGCCAAATGTCTTAACCACCGGCAGGAACAGGGGCGTGAAAATGAGAATTGCCGGGGTAACGTCCATAAACGTACCTGCAATCAGTAAGATAACGTTCATAATCAGCAGAATGATGATGGGGTTCTGCGTCAGGCCGAGCAGCGCTTCCGAGATCGCCTGCGGAATCTGCGTGAACGCCATCACCCAGCCGAGGATGTTGGAAACACCGATCAGGAACACGACCATGCCGCTCATCTTGGCGCTTTCCACCACGATGTTCCAGAAGGATTTGAGCGTGATATTCCGATAGCAGATGCCCAGAATCAGCGCATACACCACCGCGATGGCCGAGCCTTCGGTGGCGGTAAAGATACCGCCGATGATGCCGCCAATAACCACAACGATCAGGGACAGGGACGGGATTGCCTTGAGCGTGCACACGCCGAGGTTTCTCCAATCGAAATTGCCGGGCATGCCCTTGTAGCCCTTTTTCTTGGCGATGATGATTGCCACCGCCATACAGCACAGCGCCCAGATGATGCCCGGGATATAACCGGCCATGAACAGCGCCGCAACCGACGTACCGCCCGCTGCGAGCGAGTAGGTAATCAGTGCGTTGGAGGGCGGAATCAGCAGGCCGGACGGAGCGGACGCGCCATTCGCGGCTGCGCACAGCGCCTTGTCATAGCCCTGCTCCTCTTCGCCCTTTTCCACCATGCTGCCGACCGCTGCGGCCGCTGCGGAAGCAGAACCCGAGATCGCGCCGAACAGTGCGTTCGCGCCGATGTTGGTCACGAGCAGCGCGCCGGGCAGTTTACCCAGAATCGCCATAACAAAATCGACCAGACGCTTTGCGATGCCGCCCTGATTCATCAGGTTGCCCGCAAGGATGAAGAACGGGATGGCGGTCAGGCTGAACTTGCTCATGCCCACAAAGATGCGCTGCGCGCCGGTGACCACCGAGACGTCCAGCGAAACCGTCTGCAAAATCGCAATCAGCGAGGAAATACCGATCGAATACGAGATCGGCACGCCGATCACCAGCAAAACGGCCAGCACGCCAATGATAATCAGCAAAGACTGCATTGCCATATGTTACGCCCCCTCCTTGTTTGCGTCCACGCCGGTACCTTTGCAGATATCCGCGATATTCAGGACGGTATAAATCATGTTAAGCACACCGCACAGCGGCATGACAACATAGAATACGCCGACCGCAACGCCCAGCGAAGAGGTCATCTGGCCCATTGCCAGCTGCGAAATCTGCACGCCGCCGTACACCAGAATAATCAAGGAGAACGCAAAGGCAATCAGCTCCGCAAAAATACCCAGCGCCTTCTGCGCGGCAGGGCTCATACGCTCCACCAGAATCGGGATATTCATATGGCCGCGCTCGCCGGTGACCAGCGACGCGCCCAGCAAGCTCGCCCAAGCGAACAGGTAGGAAACCAGCTCCTCCGACCAAGAGGACGGGTTTTGCAGCACGTAACGGGTGAATACCTGCCAGCAGGTCAACGCAACCATAGCGATAAAACTCACGCCGGCCAGCACATTGAGCAATTTGGTCAGAATGTTCCTGAGTGTTTTCATGTGTTGCGCACCTCCTCAAGACTCGGCCGACGGATACTGCTCGTTGTGCACCTGAATCGCGTCGTAGATCGGCGCCAGATTCGGATACTGTTCGAGCATGTCCTCGTGCATCGGTGCGCAGGCCTCCTGAAACGGCTTGGTGTCGGGATACAGGAACTGTACGCCCTGTTCGTTCGCCGCGCGGTCCTTTGCCGCGGCTACCGCATCGGTCCATTCCTCCCGCTGCACTTTGTTGACCAGCTGGAAGCCCTCTTCAAAGATCGCGCGCTCTTCCTCGCTCAAACCGTCGAGGAATACGATATTGCCGATCAGAATGTCCGGAATCATCTGGTGCATGTCATAGGAGTAATATTTGCACACATCGCCGTGACCGTTATCGGTCAGCGCCAGCTCATTGTTTTCCGCGCCGTCGATGATCTTGCTTTGCAGCGCGGTATACACATCGCCAAAGCCCATCGGCGTCGCCGAACCGCCCAGCAGGCTCATCATCTGCACGTTGGTCGGAGACTGCTGCACGCGAATCTTGAGGCCCTTGAGGTCGGCAGGCGTCTCGATCGGGGTGCTGACGGTGTAGAAATTACGGGTACCCGCGTCCAGCCAAGTGACCGCTTCAAATCCCGCGTCCTTGGTGGACTCGAAGATCGGGCCGGTGATGGCTTCGTCGTCCATCGAAGCGTGATACGCCTCGGCGCTGGCGAACAGATACGGCAGGTTAAACAGCGTATAGTTGGTGCTGAAGGTTTCCAGCAGCGAGTTGGACGCCACGCAGAAATTGATTGCACCGGTCTGGGTCAGCTGCACCATCTCGTTCTGCGAACCCAGCAGTTCGCTCGGGAACACCTCAACATCATATTTATCGCCGAGCTTGCTTTCAATCCATTCTTCAAAGGCGACCAGCGCAATATGGGTGGGGTGATTGGTAGACTGATTATGCCCGATTCGGATGATTGTTCTGCTATCCGAATCCTGACCGCAGCCGGTCAGTATGGCCGCTGACATCACGGTTGCCAGCGCGAGCGCCAGCACTTTTTTGAAAACTTTCATCGTGCAGACGTTCCTCCTGTTCCTTCTCTTTTACACTTTTTCTCATTCGCGCCGCTGTCCGCTTACTTGGACAGCGCTTTCTCACAGGCCTCAAACAGGCCGTTGAGGTAGGTCGCGCCCAGCGCGCGGTCATACAGGCCGTAACCCGGCTTGCCGGTCTCGCCCCAGATCATGCGGCCATGGTCGGGACGGACATAGCCGTCAAATCCGGTCTCCACCAGTGCCTTAACGATCTCGTACATATCCAGACTGCCGCAGCTGGACAGGTGTGCGCGCTCCTCAAAGGAGCCGTCGTCCATGATCTTGACATTGCGCATGTGCATGAAGCCGATGCGGTTCATGGAAGAATACTTGCGCACCATCTTGGGGATGTCGTTAAACTTTGCGCAGCCCAGCGAGCCGGTGCACAGGCACAGCGTGTTGGACGGCGAATCGACGATGGACAGATAGCGGTCGAGGTTCTCCTCGTTGGTGATGACGCGCGGCAAGCCGAAGATGGGGTACGGGGGATCGTCCGGATGCAGCGCCATGACGATGCCGCATTCCTCGGCGACCGGAATGACTCGCTTAAGGAAGATCTCGATGTTCTTCCAAAGGCCCTCTTCGCCCAACTCGCCGTAGGCACGGATCAGGTCGCGCACCTGATCCTGCGTGTAGCTGGCGTCCCAGCCGGGCAGGTTGATGTCATCCGTCAACGGGTCAAGGCCCTTCATCTGCTCCCAGTACATAACAAGGCTGGTAGAGCCGTCGGGCGCCTTCTTGTCCAGCTGGGTGCGCGTCCAGTCAAAGACCGGCATGAAGTTGTACGTCACGCACTTCACGCCGTACTTCGCACAGCGGCGGATGTTCTCGCAGTACACCTCAATGTGCTCGTCGCGCTTGTCCGTGCCGAGCTTGATGTCCTCGGACACCGGAATGGATTCGACGACATCAAAAATCAGGCCGTTTTCCTCACACTGCGCCTTCATCTTGGCAAGGCTCTCCTCCGGCCATACCTCGCCCGGCTTGACATCGTATACAGCCGAGACGATCGAGCGCATACCAGGGATCTGCCGGATATACTCCAGCGTGACCGGGTCGGATTCGCCATACCAACGGAATGATAATTTCATATAGGGGGTTTCCTCCTTATTATCGGTCTAAACCGATATATTTCCAAACATTGTTAAAGCAGATATCCTCAATCATGCCGCCGAGCAGGTTGTAATCTGCGGGCGCCATGCCGTCCGCCACCCAGCCGCCAACCAGATTGCACAGAATGCGGCGGAAATATTCGTGACGGGGATAGGACAGGAACGAGCGCGAATCGGTCAGCATACCGATAAAACGGCTGAGCACACCGATGTTCGCCAAGCTCTTCATCTGAGCAATCATGCCGTCATAATGGTCGTTGAACCACCATGCCGAGCCGAACTGAATTTTACCCGCGGCGGTATCATCCTGAAAACAGCCCGCAGCGGCGATCAGCTTGTCATTATCTGCTGCATTGAGCGTGTACAGAATGGTCTTTGGCAACTTATCACGCATAGCCAGTCGGTCGAGCAGCGCCGCCAGCGAAGCCGCAGTCATGGTGTCGCCGATCGAGTCTCCGCCCGCATCCGCACCGAGCGCACGGTACAGCTTGGTGTTCAGGTTGCGAATCGCGCCCATGTGCAACTGCATCGCCCAGCCGCGGTTCGCGTACTGCTCGCCGAGGAAGTCCATCATCAGCGATTGGTAAGCTGCCACCTCGTAATCGAGCAGTGTCTCGCCCGCCAGTGCCTTGCGCATGGCCTCTTCCGCCGCGCTTTCGTCCCAAACCGTGAAGTCCGGCGAGCCGAACGAGTGGTCGGACAGGCGGCAGCCTGCCTCGGCAAAGTATTCCACGCGCTGCGCCAGCGCTTGCTTGAGGTCGTCAATCGTGCGGATCAGGATGTTGGTTACTGCGCCCAGCTTCTGCAAATACACCGGATAGCCGGGGTCAACAATGTTCAGCGCCTTTTCCGGGCGGAAGGTCGGCAGCACCTGAACAGTAAAGCCCGCATCCGCGGCAAGTTTTTTGTGCCACTGCAAATCGTCGATCGGGTCGTCGGTCGTGCAGAGGGCACGCACGTTGCTCTCCTGAATGAGCGAACGGGAGGAACCCGCCGGGCTTTGCAGCTTGGCGTTTGCCTTGTCCCAAATGTTGTCCGCCGTGGTGGGGTCGAGCAGATCGTCGATGCCGAAAAAGCGAATCAGCTCCAGATGCGACCAGTGGTAGATCGGGTTGCCGATCAGTCGGGGCATGACCTCCGCATAGCGGCCAAACTTCTCACGACCGGGCGCGTCGCCAGTGATGCAGCGCTCCGGAACCGCATTGGCGCGCATCACGCGCCACTTGTAGTGGTCGCCGCCCAGCCATGCATGAGCCAGATCGTCAAAACGGACGTCCTCATAGATCTCCTGCGGGTTGAGATGGCAGTGATAGTCGAAGATCGGCATTTTCTCCGCATGCTCGTGATAGAGAATGCGCGCCGCTTCGGTTTTCAGCAAAAAGTCGTCGCCAATAAAAGTTTTCATATTCCTTTCTCCTTTGCTGATTGCAATGTTTGATGTGGATGGGAAGGCATTTCTTTGCTTCTGGTTTTAGTTTATCGCAGTATTTGCAACATTGCTTGGTGTTTCATGCTTGAAATGTAGTGAAAATTGCTATATAATATTGACGTACACAATATTGCAATGTACACAATATTGCGAGGTTGATTTTATTGAATGTACATAAAGAAGAATTTACTCCGCGGCAGTTCATGCAAGAAAAAGATTTTGAGTTTCATCACTACCTTGACCGCATTCCGCCGAATGTGGAATTTCACGAGCATCCGTTCTACGAAATCTTCTTTTTCCTGTCTGGAAACGTTAATTATATCATTGAAGGCCGTACCTATCAGCTGCGCCCGGGCGATATTCTGCTGACCAGCAGCCGCGATATCCACCGTCCGGTCATCACCCCCGGCAAGCCGTATGAGCGTTATGTCATCTGGATGGAGGATGACTTTTTCGCGCGTTTTCAGGACTGGGGCGATGATCTTTCCGCCTGCTTCAACGACACGGCCCGCAAAAAATACCAGCTCATCCGGCCGGACAGTTCTCTTCTCGCCCGCCTCAAGCAGCATGGCGCTTATATGGCACAGGTCAAAGCCGAGCAGCATTTCGGTAGCCGGACCCTGCTGTATGCCTGCCTGCTGGAGTTTCTGGTATACCTCAACCGCGCGTATTTTGACACGCCGGACTCCATCCGGCATGACATTACGGAAAATGAAAAGATCAATCAGGTCGTTACCTACATCAACGATAACCTGACCGAAAACCTTTCGCTCGACCGCCTTGCGAGCACTTTCTACATCAGCAAGTATTACCTTAGCAATCAGTTCAAGCAGTATACAGGCCTGACGCTCTATCAGTTCATTATGAAAAAACGCCTGACCGTCGCACGCAATATGCTGCGCGACGGCATCCCGGTCACTGACGCCTGCCTGCGCTGCGGTTTTAACGATTATTCCAACTTCCTCAAGGCGTTCAAGCGTGAGTTTGGCCATAATCCGAGCGACTACATCAAGCATCTGCAATAACAGCCGAAAATATTGCACATTCTTTTCCGAAATACAAGAACAGCCGGATCGTGTTTAACACGATCCGGCTGTTTTGCTGCCATCCAAAGCTGCGGCACACTGCATGCCTATTCTGTTTTTTCCATTTCCCGGACAAAATGCCCGGACTTTCCGCCCGCCTTTTCCAGCAGGCAGATATTGCGGATCACCATGCTGCGGTCCACCGCTTTGCACATGTCATAAACCGTCAAGGCGGCTACACTCGCCGCCGTCAGCGCTTCCATTTCAATACCGGTTTTCCAGTCGCACCGCAGCGTTGCTTTCACCCGCACGCATGCAGGCTCCTGCGTTTCAAACGCAATCATCACGGCTTCAATCGGCAGCGGGTGGCACATGGGAATGAGCTCAAACGTGCGCTTTGCCGCCATGATGCCCGCAATGCGCGCACAGGAAAACACATCTCCCTTGGGCATTTCCCCCTTGCAGATCATGGCAAGGGTCGCGGGCTGCATGACGATTTCTGCCTGTGCCGTCGCCATGCGGGCGGTAATCGGTTTCTCGCCGACATCCACCATATGCGCATTGCCCTTATCATCCAGATGCGATAACTGCATGTTTACTCTTCCCTTCTGCAAATCCACCCTTGCGGCGTTACCAGCCGCCGGTGTGGTACTATTTTACCAAAGGGAACGCGAATGCACAATAGCCTTCGGCCCAATCCGCCGCGCCGGATATCCTTATGCCTGCCGACGAACCTTGCGGATCACCTTTGCCGGTACACCGCCGACCATGGTTTCCGGCGGCACATCTTTTGTCACCACCGCGCCGGCGGCAACGATTGCGCCGTCTCCCACCGTTACGCCGGATACGATCGTCACATTTGCGCCGATCCAAACGTTTTTGCCGATCTTGATCGGAGCCGGATGCAAAATATGCCGCAGCGCCGGGTCCTCATCGTGGTTGAGCGTTGCCAGCACGACATTATGCCCAATGAGTGTGCCATCCCCGATCTCTATGCCGCCCTGATCCTGAAAATGGCAGCCGGTGTTGATGAATACGTTTTTGCCGACCCGAATATTCTTGCCGTAATCCGTATGAAACGGTGGAAACAGGCAGAAGGTTTCGTCCTCCGGCTGACAGATCAGTTCAAAAAACCGGCGGCGCACCTCTTCCGGTTCGTAGTATTGGCTGTTCAGCTCCATCGTCAGGCGCAAAGCGCGCTGCGAAGCGGCACGCATAGCCTCCGGATCATCCAAGCCCTGCTCGATTTCTTTTCGGTCTGTTTGATTCATTCTCTCGCTCCTCTGATGCTTGATAAGCCTATTGTAAACCGAAATATTCTGAATGGCAAATGCCTATGCAATGCATTTCTTCATGCCTGAAATGCATATATTCGTACTGCGGCAGATTCAGCCAGTGCGCCCGTTTGTCAGATAGAATACCATAGAAGAGATCAGTCAAAGCCGCGCGCATAAGACAAAAACGGCATCTGCTAAAGCAGATGCCGTTTTGTGGTGGAAGTTAACGGGCTCGAACCGCTGACCCTCTGCTTGTAAGGCAGATG
>ERZ1643246.570-NODE-570-length-46392-cov-6.199883_pt1 | contig 46392 bp, 41 predicted proteins | sample MGYA00579265_ERZ1643246 | MGnify/ENA primary metagenome ERZ1643246 (study PRJEB29033, sample SAMEA4952261) | chicken gut metagenome | biome: Broiler Chicken; feature: Gastrointestinal Tract; material: Caecum | place: Ireland | collected 2018 | study: Broiler... | reverse complement strand
TTCCGATATTAGTGACAAGGTTAAGGGTGTGTGTTCCGATGTTAGTGACAACACACGTTGTATTCCGCGTTGTTCCAGTCGTTCTGCTACATCACACATATCCTTGCCATCCTCCCTATCATCAGCCTTATCGATAGCAGCTTCCTGGCATATATTTTTGTACATATCTTGTGAAAAGAAAAATGGAAAGATGATCATATTAAGGATGTAACAAATATTTCAAATATAAGGAGGTTGATATTATGATCTGAGAAACTCGTGCGAACCCAAAGCGAACAAGAAGTCCCGGAAGGTTCGCATTAAAAAGCGGCACATATGGCGTGGTATTCGTCAATAACCCTATTTGTGTCGGTATATTAATACGAGATATAGTAAAAGCGTATCGCCAAACACTATATCTTGCAGTCGCACCTCGCGAGAGGTGCGTGGATGTAAATATGGATTCATCAATTTTTTGTTTCTCTGAGTATGAGTCGCACCTCACAGGGGTGCGTGGATGTAAATACCACAGCAGATCTTGACTGTATCGTGCAATTGGTCGCACCTTGCGAAAGGTGCGTGGATGTAAAGTCATACTGGGAAAATTATAGAAAGAGATATGTCGCACCTCGTGAGAGGTGCGTGGATGTAAATTTTTTATACATTGTCTCATAAAATGGCTTATATGGTCGCACCTCGTGAGAGATGTGTGGATGTAAATTTGCAAAATCAGTAATGCATCATACGGTGTCGCACCTCGCTAGAGGTGCGTGGATGTAAATTCGTTATGAAACGGGGGAACATGCAATTCCATTGGTCGCACCTTGCGAAAGGTGCGTGGATGTAAAACGATATTTGCGTAAGGCATCTATAATATTCATGTCGCACTTCGTGAGAGGTGCGTGAATGTAAACAAAAAATAAGGAGGAAAAATGTTCGAACGATCAAAAAATTTTTCCCTGACGGTCAGGGAATTTATTGAAAAAACACATGGAAAAGATGCAGATGATTTTCTACATCCGGAAAATCATCCAGAGATTCCTCAATTAAAGGAATCCGTTCAGTTTTTTAAACACTGTGCAAGGTCCCATATGCCTGTCACGATCATAGGGGATTATGACGCAGATGGCATCATGGCATCCACGATCATGAAGATCGGGCTTTCCCGATATGGAGTTGATGCCAAAGTTCGGATCCCCCGCAGGTTTTCCGAAGGATATGGACTGTCAGAAAAGATCATAGATGAGATCACAAGTGGTCTTGTCGTTACAGTGGATAACGGGATTGCCGCTATTTCAGCCATCCGAAAGGCAAAAGAAAAAGGTCTGTCTGTGATCGTGACGGATCACCATCTGCCAAAAAAAGAGGATGAGAAGATAATCCTGCCGCCGGCAGATCATATCGTTGATCCATGGGCTTACCCGGATGCAGAGTATACCGGGTACTGCGGTGCCGGCATCGCTTACCGCTTTATAAAAGAGCTGCTGCCGGGACAGAATACGGACGATTTGAAAGTATTAGCTGCCATTGCCACAGTAGCGGATGTCATGGATATCACCGGCGCTAACTGGATTCTGGTCAAGGAAGGCTTAGAAATCTTAAATCAGGGAAGAATGGTCCCAGGGCTGAAACAGATCATCCGATATCTGGATGTTGACTATTTTGTCGAGTCCGATTTCGGGTTCCGTTTGGGTCCGATCTTAAACGCCAGCAGCCGTCTGAAAGATGACGGGGCCACAGATGTATTTAAGGTCATGTCCGCAGATTACCGAGATTTCACCCTCCCTTGGAGTGCAAAGCTTCTCGTGGAGAATAACCAAAAACGAAAGGATATCACAAAAAGATGTCTGGCAGAGCTCCCAGTACAGGAAGAACGTCCGATCGTTGTTTACAGCCCGGACTGGATGCCGGGGATCATTGGGCTTATCGCCGGACATCTGTGTGAAGAATATGGATGCCCGGTCATTGCCTTTACGGACCGGGAAGGCTCTGATGGAGTATTGACCGGCTCTGCCCGATCTATTGAAGGGTTCCATATGAAAAATCTGCTGGAAGAATGCAGTAAATACCTGCTCTCTTTCGGTGGGCATGCACAGGCAGCAGGACTTTCTTTAGAGAAAGAAAACCTGGCGGCATTTAAAACATGTTTCAAAAAAGCCTGCGGCCCGGTACCAAAAGGCAGCCGGAAGAAATACGACATAGAATTTAATTCCTTTACGGGACAGATGATATCTGACCTGGAAATCTTTGCCCCATATGGAAATGGCAACCCGGCGCCGATCTTCCACATGATTTATGAGTTTAAAAAGCCGGTCTATGTCGGGGATGGAAGCTCCTTTGCCGATAAGACGGAGGAGATGGATTTCATTGCCTTTGGGCTGACAGAAAAATATCTCCGGTGCGGGAAACCAAAAAAGGTGGAGATGATCGGAAATATTTCTGTGAAACATTTTCATGGAAAGATAAAGCCGCAGTTCGAGATCCTTGATTTTGAGTCAGTAGAATAAGGACAAGAAACAGTCAGAACATAGCAAAACACTATATCATGCAGTGCACCCGATGCGGATGCGCGAATGTAAGGGATAGACGCAACACCGGCAGCGATTTCGCTGCCGGTTCTTTTAATGATTGCCTATTCTTTTATGCATATTGATTCCGTGCTTTTTAGTTTCAAAACAAAAGGAGGTTATATTTATGAGACAAACTTACAAACTGAACATAAACTTTATGGCATTGATGCTCTCTGTTTATGGAACTCCTGTAGACGGCTCAGAGGAACGGGACTACCACGATGATCCTAACGAGTGTATCCATTACCTGTTGAACGGGACATGGAAATTAAGTGATAAGGGGGACGCGGGCTTTGTCCGGCGCACGGAAAGACAGGCGTCTATCTTTGACTTCCTCTAATCTTTTTCCATTAGCTTTTTTAGATTATTGATGTAAAAAGAACCAAAAATAAGGAGGAATACAAAATGAAGATAACCGTAAATACAAAGGCTTTTTCTAATGCGCTGAAGGAATTAAAGGAGATCGCCGGGGGTCAGACATTGACTGGTGAGGCTGTCCGATTTGATATTTCCCAGACGGAAATGGATATGACGGTACATGGTGCTCATGGAACGTCCCTGATCGTCCGTTTTCCATCTATGAATCTGGATGGAGATCATGCTTCCTTTGTCGTTGATATCAAGAAACTTTATGCAGTCATCCCGCAGTTATGCTGTGAATCCTTGATGATCGTAAAGGCCAATTCTGGACTGCGGATTGCCGGAGAAGGAATTAGAATAGAACTTCCATATTACGACCTTTCGACATTCAAATCGGAAAAACTGATCGTAGAACCGGAAGTCTCCCTATCGGTATCCGCCGATGCATTAAAAGAAAGCTTACTTAACACAGCGCATGCGTTGGCAGTCAACAAAACTGGGGAAAAAACGTCTGCTTTCTTCCTCGAATTTACGGATACGGGGATACGGTGTACTGCAACAGATGGATATCGTGTTTCTGTCCATGGTGATAAAGGGGCTGCAAAATGTTCCATCATCATACCAAATGAAGCTGTCCGAAGGATCATCCGGTATCTGTCCGGAAATGTCCGTATCCAGAAAAAAGGGGATTCGGTAGAAATAGCCGATGATACCACCGTATTAAAAGTCGTTGCTTTATCAGGCGCATATTTCGATATCGCTAAGATTTTTGGTGATTTCGAAAGCAGGCTTAATAAAAAAGCGACTGTAAAAACGGCAGACCTTTTAAATGCCACACAGTTAGCCCTTGCCATGCTGGATTCTGGCGATGATTCCAAAGTCCTTACAATCGCAATGGAAAATAATTCTTTTATCATTACAGTGAAAGGTCAGGAAGGTGCTTTCCAGCAGACATTAGATGCGGATATAAAGATGCTTGGGCAGGATCCAGTGACGCTCTATCGGATTAACGGGCAGTATCTGGCATCTGCTTTGCGTGTTCTCAAGGAAGAGGATGTAACCATCCATTTTGGAAACGAGAGGGAGCCTTTTATCATCAAAGAAGATACCAACATAGAGTTACTGCTCTTAAATGTCAGCAAATAAGCGAGGAGGAAAAAATATGACATTATATGAGATCACTCAGGAAATCCTTGCCACCCAGGATGCAATCGATGGAGCCGTCAGCCGGCTCCATGGGGAACATCCCGAAATGGCGAAAGAAGAACTCTTACAGCTTTTGCTCCCGGATTTTAAGAAAAAAATTCTGAGCTATGCGAGAGTTTCTAAAAATAAATCTGCAGAAGAAGCAGAGTTGTCCGCAGAGATCAAACGACTCCAGGAACGAAAAAAAAAGGTGACGGAACAGATCACTACTATAAATAATTCTATCCTGGAATGTATGCTGGCTGTCAATAAAAACAATATTGGTGATGCTTTATTTAGCGTTACCGTAAAAGAACTGCAGCCAAAACTCATCATCGATGATGAAAAGTCTATCCCGGACCAGTTCTTGGTCCCGCAAGACCCGAAAGTAAACAAAAAGGAACTGAACAAATGGGCAAAGACCCATGATGTCAGCGCCTTTGGACACTATGAACCAAATTTCGGGCTGCAGGTAAAATAAACTAGGGGGGATCTGTATGTATAATAACGTAGCAGGATTTGCGTCAACTCCGACAAAAAATATCTCTTTTATTCCTTCCGTGACCAACGCCCCAAATGAACATTATGGGGAAATCATCAACGGGAAGGTCAAGATCCGGATCTATGATTTTTCTAAGGGAAAAGGGCAAAATGCGATAGAAGCTGTCGCAAGGCTGGATGCGGGAGTTCTCCCACATCTACAAAATCTATGTGCGGCATCTTATTCTGTGGGAAGGGATCTGCGTTACCCGGATAATAAATACCCGGAAAGCAAGATCTTTGGTGAACCAATGGCATCCGGCCCGTACCAGGGACTTTGTCAGATGACAAAGCTGGAATTTGCCTGGACGGAGAGCAAGAAGATGTGGGGTATATCCATTTCAAACGGATACGCAAAAAAAGTAAAAACAAAAACCGGTGGATATATGGCCGCCAGCGGCACATACAAAGAAACGAAAAAAGGATTTTTTTCTCTCCCTACCCCTAAACTCGCGGAATGTCTGAAAAACTGCGCGGATTACTTCCTATTAAAAAAGATAGAAGTTGGGATCATGGAACATAATCTGGCAGAATGGGAAAAGAAAGAAAAAGAGGAGAGAGAGGCTTTCCGTCAAAATGCAACGGCTATATCTCAGCAGTACCAGGCAGCGCCACCGCAAAATCCTCCCGGAGCAAAGAATTACCAGATTATGATCACATCCAACCTTCAAAGAGATCAGAATGGGCATTATTACTGTGAATGCTCTATGAAAGGACGTGGATTTCTCTTGTATTTTAATAAATTTCCAAAAAATCCATTCCCCATGAATAAAGAAATCGTGTTGCCTATCATGATCATTGACAACCGGTGCTATTGGGCTTCCCCGTGAAAACAGCAAAATCCCCTGTACGATATGTACAAGGGATTTTTTTAGGTTTTTGCTTGCTTTTTGTCATATTATTATCATTAATAAAAGAAAGGAGGCGGATGCCTATGTTTGCTGTTGGATGGGCTCTTGCTGCGATCGTCTTTTTATTGCTGGAAGCATTAACGATGGGGCTTACAACCATCTGGTTTGCGATAGGTGCCTTTATAGCAGCTGTTATTGCGCTCTTTGGCTGTGTATTTTCCGTACAGCTTACTGTCTTTGTGATCGTCAGTGTGTTATGTCTGATCTTTACACGCCCTATCGCGAAAAAGTTTCTTAACGACAAGACAGAAAAAACAAACGCTGACAGCGTGATCGGATGTACCGGAGTGGTGACAGAAGACATTGATAATCTCCATGCAAAAGGACAGGTTTTGGTCAAAGGACAGTATTGGACTGCCCGGGCAGAAGAAGATGGGAAGTTCATCAAAGAAGGATCGATCATCAGAGAAGGTGCAAAAGTCACTGTCAAAAAGATATCTGGTGTCACGTTGATCGTCTATCCCAGTGCAATAAGTTGACAAACATCCATTGTATTTACTCAAAAAGGAGGCTTTATTTATGTTTCCACTTAGTTCTATTTTGATTTTCTTTCTTATCGTATTGATTTTATATCTGATCCTATCCTGTATCCGGATCGTGCCACAGGCGCAAGCTTATGTCATCGAGCTTTTGGGGACTTATAAATGTACATGGAGCGTTGGGCTGCATATCAAGATCCCATTTCTGGAGCGTGTGGCAAAGAAAGTATCTTTAAAAGAGCAGGTAGAAGATTTTGCCCCACAGCCAGTCATCACAAAAGATAATGTAACCATGCGGATCGATACCGTTGTTTACTATCAGATCACGGACCCGAAACTGTATACCTATGGCGTAGATAATCCGATCATGGCTATTGAAAACCTGACAGCAACGACGCTCCGTAACATTATCGGTGATTTGGAGCTGGATGCCACACTCACATCCCGCGAGACCATCAACACGAAAATGAGGGCAACACTGGATGAAGCCACCGATCCGTGGGGGATCAAGGTGAACCGTGTTGAGCTTAAAAATATCATTCCGCCTGCAGAAATCCAGGATGCCATGGAAAAACAGATGAAAGCGGAACGGGAGCGCCGGGAAGCGATCCTCCGGGCAGAAGGGGAGAAAAAGTCCTCCATTCTGATCGCAGAAGGACATAAGGAGTCTGCGATCCTGGAAGCGGAGGCGGAAAAAGCTGCTGCGATCTTAAATGCCGAAGCCAGGAAAGAGGCGATGATCCGGGAAGCGGAAGGTGAAGCCGAAGCAATCCTGAAAGTGCAGCAGGCGACGGCGGATGGTTTAAGATCAATTAAAGAAGCTGGGGCCGATGAGGCAGTTATCAAGCTTAAATCCCTGGAAGCTTTTGAGAAGGCAGCGGATGGAAAGGCGACAAAACTGATCATCCCGTCCGATATCCAGGGACTGGCCGGGCTGGCAGCATCTTTAAAAGAGACAATTGCTGATCCGGAATAAGGAAAAGGAGGGTTTCCCCTCCTTTTCCTTTTATAATTTTTTATATATTTTCTTGTGCCATGGGTCTTCCATATATTGTTCGAAAGACTGATATATTTTCACACCATGACTGGTGGCATACCGTCGTCCATAGGCGATACACTCTTTAAATTCTTCCATTGTAAGGTGCGCTTTTCTTTCTATGAAACCTACACCAGTACCGTATCCTTTTGACGGTATGTACTCAAACGACATGCTGAATAACGTGTCTGAACTGTATGCCGCGAATTGTATATATACGATATTCTCCCCATCGGTAATTATCCCGTAATGGGAATCTGTCGGACTGTCAACATGGTTGATGTATACATCCAACTCTGCATCTTTGAACTCCATTAACTGCCGTATCATTCGGCTTCTTGCGTCTTCTTTTATCATGTGCATTTCCTCCTATTTATCCGGGTCCTCCTGCTTTGTTTTGTTTAAAAATCTCCGAAAAAGCTCATAGTCCTTTTCTCGAACCAAATAAAGCATCTCGGCTGTAACTTTCCCATCTTCAAAGAAAAAGCCGTGGTTGTTTCCGTCTTCTCCATTAAAACAGATATAAGATCCGTCTTTAATGTATGGGAGCAGTCTCTCAAAAAAGAGAAGCAACCGATCTATATAGAAATTAGCACCTGTATTCCACTGTATGTTGGTGATGTTTCTATACGAATCTAATTCGTAGCTCCATCCATTTTCAACAATGAAATTGGATGATATGTTTTTCGATAATCCTTCGTAGTCAATTTTTAAATGATTTTCTATTACTCGTGCTGAATAACCCATTTTTCATCCTCCTTATCATTTACATACCTGTGCATGGGTGCGACTTTTACGCTTGCAATATCCGTCCCCAGTTTAATGTATTGTCAAACAGTGGCACGGATTCATTTTTTTTGTTATGCCAAGCCCCGTTCCAATACACATGCCCTGGCGCAGAAAACACGATACTTCCATCTTTTGTGAGCCGTGGATGAGTTTTTTCTAGTATGTAGGACATTTCATGTCTGGTTTGTTCCAAAAAAATGTGTTCCAGAAATTTCTCCTGCCCATATTCCAATAGGATCTGGATAAAGGTCAGGCTATTTTCTTTCACGTTGGCCGTCCATTTTTGTACATATGTATTTTTATCCTTTTCTTCCACATTGTCTGTGTTAATGGAAGCGATTGCATATGATACTGCCCCCTGCGCTATTGCAATCATTATCTTTTTTAGCGCCGGCTCATATTTTGGATCTGCGTCCGTTGATAATTCAAAACGCCCGTCTGATACTGGTTTTATCTTAGGATGAAATCCTAACCCTTCTTTATTTTTCCAGTATTTGTCACATAAGTTTGTCCATTCGTTTGGTGTCATAATACCCTCCTTACTGTGTTTTTTTATCGTTAGTAATATGGTTTTCCTTCATCCATTTTTTTTAAATTCTTTGAAGAACAGACAGGCATATTGGCAATGAAAATTCAGCAAATGAAGGAGGTTATACATAAATGAATAAGATCGAAGGGGTAAATCTACTTGTGGACAATGCCGATATCGGATTTGTCGCCAACAGCATTGGAATTGAAACTGTCAAAAGAGGAAGCTCTTATTTTTGCCTGTGTCCTATCCCGAGCCATCATGACGAACATGCAACCAATTGTTTCTTCAAAGATGGAGATAATTATATGTACTGTCTTGTTTGTCATAAAACAATCGATGCGATCGATTTGATCCGGTATACCAGAGGGGTGTCTTTTTATGAAGCGGTCCGGGAGCTATGGGAATTATCCGGATGCCCGGATTATGTGAAGATTGATGAAAAGAAGGATACGAAAAAAACCCTTCCTTTAGATTACAAAACCTTACGTTTTCTAGGAATCACGCTTCCGTCCTACATCCCAGTACCGGTCGGAATCGATGACTATAACAGGAATGCGGGAAGGAAGAAGGATCAGGAAAAATATTCTTATATGAGCAACTCGCTGGAATATGTCAGGTGCAAAAGGAAACGTGTGACCTGGATGGATTTTATTTCTACAGAATCTTTAGCTGAAATGGTGCTTAACCGGGCAAAAGAAAAGATGAAAGCGATACAAACTTGTTTCCGTAATATAAAGGATCCATATATGAAAAAGATTCTTCGGGAAGAATGGGATATCTGTGTAAAAGCATTCTCCGACTGCCAAAATTTCTTAAGCAGCCAAAATAGTCCTGTATGACAAAAACACCTTTTCCTGTACTCAGGCAATGACAGGGAAAGGTGTTTTTTTGAACCTTGTTCTTTGTGATTTCTTCAAACCTTTTTCTTCATATTAAAAAAGAATATATGGAAATGTTTTTATTTCCGTATTGTAGGCTACTTACATTCAGACAGGGCGAGTTTCCCTGCGACAATGATAGAAAGGAGTTTTATGTTTTGAACAGCGAAAGTAAAGCAAAATGCTACAGTACAATCTATGCAAGTCTCAAAAAAGAGACAGAGGTCACAAACTTAGGTTTCCCGCCGCAGGAAAAAAGGAAACATTATGATCTTTTCTTTGATGTTGGAGGGCTTCACGTTGACTATCGGCTGCGTAGAGACTCCGACCTTTTGCTTATCCGTGTATCAAGGGATATCCCGGATTGGATCAATGAGACAGACGCAAGGGAATTTTGCAAAAATGAATTAAGATCCACTAAGTACCGGTGGTATGCCGAAAAAGGGAAGTTGTCTGGTTCTTATACCCTGCCGCTCTCTGGTTTATCGGAGGAGAATGCGCAAAAAGAGGCTAACCGTGGAGCGGAGGATTTCATTCAATATCTTATCGAAAATAAAGACAAAATCACATCTTTCTTTGAAAAACCGGTTCTTGTTGTGCCAGATATCCTGGAAAAGGAAGATCCTTTCGATGATCTTCACACAAATACTTCCGAAGAAAAGGAAGTTCCTATGATTCCTGTACCAGAGATGGAACTGCCGCCGTCGGAACATTTTGCAGAAAAAGAAGGCGCGAAAGAACATCCTGTAACGGAAGAAGATGGCGAAAACCATATTGTTGCAGAAGATAAGGAAATGGATCCTCCTGTTATCCCATCCGATCAGAAAAAACCGAAGGAACTGCCGAATAAAGGCTCTGCTGATACATCAAAAAAAGAAAAAATGCAGACAGAAAAAGATATTCGAAAAAGTGCTGAGCCAATTCCAAATACACATTCCTCACAATCTATGTCTGATATTTTACAGCCGGGTATTTTCCATAAAGAAAGAGCGGATTTTGAAAAATTCTGCAGTTCTCAGATTACGTATATTGAACGGCGGCAGCAGTTAGTTAAAAAAATGGAAGCTGCTGTCGATGACAAGATCGAGGAGTATCAGAAAAAGAATGATGACTTGATGCGGCAGAAAGCGGAAGTCCTTGCAATGAAAGAAAAAAACGAAAAAGATTCCGCTGATATTGCTGAACGGATCGCCTTAACACAGGAACTGCAGAACAAAGAACAGATGATCGTGATCTTGCAGGAAAACATTGAGGCAAAAGATAAGGAAATGAAGAGGGGTTCATTCTTTTCTGGAATCCTGTCGGAAACCGATGCAGTAAACAGGGAAGAGCACGAAACTTATGTAAAAGCCTTGCGGGATTCTGAGCAGACCGTACAAGATCTTCAGTCCGAGGTCTCCCGCTTGATATCGGAAAACAATAAGATTCGTCAGTTATATGATGGGATGCAGTCCGCAGCAGAAAAAGAGAAGGTAGAACAGGAAAAATGGGAAGATCAAGTTAAGCGAATGGAACAGCAGCTTTCTGATGCGAAAAATAAAGCTTCCGACTTAGAAGTAAGGCTCGAACAGGCCCGGATGGAAACAGTCAAACCTGTGGATATCGAGGATTTTGAAGATGCAGGTTTTTCTATAAGGGAGATGGTGGGTGAGCAAGAAGGTCTTTACGAACTGCATGGCGCTCCAGACATTCCTGATGGGCTTACTGTCGTTATTGACACCCTTCACCGTTTTGCTTTATTACAAAAAGAGCTCCGGCGTGGGAAAAAGCATATGCGTACTATCCATGACTGGAATACGAGCGATTTGAATTCGTCCTATAGTTTATATAATAACCTTCTGATTGTGAAAAAATATCTCTATAGTGACGACACCGTATCTGATCTGAAGGAAGTTATCAAACGTGTTGAACCTTTGCGGTAGGGGGGCTTGTATATGATCTTTTTTTTACCGTGCATCTTACTTATCGGACTGTCCCTGCTTGTCGCTGGGACCATGCGTGTACGGAAAAGAAGCTGTGCCAAAAGATACATTACTCTTTTCTCGGAGGCTTTTAGCAAGACTGGCGATATCAAACAGACGATGGTACAGGTTGCGTCATGCTATAGGAAACGAAAAAAAGAGCGGAAAGCGTTAGAAGCCGGTATCTATTATCTGGAACATTCCTTGCTCCGTGATTATGCGTCAGCTTTGAGTTATATCTATGATGTATTTGATAGCCCAAAGCTTAACCGGGCAATCGATCAATGCCATAGACAGGCGATCCAATCTGTACAAAACCAACGGCGGATGCTACTTGCACCGCCGCAGAAATAGGAAGGAGGTGCTGCCCAACTTTCTTTATCTGATGCTTTCGGTAAAGATGGTTGGTTGAGTTTCTATATGAAAAGATATTTTTATTTATTTTTACCGGTAATAGTTATTTTCTTGCTGCTGGGAATGGTCTTCCTGATTCCGAAGATTAATGTGCTGCGTACCGCGCAGTCTCCTGTTACGGGAATCTCTGTCTCCAATAATAAAACATATTCGCAGTCACAAAGGATCAAAGCGAAAGATTTCACTGTCGAGTTTATCCATAAAAACGGAAAAAAAAGCGCTGTCCCGGAAGATGCAGTGACTGTATCCCGGAAACGCCCAGCAAAAACAGGGAAAACGACAAAGGTAACGGTCACCTGCAAGGATGGTTCCAAAGAATACACCAAGGAAGTTTATGTGAAGAATAAAAGAGATCCTGTCGTGCGTTTTAAATGCGGATCTCCAGAATTAGATTCTGTAAAAGCTGTTCTTTACAGCAATGGGGAATTGTGTTTTGAAGGACAAGGGGATGTCCGCCAGTTTAGTGATCACCCATGGAAGGATTATGAATCAGAGGACGATATCGTTATCAAATCCGTCACCTTTGAGGAAGGGGTGACCCCAAAGATCATGGATAATTGGTTTTCTGACATGGATACTTTAGAGTATGTCCCGGCTATCCCCACATCTGTGGAGAGTACTGCCCATACATTTGAAAATTGTGAAAGCTTAACAAAAGTACCTGACTTAACCGTATGTGGGAACCTGCTGAACACCACTTCCATGTATCAGGGCTGTATCAGCCTGCAGGAAAGTTCGTCTCTCCCGGCATCCGTTCGTGTAGCGGAAGCGATGTATAAAGAAGCGGAAAAGTTAAAAGCGGCGCCGGACCTGTCCGGGGCATCTTCTTTATCACAGGCAAAGGAAATGTTCAATGAATGCAGCAATTTAGTATCTGCATCTTTGCCTCCTGCATTGGTAAATGGAGAATCCATGTATGCGGGATGCATCAATCTGAAGGAAATGCCACAAACACCGGAGACGGTCACAAACATGGCAAATATGTACCAAGGCGACTATTCCTTATCAGCCGTTACAAATGTCCCTGCGGCTTGTATCGATTACACCAGTTGTTTTTCCGGGTGTTCCGCTTTGCAAGGGACCCTTACGATTCAGTCGAATACAACATATTGGAACGGATGCTTTGATGATGCTGCTGTGGCAACAACCATCAACCTTGCAGGGAATTCTTCACAGTTAAATGCGATTGCGTTAGAATATAGCAACACCCACATCACAGTCAACGGCCAGATGCCGCAGGCACAGGCAACAGCAAATTAATGCGATCCTCTGCTGTATGAGATGTACAGCAGGGGATTTTTCACTACAGGACTACAGGGAGGGAAAGCTGTGGTTAAATATGGATTTTTACATTGCCATACCATGTATTCGACAAATGATAGTACTGCAACACCGATGGAACTGATAGAAAAGGCAAAGGAACTGGGCGCTCCAAACATCACCCTGACCGACCATGGCACTATGCTCGGTATTGAGTCATTTTTAATGGCAGGGAAGGAACTGGGAGTTAACGCTATACCGGGCATGGAGATCTATCTGGAAAACAGGGCACATTTTTTATTGGTCGCCAGGGATTATACAGGTTATCAATCTCTGATCCATCTATTCCGAAAGGCGCAGTACAAAGACGTGGGGAAAAGGACATATGCCCTTGTCCCCTATCAGGCTTTGGAAGAAATGGAAAATAAAGAACATGTGATCGCAACTTCGGCTTGTGTACAAGGACCATTATCTAAGATCATCCTTTCAAACCATAAGATACAGGAAGCTATTTATAAAAAGAAAAAACAGATAGCTGCAGTACAGGATGCTGCACTGGAATACGAGAAGATCACAAAAGAGCTACAGAATGCACAGGATTCCCTGAAATATTTTCAACAGGAGATAAAAAAAGAAAAGAAATTCCTTTCCCCTGCATATAAAAAAGCATTGAAAAAGAAACAAAAAGGGGCGGAACAAATATCTCTCTTTCTGGATACCACACAACAAGAAATTTTTTCTATGGAACAAAATATAAAACGGGCAGAGAAGGAAATCCCTGTGTTAGAGTATAAAGTCGAAGCTTTGAAGAAGCAAAAGAATGATCTTAAGAAGCAGTTATCTGGGCTTTCAAATGCATGGAAAAAATATAAAAAATTATCAGAAGAAGAGGAGCAGCTGCAAAGCTATTTTATTCCGGAGGAAACCTTGTACCAGAATGCAAAAAAGAAAGCGTTGGAGTATAAGAATTTATTTCCGCATTTTTATATCGAACTCCAATATCATGGACTTTCTATGGAAGCACAAGCGTATCCTGTCTTAGCAAAGATCGCTAAAGAGACTGGAATCCCTGTAATCGCTGCGAATGACGCTCACATGGTGGATGGCTCTGCGGAGTCTATTGAAGCCAGAAGGCTTATGCGGTTCAATTATTTTGAAAAACATCAGGAAATCTCCTCGGCAGACCGGGAGATGTATTTAAAGACAGACGAAGAATTGTCACAGTCGCTGTCGCAGATTATAGATCAGGATACCGTCATAGAAGCGATGAATAACCTGGAAATCTTATCCTCCTGTCATGTTGTTTTACCCGAAGAAAAGCATTATCCTAAAGTCCCTACGGAAACATCCTTTGATGCCTTGCTTCAAAAGGCAAGAGAGGAAAAAATAAAAAGCGGGGAATGGACTCCGGAACATGAGTCCCGCCTGAAGCATGAAATACCTGTTATAAAATCCATGGGCTTTGTAGACTATCATTTGGTCGTCCGGGATTTTTGTATTATGGGACGGAAATTAGGCGTGGTGCCGAAAGAAGAACGGAAAAATATCCCGCTAGATTTCAGCAAAGTAGATGATTGGCTTGCCGAACATCATTATACAATCGGAGAAGGAATCGGTCCCGGCAGGGGCAGCGCCGCCGGCAGTTTAGTCTGTTACCTTCTGGGAATCACTAACATCGATCCTATCCGGTATCACCTTCTTTTTGAACGTTTCCTAAACCCGGATAGAGTGACCATGCCGGATATCGATACGGATATCGCTACAAGCCTGCGCCCGATATTGATCCAATATGTCCAATGGCGTTATGGGACCAACGCTGTTGCCTCGATCATGACGGAAACAACTTATGGCGCAAAGGGGGCGATTCAGGCAGCGGGGCGAGATGAAGCAGACCGTTTATATGGGCATCTGCCGTTAAAGGACCGAAATAAAGAAAAATCTCTCTTTATGCACAAATATGTCTATCCGGTTTCAGATCAATTGGACACTGGAATGAAGGTTGCTGATATAGATATAGATTCATTTGGTTATATATCCCAAAATATCATACGGAAAGCGTCTTTGATTGAAGGAAAGTTATTCTCTACAGGGGTCCACGCCGGTGGGATAGTGATTTCTGATAACCGTGATATCAACGAATATATTCCTATTTACTATAACCACTCGCTTGACGTCTGGGCCGTGCAATGCGATATGGTCCGGTTAGAGGAAAAGGGATTTCTGAAGTTTGATCTATTGGGACTAAAAAATCTGGATATCATCACGGATGCCCTTTATCTGATCTTAAAGCATACGGGTATCGCAGTTGATATCAATAATATCCCCTTTGAGGATGCTGTCTTTTCCGAAATATATTCTGCTGGCCGGACGAATTCCGTCTTCCAGTTTGAGAGTGCCGGCATGAAGAAGATGCTGCAACGATTCCACCCGTCCTGTTTTGAGGACATCATTTTATTGGTCGCTGCTTACCGTCCAGGCCCGATGCAATACCTGGATGATATTATCGCTGTAAAGCAAGGAACGAAACCGATTCACTATGATATCCCGGAGCTGGAACCGATCTTGTCTGAAACATACGGTGCTGTAATCTATCAGGAACAGGTCATGCGTATTTTCCAGGACCTGGCAGGATATTCCCTTGGAGGCGCAGACCTAGTGAGACGGGCAATGTCTAAGAAAAAGTTGGATAAGTTAAAGAAGGAAAGAAAGGCTTTCCTGTATGGGGATAAAGAGCGTGGTATTTGCGGGTGTCTCTCCAAAGGAATCCCTGAATCAAAGGCAAACACATTGTTTGATAATCTGATGGATTTCGCTAAATATGCCTTCAACAAAAGCCATGCGGCGTCCTATGCGATGGTCTCTTATCAGACAGCTTGGTTAAAATACCATCACCCAGATTGTTTCGCTTGTGCCATGCTCAATAATACGGAGCAGAAGGATTATGCGCCTATCATTGAGGATTGCAGGGGAAAAGGGGTACGGATTCTGCCGCCATCTATCTTGCGGTCTCATTTTGACTGTACCATAGAGGACGGTGCCATCCGTCTTGGAATGCGGAGCGTCAAAGGCATTGCGGAAAAAACCCTTGGTTTTATTGACCAGATCAAGGTTGCCAGGGAAACAGATCAATTGCATTCTTTTGCTGATTTTTTAAGGTGTTGCATTAGCGAAGAAGATGGCAAGGTGGTACAGCCGCCCGCAACCTTAGTGGAAAAGATGATATCCGTTGGTGTATTTGATGTCTTTTACAAAAACAGGCAAGGGTTATTACAAGCGTATCAGGAGATAAGGAAACGGATATCCAGTACAAAAGGGGAAAATCGTATGGATAAGATCAAATTGATCATCCAATCTTTCTCTGTCCCTGTTGGGAACATCTCTGATAAAAGGTGGAACATGCAAATGGAATTAGAGTATCTGGGTGATGTGTATAGTGAAGACCCATTATCTGGTTTTGCACCACCACAATATTATGGATGTGTCCCTTTTGATCAGATACATCCGGGTAAAAATAAGATCATGGGATATATCTGTAACTTAGAAGAAAAGATCAGCCGTAAGGGAACTCCTATTTATATCCTTTCGTTTTTTGATGGAAAGGAATATCTATCTATCATCGGGTTACAGAAATATTTTCCACAATTGTCCGATTATCTCTTTCTACCTGTATCTATGCAGGTAAAAAAGGGAGAAAAAGGGTTCTTTCTGGAAAATATACGGATCTTGCAGAAAACGAACCAGAAAAATGAGACGTCGTTTATTTGTGATACAATGGAAAAACAGCAGTATTTACAGGATATCCTTAATGAGGACCGTTTCGCTGCCCCGGCAGAAAAATACTGTACATTGCATGTATTAAAATTTATACATGAAGCAGACGGCGCAGTTATGGATGTCCCGGTTGTTGTTACGGTCACCCTGACAGAAAAAGCCTATGGACAGGTATTACAACATTGAGCAGAAAAAGCGGAGCCCCGGCTCCGCTTTCTCTAAGAAATATAATGTAAAAATAACGCATAATACTGTTTGACGAAGACAATAAACAGAATAAAAATAATAACAACAAGGAATATTTTACTCATCAGAATTATTTTCCAATACACAGGATATTTTCCTAAAATGCCTCGGATGTACCATACCCCCATTTTTGTTCCTTTTCTCCGGTTGCATCTCCGGCAACTGGGCACGAGATTCCGGACATCATTCACATTGGCAATTCCCTCTTCTTTTAACATCTGTCTGGCAAATCCACCTTTTTTTGCTCTTGCCACAGGGATCAGGTGGTCTACTTCCATGTTTTTTTTCGTTATTTTTCGGTTACAATACCGGCACCGCATCGGGCCTCTATAGTTTTGGATGAACGCTTGCCGGTAGTTGCTGTTCCTGTCCCACGAGGATTCATACCATCGCTGGCGCCGCAGCCAATTCCGACGTAAAAAATGCTGTACATCTTTTTTATCTTCCTCCGGGACTTTCCCTTTCCAGTATATCCCATAAGGACCTGATACAGCGTAAAACGTACAGGAAGGGAACTTATTGACCAGAGAAGATAGGACGTATTCAGGTATCTTCTTCTTCCCCGTATAAATCTCCACTATCCAAATCATCGGAGAGTCCCCTTTCCTTCTTCCTTTTTTTCTCCAGTTCCAGCTCTAAAGCAAACCGGGCGTGGTACAGCTTGGCATGAGGCTTTTGTTTCGTGATCTCAAAAATAACGTCTGCCATATTGATATCCAACTGTATGGCAGGTGACAAGAGACGGTGCGCTGACATAAACCGCCGCCCTTCTGGTGATAAAGCAAACTGATACATCTCTTCTAAGTTTTTGATCTTTTTGTAATTATAAAAAAGATACCGTGTGCAGACACAATAGCGATAAAAACCTTCTGTTCCGATAAAATAATCTCGTGGGAATTGCTTGTGCTGGAATAAAACGATCTCATATTGATGCTCAATAAGCTGTCTTGGTGAGATCTTGATCAGTTTTGGATATAACCGGGATAAAATATAGGTGGGTTCCTCCCCCTGCATCTCGATAGGGTAGTGGATGTAAGTGATTATCTTTTCTAATTTCATTTTTCTGATCATGTAAAAGTCAAATTTTTTCACGGCTTCTTCTGGCGTCCATGCCAATACTTGCTCGATCGCATAGCGGATGATCTGCAATGCGATCAACTCATTTCCGCCTCCAGGTTCCTGGTTATAAAAAGTGGTGATCCGTTTTTTATTTCCAATCAACATATCATCGTAATCATGTAATTCCAATTTTGTCACATCCTTTTTCTGTTTTTCATGTAAAGCAATTGTTTACTGCCTTTAATATGAAGAAATCAGTACTGTTATATTTTTTTTCATTTCCATCATAATAATGGCGCAAGGGAAAATAGATATTTTTCCGTTTCTTCTATCATAGACAGAAAGGAGGCGAAAAATGAGCAGGACATTGATCGGGACATACCACAAAACATTGGCGCGGGATGAGGCAACAGGATATACTTACTTCCTTTTTTGCCCAATAAAGGAAAGACTCCCACAAGCAGAGGATGGGCTGGTCACTTGTTATGGGAAGATCTTGTATATGAACCCAAACACACCATTATCCTTGAAAGGGATATTTAACGGAAGTATTTTCACTTTTTCCGATTTCTCTATCTATGGGGATATGGATACTCTGCTTCACTATTTTATAGGGAATGATATTCCTGCGTCGGAAATGAAGATATTAATGAAAGTATCAGACGGAGATCTTTTTTCCTTTTGCTGTAAAATCCATGCCGAGCGGACGCTTTTGCATGCTTTATCCTCTTTCCCGGACGGGGACAGGCACGCAAAAAATCTGGTACAGGGGATACAAAGTGTACTTGAAAATAAAGAATTATTTTCAGTGTTTCAAAAATTAGAGATTCCTTATCCTATTTTTGAAAAAATGACAAAAGCATCCATCCCTTTACGCCGTTTACAAAAAAACCCTTTTTTGATCTCTTATGGGATGCCTGTATACGAAGCAGAGAAATTAATGGCTTACTTCCACGATACACTCTCGCCTTATGATACTGCCAGAGTGCAAGGATATATCATGGATGCCCTCATCACTTTTAAGGAAAATGGGGATACCTGCTGTTCTTTCCATATGTTATGCGGATATGTCCGCAAAAAAATAGCACAATCCATGTATCCCAACGAGGTCTTATCGCCAGCGATCTTATTCACAGAGTTGAAACGGATGGAGGCTCAATGTATCTGTGTACCGATGGATGGCGAGATTTATATTTATATAAAAAAAATCTGGGAAGAAGAGAATACGATCATCCAACATGCAGAAAGGATAGAGGCGTCAAAGGCAGTATTAATCACGGATATTGATGTCGCATCGATTGAAAGGAAAAATGGGTTCCCGTATAACAACGGGCAGCGGGCGGCCTTCCAATTATTGAAAAGCAGTGGAATAAAGTTTTTGATCGGCCCGCCCGGAAGCGGAAAAACAGCGATCATCAAAGGGTTGGAGGTCGCTTTTAAGAAAAAATTTCCGGATGAACCTATTGTTTTCCTTGCAACTACTGGCGCTGCTTCCCAAGTGATGAAACGCTCCACTGGGGAAAATGCAGAGACTGTGCATAAATGTTTAGGGATCCGTCCTATGGGGCAACGCACTTTTACTGCAAAAGATATCAATAATCCGATCAATGCCCGCTTTATTATAGTAGACGAGGTGTCCATGCTGGATATGGAGACCTGTGCCGCGCTGCTGCCGGCAGTACAAAGCGGGGCTTTACTCTTATTAGTCGGGGATGCTGACCAACTTCAGAGTGTATCTTATGGGAATATCCTTTTTGATTTTATCCATTCTGGCATGTTTGAAGTATATCGGTTAACAGAAGTCATGCGGCAGTCTGGCACGATCTATACTAATGCAAAGAAGATCCGTGATGACGAGGAAAACTTAACTTTGGCTTCTGATTTCCAGATCTTCCGTTTTCATCAGCCGGAAGACGCTGTTAATAAGCTGTTATCCCAATTGGATATTCAAAGGTCACTGGTATTAAGCCCCGTAAAAGACGGGCTTATGGGTGTCCATCATTTAAACGCATTGATCCAACCGAAAACAGGTACTCCGCTGTTTCGGTATGGACATACATCCTATTACCAGGGAGATCGGATCATCATGACGGAGACTGACTATCAAAAAGGATATTTTAATGGGGATATCGGGGAAATCGTAGGAAAAGAAGGAGGGAATGTTTATATCCGTTTTCCTTATGAAACTATCCCTGTCACTCGGGATGATTTTGGGAAAATGTCATTGGCCTACGCAATCACCGTCCATAAGTCGCAGGGCAGCGAAAAAGAAGAAGTACATATCATGCTCCCCAATACACCGACCAATATGCTGACCCGCCGTTTATTATACACAGCGGTCACGAGGGCAAAGAAAAAAGTAGTCATTTATTATATTGATAATGCTTTGTCTTTCTCCGTCCATAATACTGCCGAGCGACCCCGCATCACAAATACCGCCGGTTTGCTCCGCACTCGTTTTCGGACCGAAAATATTGCAGGGAAGAATTGATTTCATTTTTGACCTGCTAAACTAAAAGCACAATAATTTTTTTAGGAGGATGTTATCATGAAAAACACAGTAAACAATTTAATGGAAACACTTTGCACATACGAACCAAAAAATATACCTGTCACATCCTTGTATATTTCCCCATTAAACAGCGGGTTCGGTATCAACGAGATTGACGAATTATGCAATTCATTAAAAATGTATGGGTTGAACCAGCCGCTCGTTGTTGCCGGTCCGGACGATGAGGGACGGTATGAGATCTTATCTGGCGCACGCAGATTTACTTCTATTTTAAAAATCCGGGAATCCGATTCGGATTATATGCAGTCCGTCCCATGCAACATTGCTCTGCCTGCCTCTGCCGGCGATACGATCAAACAGTTGGTCGTGGAGGATGCCAACCTGCAGCAGCGGCATGACGTGGATTCCAATTTCCACAGGAAAAAGATGATCCGTCTCTTTAAGCGGTACGCAGAAGAAACAATGGGGGAAGACAGCAGTAAAACAGAAATACGGCGAGCCATCATCCAGAGAGCAACCGAATATTTCCAGAACTCCGAGCGGTATTCCAGCATGTTTTTGAATATCTTCGGAGAAGATGGAAATGAGGATGTAGAAGAGCTTTTGGACGGAAAGCAGATTTCCGTGACACAGGCAGATAAATTGATCCACATGCCGGAAGAAGACCGGAACACGATTGTGGAAGAGATCAAAAGTGGACGGAAGGCAAAAGATGTTTTTGAACCTTATATCACGAAAAAAACTCCAAAAGAAGCAATCACTTCTGAAGATAAAGAGAAACCGAATTATGAAGGGGAACAGAGCGCAGAAGAGACTGGCACAGGATCTTTCACGGAACCGCCTGCTCCGCAGTCTGATGATATGAGCCAAAAAGATCTGATAAATCTCGTTGCAGGGGATCTGGATCGTGAGTCAGGATACGACTTCGAGGAAAGCTATGGTGCTCCTGCGATGACTGGCACTTCTGTTTCTATGGAAGATGTCATTGAGTATCTGGAAGGACTTTTAGAAGAGCCGTATCTGGAAGGCTCCGATGCAGAACGTCTCTTAGAGGTGTGCCAGCAGATCGTTGATAGATTCGCTTAAACTGTCAAAAAATTTATTTCCCACAGCGTTATGCTGTGGGAAGAAGGGAGGTTTTCTTTGGAAAAAATCAGTGATATCAATGACATGCTCTGGAGGGGATTCTTCCATTATATGCGTCATGTTTGTGACAATGTTCCTATCTTACTCCTGGTCTTTGGGGCGTTTGCCGCACTGATCGTGATGATCCCTACATTGTTTTTCCACAAAAAGTATATCATGACCAGAACATTTTTTGTGGTAGAGGGGATCGGTGCATTAAGCGTCCACGGTATGCTGATGCACCTTCCGCTTTTGCATACACGGATCCATACAGCATTAGCGACTGCATCCAGTATCGTCATGAGTTCCCAAACGTATTTATCTGCTTTTCAGGATAAATCAGGGATACAAGTGAAGAGTGCTTCAGATATCGTGTACTATCTTTGGTACATGGATCCACATGATATGGAAGCTTTCACCGTGTTAAACCCATCCTTACTTTATGAAAAAGTGTATAAAGCTTTTATCGAAGAACGGTATCTCTTTGGAGAATATATCAATACTGATTGGCTGGATCAAAAAAATCTGGCATATCTCCTGATCGCTGCGGTAGGGATCCTCTTGACAAAATCCCTCATGAACCTTTATGAGGTCTCCCGCTCCTTTCTCTTGATCCAGATACTCGTATTCCTTCTTGCTGTTCTTTTATCAAAAAATGGGACACTCCTTTTTCTTACTTTTTTCACATTTTCCTTTTACTGCTACACCCGGTTCCTTTTCTTTCTGGCAGACAAGAGAATAGAGAAAAGAAAAAAGCACAAAATTCAAACAGCATAACAAAACATATTAACATCAGAAAACCGCTGGATGCGGTTTTCTTTTTTTTTGCCAGAAAGGAGGTTTGGAAAATGGCAAATGAACAGCGGCAAATTGAATTTACCCTAAAGACAACAGAGCAATTTTCTACTATGGCTGCCAACACAGGTGTCCTTGCGGAAAGCATGGTAAAAGGGATATTAGACTGTATTGATGGCAGCCGGACCGCGAAGATGTTCCGTAATGAGACACTATCTGCTTTCTATGTAGACTCTGCAGAGAAAAAGGCTATGATCGAACGGTCACTGCGAAAACAGGATATCCCTTTCCTCACAACAAAAACAAAGAGCGGAAGGGATGCCGTCATTGTGCGAGAAGGCGACCAAGAGACATTATTTAACATCAATCGTGCGATCGACCAATCAAAAGAACCGGGATGGGTCTCTAAGGATGCTGTAATGATCCGTGGGGAGGGGCATATCAAATCTTATGAAGACCTGACTTATGCACAAGCAGTCCTTTTTTTACGGAAAGCAGAGGAGAGCGGCTTAGGTATCCATGTCCGGGAAGCAGAACAGGGAAAATATGATGTGTTTTTTGCGGAGAAAGACGCCCCCGAAATGGTCCGGGTCTCATCTTCCGTTGCCTATGATCTGGCTGGGAAAGGTGGGGATATCCTTCGCCGGCAATTGGAATACCAAGAAAAGAATTCTTGCCGGATTGCAGAAAGGGCGGCATGGCCGGAGCCCGGCTTAAAGGACAGCTCTTTTTATATCGTAGCCCGCAATGGGGATATCGCAAAACGGGATGCTGCCACTTTTACCTATGAAATGAATGATGGACGGCAGTATCGCATTCAGGCAGCAAAAAATGAAAAACAGATCAACACGGTCACCGCTCTAATGGATCGGCCGGTGGACCTGACACCGGAACAGTTCGCTGCATATGCAAAACTGGGAAAAAAAGAACGTGCAGCTTATCTGGACAAGATCGATAAAGAACATGGCTGCCCTGATATCACAGCAGGAGAACAGGATATCCTCCGCCAAAAAGAAGAAAGTCGTTCTTTGATCGAAGAGAAGCTGCTGCAGGCAAACCCGGAACAGATTTATGCGGCACAGATCCTCACCAACGATGATGTATCTGTGGAGTCTTTCATCGATTCTACCAGGGATAATTTTGAGGTACAGCATGATATGTCCCAGCTTGGGCTTACTGACCCAATTTTATTGGATGACGCAAGGGCGATGCAGAATGGGTTCATCATCGAAGAGGATCCTTTTACCGGCGATACGTTTTATGTTCCGGAAGAGCAGGACGAAGACCTGTCCCTTGATTTCGACAGGGAATTTGAACGTGACCTTGCTGCGGATATCGCAGACGATGAGCGGTACATGGATTCTCACGATATCAATGGAAATGAACTGGTGGATGATTTTGAGATTCCAACACCAGAATAGGAGGTGGTACCTATGGCAATTTCATCAGAATCAGAAAAAAAACAGAATACAAAGATCATGAACATTTATATGGGCGTCCTTTCCGGAATTGTTTTTGGGTACTTTTTTGGATATGCTGGATCCTTAATGGATGAAGAAGGCGTGGACTTGTTTTCCAGTGTTCAGGCAATCCAAGACAGTATTATGGAAGGGAATTTCTTGTATCCCATTACTGGCAGTTCTATTATGGGGTTTATTTTTGCTGTCCTTGCAGGTGTTTTTGTTGCCATGCTTTTACAGATTTCTTCCGATCAAAACTATTCCTTTACGAAGGATGCAGTGAGCGGTACAGGTGGTTTTATGACCCAAAAACAAATGAAAGAATACAAGGAGTTGTATATTTCTAAACCGGGAACCTATAAAGATCCTATCACCGGGCAGGTAGACAAATCAGTATCCAATAATATGATCCTCACCCAGCGTTTCCATAGAAGTATGGATGATGTTAAGACATGGAAAAATAACAATATTTTTGTTCTCGGTGGTGCCGGAAGTGGTAAAAGCCGTTTTTTCATCAAACCGAATATCCTCCAATTAAACGCCTCTTTTGTGATCACTGACCCTTCCGGTGAAATGGTTACATCCATGGGAAATGTATTAAAAGAACATGGGTATGTCATTAAGATCTTTAACCTTTCAGATATGCGACATAGTAACCAATATAACCCATTGCACTACATCCGGGATGAGGCCGGTGTCGTCATGCTGATCAATTGTTTGATCTCCAACACAGAAGGAGAAGGCGCCAGCTCCGGTGATAATAAGTTTTTTACTGACGCAGAACGGTTGCTGTATGCTGCCTGTATCTTTTATTTACGGGATGAAGCCAGGACAGAACGTAACACGAACTTTGCCACTGTCTTCGATATGATCAATGAATCAAGTGTAGATGAAACCAATGCAGCTTCCATAGAATCTGAGCTTGATAAAAAATTTGATGCAATCACCAATAAAAAGGATTCTTTAGCCTATAAGTATTATTCCGCGTTTAAACAAGCTGCCGGAAAAACCTTAAAGTCAATTATTATCTCCTGTGTTGTCCGTTTACAGTATTTCCAGATCCCGCAGGTAAAAAAACTGACAAACCGGGATGACCTTGAACTGGAAAAAATGGGAGACAGAAAGACAGCATTGTTTATCATTACCCCACAGGCTGATACTACTTATGAATTTTTATCCGCCATGCTGTACTCTCAGTTATTCGAGACTCTATACCATATCGGGGAGGAAAGGCAGCGAGAAAATGGCAGTCCAAGATTTACTTACCCTATCCGCTGTTTGATGGACGAGTTTCGCAATACTGGAAAAGTACCTGAGTTCCCACGGAAGATTGCAACTATGCGAAAATATAATATTTCCGTATCCATCATCTTACAGGACAAGTCGCAGTTAGAATATATGTACAAGGATGAATGGAAGACGATTACCGCAAACTGTGATTCTTGGCTTTTTTTGGGGTCCAATGAGCCGGAGACCTTAAAATATATTGAGGAGAAATTAGGTTACCAGACGATCACTTCAAAAAGTCGGAATGCATCTTCCGGAAAAGGACACAGCTCCCGTGGATTTCAGCAAACAAAACGAGAAGTGATGACAGCAGAAGAGATTGGGCGGCTGCCGGTGGATGAATGTATCGCCTTTACTGGCAGTGGCCGGGGAAAAGATGGCATTCGCCCTGTCAGGGATAAAAAATATGATTATACAAAACACCCGCTGTACCATGAAACTGCGGATGGTGGCGGAGAAATGTATTCTTATGCGAAAATGTCGTATTACGATGTGTGGAAGACCGATGATAAAGTCTTGTCTATCATGGAAGCAAGGGAAGAGGCGATCAAATATGGAGAAAAAATGGAGGCGGTATCGCCAGACGACCTGTCCATTAATGACCTGGATGCCGCTTTAGACCAGATTGATTACCCACAGGGATTGATGCAATCCATCTTCGCAAAAACGATCACAGAATTAAATAAATATATTTCACAGGATGGTTATAAAGACCCAGCAATCTGCGTGATCGAAAGTGTTGAGCATTTCGCTCCTAAGTTACTAAAGGATCTTGTGAAAAAAGCATCGATTGAGCTGTCCCTTCCTTCTCTGGTCATTTTCGCGGATAATAGTGGTACTACTTTATGCGGATGCGGGATCGGGATCGCTGATGCATATGCACCGTCTATTGATGAATTCTTTTCAAAAAATGCATCGGATAAAGAAGAATATCATTTTGAACCGGACAAAGTGTATCTGTTTAAGATCCACCGTGACCGCCTGGCACAGTTTAAGCAGCTCTTGCAACAAAAAAAATAGATTTTTTCAGCCGCTGGTAATTGCAGGGAAACCAGCGGCTTTTTTAAAATTTGTGTTATCCTTGACTGACAGAAAATATTTTTTTTGCATATTAAGAGGGACGGATAACTAAAATGTGTTGCAGTCAGGAGTAAGGGTAGCCAGGAGCAATATAGCCCCTGTACATAGATGCCTACGTCAATCATGCCATGTCGGACGGTAGCCGGTATAAAATTGAAATCCATGGCTGCGACTGTCATCCCTCACATTAATTATATTAGGAGGTAAATATGGTCGATTCAAAAAGATACAGAACAAAGCACGAATTTTACAATTTAACAACTATCCCGAAAGGGAAGGATTACATCATTGGATTGGACGTGGGATATTCCGGCACAAAGGTATTCTATGAGTCCGGATATTTCTGTTTCCCGTCTTTCGTAAAAAAGATTGAGGGCGATGTCCTCAGCTTGCCGAGTGAGAAAGATATCCTTTACAGGGATAATGCAACACAGGAGACTTACATGGTCGGATATACAGCACAGGAGATGCTTTCCAGCATCAGTACAAATGATACGGACGAGGAATCCTTTTCCAGAAAAAGATTCGGAAATCCTTCCTTTTATATTCCTTACAGGACAGCCCTTGGGATCGCATTATCCGGGAAAAAGGATAACCGTGGCATTTTCTTGCAGACGGGCCTGCCAGCGTCTTATGTAAAAGGGGATACGCAGGATATGGTAAAGGAACTGACGAAGGACATGGATTTTTCCCTGAAGGTAGGAAAAGGAAAGTGGCAGGATTTCAAGATCCAATTAAAAAAAGAGTCCATTAACATCATATCCCAGCCGTTTGGCGGATTGTATTCGACCATCGTAAAAAAAGATGGGCATTATGCACAGATCGCGCAGGATATTTTATACAAAAATACGTTGGTTGGCGATTTTGGTTTTGGTACAGGGGATATCTACGGATACAAATCCCGGGCGATCGTCAACACCAACTCCATTGACAACATCGGCATGCGGGAGGTCATGCAAAACGTATCCAAGATGATCCTTGATGAATACGGGGAGGACATCCGTATCCAGTCCTTACAGCATAATCTGGAGACCGGCGTTGTCATCTGTACCGACGATGATACTTTAAAATCCGAAGAACGTCCGATCACAGAGATCCTTGAAAGATCCAGTGACCTTGTGTTCCAGCAGGCAATGGCAAAGACAAAGAGCATGACGAATTCTTTTCGTGATTTTTCATACTTTATCGTTTCTGGCGGTACGGGGGAGGCCTGGTTTGAGAAGATCAAAAATTACCTTTCTGGGTTAAAGACATTAAAGGTGCTGCCGAGCAACTTACAGGACCCGTCCATCCCATTTTTATATTCGAACGCACGGGGATATTACTTTTTCCGGTATATCCGCAATAAGTGATCAAAGGGGGCAGTTTTATGGGATCCGCTAAATATAAAGTAGAGATACGACTATATTCCCCGCATGATCTCGATTTGCTGTCTTATTGGGGAAATGACAGAAACATTATACAAGCCGCATATGTCTCACTAAAGGCATTTGCTGCCGGAGAGCGTTTTCTGTTTGTTTCCCCAGAAAACATGACTTTTCCAATGGGTAGGTTAAGGAAATATTTTCTTAATTTGGACCAGGAATTCGATCATGATGTGATCCACATGTTAGGGGCTGTATCCCCGGGTGCGCGGAATAACTTTATCCGTTGCATCATGCGAGCTTATATCCTGACTCCTACTGGCAATGCATGTATTAAAAGCGATGAAATGCCATGGTTCCAGGAGCGGTTCCTTATGCTGCACGGGAACATTCAAACTGTGTCTCTTGAGGAGAAATGGCTATCCCTGCGAGCAGAATATAAAGCGTTCCAAAAAGAACGGCGGAAGAAAGAAAAAGGAAAGAAAAAACAGATCAAAGTAACGGTCTTACAGGACTCGATTCCTGAAAAAACGGAAGAGGATGTTACCGTAAACGTGTCTATTCCCGCTCCAATGGAAGGGGTCCCTCTATCAAGTGAAAAGCCTTTCTCAAGCCGTCCTGAACCATTTGTTCCTGATAGAAAAGAAACTGTTGAAAAGGTTCCAGAAGAGCCGACGGAGGCCATCTCCCCAGAAAACGCCCCTATGGAGGAGGATACAGAAACACTATTTGATGAAGATGCTTTGACAGCAGCATTTGACCTATTGTTCTAAGGGGGTACAAGATGATAAAGAAAACAATCGCTATCTTATCCATCATTTTTTTATCAATGGCTATCCTCCTTTTGCTTTTTCGGATTCATGCTGTACAGGGATACACCAACGAAATTTCTTCGCGGTCATATGAAAACAATGTACTGATTGCAACTGGAACGGGTGATCTGAAAGTTAAAGTAAATGATCCTATATCGGGGCAAGATAACGGCATCGAGTATATATTGTGTGACACACAATGGGTACCAATTACCACAAAGAAGATCAATAAAAAAGGGGTCGCTCTTTTTAAAAATGTCCCAGTTGGCACCTATAAACTTAAACGGGTTCGAGGGGATATGGAAAAAAAATTGATCTTATCGGCTTATGTTGCGGAGGAGATCACTACGACTGTGTTGGATCGTATCCAAAACCATACACGCTATAGAGAAAAGGGAAAGACAAAAATATGGCTGGATGACCGCGCAGGATGCAGCTATAATAGTTTCTGTTTAAAAAATGACTGCGGTCATCCGTCATTGTAAGATAAGGGGCTATTATGCAGAAAGTATATATCATGGTTGGGATTCCTGGTTCTGGAAAAACAACATTTGCAAAAAAATTACAAAATGTCTCTTATCTGGGAACAGATGACATCCGGAAAGAGCTGTATGGAAAAGAGTTGACCTTGCGGGGACATGGGAAAGTGCATGGGATTCTTCACGAAAGAATTTTACAGGAATTAAATTCTAAAAAGGATATTGTTATCGATTGCATGAATATCCGGAAAACACAGCGGAAGAAACTTTTAGAATTGCTTTCTAGGGATGAGCAGGTTGTTGCCGTCCATATGGATACAAGCCTGTTCCAAGCTTTAAAAAACAACAGGAAACGGCAGCGGCATGTCCCTGTTTTTGGAATCTTATTCTTTTATCTCATTAAAGAGGTTCCGACTATTCATGAGGGTTTTTCAGATGTCATACATATTTCTTGACTAGGAGAGTTTAGCAAAATGCTAGGCTCTTTTTTTTTCATATTAAATGAAAAATGACAAAAGAAATGCATTCAAAAACGGCAGGGAAATAAATTCTGTTTTTTAATATCTGCTATAATAGGATCACATCCCGAAAAGAAAAGGAGATGATTTTTTGAATACTAAGAATGATAAGACCATCATCTGTGCATTATGCGGTAAGGTTATGGATCATGAAACGATATATCCCATCGGAAAGACCCCATCCGCCTGTTGTGGGACCTGCTTCCATCAGCTTCCGGATTGTGTCCGGAGCCACCCTTGTGATATCACTGAAGAAGCGGCCAGCGCTCTTCTTAGAAAGCAGATAGAAGCAAAGCGGCGCATTAATGCCGGATCTCTTTGTATCCGGTATAAAAAGATAGATTATTTTCAGCATAACGATGTCTTACGGTTTTCCGGTTATGTCATGGACATGGCAAATATTTCAGGTTTTACCTTTTATTCCACTTATAAGGAAGAGCTTCCAGATAAAACCGGTGCTGTGGTGCATATCTGGTGTAAAGTTTTCTTGAAAGAACCAGCGGTTTTCCTTTTGGATTATGTAGGCGAATCCCCTCTTTTTTACCGGAACGGGCCGCTGGCAAAGCAGAGACCGTGGGAGACATTTTACCGACTCACAGGGTTGGATAAGAAAAAAGAGAAAAAACGGACCCATAAAGAAAAAGGAAATGACCGGAAGAGAAGTGATATGGACCCTGTTCATGATGCAAAGGTATTATTTATGATCAATGGGGATTACACATTGGAAGAGTTAAAATCCAGATACCGCAAATTGCAAAAAGCGTTTCACCCAGACAACGGAGAAGGCGATGCCGAGGCGTCACAGAAGATCAATGATGCATATGCCGTATTAAAGCGGGCATATCAGTCGCCTCATTGACGAAAAGGAGGTGTTTTTCATGAAAGAGATGTTTTATTCTATTGGCAGGGTGTTGACTGCGCCATTTTACTTTCTGCATAAAGGGGTATCCCTGCTTGTTCAATCTGGTTTGATCGATATCATTGTCAGCGTTGGATTTCTCTTTTTGGCGATCGGTTTGTTTATCGTCAACCAGGGATCGACCAACGGGGAGATCATGTGGAACATTTTTTATATCTTGTTTTTAGCTGTTATTTATTTGATCGTGATGGGAATCTTCCATATGGCAAAGAATCTTATTTTATCGATCGTGTTTCTGATCCTCACTCCATTTGCGAAGTTCCATGTATTTTGCTATAACCATAGCTACGGGTATGCGGAAGCATCTGACAGAGGAAATGAACCGGTAGACGCAACGTATACAGGAAAACAGGAAGATACAGAAAAGAGTTATGAAAAAAATTCGTCATTTACCCATGAACAAAGAAATGCAGGCAATGCTGGCATCCATCAGGGATGTGGGATGCTTTGACACGCCGTGATATGAGCTGTAGGCCACTGGCTTATGGCTCTTTTTTTGTGAAAGTAGAAATCATGTTCTCATCATATTAAGTATAAAGATCACATACAGAAAGGATTGTTTTTTTATGAAAGATAGATCATATACCGTAAGGGAAGAGTATTTAGAAAGTGTAAAAAATAAATTACAAGATGTACTGTTGTTATGCCAGATCCATCGGATCCCGTTTTTTGCTACCATAGCGACAGAAGACGATGGAACACATACCACATACCAAAATTATGTCCACAGCGCTGCAGCTAATCACATCCCTATTACAGACGATGAGATCCGTAAACATATCCTTGTAGCCAATGGATTTACTCCAGTCCCAAAGCGGGAAGCACAGACATTCGCCCCATTCGAACACAGTCTCTACGGAGAGAGAGAAGAATAGAGGTGATCACTTTGGATTTCTGCATAGCCCTCTTTGGTAATATCTCCACCTCTGATATATGGATGGAGTATCCTGCTTTGAAAGAAGATACCTGCTTTCTTATCTTAGTCGCTGGTGCCACTTCCAAAATAAGTAAAAATAAAGCGGAAAAAGTAAAAGGATTTTTAAGCAAAAAGAATCCCTGTTCCTATAGCAGCCTCAATATCAATGACCTTTGCAATATAGAAAAAGACCATGGCGGGAAGGTTTTGGAAACTTTACATGGTTTCCAGATCCCTTCCCGCCTGAAAGTCGTGTTCAGTTTGGGGCCGGATACCCCGTTATGCGATAATTTCCAGCGGTGGCTTGAAAAGAATCGAATTCCTTATGGGCTTCTCACTAAAAATGATGTCTTATGGAAGTTTGATCCGCAAGAGGAATCGGAATCCTGGGGAATCCTTCCCTCTGCTGCAAAAAAGACTGTATCATCCAAAGAAATATCAAAAAGGAAACGAAACTTGCAGCGTAATCAAGTTTCGCATCCGCCAAAGAAAAAGATTCCCGAAAATACCCCTTCCCAACCAACGATCACTCATACCCCTTATGTTGAGAAAGCTACAGAAGAGCAAACATCACAAATACAGCGAATAGTAGAAGAGACAGATAACTATCACTCTTCCTTTGAGGAGTATGATGCGGGTACTACCAAGGAGCAGGATACGGTTCATCTTCAAAAAAATATTCAAACAGTCAAAACAGAACAACAGGTTACAGATAAAAATATCGAAAAAGAATCTTTTTCTGACGATGAGGTAAATCACCCTGATATTGTTATGCCGGTTTCTGCAGCATCTTCCAGAGAAAAAGGGTTAGTTGGAGAGGAAAAAAAGTCCCAAGAATCAAATACTATCCCAGAAATTACTTTTACAGAGCCTGAAGCCGAAATTAAAAAAAAACAGGAAGAAAAAGTAGATAAGAGCCACAAACAGATAAGTCTCCCCTTCTCATTAAAAAAAATAAAAGACAGTTTTTCATTGTTCTCCGGAAAAAAAGCAATGGCAAAAACAGAAGAGATCCAACGTGTAGAAAGTGAGAAACAAAAACAGCAGGAGCAATACGCCAGGATTGAGCAATCCTTAACAGAGTCTATAGAACAGATAAGAAGTGAAATGGAACAGGCAAAAGAGGCTTACCTATATTATTTATGGCAGTCATTCAAGTTATCTGTCTGTGTACGCATGGATATCCCGCCGGAAGATTACCCTGTGAAAGAATCAGCTGTTTACTCCGTGTGGTTGGCTCTGCTTCAATCAGTCCTTATCGATGACTTTGACCAAAATAAAGGGACGCATATCCATTGGACAATCGACGGTTACCCTAATTTTGAGAAACTGAAATCTAAGGCAGTGGAATTATACCAACATCGAATCCAGTTGAACGCACCCCGCAACTTCCGCCCCCCAAAAGGATGCCTTCCTGTCATAATCCCTGTTATGGATAAAACCCCTGCATCAAACCAGAATATGCAGCTTGTCATACGGCAAATCGTACAAAAAAAGGAGGATGCGAAAAAACGCTATTTGTATTTCAACTTTATCTATATGTTATCCCTGCTGGATAAGTATACTGGTTTACTCTTTTCTTCCACACATCCAGACGCTGCATATACCGACTATCTGCGGTCAGACTACTTGAATGCCCTCTATAATGAATTATTAAAAGCATCGGATGCAGGCGATTTTAAAAATTCTTTACAGGTAGGTTATCAAATTAATATATGCAGGATCCCCGATACGGATTTCTTTTTTTTAAAGAAGACAGCGGAGGATACTGCCGCGTCACAAAAACTCTTCACTTCCCATCCGGAAACAGTAGATACCTCTGTATCCAGGCAAGAGTCCAAAGAACCAGCGAAAGCGGATAAGCCGGGAGGCCGAAAGGGTAAGTCAAAAAGATAATAGGAAGGGGGCATTCGATCTTTATGTCAGATAAAAGAGATAGCTTGAAAGAGACGGATAAGCAAGGACAGGCCCGGCGAAGCCCGCCAGGTAACCAAGCTGCCGGACGGGGCAGTTCCCGGCGTGATACAAGGGCAGAAATGGATCACAGATCCAACCCTGCATCAGCCCAAAAAAAAGAAAAGGATTCTTTTTCCCCGTCCATAGACACAAATCCTATTGACACAAATTCCCGTGATGAAATATCTCCTGTAAGACAAGATAGCCTCCCAACGGAGCAGCGTTCCGGAAGGGATATCCATAGGAAGAGTCTTGTGGAACAGGAAAATGAACGTTGGATGCAGGAGATGCGTAAGCCAGAAGGATTCCATCAAGATACAGCCGCCATCCCGAGGTCGGATACAGAAGAGCGGACAGACCCGCAGCGTGCGGATCGCAGGGAGGAATTTTCCAGAAAGGACTCCAAAAGCCCTGAAGCAGCAAGGCAGGAATATGCGTTTTCACCAGAGTATACCACTACCCGCTCTACATCCAATGAAAACGGAATTAAGCAAAATACTTACGGGAATTTCGCAAAAATAGGAAGGAGTTACCGCGATGCCCATAGGAAAAGCCGGGAAGAGCAGGAAAATGAAGACTGGCTTCAAAAAATGCGGGAAAAACCATCTGCAATTGGCGGATCTACAAGACGAGGCGCAGAAAAAGAGGATCGTTTTGATGATATTGAAGAACTTTTGTCCATACAGGACGATGCTGTAGCAGCAGATGAGCAAAAAACCGCAGATATTCACCGGGATGGAGCTGATCATCAAGCGGAATTTAATGAAATATTTTCCGAAAATGGGCAAACAGAAGCATTCGCCCAACAGATGCGTTCATTGACCAACGGTGCAGAAAAAATATGGAAGATGCAATACCGGACTTTAGCTTCCACTGGCCGTTTTGCCATGTCCTATGTCGAGCAGACAGATGCCGGGCAGGGATACCGGGTTTTAACAGACAATGTTATGCCGGTTGCCACATTTTTAGGCAGGATGGGGAAGAGACAATTGGCCAGCTTCGCTGCCGCCAGCCTTACCCATGACAAAAAATTCCAGGATGCGCTCAAGGTGCTGCAGTCTGGATATTTTAAAGATGTGAAACTGCACATCCCGGCGGATAACCTCTGGGACCTGAAAGACGTGAAATTATTTCAAAGGGATATCCGGAAGATTTTAATGAAAGAAGACATCGGCAGTTTCTCTTCGGACGGCGCTTTTATGTCTGCACAACTTTTCCGGGCAAAGTTAAAAGGCCGGTTCCCGGATGTTGACCTGACGGCATTATACACTGTCGCAAAAAAGACATCGGATATCCAGGCGCTCCGCAGCCATAACAACCTGCAGCTGTACTGGGTGGCAAGGAGACTGTCCCATAAATATATGCGGCAGGATGATACGATGAATGCGATGTTGCTCACCGGATCCATCGTGATCCATAGCCGCCGGATCCTGCGTAATGCGTTCCGTATCGCCTCGTTGCTTGCCAGAGCTACAGCTTTTGTCGCGAAAGAGGCTTCCCTGCTGGCAGCGAAGGCAGCTACAGCTGCCGCAAAAACAAAATTGGCAAATGCGTTAGCGGAAAAGAATGCTGTTGCGAAAAGGGCAGTAAACTCTGCCCAAGGGACGGAACAGGCACTGCGCCAACACTTATCGAAAAAAGCAAAAAAGAAGGCTGAAAAGAAGGCGAAGAAAAGCAGGAAAAAAGCAGCCAGGCGGGCAAAGCGGGATGCTGTCCTGGACCGTATCCTCCCAACCCGGATCCTGCGGCGTAAACTCATAAAACCAGCAAAAAGAGTATTGACAAAAGGCCGCTTCAACCCATTAGGGTGGGTTGGAAAGTTATTGGGAAAAGCCATAGCGATCAAAGCAGGGGTCCTTGCTTTCGCGGGCATCCTTTTAGCTGGCGCTTCCATTTTCGCTATCTTAATCGTTATTATCACTGCCATCTTAGAGATGTTTAACTGGGGCGCAAACGACAAGGAAACCCGGGACCATTGTTTTGAGGTGATCGCATCCAGTTTCCAGTCCCAGATGTCCCAGATGGAAAACTATGGGATAGGTCAGGGATACCGTAACGTTATCTACACCTTTAATGACCGTGACGACGACCCATCTAACGACCATAAAACAAACGAAGCCTACACGGAAGAAGAGTTTGATTACACGGAGACGACAAACTCCGTGGAAATGCTTTCCATGGCACAGGTCTACTTTGACTTTGACCTGGAAAACGCAGACCGGACCGAGCTGGATAATTATCTCCGTGGTTTATATAACGGCAGCCATGTGATTACTACGAAAGAAGTTCCAAGTGAGGAAACCGACGAAAATGGGAACGCTAAATATACAGACTTGGAAGTGATCCTCACCACCTATTACTTCGATGAGCTGTTCGATTGCGCGATCACTTCTGCCTCTTACGCAGGCGGCGAGTCACCGATTGCTGGGGAAGCCTTTGAAATCCCGCAGGATTTTAAGCAATCCATCACGTACGAGGGAACCATGGAGTGGGCAAAGGGCGTAGCGACCAGCCCATCAAACCCAATGAAGCAGGTCGTGGATGCGTGGTATGAAAATGGGCAGAATGTCGGCACGGAACAGGACGGTATGCTGGGGACGCCTTGCATCATTGTTGGTGGGCAAAAACGCTACCTTTGTGCAATTGTCAGCCATTTTGGGCAGATTGGGGATTATGTGGATGCTTATCTGGAAGATGGGACAATCCTGCCGCTCATATTGATTGACAATAAAGGATGCTATGACGGTGGGTCTTACCACAATCTTAATTCCAATTTTATGTTTAATGGTTTCCATTATGGACATACGGTCTCCCCAGGAAATCAAAGCGTATGCTCAGTCCTGGAGTTCATGAAGTCTTCCACAGCACCTTCGGGAAACCCTTCCTCCTATTGCACTCGGCTGGCGCCGGTAGCTGGTTCAAATTCCTCCTCGATCAAAGTGACAAAGCTTGTGAATGGCGGCTCCTTCTTAAAGAACCCGTCTGGCCCGCAATATATCAATGGCGATTCTGCGGCTGTGGACACCAACAACGCCAATGCACAGATGTTTTTGCAAAAATTAGGGGTGATCTCTAACACAGTCAAGACCAATGCATCCAACGTGGAACGGTCCAGTGGATGTGAAAGGACGTTCCGTACCTTTGAGAAAAAATTACGGAATAACGAAAAAGCAGAGCTCAACTGTATCGGACCTGGTAAATGGGCACTGGAAGAGATGGGGCTCCTTCCGGAAGGCTGCACCTTCTATGGATCCAGTGACGGTACCTTCCACATGCCATCTGGACAAAGCCGCAGGAAACTGCTAAATAAGATGTCTTTGATCGAAAGCGGCGGTGCTATAGGTATGACCTTAAATAATGCAACAAAAGAAGGGAAACTGCAGCCAGGAGATATCATCAACCTGAGCAGTTCTACTTACAGCCATTCCGTTGTATATGCCGGCGCCGATTCCCAAGGCCACCCTATGGTCTATGATGGTGGCGGCGAATCAGAAAAACAGGGCTATGGAAAAGTTGGCTGTTATATCGATTACAGCAATTCCTACCAAAACTCTAAAATCCGAACGATCCTTCGCTGGAAATAGCACACAATATCCGTCAGCCAATTTTGTTGGCTGGCGGTTTTTTTGCGGACAAGAGATGCCTCATTCGCGACCTCCCCATTTTTAAAATTCAAACCACTTTACTTGGCAAATTATTATCGGAGAGAGACAACAGATGTCTTTCTCCTTTTTTGATTAAACGGGAAACCGTTAGAAAGGAGGGAGGCGGAATGTCGCCGAATACAATGAAAGAACCAGTTGCCTGTGTACCAGGAGGAAGAAAACTGCACCTTGCGAAGATCGGTAAACGCTTTTTAAAAGCAACACCATACTTCCTCTTAGCAATCAATATCCTGGTTGGCACCTATTGTCCGGCTTTTGCGGCTACTGGCGCAGAAGGTACCATCAAAGATCTCCTTAAATACTTTGTAAATTTGATTTGTATGGGATTCAGCGGTGTTGGTATTGTCATTGTTGCGTTTAGCATCGGAAAAGCGATCTTGGCGTTTAAGAACGAGGATACCGATGGGCAGGCCCGGGCAGCTATGGCTATCATGGTTGGACTCTTCCTCGTTGCTATTGGCCCAATCGTCAATGGGTTTAACCTGATCGACAAACTCTATACTTTCTAAGGACAGCTACCAATTTGTGGGGACACACAAAAGCTTTCCATCCTTTTGTTGTTCCCCACAAAGGACAAAGGAAAGGGGTGAAATATGGGATCGTTTTTGTTTATGGAGTTCCAAACCGTATTTGGTGGTGGGGCTATTGATGATACCGCAGATTTTATGTCAAAAATCATCGGATCCCTAAAAATTGTATTTGCAGAAAATGGGGCTGTATCTCAAGGAATGGCCCTCTTTCTGGGGATTGCCGCGTTAATCGCAATCATCGGGTACTTCATGGAGCTATGGAATTTATCAGCTAAGGATTTGCTGTCCTTTGATAAAATGATTGTAAGTTTTATCAAGATTGCATTCGTGCTCATTATACTGATTTTCTCCCAGGACTTGATCGTTGGTGCATTTGATGTGTGTTCGGCTGGTTATGATTATGTTGCCGAGGAAATGCCAAATATCACCGTCAATTCTGATGACGTACAAATCACATATTTTGGGCAGTCAAAAATCCCCGAAAGCTATACAACACCATTAGAGGATCCAGTTGATTCGGTCACCCAAAGTATCCTTGATGCTGAGGATGACGGTATCCTTGACCAAGCTGCTGATGTGGTCGGCGGGATTATTGATGCAGTAACCGGGGGCGGTGGCGATGATGCAGAGGGAGAGGAGCCTACTGTTACAATGCAGACTATCTTCGAAGCAAAAAAGTTTACAGGGGGCGGGGTCATGGAAAGGACCCTGAAAATGTTATCCAGCGTCATCACTTTATTCCTTCCGTTCCTTTTATGCTTTGTCGCACAGTGCGTAGCTTATTTTGTTTGTGTTTCCAATGCGATCCAGCTGGTTCTCTATGGGGTATTTTCCCCGATTGCCCTGGCGCAAAGCTACGAAGAGGGCACCAGGTCTACGGGCATCCAGTACTTAAAAAAATTTATCGCTGCAGGCATCACTTTCGCGGTTATTATTGTCGTTATGAGCGCAGCTTCCTGGCTTCAGTCCGGGGTTGTCACATGGATTGCCAGCAGTTCCAGTGACTTGCTCAACGATAAAGGGGTCTTAGCGATCAATGCAATTAATTTTTATAATATTATTGGTGACCTAAAGCTGATCATCCCGTATACAGTCATTCAATTTGGCGCAATCGGTGCTATTTTAAAATGTGACCAGGTTGCAAGGGACATGCTGGGCGCACGTTAATGCAATATCAAGGAAAGGAGTATGTCAATGATAGAAAAAAGAGTGCCAAAAGATATACGGTCATACAAAATGAAGACGTTTGGCAACATTTGCACGGTTCGGCAATTACTTTTTACAGTGGGGGCAGGTGGTTGTGTTTTGGCTGTCTATTTCCTCGTTTTGCGCCCGCTGGGGATCCGTGATTATTATGTTTCTTTTTTTGTATCCATGCTCTGTGCGCTCCCATGCCTCGCTTTCGGATGGTTCGAGCCTATGGGTGTGCCGCTGGAAAAATGGGCTGTCTTTGCCATCCGCTATCTGCTGGCACCGTCTAACCGCATCGAAAAGCGGAAAAATATGCTGCCAGAAAAGCCACAGAAAAAAACGAAAAAGAAGCCTATCACAAAAAAAGAGCGGATGCAGCACCCAGAGTACCGGGGATATCAATAAAATACAGGAAGGAGTGGGAAAATGCCTCTTTTTAAGGCTAAAAAGAAAGACAAAAAAAAGGAAGGGCGTCCTGCCAAAAGCGTCATTCCAAAAAATATCTTGGATAGTATCCCATACTATATGGTATATGATAATGGCATCATTGAGACAGAGCCAGGTATATTTACAAAGTCATACGTATTGCCAGAAATGAACTTCCGCTTGGCAAAAAATGAATCACAAGATGCGATTGCCCGCATGTATGGGGAATTTTTAGGCGTTTTTGAACCTGAAGTCAACATTGAGCTTTCGGTTTATAACCGTTCCGTCAGCATTGAGGAATTTATGCAGGGCATTTTATTGGAAATGCAGGCAGATGGACTGGACGCATATCGGGATGAATATAATGACATGCTGCTCGAAAAAATGATTGGGGCAAAAAACAACCTGGAAGCAAAAAAATACCTCACAATCTCTGCGCCAGCCGACGATATCAGAGATGCGATTGCTACCTTTAGCCAGATTGACGCGACTGTAGCGGAGCGTTTGGCGCACCTGGTCAACCGGGATGTGACGCCAATGGATACCATTTCCCGCTTAAATCTGCTGAGCGAGATCTATAACCAGGACCCTACTCCCATCTATAGGAAGAGAACGGTACAGGGACATGAAGTAGAGTCATTCAGCCTTGAAAATTGTGCCAGACAAGGTATCACGACAAAAGAGGTGGTTGCCCCATCTGTCATCAATTTCACAAAACCGGAGATCGTGCTTGGGGATTCCGTCGCGAAATGTTATTATGTCTCAAATTTTCCGACTTGGTTGAAGGCCAGCGTATTGTCTGACTTTGAGGTCCTGCCAGCCAACTATTTGCTCAGTATCCATTTTGATTCCATCGCCAAGGATGTGGCAGCGGACATGCTTAAGGAAAAGAGTATGGCAATTCGGGGGATCATCTATAAACGGCAGAAAGATGGTTTGAAACATGGTGTCATTTCCGATGTGATCCAAAGCCCGGAGACGGAAGCAGCAAAAAATGAAGTTGATAACCTGCGTTCAGACCTTTCAAAAGAAGATGAGAGGCTTTTCACCGTCACGACTGTACTGACTTTATTTGCTGATAATAAAGAAAGCTTAAAAAAAATCGAAAAGCAAGCAACCCGGATCGCGAACCAGAACTTGATGACGATCCGCCCACTCAGCGGGACACAGCAGGAGCCTGGCTTTAACTCATCATTACCTTTGGCCGTGCGCCAACTGCAGATTGACCGCATGATGCAGACCGATTCTGTATCCGCACTCATGCCATTTAACATGAAGGAAATCCGCCAGCCAGGAGGGAGGTATTATGGGTTAAATGCCGTCACGAAAAATATGGTCTTTTATGACAGGGCAACCGGGCGGAACCCCGCAGCAATCATCTTAGGTGTCCCAGGCGCTGGAAAATCATTCTCAGCAAAACGGGAGATGATCAATGTACTGTTGTCCACCCAGGACGTGATCTACTGTATCGACCCGCAGGGGGAATATAACCCGATCGTGGATGCCATGGGCGGTATCTGCCAGCAGTTCTCCGAGGGCGCTGACTTTTTCATTAACCCGCTGGATATCAACCTCGATACGGGCTTTGAAGGCAAAAGCCCACTGACGGTAAAAACAGACTATGTGATGGGTTTATGCAACATCATCGTGGGCGGTCAGCAAGGCTTGTCTCCAATCGAAAAAACAGTCATTACCCGCGCCTGTAAGCATGTCTATGAGGATTTTATCAAATATCTGGAACGCGCTGGGAAAGACTATGACTATGACAAAAACCCAACTTTGCGGGATCTGTATGAAGAACTGCTTAGCCAGCCAGAACCAGAGGCGCAAACAATCGCCCTGTCCATGGAGCGTTTTGTTGACGGTACTTATGCTTTATTTGCCCACCATACCAACGTCAATATTGATAACCGTTTTATCAATTATGACCTCAGAAATGTTGGCACAGGCTTGGAAGAGTTAGGCCTTTATACCGCATTTGGCTATGTTTATAACCGGATGATGGTCAACGCTAAGCTGGGGATCCGGACATGGCTGTATATTGACGAGTTTTACGTCCTCATGAATAACCAGACATCAGCAACGTATATTTCCGATATTTGGAAGCAGGCAAGGAAGTGGAATGGGTATCCGACAGCGATTACACAGAATATTGAAGATATGCTCCGCTCCAACGAAGCTCGGACTGTTATCAATAACAGTGATTTCAAAATCCTGCTGGGACAGTCGGATATCAACAGGAAAGAGTTATCTAAGTTGTTAAATATCTCCCCGATGGAGCAGAAATACATCAGCCGTGCAAAACCCGGGATGGGTCTTTTACAGATTGGGGAGGATTTTATCCCGTTTGATGATAACTTCCCACGTAACACGAAGCTTTATAAGATCATGTCCACAAACCCAAATGAGGACCTTTCAGATATCAAATAACTTACAGGAATTCTGGGCGAACCGATTTCGTTCAGGATTCCTTATATTATACAGGGAGGTAATGATATATGCTCGATCTCAAGACAATCTATGCTTTAAGCAGCTACAAAGAAAAAGACGGAACCCCTCGGAGCGCATCGGCAGTTATTACAACAAAACTGCCGACTTCTGGGGAAGGGGACCCGATGCCAGTCAATACGGCTTACTTAAATGCCCCCCTCGTTATCAAGGGGGAAGGCGGCTGTACTGTTATTACAGTATTATTCCCCAAAGATAAACGGATAGATTTTTTAAGGGCAGCGAAGATCTGCATGGAATGGCTGAACCAGGATACCGATACCGCATTAGTCTTGCAAGTTGTCCCATTCTTTTTTCGGGGTATGCTTAGCATCCTTTTCCAGCACCTTGCTTTTTGTGATTTTTATGAGACAGCGGAAACCTATAAGCTGATCCTCGCCTTCGATGGGACAAAAACCATCTTACTTGGTGATGACAGCATCGATATGGAGGCAATCATGAATGAGGCGGAGAGGGAAACAGAAAATGAATTGCGGCAGATGGATGAAGCGATCTCTGCGGAAGAAGCGGAAACAGCAGCGATTGAAAAACAGATCAATGAGTCCCTGATGCCTGACCTGACAGATATCAATACGATCATTGACTCCCCAGAAGATGATATGCAAAAGGATCAAAATACCCGATATTCAGATTGACCCGGCAAGGAGGCGGTATATTTATGCGATTGAAAAAACTGATCATGGCATTTTCTCTGTGTGGGATGTTCTGCACAGTGCCTTTTACTTCTTACGCGGCAGCTCCGCAGGCAGATACTGCGGCACCAGCAGCCACTACGCAGGCAGAGGCCACTGCAGCCTTGGCCACAGAACAGGCAACCCCCGCCCTATGCACATATTTTATCGACGTAAAGACAGACATCCCACTGGCTGCAGATGATATCTTTAAAGTGACAATATCATCTGAAACTGGCGAGGGGACTGTGATTGAGATTAACGGGAAAAATTTCGCAGAAGAAAGTTATTCTTTACCTGTTGGTTCTTACTCAGTGACTAATATCGAGTACAAGGGTGTGAATTCCGCTGTATTCCAACAGGGTTACGGGGTCACAAAAACATTCACCCTTTCTGCCGGAAGTGTAAACCGTATCTCTTTATATATTGGCTCTACGCAAATATCCATGGCAGGGACTGATATCTTAGCTGTGTCCCCATATTCCTCCACTGCAGTAGCCAGTACAGCGAACCCTTCCCAGGAAACGGTTGGCAGTACAGAGAACAATGCTGCCAATAATACTTCGGCTTCCACGGAAGAACCTGCGGATAACAGCACAGAAACATCTGCGGTAAAAGAAGACCCGTCCGATGAGGATGTGGTAGAAGAGGTTGGCCAAGAGGAAGAAGAGGATGCGGATACCCCGAAAAAAGGGGTAAGATATTACGCAAATAAATTGCTTTTCTGTTTGGCCATAGTATTTGTGGTAGGGGTTGCTTCGTTTATCTTTTATCGTAAAAAAGGTGCCTAGCGTATGTTTTCGGACATATAGCCGGAGGTTCAGAGAGATTCAGCTCTCTTATTATTTGTGGACGGGGGGGTGAAGGTTATGGAGAATATTTTCAGAAGGGGTTACCAAAGGCAGGAGATTCACGCGGTTCCGATAAAACGGAATAATAACATATGGAACTCTTTTTCTTGCGCGTATAGTGAAGTTGACTTTTTGCGCTATAAATATAAGAAAAAGAACTACGACACAAAAAAGTAAAATAAAAATATTTTCCATTTTCTTTCTCGATATATCATTCACTAAGTGATATAATAAAAAATATGTGAAGAATGAAATAAAAAACCATTCGGAATTAATTTATGATACAGAGAAATAAAGGAGAGGATAATCTGGATGAAACAGCAAGACCTAAAAAAACTAACCCCATATCGGATCACAAAACCAAGCACTGACAGGACTTTTTGCTTGGGAGATATCATTTGGGTATCCCCCAATGGGCATATTAATTCAATCCAAGGTAAGGGATGGATAGATCCAACAGATAGTGATTTTGACAATGAAAAAACTTTGGACTTTGATGCTGAAGAAGCTATAGATTATGAAGTCATTTCAGAAAGAGGGGAAATTTGTAAAAAAATTAAATAAGGGATATGTTTGCGGACATATACCTTAGAGAGTCGAAGCAATTCGGCTCTCTTACTATTTATAAAGCGCTTGCAATTCATAGATACTGACTTCCCTTTTTTGTTATCTAAGAATATCATTCTCTTTGCTCTCCAAACGAAAAAATTTGTTTTGGTCATATTATTTATGGTCGTTCGGGATCATATTGGTTGCGAGCGCGAACTTCATACATTTTCCCTTTCAACCCGTCTCTTATGAGGCGGGTTTTCCATTATTTCCGAGAAATATTTTCCAACGCTATTGCATTTTCGTAACCTCATTTGTATAATGAGACCAAGCATGGTAAAGAAATATTTTCTCATTCTTCCGGTATGAAAATTTTGGATTTTGTCATATTAATACCGGAAACAGAAAATGATTCTTTCAGCAGGAGAAGGAATGGGTTTCTTCCTATTATATATAGCGAATGACAGTGTGTCCTTATGACAAATGAACTCTGTTCTGCATGAGAGCAAAGCTTTCCAGCTTCGTCATAAGGGAGCCGGGGTTTATTCAGGAACAGGATTCTTCTAACAGAAAATGAATTCCGTTCTCCACCCGGAACGAAAAAATCCGTTTCCATCATATTAATACCGGAAGGAAAAGTTCCTTCTCTAAGAAAATAATTCGTGAAAGGGGAAATGAGACATGACGAAGAAGAACATCATGCGGGCATCTGCAGCGGCCCTGGCCTTTTGCCTGCTGGCAACAGCGGCGCCGGCCATGAACGCGGATGCCAAGGCAAAACCGAAGCTCAATAAGAAAAAGATCACGATCAAGGTTGGCAAAACCAAAAAGCTTAAGGTGAAGAACCTCAAGGGTAAGAAGGTCAAATGGAAGACCAGCAATAAGAAAGTCGTGAAGATCAAAAAGACGAAGAAACAGACCGTGGTGAAGCTGAAAGGCAAAAAGGCCGGAACTGCTACGATCACGGCGAAGGTCGGTAAGAAGAAATTCAAGTGCAAAGTAACGGTGAAACCGGCGAAGAGCAATACGTCCAATAATAACAACAATAACTCTCCGATCACGGTTGTTACGGATAAGGAAGTGAAGCAGCAGGAAGCGGCGCTGAATAAGAAGTACGAAGACTATGGCATGGTAAGGAATAGTGGCATTGATGTAGGAAAAAGCGCAGTAATTTCTTATCCTACAGATAATTCAGGAAAAGGAAGTTATTATGTAATTCATAATTACCTGTGTGATCATGGTATTCGCTCTGTTCCAGAGAATGGAAAGTATTTTTGTTACTACGATATTGAGCGGCAGGATAAATATAAAAATGATTCCAGTGTCAAAGTAACCTACACAACCGACGGCAGTACTCCAACGATCAACAGTACGGATGCCGGAAATGAAGTACATTTCAAGTTGACCTCCCACACTCCGACCGTAAAAGTACATGTCTATAAAAATGGCAAACTGGTAGCACTTGAATATTACACTAATGGTCATCTTTATGTGAATGATGGCGAGTATGACGACGAATAATAACTTATCATATCGAATCAAAAGCGGGATTTGTGTCCCGCTTTTTTCTTTTGTTTTAACAATGATGGCCGGAAAATCTCCAATCTTTTCTTTTTAAAATTCCAGACTATAAAATCTGCATATTAATAATGCTTGAAGAAAGCAGAGGTTTTTTATTGAACACAAAAACCTTTTACCAGAAAGAACGCCCGGAGAAATCCATTTTTGGGGCGGGAAAGGAGGAAGTGCTATGCGCGATCCACCGGTTTTTGTATCATGAAACCTATTGTACCTTGACAATTACACACTAAGAAAGAAATCAGGCTTATGAGTAAGAAAAGAAAGAGACTTTTACGCTCCTTTATGTCCCTCCTGTTAGTCTTTACGATGGTCTTCACTGGCGTAGTTCCAGTTTTTGCTGTGGGCGTTGGTGGAAATGAGCCGGTTAAAGATGGTGAGGCTGGTTCAACATCATTTCATCAAAACTCTGGTGAATACTCCTCCTACGATCCTAACGATGGCGTCCAGGCATTTGTTGTGGATGATGCCTATGGCTTTAAGGTTAGGAACACAAACAGTACCGTAGTCACACCATTTGGCACCCAGGACAGGGATGGCGGGGAAGCCTGCAGGAAAAAGTATGCAGAGAGTGGAGACAGCATGGACTTTTCCAACTACTACATTTTCGATGCATCAAAGAATAACACCTGCGGCTGGACCGGAACGAAACACTATCCATCAATATCCTCGGTGTGGAAGAAGTGCAGATGACTGTGGAATACTTTGTAGCTGGGACTAACACCCCATATACAGTTAACAGTAACTTCACAGTTTCTGATATTGATGCCAACCAGTATTTCAAACGATTTGAATATTTACTACAAATTAATTTATAAGAGACCATTAAGGTCTTATTTTTTTACTATAAATGAATTTTATTCCGCTCTCCAAAGTATCCTTTTAGCATTATCTCAAAGAAATCATTTCACAATATCTTGCCAAGCGGTAATTTCCTTTGTATAATGAGACTAATCATAAAAAAGAAATAATTTCACGTTTTGAACAGAAGAGAAGCAGTTCCTTCCATATATTAATAGTAGTGGCGTAGTAAGTGAAATTAATCCACTGATCCGAGACGAAAAAAATTGATTTCGTCATATTATTATCAGTAGGGGAACAAGGAAGTTCTTCTCGTAGAAATGTAGAAATTATTTCATGAAAGGGGAATGATGAGTATGACGAAGAAAAACATCATGAGAGCATCCGCAGCGGCTCTGGCCTTTTGCCTTCTGGCAACGGCGGCGCCGG
>ERZ1643246.569-NODE-569-length-46447-cov-6.328850_pt1 | contig 46447 bp, 44 predicted proteins | sample MGYA00579265_ERZ1643246 | MGnify/ENA primary metagenome ERZ1643246 (study PRJEB29033, sample SAMEA4952261) | chicken gut metagenome | biome: Broiler Chicken; feature: Gastrointestinal Tract; material: Caecum | place: Ireland | collected 2018 | study: Broiler... | reverse complement strand
AAAAAAGATTATAGGATATGTTGAAAAAAATGGAATGATAACTAATAAAGAAGCGCAGAAACTTCTGGATATAAAAGAGTCAAGGGCACTGAAGATATTAAGAGAATTAACTAATTTAGAAGTGCTCAAGAAAGAAGGAAAATCAAAGGGAACTTATTATGTGTTGCAAAATAAGGGGGGAATAGGGTAAATGATTTTTCACAATCATACCTCCCGGGCATACCCCGTCATGTAAACGAAGTATTTGTCTATAGCCTCAGCCGGTTATACAATAGATACAGATAAAAAGAAATTGTATAAAAACGGGAGGCGTTACGCATGGATACAGAGAAAATGAAACAGGACTTAGGCGGAGGAAACGTATTTGAGGTCGGTGAGCCGAACACCGCGTTCGCGCAGTATTTCATCGGACAGAGCTATCTGAAGATGCTCACTACAGAGAGAGTGGGAATAGGCAACGTGACTTTTGAGCCGGGCTGCCGTAACAACTGGCATATTCATCACAAAGGCGGCCAGATCCTTCTGGTAACCGGAGGCCGCGGCTGGTATCAGGAGTGGGGCAAGGAGGCGCAGGAGCTTCACGCCGGCGATGTGGTAAACATTCCGCCAGAGGTAAAACACTGGCATGGAGCGGCGAAAGACAGCTGGTTCCAGCATCTGGCAGTGGAGGTGCCGGCAGAGGGTGCGTCCAATGAATGGCTGGAGCCGGTGGATGACGAAGCATACGGAAAACTGAAATAAAATATTCTGGCACATCTGCCGGGAGCGTGATAAGATAAACGGAAGGGAACCCATCCCTTCCGTTTTTTGCGGAACGGGATAAAGCGAAGGAGAGAGCCTGCGTATCCTGCTTCCGCTGCCGGCGGGCAATCTGTCGATGGGAAGAGAACAGCGGTTTCACAAATTTACAGTATGAGGAGGAAAGAAGACGTGGAAAAAAGACTGATCCAGGTGGAAGAGCGGGTGCCGGTAAAACTGCTGGTGCCGCTGAGTGTGCAGCATATGTTCGCCATGTTCGGCGCATCGGTGCTGGTGCCGTTTATGTTCGGCATCAATCCGGCGGTGGTGCTTTTGATGAATGGTGTGGGAACGCTGCTGTTTATTCTGATTACGAAGGGAAAAGCCCCGGCATATCTGGGCTCCAGCTTCGCGTTTCTGTCACCGGCCCTGCTGGTGATCGACAAATTCGGCTACCAGTACGCGCTGGGCGGTTTTGTGGTGTTGGGTATCTGCGGCATGATCGTGGCCCTGATCATAAAGAAATGCGGTACGAACTGGATTGACATCGTGCTTCCCACCGCGGCTATGGGGCCGGTGGTGGCGCTGATCGGCCTGGAGCTGGCGGGAAGCGCGGCGGATACCGCGGGACTGCTGGCAGAGAAAGTGGACCCGCGCAATGTGGCGGTATTTCTCATCACGCTGGGTGTAGCGGTGTTCGGACAGATTCTGTTCCGCGGTTTCCTGTCGGTGATTCCCATTCTGATTGCCATCATCGCCGGGTATATTTCCGCGGCGGTTCTGGGTATACTGGATTTCAGTGCGGTACGGGAGGCATCCTTTTTCGCCCTGCCCAATTTCCAGACGCCCAGATTCAACGTGGAGGCGGTGCTGACCATTCTTCCGGCGCTGCTGCTGGTGACTTCGGAGCACATCGGTCATCAGATTGTGACGGGTAAGATTGTGGGACGGGATCTCCTGAAAGATCCGGGACTGCACCGGTCTCTGTTTGCGGATTTCTTCTCCACGACGCTTTCCGGTCTGGTGGGTTCCGTTCCCACCACCACTTACGGGGAGAACATCGGTGTGATGGCCGTCACCAAGGTGTACAGCGTACAGGTGATCGGCGGGGCGGCGGTGCTGTCTATCTGCTGTTCTTTTCTGGGAAAACTGGCGGCGCTGATCAACACCATTCCCGGCCCGGTGATCGGAGGAATTTCTTTCCTGCTGTACGGCATGATCGGAACCTCCGGGCTGCGGATGCTGGTGGATGGCCGGGTGGATTATGGAAAATCCAGAAATCTGACCCTCACCTCAGTGGTGTTTGTGGTGGGACTTTCCGGTATCGCCCTGCATCTGGGAAATGTGGAACTGACCGGTATGGTGCTGGCCTGTGTGGTGGCCATGATTCTCAGCCTGATTTTCTACGTTCTGGACCGGATGAAACTGACCAATGATCAGGAAGAATAAGGAGGAGTGAGACGCATGGGGACAGAAAAGCTGCTGGTGGTGGACGATGAGCGGGATATCCGCAGACTGCTGGGAGATTTTTTTGAACTGCAGGGATATCAGGTGTATACGGCGGCCAGCGGGAAGGAAGCCCTGGAAAAGCTGGCGGTACAGCCGGATCTGATCCTTCTGGACATCAACATGCCGGATATGGACGGCATGGAGGTCTGCCGCCGGATCCGGGACCATGTGACCTGCCCCATTGTGTTCCTCACCGCCCGGGTGGAAGAACAGGACCGGATCAATGGGCTGATGATCGGCGGGGATGACTATATTGTGAAACCCTTTGCCATGGAGGAGCTGGGCGCCCGGGTGGCGGCCCATCTGCGGCGGGAGCGGCGCGGCATGGTCCGGGAAAATGTGGCCTTTCACCGGGAACTGGTGATTCACTATGGTTCCCGGCAGGTATTTTTCGGAGAGGAGCCGGTGAATCTGACAAAGACGGAGTTTGATCTGGTGGAATTTCTCTCCCTGCACCGGGGTCAGGTGTTCAGTCGGGAGCGGATTTATGAGCTGGTCTGGAGCTATGACAGTGAAGGGGACAGCCAGATTATCACGGAGCATATCCGAAGAATCCGCCAGAAACTGAAGAAATTTACGGACGAAGAGTTCATTGAAACGGTCTGGGGAGTGGGGTACAAATGGATTGGTTAGAAGAACAGGCCCAGGGGCTGTACCGGAAATTAACTCATATGAGCCTGAAAAAAACGCTGGCCGCCTACATTTTTCTGGCTGTTCTGGGGGTGCTTGGCTGCTGGCTGATGACCTGGCAGATCTGCGAGGGCTGGGAACAGATGCTGACCGGTGGAAGCGGCCGGGGACAGCTGCTGTATATCCAGATGGCAGACGGCACCATGGGATTTGCCAGGCAGATCGAGGGCATGGTGGAGGAACTTCCCGGAAAAGTGCAGCGGGCGCTGACCGTGGTGACCATGGTGCAGAATTGCAGCATCTTTGTGTACACAGTGGCGGCCATCTGGCTGGTGGCCTGGCTATACTACCGGAATAAACTGCGCCAGCCTATCGCAGTGCTCACCAGGGAGGCAGAAGCCATCGGACGGGATGAACTGGATTATTCCTGCGCCTTCCACAGCGGCGATGAGATGGGAAGCCTGTGCAATGCGGTGGAAGGGATGCGGAAAAAACTGACAAAACGGCAGGGGCAGATCTGGGAAGAGATGGAGGAGCAGCGGCGGCTGAACGCGGCCTTCGCCCACGATCTCCGGACGCCCCTGACGGTGCTTCAGGGCTATGTGGATCTGCTGGAAACCTATTACCCTAAGGGGCGGATTTCTCAGGAAAAAATGATGGAAATCCTGGAAATGATGGGTGGCCAGGTGGACCGGCTGCGGCGGTTCGGGGACACCATGAAAAAGATTCACAGCCTGGAAGAACGGGGCGCCGTCCGCCGCCGGATGCGGGTGGAGGAACTGGCCCGCCGTTTGGAAGAGTCCGCAGGCATGCTGGTATCCGGCCCCGGAGAGGGAATTGACACACCGGTGAAATTGCTCTTCCGGGTTTCCGGCGGAAAAGATGTGGAAGGGCAGATGGACCCGGAACTGATGCTGGAGGTGGCGGACAACCTGATTTCCAATGCCCTCCGCTATACCGGCAGCCTGGTGGAGGTGGAGCTGGAGGCGGATCCGGATACCCTGTGCGTTTCCGTGCGGGATGACGGCAGAGGTTTCTCCGGGGAGGAACTGAAAATGGCAGCCCATCCTTATTACACCGGTGAGAAAGAGCAGGGACAGCACTTCGGCATTGGCCTGTATATCAGCCGGATGCTCTGCCAGCAGCACGGGGGCAGCCTGACCCTCTCCAACAGTATCCGGGGAGGGGCGGTGGTGTGCGCCCAGTTTGCCATCGGAGATTAAAGAATTTTGGCGAAGAAAACAGCCGCGGCATGGACGGATTTTTCGTGACAGTGAAGCCGGAAAACGGAACGGTTACGGAGGTCCGGATCAGGGCCGCGGGGCGTTTCTTTGCTTTTTTTTGTCTTCAACCGGAATTGTAGGGAAAATGTAGAGATTTTCCCTTTACACTGATTCTGTCGGACGGAACGCCTCCGGCGGCAGACTGCCGCGGGCAGAGGCGGGCGCCGGCCGGCAGTGACAGTACAAAGACGGAAAGAGGGAGTGCTATGCAGACAGAAATTGTAATGAAAAATGTCACCAAACGGTACGGAAAAAAGCTGGCGCTGGATCATCTGAGCCTGAAAATCCCCCGGGGAATGTTCGGCCTGTTGGGGCCAAACGGGGCGGGAAAAACCACGCTGATGAAGATGACCGCCGCCATTCTTCCGCCCACGGAAGGGACTATCCGGGTGTGCGGGACGGATATTTCCCGCCAGCGGCAGATTCACCGGCTGATCGGCTATCTGCCCCAGGATTTCTCCATGTACGGAAATATGACGGCAGCGGAGGCGCTGGATTATCTGGGCGCCCTGTCGCTGATGCCCAAAAAGCTTCGGAGGGAGCGGATTCCTCTGTTGCTTCGTCAGGTGAATCTGGAGGACAACAGCAGAACCCGGGTGAAAGCCATGTCCGGGGGAATGCGGCGGCGACTGGGTATCGCCCAGGCCATTCTCCACGATCCCCGGGTGCTGATTGTGGATGAGCCCACCGCCGGGCTGGACCCGGAGGAACGGGTGCGGTTCCGGAATCTGCTCTGCGAGCTGGCCCAGGAGCGGATTGTCATTCTCTCCACCCACATCGTGGGAGATATCGAGGCCACCTGTGAAAATATCGCGGTACTGAATCAGGGAACGTTGCTGTTTGACGGAACGGTGACGGAATTGCTGGAGGAGGCCCGGGGAAAGATTTTCACCGCCCAGGTGCCCCGGATGGAGCTGCCCATGCTGAAAAGCCAGTATACCGTCACCGGGATGCTGATGCAGGGCAATGAGGCCCAGGTGCGGTTTGCCGCCGAAAGTCAGCCCTTTGCGGCCGCGAAAGCCTGCCCGCCCAATGTGGAGGACGCCTACATGTATCTGATGCAGGAGAAAAGAGGTGAGCGCGGATGCTGCTGACATTGTTTGGAAAGGAGTGCCGGCAGACGGCAAAAAGCCTGATTTTCTATCTGATTCTGCTGATTCTGGTATTTTTCTATACGTCACAGATGGGAGCACTGGAACCCCTGCAGAAGCCGGAGCAGGGGGAGACAGAAAGCTACGGCATGCGCCCCAGCGACGATCCCCAGGCGATTATGGAAGCCACCCTGGGACTTCTGGTCACGGAATATGAAGCAAATTGTTATACGGCCTATCCTGTGGGCTTCTATAAAGAATTGGTTCTGACGGAAGAAAAACAGGAGAAAATCCATCAGATTCTCACAGAATGTACCGGCATGGACAGTGGTTATGAGGATCTGGTCACCGCACCGGAAACGCAGCAGCTGGGGGACGGCTCTTTTATGGTGGTGCCGGGAAGCAGCGCCACGGTTCCCGTGGCCGATACCCTGACCTATGACCGTTTTCTGGAGCTGATGGGCCAGGTGAATGATCTGCTGGGCGGGGGCAGCAGTTATGATCCCGAGACTGTGAATCAAAATGCCATGGAACCCATGACCTACGAGGAAGCCCTGGCAGAATATGAGGCCAGTCTTACCCAGGATAAGGTCACCAGAGGCTATGCCCGGCTGTTCTGCGATTACATGGGGCTGATGCTGGGACTGCTGCCGGTATTTCCCGCTGTTGTGCGGGTTCTGCGGGATAAAAGAGCCGGCGCCAGCCAGGTGATTTATGCCCGCAGCGTCTCCTCCTGGAGTATTGTGCTGTCCCGGTGGCTGGCTTCTGTCGGCATGCTTCTGCTGCCGGTTCTGCTTCTGGGAATCATGCCGGCCATGCAGAGCGTATACTACGGAAATTCGCTGGGTGTTTCCACGGATCCGCTGGCCTTTGTGAAGTATACCCTGGGCTGGTTGCTGCCGGAAATCCTTGTGGTGACCGCGCTGGGATTTTTTGTGACAGAGCTGACAGGGGGCCCGCTGTCCATCCTGCTCCAGGGTTTCTGGTGGCTGGCCAGCCTGTTTTCCAACACAAATTCCCTGGTGGGAGGCGTGGGCTGGAATCTGATGCCCCGTTTCAATTCCAACCAGGATACCGCCGTCTGGCTGGAGGTATTTCCCCAGATGGTGAAAAACCGGCTGCTCTATACGGTTCTGGCACTGGCGCTGGCGGCGGCCACCGTCGGGGTCTATCATCTGAAAAGGAAAGGAGTGCTGCAAAATGGCAGAAAACCTGTGGGCCGCAGGAAGAATACACTTTAAATATCATTACTGGTTTCATCTGCTGGCGGCGCTGATTTTCTGCCTGGCAGCTCCGCTTCTGGTGGGAATGGAGGCGCTGAATTTTTCCCAGACCGGCAAGGTGCTGGAGTTTTATTTCAGCCTCAGCGGAATCATTCTGCTGACGCCCCTGTTTGCCCCGGATCAGAACCGGAATATCCGAGACCTGCTGCGTACCCGGGAAATGCCGCTCTGGTGGCTGCACCTGATCCGTCTGGCCCAGGCTCTCATAAGCCTGGTGATTCTGACCATCCTGTTCCTTTTATGGATGCGGGCCGGGGAATGTACCTTTGAATTTTTGCCCTGCTGTCTGGGTGCCCTGGCCACCTGCCTGTTTCTGGGAGGTCTGGGAGTTCTGGCGGCATCCCTTACGGACAGCCTCCCCGTCGGATACATGGTTTCCATGATCTACTATGTGTGCAACTTCGGTTCCGGGCGGGATTATCTGGGTCCCTTCTATCTGTTCACCATGACGGAGGGAACCTTTGACGGAAAACTGTGGATCGGAATCGCCGGAATTCTCATGATTCTTCTGGGAATCCTGTGGAAAAGGCGTCGTTTCTGAAAAAAATGGTTGACACCGCAAGAAGGGGAGCTTATTATTAGAATAATCCATTGAGGGAGTAATTTGCGGCGGCGCCGTGGTAATGTCAACATAATGATGGAAATCTGGTATTACCTTAAAAAATGAGACTCGTGGACAGTGTCAGGACTGTCCATGAGTTTTTTTATGGTAATTTGTTGAGAAAAATTAATCAACAGCGGAAAGCAGACGCACCCTGCGCGGACTTTCCATTGGCATGAATAACCGGAATCCCGTCGGAGTTTGACAAATGACATAGGCCTGCGGGCAGGAAAGAACGGAGGAAGCGTATGGATCTGATAACATTATTTACCCTGGCAGTGGGACTGTCCATGGACGCGTTTGCGGTGGCGGTCTGTAAGGGGCTGGCAATGAAAAAAATCACCGTGGGAAAGGCAGTGATCGTCGGGCTCTGGTTCGGAGGATTTCAGGCTCTGATGCCGGCCTTGGGATATTTTCTGGGAATTCAGTTTCAGGATAAGATTACCGCGGTGGATCACTGGATCGCGTTTATTCTCCTGGGTCTGATCGGAGCAAATATGATCCGGGAAGCATTTTCCAAAGAGGAGGAAGCGGAGTGCGGCGTCTGTTCCGAGGAAGAGGCGTCTCTGGGCGTACGGGAAATGTTTGTTCTGGCGGTGGCCACCAGTATCGATGCGCTGGCAGTGGGCATCACCTTTGCTTTCCTGCGGGTGAATATCTGGGCGGCAGTATCCTTTATCGGGGTGATCACGTTCCTGCTGTCCACCGCAGGCGTAAAAGTGGGAAATGTTTTCGGCGTCAAATACAAATCCAGAGCAGAACTGGCGGGCGGCGTGATTCTGATTCTTCTGGGGCTGAAAATTCTGCTGGAGCATCTGGGGATTCTGTAAAGGTTCTGCCCGGTATTTCTCAGGAAAATGAAAATCCTGCGGCATTTCTCGCTGACAGGATGAGATAAAATAGTCAGAAAAAATTTAAGACACAATCAAAATAGTAAGAAAAAAGTAAAACACTTTCCAGTCATGTGCGGTATAATAAAAGAAAAAAGAGAGTATCTCGCAAGAACTGGAGGTGAAGCGTATGTCAAGGAAAAAAGTATTATCCCGGATGTTATCGATGATTGTTGTGACAGGAATGCTGATGGTGTCTGTTCCGGAGGCAGTGGTCCTGGCTGGAGATGACAGCCGGGATACATTTGTCATTACAGAGTTTAAAGATCTGGATTCCTGGAAGATGGAAAAAACCACCTGGGAGACGGGGACGGCAGTATCCGAAATGGGCTTCCCGGCCTCCTGGACGGTAAAGGGATATCTGGAAACGGACGACAGCAAGACACTGACCGAAGAAGTACTGGACAAGCTGGAATGGACCGGCGTCATCAAAGAGCAGGAGACAGCGGAAGAGGATACAGAGGATCCTGTTCTTTACACAGACCAGTCGGGAGCCGGTGAATATTATTTCTCCATGAAACTTCCGGAATATGTGAAGACTGCGGAGGATGTGGAAGTACCCGGAGTATTAATCACCATCAAGGCGGCGGAGCCGAAGACAGAAGGCCCGAAGACGGAAGAGCCGAAGACAGAGGAGCCGAAGACGGAAGCTCCGAAGACGGAAGAGCCGAAGACAGAGGAACCGAATACAGAGGAACCGAAGACAGAGGAGCCGAAGACAGAGGAGCCGAAGACGGAGGAACCGAAGACAGAGGAGCTTAAGACGGAAGCTCCGAAGACGGAAGAGCCGAAGACAGAGGAGCCGAAGACGGAAGAGCCGAAGACAGAGGAGCCGAAGACGGAAGAGCCGAAGACGGAGGAACCGAAGACAGAGGAGCCGAAGACGGAAGACCCACAGACGGAGACACCTGCAGCGGAAGACCCCAAGACAGAAAATCCCGGCGCACAGGAGCCTGATGAAGGAAAAATTGTGGAATTTGCGATTGGGGACAGCAAGGGAGAAATTGATGACAGCATTGACAAAATCACAGTCAGACTCTCCCATGGCCTGACTGCTGACGGGCTGATTCCTGAGATCACACTGAATGGGACCAATACGGTATCCCCGGCATCAGGAGAAAAACAGGATTTTACAAATCCTGTGGAGTACACGGTATATTCGGAAAAAGGTGAGGTATTACGCATTTACACCGTAGAGGTGATAACAGATCCGCATATCTGGAAAGAGGCGACCTGTGAGAGCCCAAAGGCCTGTACGAAATGCGAAGCGACAGAAGGAAGTGCTTTAGGCCACAACTGGAAGGCGGCGACCTGTGAGACCCCGAAGACCTGTACGGTATGCGGCAAGACGGAAGGTGAGGCGCTGGGCCATAGCTGGAAGGAAGCGACCTGTGAAGCTCCGAAGACCTGTACCGTATGTGGAAAGACAGAGGGACCGGCATTGGGCCACAGCTGGAAGGCGGCGACCTGCGAGAGCCCGAAGACCTGTACGGTATGCGGCAAGACGGAAGGCAAGGCGCTGGGCCACAGCTGGAAGGCAGCGGACTGCACCCATCCCAAGACATGTACCGTATGTGGAAAGACGGAAGGTGAGGCACTGGGCCATCAGTGGAGTGACTGGATTCTGACCAGGAAACCCACCACCGACGCTCAGGGACTGGAAGAAAGAATCTGTGTACCCTGTCAGCTGAAAGAGACCCGTCAGGTACAGCGGCTGAACCGGATTGGTGAGGCGAAAAACAATAAGGTGACAGGAATCAAGGCCAACGGTGTTTACGGAGTGGGTGAGAAGATCACCATAACGGCAGAGGGGGCCTGGATGGATAATAAAGAACCCATTAAAGGCGATGTGCGGTATCTGCCCACCGGCTGGAAGGTGACCAGCTATAACGCCTTTAAGGAAATACCTGCCCAGGTGACATTTACCGTGAAGACGGAGGGCAGCTATTCCCTTCAGGTATACTTCCAGAAGCAGAGCTTCGATGGAAAAACCTGGGTGAATGAAAAAGATACGGATACCCGGACCATTAACTTCACCATTTCCCGCAATAAGGCGATTCCGGTAAAAACCGGTGACGATACCATGATTGCAGGATGGGCCGCCGCAGGTATGCTGGCGTTGGCAGCTATGATTATGGGAATCCGTCAGAGAAAACGCAGCAGTTCATGATCTGACCGGAAAAGAACGGACAAAGCAGTATAAGCCGAGAATAATCAGCGGAAAGAAAGGCCCGGCCCCTGGCGGCCGGGCAATCTTTTTGCCATCCGGGAATACGTTCTGAAAAAAGTACACAAATTCCGCCGCTTCTGAGGCTTTGAACGAAGGGAATGACTTGCGAAAACGTGCTGATGATGGTACACTAAGGGTCAGAAGTGAATTCCCGGTGGAACCGCCGGTCTGCAGGTTTTACTGAAAGATTTTGTAAGCGGAGGTATACAGATGAAGAAATTAACAGTGAAAAAGGGCGCGGAGTGTATGGCATGTCTGGAGTGCGTAAGAGCATGTTCCATGGCATTCTACAAAGAATTTGATCCGGACAAGTCCTGCATCCAGATTGTGGAGAAAAAGGGAGCCGTGAAACCCATGGTCTGCGTACAGTGCGGCAAGTGCGCCAGCGTATGTGAGGCAGGAGCTATCACAAAGAACGCCAAAGGCGTATATATGATCAACAAGAAGCTCTGTACCGGCTGCGGCAAGTGCGTGGAAGTCTGTCCCTTTGGCGTGATGGTAAAGGCGCCGGAAGCACCCACCACCTCCAAGTGCATTGCCTGCGGAATCTGCGCAAAGGCATGTCCCATGGAGATTCTGGAAGTTGTGGAGAAATAAATAACCGATATTATAAAAAACAGAAGCTGCAGCGAATCTGGCAGCTTCTGTTTTTTGATGGAAAATTTTGCGTAATATCTTTCAGGAGATAATTCTTCCAGACATGAGAGTGATTCTTTCTGGAATACTAAAGATATCCCCGGATTCAAAAGTAATCAGGCGGATAAGATGGTTTCAGAGGGAAACGGAGGGATTTCATGAATCAGGAACGAATTGCGATGATAACCATGCCTGTTCAGCGATGGACGGCACGGTATACAAAAGAAGAAGCTCTGAAAAGGGGAACTATTTTCCGGGAACTGGATTTGCCATTTTTTGCGGAACGGCCGCAGACGGCGCCGCAGGGAACTGCTTCCGGTATCATGGGAGAGCAGGAGGATTTGCGGCTGAAGCTGGATCAGGTCAGCTTTGCATTGGATGATCTGACGCTTTATCTGGACACGCATCCGGCCGAGCCCGATGCATCCCGTATGCGGCAGGAACTGATCCGGGAGAGAAAGGAACTGGTCAGGATCCTTGAGGACAGGGGAGATTCGCTGACAAAAGACGGCGGTGGAAACTGGAGGAAAGGGCCGATGCCCTGGGAAGGAGTGTGCGGCTGATGTGGATTTATGAAAAGAGACTGCAGTTCCCGGTAAAAATAACACAGACCAATCCCCGATATGCGCGGCTGATTATCAGTCAGTACGGAGGACCGGATGGAGAACTTTCTGCATCCATGCGCTATCTGGCACAGCGCTATACCATGCCGGTGAAGGAAGTGGGCGGTTTGCTGACGGATATTGGAACGGAGGAACTGGCTCATATGGAAATGATATGCGCCATGGTCTGTCAGCTGACAAAGAATCTTACCACGGAACAGGCAAAAGCGGAAGGATTTGACGCCTACTATATTGACCACACGAAAGGTCTCTGGCCTCAGGCCGCAGGAGGGATTCCCTTCAATACCTGCGAATTCCAGTCCAAGGGCGATGCGTTTGCCGATTTGACGGAAAACCTTGCGGCGGAACAGAAGGCCAGAACCGTTTATGACAATCTGCTGCGGATGATTCCCGACCCCGAGATTCAGGCGCCCCTGCAATTTTTGAGAACGAGGGAAATCGTTCATTTCCAGCGTTTTGGAGAAGCTCTGGAAATGGTGAAGGACCGGATGGATTCCAGAAATTTCTATTATTTCAATCCTGAATTTGACCGGACGATGTCGGGGAATCTGACCGGCGAGTCTGCGCAGGTATAGCGGGAATCTCTGCGCCGGCAAGGGACGATTCCCTTCGCAGCGCACTGGGGGAACACCCGTAGGCATCCCGGAACATTCGTACAAAAAGCCGGTAATTGAGAAAACCATGTCTTTCCAGAAGAACGGATATGGCATCGTCTGTTTCCAGGAGATCCTGATGAATGTGGGAGAGACGGATGGAATTCACATATTCCAGGAAAGTAACCCCCATGTGCTTTTTAAAATACCGGCAGAAATATTCCGGATTCAGCGACAGTACGGAGGCGCCGTCCTCCAGTGAGATAGGCTGAGTGTAATGGCTTTTCACATAAGCAGTTACCTGTTCCAGCCGATCCAGATTCCGGTCACTTTTTTTTCTGGATGAGGAGCTGACCCGTGTAAGACAAGACAGCGTAAGACGGTAAACCAGATCGTAGATCAGGGCGGAGAACCGCAGGGTATAGCCTGCAGGCGTACCGCAGGTGAGTAAATAAAGCTCATCCAGAATATCCCTGATCCCCGGATAACAGGATGACCGGGTGAGAACAGGTGATCCGTCGGTCATTTGAAAACGGACACAGTGGTATTCCGGGATATGGGTATTCAGAAGCGGGTAAGGGATCTGCAAAGCCAGGACGAAGCTGGAATTCAGACACCGGGTAAAGTGAATATCGCCGGAGTTTATGATAATCAGGTCTCCTTTTTTCAGATGGTATGTGTGGCTGTTAATTCCCACATCCATCAGCCCGGATTTCATATACAGAAGCTCTGCGCTGTTATGCCAGTGACTGGGAACAAACTGGCTGGAACTGTTGTAAAAAAAGAAGCGGGCCGGAAAGGGATCCGGAGTTATAATCTTTTCATGCTGTAAATCTGCCATAATATGATGCCTCCTGAAGTACCAAATCCTGTTCCTATTATGAAAGAGGAGGAAAAGAAAGTCAATATGGACCTGTGTTGCGGAAAATGAGAAAACCGGGTATAATAAATAGGAATTCTTCAAAAAGACCCGATGGAAGAGCGGGTTTTGAGGATGATTTTTGGCTGCAGGTTATGATTTACGGAAGGAGTGACACAGGGTGGAATTTCAGAAGACAGATGTAAAATCCATGGAGATGAAACCATTTGAGAAGATCGGATCTCAGTGGATGCTGATTGCCGCGGAGAAGGATGGAAAAGCAAATGCCATGACCGCCTCATGGGGAGGCGTGGGTGTTTTGTGGGGAAAGAATGTTGTGACGGTTTATATCCGGCCCCAGCGGTATACCAAGGAGTTCGTGGACGCTCAGGATACGTTTACCCTTTCCTTCTTTGATGGGAAGTATATGGAGGAACTGGGATATATGGGAAAGATTTCCGGACGGGACGTGCCGGATAAACTGGAACAGTCCGGTCTGCATCTGACGCATGTGAACGGTGCGCCCGCTTTTGAGGAGGCCAGTCAGGTGCTGGTATGCAGGAAATTGTATCGGGGAAAGATTCAGCCTGAGAATTTCCTGGATCCGGAGCAGGATGCAAAATGGTATCCGCAGAAGGATTATCATGATGTTTATGTGGCGGAGATTGTGGATGCTTATGTGAGAAAGTAAGCATCCTATGGAAAAGGACCGCGGCAGAGTCATTGATTTCTGCCGCGGCCCTTTTTACGTCATGAGGGAAAATCACCGCTCCCATCTCCCCGCCGCTCCGCAGGGAAGCACCAGACCCGACCGGGTGACGGGCAGGCCGATTTCCTGGGATTCCACATGGCCGCCAAACTTTTTCAGCTCCAGGGAAATCATATACGTCAGCACCGCCGGCGCCAGTCCGGTGGTATAGGAGTTCACCAGGAAAAACAGCGGGTTATCGCTAAGGAGCCGGGCGCAGAGACGGATAAAGGGGTGAATGGACTCCTCGATTTTCCAGATCTCACCCTTGGGCCCTCTGCCGTAAGAGGGGGGATCCATGATGATGGCATCGTAGTGATTGCCCCGGCGGATCTCCCGTTCCACGAATTTGACGCAGTCGTCCACAATCCAGCGGACAGGGGCGTCTTTCAATCCGGAAGAGACCGCGTTTTCCTTGGCCCAGGTGACCATGCCTTTGGAAGCGTCCACATGGGTGACAGCGGCTCCGGCCGCGGCTGCCGCGCAGGTGGCGCCGCCGGTGTAGGCGAACAGGTTCAGAACCTTAATGGGACGGCCTGCCTGGCGGATCTTGGCGCCGAACCAGTCCCAGTTTACCGCCTGTTCCGGAAACAGGCCGGTGTGCTTGAAGCTGAATGGCTTCAGGTGAAAGGTGAGATCCCGGTAATGGATGGTCCACTGCTGGGGCAGCTGAAAAAATTCCCATTCGCCTCCGCCCTTTTTGCTTCTGTGGTAATGGGCGTTCATTTTCCGCCATCCGGGATGCTCCCGCGGTGTGTCCCAGATCACCTGAGGATCCGGACGCACCAGGAGATAGTTTCCCCATCGTTCCAGTTTTTCTCCTTTGGAGGTGTCAATGACCTCATAATCTTTCCAGCCGTCTGCAATCCACATACTATGCCGCCCTCCTGTAAATCTGTTCTTCTTTTTCAGAAAAGATACTATCGTTCAGTATAGCATAAGACGAAGGGAATGAAAAGACAGAGAATGAAATGCAAGGAGGAATGAAACAAGTTGCATAAGCGGACGTAAAACCGGTGAATTTCTCGTGTGATAATGCTGAAAATGCAGGATTTCCTTGACAAAAGGTCAAAGCGTGCCTAAAATAGTGTCTGATGTTGTATTATTAAAATAAGAAGAAAAACTGCGGCAGCGTATTCGGGAAATTTGAAGCGCCGCAATATCAGGAGGAGGTTCCCATGAAGCCCTACACACAGTTGAGCAAGGAAGAGCTGAAGGCTCTCAAAAGTGACCTGGAAAAACAGTTTAAGGAAGTAAAAAAGAAGGGCCTGAAGCTGGATATGTCCCGCGGAAAGCCGTCGAAAGCCCAGCTGGATCTGAGCAACGGTATGATGGATGTGCTCACCAGCGATTCTGACCTGGTAAGCTCTGACGGAGTGGACTGCAGAAACTATGGAGTGATGGAAGGAATTTCCGAGGCCAGAAAGCTGCTGGCAGATATGTCTGAGGTTCCGGAGCGGAACATTCTGATTTATGGGAACTCCAGCCTGAGTGTGATGTTTGATACGGTATCCCGGGCCATGACTCACGGAATCATGGGAAATACTCCCTGGTGCAAACTGGATAAGGTGAAGTTCCTCTGTCCGGTTCCCGGCTATGACCGCCATTTTGCCATTACCGAGTATTTCGGAATTGAGATGATCAACGTGCCGCTGCTTCCTACCGGTCCGGATATGGATATGGTGGAGAAACTGGTTTCCCAGGATGCGTCCATCAAAGGAATCTGGTGTGTGCCCAAGTACTCCAACCCGACAGGAATTTCCTACTCCGATGAGACGGTCCGCAGATTTGCCCGGCTGAAACCGGCGGCAAAGGATTTCCGGATCTTCTGGGATAATGCTTATTCCATTCATCATCTGTATGACGATGACAGAGACGTGATTCTGGAACTTTTGAATGAGTGCGTCAAAGCGGGAAATCCTGACATGGTGTTCAAGTTTATTTCCACCTCCAAGGTGTCCTTCCCCGGTTCCGGTATTGCTGCGCTGGCGGCTTCCGAGGCAAACCTGGAGGAAGCAAAACGCCATATGAGTTTCCAGACGATCGGACATGATAAGCTGAATCAGCTGCGTCATGTGCGTTTCTTCAAGGATATGCAGGGAATGTATAACCATATGCGTAAGCATGCGGACATTCTGCGCCCCAAGTTTGAAAAGGTGCAGGAGGTGCTGGAGCGTGAACTGGGCGGCCTGGAGATCGGAAGCTGGACCCATCCCAAGGGAGGATACTTTATCTCCTTCGACGCTATGGAAGGCTGTGCCAAAGCCATTGTGGCCAAGGCAAAAGAAGCCGGTCTGGTGATGACGGGAGCCGGCGCCACCTATCCTTACGGAAAAGACCCCAAGGACAGCAATATCCGTATTGCGCCTTCCTTCCCTACTGTGGAGGAACTGGCAGTGGCTGCCGAGATTTTTGTACTCAGTGTGAAACTGGTGAGTGTTGATAAACTGCTGAAGGCCTGATTTGAGGAGAAAAGCCGACGGAACGGCTTTTGTCTGGCGGGCCTATGCTGCCGGATCCTTTTTGCTGGATCCGGCAGTTTTCAATATTATGAAAACCGTCAGATTTTCCGGGAAATTCTGCGAAGACTCCGGGAAGGCCCGGCAGTGTTTCCGAAGTATGAAATCTTTCTTACTTTTTTTTAAACTCCTTTACCGCCCTGCGGTTCAGTGTTACAATACTATCGACGCAAAAATGTTTTTATAGAACAGATATATAAGGGGTTGCAATGGCAGCAAAAAGAAAGAAGAAAAAAGCAAAAAAAATTGTTCTGGGTATTCTGATCGGTTATATCCTGATCATGGCTATCGGCTATCTGGGGATTGCCTATTATTTTTCTGATCATTTTCTGAAGGGAACCACCATCAATGGCATTGACTGTGAAAACATGACTGCCAAAGAGGTGAAAGAGGAGATTCAGAATGGAATCGGACAGTACCGGCTGCAGCTGGTGCTGATTGACGGTGCCACGGAGACTGTCACGGCGGAACAGCTGAATCTGCAGTATGTGGATGACAATAAGGTGGATGAACTTCTGGAGGAACAGAATCAGTGGAAGTGGATCACCTCCTTTGCGGTGGACAAGACGTACGAGCTGGCGGCCAATACCACTTACGACCAGGATAGGATCGACGGACTGCTGGATGCCATGAGCTGTTTCCAGGAGGCAAACATCGTGGCTCCCCAGGACGCAAAGCTGGAGTTTGACGGAACCCAGTATGTGATTACTCCTGAGGTGGTAGGAAACACGCTGGACCGGGAGAAGGTAAAGGCTGCGGTGATCGCCGCGGTGGATGCCGGAAAGACGGAGATTAATCTGGATGAGGAGGGCTGTTATCTGAAGCCGTCCGTTTATCAGGATGACGCCTCCCTGGTGGCGGAGCGTGATCAGCTGAATCAGTATATGAAGACGAATCTCACCTACGATTTCGGGGACCGGACGGAGACGGTGGATGCTTCTCTGATCAAGGACTGGATCGTAAAGGGGGAGGACGGACAGTATACGGTGGACGAAGATAAAGTGATGGATTATGTGAAACAGCTGGCCTATAAGTATGATACCTTCGGGCTGGCGCATGATTTTACCACTTCCCACGGGGAAAAGATCACACTGCAGCGGGGCGGTGATTACGGCTGGGTGATGAAGAAGCAGGCCACTGCCGACGAACTGGTGCAGTATATCAAAGAAGGAAAGACAGGAACCATCGAACCGGTGTATCTTTATGAAGGAAAAAGCAGGGATACCAACGATATCGGCGATACCTATGTGGAAATCAGCATTGAGGAACAGCGGATGTGGTGTTATAAGGACGGGCAGCTGATTGTGGATACCCCGGTGGTAACGGGAAATCCCAATAAGGAAGGATGTGCCACACCGGCAGGCTGTGTCTGGGCTATCGATGCCAAAAAGCACGGAGCCGTGCTCACCGGAGAAGGGTATACCCAGCCGGTTACCTATTGGATGCCGTTCAATGGAAATGTGGGAATTCATGACGCGGACACCTGGCGTTCCGAGTACGGCGGGGAGATCTATAAGACCAATGGATCCCACGGCTGTGTGAATACACCCACAGAAAATGCCAGAAAAATCTTTGAGGCAGTTGAAATCGGTACGCCGGTTATTGTATACTAAATTTAATTACGAATAAAACGGAGAGGGGATGCCGCGCCTGTCAGGGACGACAGATGCATGCGGCAGCCCCGTTCTCTTTTGTGAGAGTGAGGAAATCAGAATGAAGATTGTGGTATTGGCAGGGGGAACCAGTACGGAGCGCGATGTATCGATTGTGACGGGAACCGAGGTTTGCCGCGCGCTGCGTACCAGGGGCCATCAGGCGATTTTGCTGGACGTATTTTTCGGAGAAGAGGGTCTGAATCCCGAAACCGCTTTTGCGGGAGATTATGATGTGGAGGAACAGGCAGAAAGGATCCGGGCGAGAAACGGACAGCTGGAGAATGAAAAAAAGACCAGAAGAGAATTCTTTGGTCCCCAGGTGCTTTCCTTGTGTCAGGCGGCGGATGTGGTGTTCATGGCACTGCACGGAGCCAACGGGGAGGACGGACGCGTGCAGGCGGTTTTTGATCTTTTCGGTATTCGTTATACGGGTACGGACTGCTTAAGCAGCGCCATGGCCATGGATAAAGGGATTACCAAAAAGCTGTTTGAAATGGGAGGAGTTCCCACGCCCAGAGGATTTGAATTGAAATGCGGGGAGGATCCGGATCTGGCGGCCCGGGGCATGAAACTTCCGGTGGTGGTGAAGACCTGCTGCGGCGGTTCCAGCGTGGGAGTGTACATTGTGCATACGCCGGAAGAGTACCGGGAAGCACTGGAGGGCGCCTTTTCCTATGAAGACCAGGCTGTGGTGGAAGCGTATGTGGATGGAAGAGAGTTTTCGGTGGGCGTGGTAGATGGCAGAGCATATCCTGTTATCGAGATTGCCCCGGTGGAAGGATTTTATGATTACAAGAACAAGTATTCGGCGGGAGCGGCAGTGGAGACCTGTCCGGCTCATCTTACGGAAGAAGAGACCGGCAGGATGCAGGAATATGCGAGGAAAGGCTGCCAGCTCCTGGGAATTCGCGGGTATGCCCGTCTGGATTTCATGATGAATTCGGATGGAGAGATCTTCTGCCTGGAGGCCAATACGCTTCCCGGAATGACACCCACCAGCCTTCTTCCCCAGGAAGCGGCGGTGCTGGGCATGAGTTTCGCGGATCTGTGTGAGGAATTGATCCGAATTTCTCTGAAAAAATATCAGCAGGAGCCGTAAGAAGGGAGATTGTCATGAAAAATCTGACGCTGGAAAATATTGCCGCCGCGTGCGGCGGAACCTATCAGGGGCCGGAGCATCTGCGGCAGCAGTGTGTGTCCTCCATTACCACAGACAGCAGAAAGACGGAACCGGGGTGTCTGTTTGTGCCCATTGTGGGAAGTCGGGCGGATGGCCATGATTTTATTCCCCAGGTGATGGAAGCGGGGGCGCTGGCTTCCCTTTCGGAAAAGGATCTGAAGGACGCGCCATATCCGGTGATCCGTGTACAGTCCTCTCTGCAGGCAGTGAAAGATATTGCGGCATATTATCTGAAACAGCTGGATATCCCGGTGGTGGGAATCACCGGAAGCGTGGGGAAGACCAGCACCAAAGAGGCCATTGCTTCCGTATTGTCCCAGAAGTACCGGGTATTGAAAACACAGGGAAATTTCAACAATGAGCTGGGGCTTCCCCTGACGGTGTTCCGGCTGCGCCAGGAGGATGAGATTGCGGTACTGGAGATGGGAATCAGTGATTTTGGCGAGATGCATCGGCTGGCTTCCATTGCAAGACCGGATATCTGTGTGATCACCAATATCGGCTGCTGCCATCTGGAAAATCTGGGAGACCGGGACGGGGTTTTCAGGGCGAAGACAGAGATTTTCGATCACCTGAAGGGTCAGGGAACGGTGATTCTCAACGGAGATGATGACAAGCTGGCTGCTGTGAAGCAGGTACAGGGGAAACCGCCGGTATTTTTCGGCCTGGAGGAAAAACATCCCATCCATGCAGGCAGAATAGAAAGCCGGGGCCTGAAGGGGACGGCCTGTACCATCTGTACGCCTGCCGGCGATTTTGATGTGGTTATTCCCATTCCGGGTCAGCATATGGTATACAACGCGCTGGCCGGCACGGCGGTGGGCCTGGCCTTCGGTCTGGATCTGGATCAGATCCGACGGGGAATTGAAAGTCTGCAGCCGGTAAACGGAAGATTTCATATGATTGAGACCGATCAATATACGATTGTGGATGACTGTTATAATGCCAATCCCATGTCCATGAAAGCTTCTCTGCAGATCCTGCGGGACGCGCTGGGAAGAAAAGTGGCGGTGCTGGGAGATATGGGGGAACTGGGAATCCGGGAGGATGCTCTGCATGCCGAGGTGGGAACCTTCGCCGCTTCCTGCGGTCTGGATCTTCTGATCTGTACAGGCCCCCACTGCGCGTATATGGCCCAGGCAGCCCGCAAGGCCGGAATGGAGCAGGTGGTACATCTGGATTCCCTGGAAGAACTCCTCAATCGGCTTCCCGGGCTGGTGAAAGAGGGAGATACCATATTGGTGAAGGCATCCCATTATATGCACTTTGAAAAAGTGGTGGATGCGCTGCAAAACAGTTGAAAAAAGCTGGAGCCAGGTCTGCGGATGATCTGGTTCCAGCTTTTTGGCATCTGTCTGACAGGGACCGGCAGTTGCCGGCGTCTACGGCATACGGCCTTCCCGTATCATGAGTTCCTCTGAGTTTTCATTAATATCGGCCATCCGGTCCATCAGCTCTGATTTTTTCTGCAGCTCCTGATTCATTTCCTCTAATCCCAGAAATTCCGTCAATGTGGGTTCCGATGAAAAAAGATTGGTTCCCAGTCCCAGACGATTTCCTTCTATTTGGGCGCCCAGGGCAGCCAGAGTGGTGGGAAAATGATCCATGGTAGAATACATGCGTTCCGTGTGCAGTTCTGCTTCCGCTGCCGGGTTTATATAAGCGGTATAGGCTTTTCGGTCATAGTCCTCCGATACATTTTCGCAGAAATCACTGTCCATGGTCAGATGATCTCCCGCCAGCACGACAGTGGTATTTTCGTAAAAATCCTGCTGCTGAATCCACTGAAGAAACTCGTTCAACTGTCTGTCGGAACAGGCCATAACGTTGGCGTACTGATTGTCACCGTAAAGACTGCCGCATTTTTCACAGACATAGCCATCCTCAAAATGAGTATCTACCGTCAGCATGGTCAGATGGAAGGGTTCTTCCTGACTGGAAAGATCCAGAAGTTTTTCCTTTGCGAAATCAAAAAGATGGTAATCCTCATAGCCCCACCAGACATAATAATCTGCCGGAAGCATGCCGCAGGATATTGCGTAAGGGTAATCCATGATCTCATAATTGCCATGTTCTGTGAAATACAGCCTGCGGCCGCCAAAAGTGGCGTCCGAACCGATGAGAAGTGTCTGCGTATATCCTTCCTTTTCCAGTATATCTCCGAGCGTGGTAATGCCTGGAAAGAAATGCTCCTGGGTATCCATATCATTCCCCTGAATGGAAATAGTCAAAGGGAGCCCTGCCGTGTGGGCGAACATGGCCCCCATAGTCCAGGTGGAACCGTACATCGCATGGGCTCCGTTAATCTGCGGTCCGGTTCCTGAAAAGTCTTCATTTTCCTGGGCGATCGCCGTCAGATCGGGGATCACATTTTCGGAAAAACCACCGCCGTTTTCCAGGTCCGCATAAGTGGTTTCCATGGATTCCAGGAAAATATAGATCAGATTCCGTTTTTCTTCCGGGAAAGTGATGACTGTTTCCGCAGGATCCACATAATAGGTTTCAATAAAATCGGAGCTGGTATTCTGTGCTTCCAGATACTGTTTCAGATTCAGCTTTTTGGCGGCTGCGTACAGGGTTCCGAGAGAAATCAGTATCAGAACGGTCAGGAGGATTCCGTTTGCCAGATGGAAAAAACGCTTTTTCCGAATGAGAAAGAAGAAAATCTGGATGAGAAGAAAAATGATCACAGATGGCAGGAGACACTCCAGAATATATTCCCGGACCAGTGCTGTGTTTGTACCCTCCAGCGGGGTCTTCAGATGAAAAACCAGCTCTTCCATGGACAGATGATTCCAGGTCCGAAATACCCATCCCCCGCTGAAAAATAAGAGCGGCGCCAGAAATGCAAAGACTACAGAGAGTATGGTATCTGCTGCCACCGCCAGGTATCTGGCTCCTTTTCGTATCGTTTTCATTGCTTTACACTTCCTTTGTTTAACAAAACCGGCTGTGGCACAGTCAGAATCTTTGACGCCGCAGCCGGTTGCAGTTTCCAAATGTACGGAGACCGGGTCCGATCATACCAGTTTCTGATTTTTTTCCAGTGTTTCCCGAATTATTCGCTGGCAGTACTGTCCCAGATGCTTTTTCGTCTCTTTGTCCAGCCGGTCGGGGTAAATGGGCGGGCAGTACTCGATCACCACATGTGCTTTCCGAATCCTGGGAGACTGTTTTTCAAAGATAGATGCTGTATTATTCAGCGCTATGGGAACAATGGGACAGCCGGATTTGGTGGCCAGCTTGAAACTTCCTTCATGGAAAGGGAGCAGATCCAGCTCACTTTCCCCGCGGTTGCGGGTTCCCTCAGGGAAAATGCAGATAGAGATGCCCTCCTTCATTTTATCAATACCGGTGAGGATGGTTTTCAGTCCCTTTTTGATATCCTTTCTGTCCAGAAACAGGCAGTGAAGAAGACGCATCCAGTTGGACAGCAGCGGGATCTTTGCCATCTCCGCTTTTGCCACATAACCTGTGAGATCCGGGCAGCGAACATAAGTCAGCAGAATGTCAAAATAGCTTCGGTGATTGCCGATATAGAGTACCGGAGTATCCTGGGGGACATGTTCGTGGCCGATGACAGTAACGGTCGCTCCGGTGATTTTCAGAATCAGCCGGAATACCGCCTGAATAATCCGAAGAGAGCTGAGATCTCTGGCCCTGGGATTCACCTTTCCCACAACCCACTCTGCCAGAAGAAGGGGAATAGATAGAATCAGATAACCTACGACAACAATGCAGATAACAATAAAACGAATCATGTCTTCCTCCAATGTACCATTCGGTATAATAACTCGTATACCATTATACAGGAATTTTTGAAAAAAATCCACATAAAATAGTAGCGATGAAGGAAAAGAAAAGAGACGAAATGATAAGACGGATCACATTTGTTCTGGCTATTGCGCTTCTTGCCATGGGAATTGTGGGGTGCGGGCTGATACAGAAAAAGAGCAGGGAGGAAAAGGCACTGGATTACACGGTCCTGAAGGAAGAGGATTTTCCTTTGGAGATTACCAAGCTGATTGAAGCGAAAAAACAGGAAGCGTTTCAGATGAGTTATCTGTGTGAAGGGGAGCTGTATCTTTTAAAGGGCTACGGGATCCAGAGTTCAGGCGGATACAGCATCCGGGTGGAGTATGTGAAGGAGTGCGGGGATGCGATTCATATACGGACGGAACTGGTAGGGCCGGATCCGGAAGATGCGTCCGGAGAAGCGGTTTCCAGCCCTTATCTGGTGGTGAAGGTGGACGCCGCCCCCAAAACGGTGGTATTTGACTGATGCGGCAGTCCTGTCTGCTGCCGTTTGGACAATTATAAGGAAAGGGGAAGATGGATTTGGAATTGGTAAAGAAAAATTTCAGTATGCTCTGCACGAAAAGCAGGGCGGTGAACCAGCTGACTTTTGACGAGGATCTGAACGTGCCGGACAACAGGCCGGATATCGGCCGGATGATACAGAAGAAGGGCGAAATCCAGGTGGAAGAGGTTCAGGTAAGCGAGGGGACGGCGCTGATTGTGGGAGTCCTGGCATTCCGTCTTTTGTATGTGGCGGATACGCCCGGGCGAAAGGTCTGCAGTCTGGAGGGAAAACTTCCCATCAGTGAGACGCTGCATCTGGAAGGACTGTCCGGCGGCGACAAGGTATGCCTGAAATGGGAAATCGAGGATCTGACGCTGCACCTCATCAATTCCAGAAAACTGAATGTGAAAGCGGTGGTGGAATTTCAGGCATCGGCCGATGAACTGATGCGGGTGGAGCTTCCGGTGGATGTAAAGGATGTGCCGGAGCTGTCGGTTAAAAAGAAAACGATGCAGCTGCTGACGCTGGGCGTACATAAAAAGGACACCATGCGGCAGAAAAAAGAGATTCTTCTGCCTTCCAGCAAGCCCAATATCCATCAGGTACTCTGGGATGACATGGAGATCCGGGGGATGGATCTGCGGGCGGAGGAAGGAAAAGTGACGGTGAAGGGAGAGCTTTTTGTATTTGTCCTCTATGCGGGAGACGATGCGGATAATCCTCTACAGTGGCTGGAACAGTCCATTCCTTTTGCCGGCGAGGTGGAGTGTGCCGGCTGCACCATGGATATGATTCCTCATATTGAGACCACCATGCTCCAGGCCGGTCTGGAGGTCAAGCCGGACGCTGACGGGGAGGAGCGGATTCTGCAGGCGGATGTGGTGCTGGAGATGGATATGAAGATTTATCAGGAAGAAACCTGCACCATTCTGATGGACGTCTATACACCGGAAAAAGAGTGTATTCCCCAGCGCCGGGGCCAGCTGCTGGAACAGCTGCTGGTGAAAAATTATTCCAAATGCCGGGTGGGGGACCGGATTCCAGTCCAGGATCCCCAGGGGAAAATTCTCCAGGTATGCCACAGCGACGGTAATGTAAAAATCGACGATATCCGCATGGTGGAAAACGGGATCCAGGTGGAAGGAATCATCCAGGTAAGGATTCTGTACAGCATCGGGGACGATGACATGCCGTTCTATTCCATGGAAGCGGCCATTCCCTTTACCCATGTGGTGGAGGCCGCGGGAATCGGCACAGACTGTGTGTATTATCTGCAGGCGGATCTGGAACAGCTGTCCACCACCATGCTGGATGACAGTCAGATTGAGGTAAAGGCTGTCATGAATGTGAACGCACTGGTACTGCGGCGCTGGGAGGAAGAGATAATCGAGGAGATCCGGGAGGAAGCGCTGGATCTGGAAAAGATGGAGCGGATGCCGGGAATCGTCTGCTATGTGGTAAAACCGGGGGATACTTTGTGGGATATCGCAAAAAAATTTTACACCACCGCGGACTCCATCCGGCAGCTGAATGAGCTGGGCGAAGGGGAACCGGACCGGGAGCAGCCGCTGTTGATTGTGAAAAAGCCGTTGCTTTTCTGAAAAAGAACGTTATAATAGTATTGTATACAAAGTACAAAATGCGTAACAGCTGAATACAGGAGATAAACGATGAAACTGAAGGCTTTTGCAAAAATTAATCTGGGACTGGACGTGATTGGAAGACGTGAGGATGGTTATCATCAGGTTCGTATGATTATGCAGACGATCCGGATGTTTGACCAGCTGGAAATAGAAAAAAGCAGGAAACCGGGGATCCGCCTGTCGGTGAATCTGCCCTATGTGCCTGCGGATGCCGGCAATCTTGTCTATCGGGCAGCCAGTCTTATGATGGAGGAATTTTCTCTTCCCCAGGGTCTGGATATCCGCCTGAACAAATTTATTCCTGTGGCGGCGGGGATGGCGGGCGGAAGTTCAGATGCCGCCGCTGCCCTGGTGGGGATCAACCGTCTGTTTGGTCTGGGACTTTCCAGAGGGGAACTGATGGAGCGGGGATTAAAGCTGGGGGCGGATGTGCCTTACTGTATCATGAGGGGGACTGCCCTGGCAGAAGGAATCGGAGAGAAACTGACCAGACTTTCTCCGCTGCCTCCCTGCTACATTCTGATCGGAAAACCGGGTGTCAGTGTTTCTACAAAATATGTCTACACCAATCTGAAGCTGGATGAGACCACGGTACATCCGGATATTGACGGTATGGTCGCTGCCCTGAAGGCCGGAGATCTGACCGGTGTGACCGAAAAAATGGGGAACGTGCTGGAGAGTGTTACGATTCCCCGGTATCCGGTTATCGAAAAAATCAAAGATCTGATGAAGGAGACCGGAGCTCTCAATGCGCTGATGAGCGGCAGCGGTCCCACGGTGTTTGGTATTTTTGACGACTGGAAAAAAGCCCGGCAGGCCCAGCAGAGACTGCGGGAGAGCCGTCTTGCCCGCCAGGTATTTCTTGCGGAAGCGTTTCATAACGGAGGGACAGAAGATGACCAGTGATTTTCATGTGAATATCAATGAGTATCTGCCGCTTCGGGATGTGGTGTTCAACACCCTGCGGCAGGCGATACTCCGGGGAGAACTGAAACCGGGAGAACGGCTGATGGAAATCGCCCTTTCCCGCCGTCTTGGCGTCAGCAGGACGCCGGTGCGGGAGGCGATTCGGATGCTGGAGCTGGAAGGTCTGGTGAAGATGGTTCCCAGAAAGGGAGCCCAGGTGGCCCAGATCACAGAACAGGATCTCAACGATGTGCTGGAGGTCCGCCTGGGCCTGGAAGAGCTGGCGGTACAGTTCGCATGCCAGCGGATTACGCAGGAGGAACTGAAGGATCTGGAGGATTCCGTACAGCTGTTCGAACAGGCCATGAACCAGGATGATCTGACAGCGCTGGCAGAGGCAGACGTAAAGTTCCATGAGATTATTTACAATGCTACTCATAACCGGCGCCTGGTACAGATTATCAACAATATCCGGGAACAGATGTATCGCTACCGGATCGAATATCTGAAGGATGTGGAAAGCAGAAAAACGTTGGTAAAAGAGCATTATGCCATCTGGGCATCCCTGAAAAACCGGGATGTACAGAATGCCCGGAAGCATATCGGCGTTCATATCCGCAACCAGCAGGATGCGATTCTGCGCAGCCTTTCCCTGGGAGAAGAGCAAAAACAGGGGGAAAATCCTGCCGGAGAATAAAAGTGAAGAATTGGTACACAATAGAAGATATGCAATGCATATCTTCTATTGTTGTATATACGGAAAGAGTACTGCCGCGGCGGTACTTTTTATTCGTGACGGTGGAAAGCTCGCAAAGTGTGCGTTCCATTGCTTTGCAGGAAAATAAATAAGCTCCGCGTCTGGCAACCGCGTAACCGGCCGGAATCCCATGGCGTGGAGCGTCAAAGAGGTAAGGAGGAGGAAATGACGGAGGTTTATCGGAATCTTGGCGAAAATGAACACTGGCTGAAGGAACAGTGCGCGGATTGCGCGGATATTCTGTTTCGTCCCATGCGGCTGGGAGAACCGGCCATTTCCTGCCTGGCTGTCTATCTGGAGGTCACGGCGGGGAATATGATGCTGGAGGAATCCATGCTGGGGCGGCTGCTGTCCCGGCTGAAGGAGCTTGACGGGAGGGAGTTGATTTCTTTTCTGGACGAGAATGCCATGGGAATTTCCGATGCGGGTTTTCTTGAAACGCTGGAGGATGGGCTGCGGGCTTTGCTGGCGGGAAATGTGATTCTTCTCGTGGACGGATATGACAAAATCCTGAAAATCGGAAGCAAGGGGTATCCGGGGAAAACGCTGGGGGTGGCACAGTCGGAAAAGGTGCTTCGGGGATCTAACGAAGGTTTCACAGAGCCGGTGAAGGTGAATACCGCGCTGATCCGCAAACGGATCCGCAGTACGGATCTGAAGGTGAGGGAACTGTTTCTGGGCGCAAGATCAGATACGCTGGTAAATATCCTTTATATGGAAGGCCTTGCCTATCCGGATCTGGTGGAACTGGCCTGCCAGCGTATCAGCCGCTATGAAGTAGACGGCATTCTGGACAGCGGAATTCTGGAACAGCTGGCGGAGGAAAACTGGCTGTCGCCTTTCCCGCAATTTCAGACCACAGAGCGTCCGGATCTGGCCGCCATGGAGCTTCTGAACGGCCGGATTGTGATTCTCTGTGACAATTCCCCGTTAGCGCTGCTGCTTCCCACCACATTAAACAGCTTTCTGGGAGTCAGCGAGGACCGGTACAACCGATTTGAAATCGCAAAGTTTCAGCGGATGCTGCGGTATCTGGCCATGTGCATGGCGCTGATGTTTTCCGGAATATATCTGGCAGTCATCGGATTTCATACGCAGATTCTCCCCACCAACCTGCTGCTGTCCTTTGCGGAGGCCCGGCGGGGAGTGCCGTTTCCCAGTCTTCTGGAGGTTCTTCTGATGGAACTGGCCTTTGAACTGATCCGGGAAGCCAGCGTCCGGATGCCCGGGCCTTTAAGCGGTACCATTGGCATTGTGGGCGGCCTGATTATCGGGGATGCGGCAGTGGGCGCCAATCTGGTGAGCCCCATGGCCGTGGTGGTGGTGGCTCTGAGCGCGCTGAGTTCTTTCGCCATACCAAATGAAGAACTGTCTTCCGCGGTCCGTCTGCTGAAATACGGATTTATCTTCCTGGGGGGTCTGCTGGGAATGTTTGGAATCGCGGTGGGCGTCTATCTGTTTCTGGGACATCTGGCAGGGCTGGTCAGTTTCCGGATCCCCTACCTGATGCCTTTTGTGGGAAAAGGGGTGCAGGGATATCAGACAGAAAACGATTCGATCTGGCGGGGGCCGATAAAAACGCTGCGGCTGAGACCCATTTTCGCCAGAAGAGGAAACAGGGTACGGCTGAGAAAGGTTTCGGATTCTTCCGGGGAGACTGCGGGGGCGCAGAACGGGGAAAGGAGGAGGGACGGTGTTTTCAGATAACGAAAGAATTTCCTGGCTTCAGATGGAGCGGCAGTTTTCCCTGACGTATCTGGGGGCGGCGGCGCTGTTTCTTCCGGGAAACCTCCGGGGAAGGGACGGAATATTTTCCGTGCTTTTGGGGACAGGGATTCTCTTTGTGTGGATATTTTTTCTTTTGCGGCAGGCGCATGTGTATAAGTGTCCGGAGAAATACTGGGGCAAGTGGCCGGCGCGGGCAGTAGCGCTTATTTATCAGGTGTATCTGATCCTTACAGGGGGATGGCTGCTTTCCGGAATTACCGGGCTGATGTCGGAATATCTGATACCGGGAGTGCCCCGGTGGGTGCTGGCTGCCGTGCTGGTTCTGGTGGTACTGGCCGGCAGCGGGAATATTCAGTCCAGGGGAAGATTCGCACAGGCCGCATGGCCGGTAACTGCGGGACTTCTGGGACTGCTTCTTTTGCTGGCGGCCTTTCAGGCAGATCCGGCGCTTCTGATGGAGGAGACGCGCAGAAGTTCAGCCGATTGGGGAGAGCGGGCGGTTGATATTGTCCGCGGAGCGCTGTCCTATGCGGGAATTTTTGCGGGAGTCGCGCTGCTGCCCTTTGCTCTGGTTCAGACTACGGAAAGAGGAGGGCACAGAAAGTCTGTATTCCGGACTGTGGGACGTATGGGGCTGTGGACAATCGTATTTCTTTTGCTGGAGCTTTCGGTTTTCGGACCGATGGGACAGGAAGGACAGGCCTTTCCCATGCTGGACCTGATGGCCGGCGCACGGCTGCCGGGAGGATTTTTAAGAAGAATGGATCTGATTTTTCTGACAGCTGCAGCGCTTTCGCTGATGTTTGCCCTGGGAAGTATTTTGTTCTACAGCAAATTCATTTTTCAAAAGGTAAATCTTGCGGCCGGCAGGCTTCCTGCGGCGGTTCTGACCTTTGTGCTGGGAACGGCGGACTTCGGGGGATGGGAAATTCAGACCGAGTACGGACCGCTGGCAGTGTTTGTGTTTCTGCCGCTTCTGGCAGCGGTGGGCGTCTGTACGGGATTTTTAAGGAGGCGGAAGGTTGGATAAGAAAAAGAAACGGAAGGTGCTGGGCATCCTGTATGCGGCACTGCTGTTCCTTTCCGGCTGTCGGATTGTGGAGCCGGAAAAGCGGGCATACCCGCTGGTGCTGGGAATTGATGAGCAGGATGGGATTTATCAGGTATATTTCGGAATGGCTGCGCTTCCACAGATGACCGGACAGGAAAAGGAAGGCGAGGAGGACAGTCAGGGGGGAAGCGGCAGAGGCTATCTGATGTATACCGGAAAGACGCTGGAGGAAATCCTGGCCGCCTATGAAAAAAGTCAGGAGCTTTACCTGGATATGGGACATATTCAGGCCGTGATTTTCGGACAGAATCTGTACCGGCAGACCGGACAGCTGACACAGATCCTGGATTCCATGGAAAAAACCAGTACTCTGGGAAATGCCGCTTACGTATACCGCAGTGAACAGCTTGAGGAAGTCATGGCTATGAATGGAGAAAACATTCAGTCGCTGGGTGAATTTCTTGCGGGAATTTATGAGAATCGTATGGATGAAAGCCATCCGCTGATTCTGCGGAAGGTTTACAGCACCCTTCACAATGAAGGAGCGATTGAGGAATTTCCTCTGGTTTTTCCGGAGGGAGACGGCCTGTCCGTGGTTCTGGAATCCAGCGGGGATCCCGTATAAAGCATGAAAAATCAGGCAATCCTTCACAGGAAGGAGGAATTTGCCATGAGAAGAAAAGTCCGGCAGATCCGCTGGGCGTTGCCGCTTCTGGCGGGGATTTTCGGAGCATTTCTGGCGGGGGCAGGACCATCCGCAGAGGAACAGGCGCTGCAGCGGGAGATTTCCGGTCAGGTGCTCCGGCTGCATGTGGTGGCCAACAGCGACAGCAGACAGGATCAGGAACAGAAACTGAAAGTGAGGGACGGCATATTAAAAATGCTGAATCCGGTACTCTCCAACGCCGGATCAGCCGCGGAATCCCGGCGGCGGGTGGAGGAACATCTCGGCCAGGTGGAGGAAGCTGCCCGTCAGGTGCTGAGGGAGGAGGATTCCAGCCTGCCGGTGGAGGCCCGGCTGTCCCGGGAATGGTTCCCGGAACGAACCTACGGCGAGTATACCCTTCCGGAAGGAGAGTATCAGGCACTGCGGGTAGAAATCGGGCAGGGAGAAGGACATAACTGGTGGTGTATTCTCTATCCGGGACTCTGTTTTACCGGCGCCGTGCGTCCGGTGGAAGAGGATGGCAGGGCGTTTCAGGGAGTCCTGACGGAAGAAGCCTGTGATTTCATCCTGCACCCGGCAGAGACGAAAATCCGTTTTCGTTGGCTGCCCTTTTAGATTACGCTGTGAATACAGCGGAATCCCGAGGTATACGATTACCAGGCTTTGGGAACCGCAGCCTGCGCACGCGCTTGGGTGACCGTGAAGCCGGAAAGCGGAACGGCTGCATTTCGCCGTATCCGTATGGAAGGTGGGGGTTGAATTCTCCTGCCGGACACGGTATTATTATAAAGATTGCAGTACGCCTGTGCAGGCGTGCGAAAAAGATGCGCGGCGGTGAAGCCGGGAGACGGAACCGCCCCAGTGATATCGGGCCAGGGTGTGCCCGGCATCGTATGAGATTGCTGAAAGGCTGGAGAGAAGATAAGATGACGAAGATAGATCCCAACGCGCCCATTGGCGTTTTTGATTCCGGTGTGGGCGGGCTTACGGTAGCCCGGGAGATCATGCGGAATCTTCCTATGGAAAAAATTATTTATTTTGGAGATACCGCCCGGGTCCCCTACGGAAGCAAATCCCGGGATACGGTGATCCGTTATTCCCGGCAGATTGTCCGTTTTCTGCGGGAGCAGCAGGTGAAAGCCATTGTGGTGGCGTGCAATACCGCCAGCGCGCTGGCCCTGAGTACGCTCGAGGAGGAAAGTGAGATTCCCATTATCGGCGTGGTGAAGCCGGGCGCCCGGGTGGCGATTCAGGCTACCCGGAAAAAAAGAGTGGGAGTGATTGCCACGGAGGCCACCATCAACAGCCATCTTTATCGGGAACTGATTCACCAGATGGATCCGGAAATCACAGTGGTGGGACGGCCCTGTCCGCTATTTGTGCCGCTGGTGGAAGAGGGATGGCTGCATGATTCTGTGACGGAAACTGTGGCCCGGAGATATCTGAAAGATCTCAAGGAGCAGGATATCGATACACTGATTTTGGGATGTACCCATTATCCTCTGCTGCGTGGACTGATCGGGGAGATCATGGGGGAGCAGGTGACGCTGGTGAATCCCGCCTATGAGACTTCCCTGGCGCTGAAACGGCTGCTGGAAGCGGGAAACCTGATGAATCCGGGAACTGCCAGAAGCGAATTCCCTTACCGCTTTTTTGTGTCTGACGCGGCGGATAAGTTTAAACGGTTTGCCAATTCCATTCTGCCGTTTGATGTGAATATGACGGAACAGATTAATATAGAGGAGTACTGAAGAATATGACAAAGGAAGTGCTGATACATATCCGGGGACTTCACACGCCGGACGGCGGGTCAGAAGAGGAACCTCTGGAGCTGATTACCACAGGAGAATACTATTTCAGAAATAATACCCATTATCTGCTGTATGACGAGATGATGGAGGGATTTACAGAACCCTCCCACAATATGATCAAGATCCGGCCGGGACTGATGGAGGTGAGAAAGAAAGGCGTGGTTAATGTCCAGATGATTTTTGAGAAGGATAAAAAAAATCTGGCCATCTATAAGACGCCTTTCGGACGGCTGGAAATGGAGATTGCGGCCACCCGGATTATTATGGGAGAATCTTCTTCTTCTTTTGAAATTCATGCGGAATACGCGCTGGGAATGAACGGAAGTCCGGTAACGGATTGTGTGATGGATATCCGGGCGATCCCCAGGGAAGATAAAAATTTCAGAATTGTCAGAGACTGAAAAAGGATAAGAATACAAAAGAACGCTGTCAGACAGATACCCGCTGCGTTCTTTTCTCTTATTTTTTCCCTTTTGATTTTGAAGCAGTTCCCTTATCGGAACCTTTTTTAGAGTCCGCATAAGAAAGAAGACGGCTCCGCATCCTGGCGAAAAACTTCTGTTTTTTCGGAGGAGCTTCCAGAGAACCGCGCACACCGCGCACCTCTGTGATATAAATACCGCTCACCGTAGCCTTGACTTCCTTTTTCAGAGGAATCAGATCGTATACTCGTTCATCCGCAACCAGAACCATGATTCTGGGACCGATTTTCGCCTTGACAATGGGAAGCTTCGTCCGGCGCATCAGTCGGGGAGTCTGATCGATGACCATCTGAGGAAGCCCGGACTTATTAATGGGCAGACGCTTCTTGTCGATAATCAGCATGGAGACGGTCTGCTTTGCGGCTTCGATCTGCTCCTGCTGCTCATTCTGCTTTTTCTCCGCCCGTTTGCCGAGAAAATACAGTACTGCCAGGACAGCCGCCACAACAACTACAATAATCAACAGTAACTGCCAGACTTGCATGATTTCCCTCCCGTGTTTTTTTCATACTTGTTTATTGTATCACTGCCGCAGGGAAAAGGCAATCAGATTTTTCGGCAAATCCCGTTTCCATATGCCTGGCTTTTCCACAAGGTTAATTTGTGAATTTATTATCTGTAATATCCAGATGAAGGAAGTCCAGAAAATCTTCAATGTGTGCATCCCAATAGTCCCATCCGTGAATACCCTCATGTTCTTCGTATACATAGTGGTAGGGATTCCCTTCCATATGCTGAAAGAAATCTCTGGTTTCTCTGGCACGGTCAATCAGAAAATCATCTTTCCCGCAGGAATGGAAGATACGGGGCAAAATGGGAAGAGATTTGTTTTTTTCCGCCATATAAAAGGTATCTTCATATGTGCCGGTCAAATCTTTTCCACCATACTGGATAAAATTCCGCATCTTCCATGTGGCATTGTCAAACAGATCGCCGGAATTCTCCTCTGGCTTTCCCCGGTTGGCCGCAGAGGAGAAACACCCAATGGCCGCATAACGATCTGGATGATTGATGCCTATTTTCAGAGCGCCGTAGCCTCCCATGGAATTTCCAGCAATAAAGTTAAGTTCTCTTTGAGCGGAAAGTGGGAAAAAGCTACGCATGATTTCCGGAAGTTCTTCTGAAATATAGTCATAAAAAGCACCGCCATGGGCCAGATTGCTGTAAGAACTCAGATGGGCAGAAGGCATTACCACGGCCAGACCACGGCTGGCGGCATAACGTTCAATGGAAGTTCTGCGCTGCCAGGTGGTATGATCATCTGTGGCACCGTGCAGAAGCCATAAAACCGGATGATTTCCTTCCTTGTTTTCTTTGGAATCCATGCCGATTTCATGAGTAACTGCCTGGGGAATGATTACATCGGCGGCGACCGCCATATGTAATGTTTCACTGAAGAACTGAACCTGCATAAATGCCATATTATTTCTCCCCCTTTCTATCAGGGAACATCCAGTTCAGAATGTCCTGAATCTGAATATCCCAATATTTCCAACTGTGATCTCCAAAACTTTCTTTATAAGTAAGGTTATATGACAGATTCCGCAGATGATCCCGGAACTTCAGATTCTGCTGATACAGGAAATCTTCTGTTCCGCACCACATATAAATATTGGGACGTTTTTCGGGACTCAGATTTTCGGCTAACGCGAATAAGTCATTTGAACTTCCGGGAATGGATTCTTCAGGACCGAAAATATCTTCCCCCAGAGTAGGGTAAAAAGATTTATTATTTCTGAGGGCACAAGAAGCTGCATCGACACCGCCGGATAAGCTGGCGGCTGAACAGAATCTGTCAGGACGGGAAAGCGCCAGTTTAAGCGCGCCATAACCGCCCATGGAATTTCCGGCTACAAAAGTATCCTCTCTGCGCGGAGAGATACGGGGGAAGAACCGCTTGCATATATCAGGTACTTCCTGAGAAATATAGGTAAAGTAACGGAATCCATATTTCATATCGGTATACCATCCCAGATGACAACAGGGCATTACCACCGCAATGCCCTTTTCTGCGGCATATCGTTCAATAGACGTATTTCTTTGCCAGGTACTTTGATTATCGGTCATACCGTGCAGCAGATATAATACAGGATATTGTTCTCGGTTTTGAGCGGTAGAAATGCCGATTTCACCCTGAGTTTTCTGGGGTAAAATTACATCCAACTGAGAACTCATTTCAAGGACCTCCGAAAAGAAATCCACATGGACCAATGCCATAAAAAACACCTTCTTTCAAAAAAATTATTTGATCGCGCTGTCCACCTGCCCCTGAACAAAAGCATCCTGAAGGAACAGGTAGACGATGGTGATAGGAAGAATCGCCAGTACTGCCGCTGCTGCCGCACCGCCGTAATTGTTTCCCGAACTGGAAGAGAAAAATTTCTTGATGGTCAGGGTAACGGTGAGCAGTTCCGGTTTCTGGAGAATATACATGGAATAAGCATACTCATTCCAGGCGGAAACGCCATGCAGAATCGTCACCGTGGCGATAATAGGCTTTAGCTGGGGCAAAATGATATAAAAAAAGGTCTGCAGAATATTTGCACCATCGATAATGCTGGCCTCATCCAGAGCCTTTGGAATGGAGGAGATAAAATTCGTGAACATGTATACTGCCATAGGCAGTCCGAAGGCCACCAGAGTCAGAATCAGTCCCCAGTATGTGTTGGACGCCTTGATTCCCACCAGAAAGGTATAGACACCCACCAGAATAGTCAGAGGAGGGATCATCATTACGCCCAGGAAAATATTGCGAATGAAATTGTTGAGCTTCGAATCATTTCGGGACAGGGGATAGGCTGCCATACAGCCGAAGACAATTTCCAGAATCACTGTGAAAACCGTAATGATGGCAGAGTTTTTGAATGCCCGGAAAATGGAACCGTTTTTCAGAATGTCGGTGTAATTTTCCACCAGAAATACTTCCGGAAGCCCCAGAGAGCTGGAAGCATCTGAGATTCCCTTAAAAGACTGGAGCACCAGCACATACAGAGGAATCAGATAAACAAAAACGATCAGTGCCGCCAGCAGGTATTTCCACCAGTAGCCTTTTTTTTGTCCGGCATAATAGTGCTGAGTTTCTTTGGTTTTGCGCTCTTTTGCTTTCATTACATTTCCACCTCCTTTTTGCGGAAGTACCCATTCAGAAGCAGGGAACATACCAGGATAAACAGGAACATTACTACGCCCACTGCGGAAGCGTAGCCTGCCTGTTCTGCTTTAAAATAACGGTTATCGATGTAGAAGGACAGGGAAGAAGTTTCATATCCAGGACCGCCGCCGGATAAAGATACCACCACATCATACAGTTTCAGTCCGCCGATCAGGTTTACTACAAAGGCAGAGGACATGGCCGGTATCAGAAGCGGGATTGTGATATAGCGGAAGGACTGGAATGGCCTGGCGCCATCAATGGCGGCCGCTTCATAGTACATCTGGGAAATATTCTGCAGGCCGGCCATATAGATGACCATACAGATGCCGCAGAATTGCCAGGAATTGATCAAAGTGATAAAAACTCTTCCGATAGCGCCGGAAGCCATCCAGTCGATACCCTGGATGCCGAACCAGCCAAGAATTTCGTTAATGGCTCCGTGATTTTGCACCATGAAATACATAATATATCCCATAATCAGGCCGGAAATCATAACTGGCAGATAGACGATGGTACGCACCGCTTTATGACCGGCAAATTTGGTATTGAGGAAAAGGGCAAAGGCCAGTCCCAGAATATTTTGGAGGATAGTGCTTCCGAAACCGTAAAGGATGGTGTTCAGGAAGGATATCCGAAAGTTTTCATCGGTAAGCATATTCAGATAATTTTTCATGCCGACAAACTGGCGGTCCGGAGAATAGCCATTCCAGTTGAAAAAAGAGGTCTGAATGGAACGGATCAACGGAACCAGCACAAAAATCAGTACAACGGCCAGGGCCGGCACATATAACAGATTCATGCGTAAATTTCTTTTTCTCATAGTGTTTCTCCTGCATTTTGCTTCAGATGGCCGAATCCTCCGAAGAAAAAGAGGCTGCCGGAGCAGCCCCTTTCTCCAGCCAGAATCATCCGGCGTTCGTTTCAAACAATGTCACATAATTCTCCTGGAAATATTCAGCCACTCCAGGAACTCTGTCTTTTGCGGTTCCCACATCGCCGTTGAACAGATTTGCCATGGATTCCTGCATGACGTTCCACATACCGCTGGGAAGATACTCACGGTCAAAGAAGTTCGTGAACACCAGATTTTCTCCTGCACTTTCCACAGAAGTCTGGTACAGGGTCAGAGATTCACTCTCCTCCGGCGTGATATCGGTCAGTCCGGGCATACCACCGTTGATGTTGCAGTATTCGGTCAAGTTATCCTTGTCCAGCAGATAATCCAGCACTGCCTTGCAAAGCTCAATGTTTTTCGAGGTATTGGAGATGGCGATACAAGTTCCTTCGCCAACCGTGTAAGCGGCTTTTCCGCCCTCTTCCACAGCGGGAATGGGAATAATTCCTACATTCACATCCGGAGTATAAGATTTGATAGTGGCCATATCGGATACGCCGCACCAGGGCATGAATCCGTATTCGCCGGTACCCATATATTTCTGAACAGTGGTGGTGTCGGCGGTAAAGATATCTTCATTGAACCAACCGTTATCATAAATCTCTGCATACATATCCCAATACTGTGTATTTTGTGTCCAGTTAAAACTGCCGTCCAGCAATGCCTCCCGGTTTTCATAGGGGGCACCATCCGCACTGTAAAATACGTTCAGCTGCTCCATCAGTCCGGGAAGTCCTCCGCCGTTTTTGCCCGCTACCAGACAGGGCGTGATACCGTTTTCTTTCAGCGTGGTGCAGGCCTCGAAAAAGTCATCCCAGGTTTTAATGGCATAAGGATCAATGCCATTGGCATCCAATACGTCCTTATTGAAAACCATACCGTAAACCCACTGGGTAAGCGGGGCGGTGCAGACTTTTCCATCTGAATCGGTAATAACCGAGAGAACAGATTCATCCACCCGGCTGATCCAGTCCTCATCTCCCAGATCTTCGCAAAAATCATTGTAGCGAAGAGCCGCCCATCCATGAGTTACAAACATATCCGGCATATCCTGGGATGCCATACGGGTTTTCAGGATGTTTTCCTGATCACCGCCATTTTGAACGACTTCAATTTTTGCTCCGGTCTCCGCACAGAAGTCATCGATTTCTTTGAGAAACTGATCCAGTGTTTCCTGATTTCCCTGGATGGAATCTTCGATATCAATCTCGATGGAAGCTCCTTCAAAAGAACCGCTTCCTTCTTCTGAGGATGTGGAATCATCGGAAGCCTTATCGCTGGAGCTGTTTTCGGCAGAACCGCCCGAGGAAGACGCGCCATCATCAGAGGAACCACAGGCTCCAAGCGCAAGTGCCATACTGGAGGCCAGTAAAATGGCCAGAACCTTTTTCTTCATATTTTTTTACTCTCCTTTTCTGTCTGATTTTGTGTGATCATGGAATGCATTCCTCGTTCCTATGCTTTACATTTTATCATAGGGATGGTATACTTTTGTCGAATCTTACGGTATACATTTGTTAGATTTTGGGTGATCTTATGAAATTGAAAACCAGGTTTTTTCTTATCTTTTCCATGCTTACAGTCATCCCTCTGGCGGCTCTTACAGCTATTGCATATATGCAGTACTATTATGTGACAGAGGAGCGGATGTCAGATATTATTTCCAGTCAGTTTGCAAATATTTCTCAGGAAGCGTCGGATTCTTATGATTCTGCAAAACAGGCCATGGGGCTTCTGACCTTTTATTCTCAGGATCATACATCAATTTACGATATTTTGCAGAATTTTTCTAGAAAAGAAGGGTCTCTTACCGGTTATGAGATATTCCGGGCTTCCTGGGATATGACTACGCTCTGTCAGAATATCAGCTATGCCTATCCATTTATTTACGGCGTTTTTGTGTTTACCCCAGAAGGAGAACTTTTTGGGTATGACGGAAAAGAAAATATGGAAATAACACCGGGATATACACCACAAGACGATAAATGGTATCAGGATACTCTGGAACTGCATGGAGGAATCTATATCAGTGGCGTTGGACGCCATTCTATGTTTGAAATGGATAAAGAATGTCTTTTTCTTTCTCAGTCCCTGCAGGATATCTACACGCATGAAAGTCTGGGGGTAGTGGTCATGGCCTGTTCCCCGACATTGTTTGATTTGAGCATGGGAAATGTACTGGGTGACAGTGCGCTGGTTTCCCTGGTAAATCAGGATAATCAGGAAGAAATCTATGTAAGTCATCGAGGACAGGCGGCACGGAAACTGGAAGAACAAACAGACCGGGCGCTTCATGCAATGGTGGAGGACACCAGTCTGGAAGTGACCATGGTTTATGACTATGATTCGCTTTACAGAGAATATCATTTGACGGGATATATTCTGTTGCTGTTTGCCGTTTGCTGCATCGTGTTGGCGGTATGTTTGTGCTGGGTGATATCTTCCAGCCTGGTTACACCGGTACAAGAACTGAGCAGCCAGATGCTGCGGCAGCGGACGAGCCGACGGGTGGAAGGAAAAGACTACAGTTACCGGCGTGATGAAATCGGTATCCTTTACCGTCAGTATTATGCCATGCTGGAGCAGCTTGAGGCCTCCATCAAGAAGGATTATCAGGATAAACTGATTTTGCTGGATGCACAAATGAAGTCACTGGAGGCCAGGATTAATTCGCATTTTCTCTTTAATACGTTGGAATCCATCAACAGTATGGCAGAACTGGAGGACAATGAGCAGATTGCAACCATGTCTCTGGCACTTGGAAATATGTTCCGTTATGCCATCAAGACGGACAGCGAGCTGGTGACGCTGGAACAGGAGCTTGCAAATGTTCGGGATTATGTATCCATCCAGTCCATCCGTTTTGGCGGACGGTTCCGTCTGGAGGAAAAGATACCGGAAGATTGTCGGAAACTGCGGACGCTGAAGCTGATTCTCCAGCCTCTGGTGGAAAACTCATTACAGCACGGTCTGAATTACTGCACCTGCGGCGACACAATCTGTATCAGCGCCCGCAGAGAAGAAGGGGGCGTCTGGATTCTTGTGGAGGATAACGGACAGGGTATGGATTCCGAACAGCTGGGAAAGATTCGGAAAATGTTGGAAACAGAGGCGTCTTTTACGGAGTTGGGGCATCGGGATAAACAGAGTATCGGACTGAAAAATATACAGTCCCGGATCGAACTGTATTACGGGAAGGGATACGGACTGACTGTGGAAAGCCGTGAAGGAGAAGGAACCACGATTCGGATATGGATTCCGGTGTTTTCGCCGGAGAAAGGAGCGGCGAATGTACAGATATCTGATCATTGACGATGAAATGCTGATCCGGAAGGGAACCATAAAAAAACTGAAACCTCTGGAGCCGCAGGTGATCTGCTGTGGGGAAGCGGAAAATGGAGAAGAAGGTATCCGAATGGCCAGAGAATTGCAGCCGGATATTATTATTTTGGATATGCAGATGCCTGTTATGGACGGGATGCAGCTGCTGCCCTGGATGGCAGAGCATTTTCCGGGTGTGCCGTTGATTGTCATCAGCGGGTTTCAGAATTTTGATTATATGAAACAGGCTATTTCTTCCAAAGCGGTGGATTATATTCTGAAGCCTTTCGGGAAAGAAGAAATTCAGAAGACTGTGATGAATGCGGTGGAAGCATTACAGAATAAGGAAAGCCAGGAGCAACAGATCCTGAGCATGCAGGAGGAGAAGGAAGAAGCCTGTTACGCGCTGGATCGGAAGCTTTTATATAATCTGATTATGGGATATGATACAGAGGATGCCACGATCAGTTCAGAAAGGCTGTATTTTATCAATCAGGCACATAATCTGGTTTTGCTTACCGTATATTCTGTGTCAGGAGATGAGATACCATCTATGCAGGAAAACCTGGAGAAGACCGGATTTGCCGATCTGGTGCTGTATCTGCCGCATACATTTATTCGGCAGTCCGGATTTTGGATCCTGTTTCTTCCGGAATATGAAGCGGAAAGCGCGAAGTCTGCCAGATTACTGAAACAGTTTCTGGATACTCTTCGTACAAAAATGGAAGATTCTCCGTTTTTAGTGGGAATCAGTGATGTCCACCGGGATATTCAGGAACTGCACCGGGCATATCTGGAAACCACAGAGGCACTGAACTGTCAGAAAGTAGGGAAAGAAATGGAAGGAGAATTTTTTTATTCGGAAACTGGAACCCCCATGGATATTCAGTGGGAAGGCGAAGAAGAATTTCTTTTCCGTATTGAAAGCGGGCAGATGGAACTGGTAAAAAAGATGGCGGAAGAGCTGTTTGATTGGTATTCTAGTATCCCGGATTGTACGCTGGCAGATGTGAAACGGCATTGCGAGCATGTAGGAGGGCGCTGCCGGCAGATCATGAGCCGTTATCTGGGACAAAAGAAGGAGCAGAGTGCTTCTCCGGAAATGCAGGCTGTGGTTAATACATTGTTTACACTGAAGGATGTGGAAAACTATTATCTGCAATTTTATCTCAATATCGCCCATCTACTGCGGCCTCACAGCATTTACAATACTGGGGAACTGATTGATCAGATCCAGACCTATATGAAGAAAAATTATCAGAAAAGTATTACACAGGATTTTCTGGCCTCTCTTTTTTTCTTGAACAGGAGTTATCTGAGCCAGTTGTTTCGAAAGAAAACCGGACAGAAATTCATTGATTATCTCAATGAAATACGAATCGAAAAGGCTAAAGAGCAGCTAATTTCCACAGACAAAAAAATGTACCAGATTGCCAGAAGTGTGGGATATGATAATGTAAAATATTTTTTCCGTATTTTCAGGAAGAAGACAGGTTTTTCTCCTGAACAGTTCCGCGAAGAGCAGAAAAGCAGGAAATTTGAATGAAAAATTGCCGGAAACAGTAGAAATGGACGGGAAGGATGCGTTATAATATTTGAGAAATGTGAGAAAGCGGCACTGCAGACAAAAACCGGTTGTGCCTGAAAACAGAAAATATCGGCATACATAGCCGGAGAAAGGGACAGTTCTATGGATGAAAGAAAAACAGGAAGCCCCCGTCCTCCCATGTCAGAGGAGGAACGGAGAAAGAGGATAGAGAGACTGAAAAGAGAGAGACGCCGCAGGAGGCGCAGGCGGGCCATGATGCTGTGGGCTGGGCTTCTGGCGGCCGTACTGCTGATCGTAGTGGGGGCGGCGGTGCTGGTGTCCACCCAGGTGAAACATGCCCGCCAGAAAAAAGAAGCGGAACGGCTGGAGCAGGAACGTCTGATCCAGGCAGAGGAAGAGAAAAACCAGCAGCGCAAGGATTCTGTCGCACAGGCAGAGGAGATGGCTCAGGGATATGATTATGACGGTGCCATCGAGCTTTTGAAATCTCTGGATAACTACGATAAAGACGCAGAGATTGTCGCGAAGATTGCGGATCTGGAAGCAGAGAAATCTACGCTGGTTCCGGTGAATATGGATGAGGTGACTCATATTTTCTACCATTCTCTGGTGGTGGATCCGGAGCGGGGCTTTGCCGGAAATGACAGTACGGCGGCCGGTTTTAAACAGTGGATGACTACGGTAAGTGAATTCAACAAGATTACACAGGCCATGTATGATAACGGATACGTTCTGGTGGATCTGCACGATCTGGTGGTGGAGACCACCGATGAGGATGGCACCGTGCATTTTTCCACCAATCAGATTATGCTGCCGGAGGGGAAAAAGCCTTTTGTGCTTTCCCTGGACGATCTGTCCTATTATCACAGCTATGACGGAAGAGGAATTGCCAGCAAAATTGTACTGGATGAGAACGGAAAACCTACCTGTGAATATGTACAGGCCGATGGCACGACGGTGACGGGAGCGTATGACTGTGTGCCGCTGCTGGATCAGTTCCTGGAGGAACATCCCGATGCGGCATATCACGGAGCAAAGGGAACCATCGCCCTGACAGGATACGATGGAATTCTGGGTTACCGGACGGATATTGCCTATAAAACGGGAGAAAATCTTACGGCAGATCAGCAGGCATGGCTGGATGCGCATCCGGATTTTGACTGGGATCAGGAGTGCGCGGAGGCTAAAAAAGTAGCGGAAGCCATGAAAGAAGACGGATGGAAATTTGCCAGCCATACCTGGGGGCATATCCGGGTGGGATCCAACACCAGTCTGGATCAGATCAAGACAGATACGGAAAAATGGATGTCCTATGTGGCGCCTTTGATCGGCGGCACGGATACGATTATCTTTGCCCATGGAGAAGATATTGCCGACTGGCATGATTATTCTTCTGATAATGAAAAGTTTAATTATCTGAAGAGCCAGGGCTTCAATTTCTACTGCAATGTGGATTCCAGCCAGTATTTCCTGCAGATCAGAGACAATTATGTGCGTCAGGGAAGACGGAATCTGGACGGATACCGTCTGTGGAATGATGTGCATGGAGATAAGAACAGAACCAGTGATCTTTTCGACGCTTCGCAGATTCTTGACCCGGCGCGGACGGATATGCCGGCATTATAAACCGGCGGTTTCCTGACGGGGATGAGCAGAAGCAGATCCGTGTCAGGTGGGTTTGGAGCAGGGAGGAGCGAAGATGGACGATAAAAGACAGACAAGGCAGGAAAGCGACGAGGAAAAAAGCCGCAGACTGCGCCGGCAGCGCAGACTGCGGCAGGAAATGCGCCGGAGGAGAAGAAGAAAGGCGTTGATCCTCCGTGGGGTGCTGGCGGCAGCGTTTTTACTGATTGTCGTTCTTCTGATCTGGGGGATTTCCGCAGTGGCGGGAAAAATCAGCGGAGGAAAAGAAGAGCGTGCAAAAGAGAAAAATCAGACACAGACCGCAGAGTCGGAGGAACAGCTGCAGGAGGTGGCTGCGGAGAAGATTCTTCATTTGTCTTTTGCTTCTCTGATTGCCGATACAGAGGCGGCCTTCGGGCAGGAGGACCGGCAGGCGGCGCTTGCCATGGATCAGGGACACCTGACTGTGGATGAATTCAACCAGGTGCTGCAGCAGCTGTATGATCAGGGGTATATTCTGGTGAAACTTCACGATCTGGCCACCTGGGATCAGGAGAGCGGTCAGATGCAGGAGCAGACGCTCCGGCTTCCCAGCGGTAAAAAACCGCTGATTCTGTCCCAGACAAATCTCAGCTTTGATCTGTCGCTGACAGGACAGGGCTGCGCCTCCGCCATAGTTCTGGATGATTCCGGAAAGATCCAGGCCCGTCTGGATCAGGCGGACGGAACTTCCCAGACAGGAGCTTATGATGTGATTCCCTGCGTGGATGCCTTTGTGGAGGCACACCCGGATTTTTCCTATCAAGGAGCCAGAGGAGTGCTTTCTTTCAGCGGTTATAATGGCGTCCTGGGATATCGGACGGATGAAAATCTGGGAACGGCGGAAAATAATAAATACGCTTCCCGATACGGCATTTTTAATACTGCAGAGGAGACGGAGGCGGCCGCGCCGGTGATAGAGGCACTGCGGGCGGAAGGCTGGGAATTTGCCGCCGCCGGTTATGCTAATCTCAGCTATGCCCGGGATCTGGAAACGGTTCAGGAGGATATGGAGCTGTGGCAGAGCCGGGTGAAGCCTCTTCTGGGTGATGTGGACATTTTAATGTTTCCGGAAGGAACCGATATCGGAGATCGGAAGCCTTATGCGGATGATAATGAAAAATACCGGTTTTTAGAGGAACAGGGATTTCGGTATTTCTGTTCCAGAGATTTGGGGGAACCCTTCACGCAGATCACAGACGCATATGTCAGAAGCGGCTACTGGAATCTGGACGGATATCGCATGTATCAGGATTTGTATCAGGACGCAGGAAGATTTTCGGGGATTCTGGATTTTTCCGGCCTGTACGATATGGAGCGGCCTTCGGTGGCTTCTGAGGAAAGCGGGACAGAAGAAGAGGAGTCCGGCGATGATTCCGGGACGGATACGGAGGGTTCGCAGGAGGCGGAATAACAGAAGTCTTCGGAGCTGGCGAAGAACAGACAGCCGCCAAAAACAGGAATTTGGTCAAACAGCTTCCTTTTTTAAAGGAAATATGATATAACGTTGAAAGAACAGCGTTTTGGCGGGGAGTCTTCTGTACCGCCACAGTGGAATGAAACGGGGACGAAAAGAACAGACCCCTCGCAGGGGGATGCCTTTATGACCGTACGGCCAGAAAGAGAGGATATTATGAAAAAAAAGTTGTTGGTGATGATGGTGTGCATCTGTGCGGCGGCAGCCGGGTGCAGCAAGGATACATCCGATAAGAATAACGATACTTCCCAGGCAGAAGAGGTCAGCACGGAAGCGGGAACGGAAGAGGAGTCCGCAGCCGAAGAAGACGGAGCGGATGCGGAAGAAGAGGTGACCACGGCGGATCTGATGAAGGATATAGATGTGGAAAAATGTGTGACTCTGGGACAGTATAAGGGAATCACAGTGGAGAAGACGATTCAGACCGTGACGGATGAAGACGTGGAAAATGAGATCCAGTCAGCACTGGCGTCCTATCCCGTGGAGCAGGAGGGACGTGCTGCGCAGGAAGGCGACACGGTGAATATTGATTATGTGGGACGGATTGACGGAGAAGAATTTGACGGCGGAAGCGATACCGGCGCGGATCTGGTGCTGGGATCCGGGCAGTTTATCGATGGCTTTGAGGATGGATTGATCGGGGCGGTGGCCGGAGAAACCCGGGTGCTGGATCTGACATTCCCCAGCGATTACACAGAGGATCTGTCCGGCAAGGATGTGGAATTTACCGTGACGGTGAATGCGGTAAAAGTTCCGCTGGAAGAGCCCACTGATGAATGGGTTGCCGCCAACATTGACGGGTACAATACGGTGGAGGAGTACCGTGCCGGTATCCGTTCTCAGCAGGAGGAGAACAATCAGCAGACAGCGGACAATCAGGTACAGTATACCGCATGGATGCAGGTGGTGGACAGTTCCACCATCAACGAATATCCGCAGACGCTGGTGGATATGGGGAAAGACCTTTACCGTCAGCAGGCCGAGCTGTATGCGAAATTTTCCGGGCAGGATCTGGAAGAATTTATTGAGTCATCCGGAGTGACAATGGATGAATACGAGGAAAATGCGGAGGAGTACGGAAAAGGTGTGGCAGCGCAGGCACTGGTATCCCAGGCAATCTGTGATGCGGAAGGCTATCAGATCGGTGATGAGGCATACCAGGCGGCTCTGGAACAGATGATGTCCGATTACGGAATGACGGAGGATGAGCTGTACGAGAATTATGGAAGAGATAATGTGGAACAGACGATCCAGCTGCAGCGGGTATACGATCTGATTATGGATAACGCCACAGTCACCGAGACGCAGGCGGATGCGGAGTCGGCAGAAGAATAAGTACAGAAAAGCAAGAGAGGGAATGCTGTGCGGAAAAGGCAGCATTCCTTTTTTATTACCATGGAAAGTTGGGGGAACGTGCTTTTTCTTGTTTGGCGCCGGCAGACCGTCGGGGATCCAGTGAATTCGGCAAAACTGCTGCTTCCTGAACAGTTTCAGATGGTAAAGCATTGAATTCTCAGGCGTCAGCAGGTATAATGAAAGGAAAGCCTGTGGAGGAACGGATACCCCACGGAAATATTCATACGGACGGAGGAGTACAGCCATGCGAGTGACGGATCACCCGATTCTGGGAGAAATGAAGGATGTTAGAACAGTCACCTTTTTTTATAATGGAAAGCCCATGGAAGGCATAGAAGGAGAACCGGTGGCAGCGGCCCTGATGAATGCAGGAATCCGTGTTTTCCGGACAACGGCAAAACGCCATGAGCCCCGGGGAATTTTCTGCGCTATCGGCAGATGTACAGACTGCATGATGGTGGTGGACGGAATTCCCAACACCAGGACCTGTGTGACATCCCTGCGGGAAGGAATGCATGTGGAGAAACAGGAAGGACTTGAGAAGATCCGCAGAAAGGGATAGAGAGGGGATACCTTTATGGCCATTCGGCCGGAAAGTGAGGAAATCCCACAGGGGG
>ERZ1643246.568-NODE-568-length-46457-cov-7.760571_pt1 | contig 46457 bp, 35 predicted proteins | sample MGYA00579265_ERZ1643246 | MGnify/ENA primary metagenome ERZ1643246 (study PRJEB29033, sample SAMEA4952261) | chicken gut metagenome | biome: Broiler Chicken; feature: Gastrointestinal Tract; material: Caecum | place: Ireland | collected 2018 | study: Broiler... | reverse complement strand
GGACAAAATACTGTGCACACTGACAACATGCAAAGACCAATAAAGATTAATGCCATGCGTCTTTCTGCCATCTCCAACAAAATCGCCGCAGGCAAACGCGTTAAACTGACAGCTGATATCTCCCCGGTCAATGCCTCTGACCAGCGGCTCATCTGGTCAACAAGTAATCCGAAGGTGGCAACCGTCAGTCAGTCCGGCGTGGTGACTGTGAAGAAAAAGACTGGCGGCAAATCTGTCATTATTACGGCGAGAGCCGCCGATGGCAGCGGGGCTGCAGCCACTTTCCGCATCAAATCTATGAAAGGTGTGGTAAAGAAGGTGACCATAGCGGGAGCTAAGAAGCGGACGGTGAAAGCAGGACAAAAATTGAAGCTGAAAGCAAAAGTGACGGCTGCCAAAGGTGCCAATAAGAAGATGATCTGGACAAGCAGTAATACGAAATATGCCACCGTATCCGCGTCCGGCAAGGTGAAGACAAAGAAGCCTGGGAAAGGCAAAAAAGTGAAGATCACGGCCATGGCGACAGATGGAAGCAACAAGAAAATGACAGTGACCATTAAACTAAAATGACCGATAGGAAAAACTGTATGAAGTCATAAAAATGGAATGACGCCTGATGCGCCGGTGTCAGGCGTTGCTCTTCCGATTTTTTATAATATATAAGGAAAGGTTGATGATTCATGAAAAATATTTTAGTAATTTTAGGCGGAGGCCGTCCCAGAGGAAATACAAGACAGTTGGTGGATGCTTTTGTAAAAGGGGCTGTGGACGCCGGACATCAGACGGAAGTAGTTTCATTGAATGAAAAGCAGGTAAACGGCTGCATTGGATGTAACGCCTGCCGTTTCGGAAAACCTTGTGTACAGAAAGACGATTTTAATTCTCTGATTCCGGCAATTAAAAATGCGGATTTGATCGTATTTGCATCTCCGCTATATTTCTGGACCTTATCCTCAAAGATCAAGGCTTTTATTGAGCGTTTTTACTGTATTGCAGAAGAGGACGACGCGCCGCCGCTGGGCCGTTATGAAAAATATCCGGTCAGGGATTGTGCCTTATTGATGACATCGGCGGATGATTATTTCTGGACATTTGAGCAGGCAGTTTCGTATTATAATTTTGCTCTGGTAAATTATATCGGTTTTCATGACAGAGGCATGCTGCTTGCCGGCGGATGCGGAGATACAAACGGAAAGCCGCAGATTGATAAGACCGATTATCTGGAAAAAGCCTACAAGTTTGGCAAGACGATATACGAATGATCAAAATGAGTTTTCCGTATTTTTTGTGAGGAGATAAATTTATGTACTATTTTAAGACTGATAACACTCTGCCGGATGACGCAAGATTGATCCGCGAGATGGTCTTTGTGAAAGAACAAGGATTTGAAGATGAATTTGATGATCAGGACGCAGCTGCGACGCATCTTGTCCTGTATGGTGATGATGGCACGCCAATGGGAACGGGGCGTTTTTTTTAAGAGTGGTGAAAATGTCTATACTGTTGGACGGATCGCCGTGTTAAAAGAGTATCGCAAAAAACATTATGGCGGGATCATCCTGCAGGAAGCAGAGAGACAGATAAGAGCTCTGGGAGCAAAAGAAATCCGGCTGGCGGCCCAGGTGCAGGCAAAAGGATTTTATGAGAAAGCAGGATATTCGGCGGACGGAGAGGAATTTTTAGAAGAACACTGCCCGCATATCCGGATGTGTAAAAAAATAGAAAAGACCAGGAGCTGATCTGATAGCTCCTGGTTCCTGGGATTAAAGAAATGATTCCGCAGTATATAATTTCTGCCGGCTCTCATCCCATAAAACGATGAGTTCACTGCCGTCGTCCTGGGATTGATACCAGTATACGCAGGACGCATAGTCGGGACGTTCCCCGGACGGGACATGGATGTCATCAAGCCAGCCCTCCACTTTGGCAGAGCAGCGGCCGCCGTAATTACTGTCATTATGATTGTTGTTGTTGCCGTCATCAATATTGCCGCTGCCATTGGCGCCGTTATTGCTGGTCTCGTTTTCATCGGTCTGCCAGTCAAACATTGCTTTTACCGGGGCGTTTTCTTTGTATGTAAAAACATGATAGCGGATGCCGTCGCCAAGAAAGCTGTCGCCGGAATCTGTGCTGTAGATTTCCTGGCAGTGAGAGTCAGCGGGCAGAGAGAATCCCCAGTTGGCTTTTAGTGTGGACGAATAATCCGTACTTTGTCCAAAGTATAAAAAAGCTCCAATAACGGCGATGACCAGAAGCAAAACGCCCGGTAATACTATAGCAAGTTGTTTATGCTTTCTCTTCATGATCTTCCTTCCTCCTGTACTCTAAAAGGTCGCCCGGCTGGCAGTCCAGCGCTTCGCATAGTTTGATAAGTGTCGAGATTTTCAGAGCTTTAGCTTTGCCATTTTTTAAAATGGACATATTGGCGATAGTGATTCCGACGCGCTCGGCCAGCTCTGTGACGCTCATCTTTCGTTTTGCCAGCATCACATCAATATTGAAAATGATTTCTCCTTCCATAACAGCCTCCTATATGGTCAAGTCGCTTTCTTCCTGCAGAACGGCGGCTTTTTTTACTAAATGGGATAATACAGCGGATATGACCGCAACGGCGATACCCGCGAATACGATGATAAAAGAAGCCAGTACCACGCTGGGATGGCTCATATCCAGTAAGAGCATTACCACGTTTCCCAGGAAGAAAAAAGCGGCGTCTGCGGCGGCCAGAACAGAAATCCATTTCAGCAGACTGGCGTTCTCATTGGAAAAAGACCGGTCCCGGCCAATGTTGGTGGCAATACGCCAGGCCAGGACAAGGACGGCAAAACAGGGAACCGCCGTTGCCCAGAGAAACCCCATCCAGGGCCAGAAGCGGTTGGCAAATTCCGGATACGACGCCGCCAAAGAATCACCGTACAGGGGCAGGATGACACCATAGATGATCAGACCACAAATGCCAACACCCAAAAGAATACATTTTAACCATCTTGAAAGATTTTTTTGTTTCATATGTTGAATCCTCCTGTTATGTATTTGACAGACTGGCTGCCCTTGACAAGCTCGCCATTGACGGACTGGGCCTTTGATAGGCTGAGTATAACACAGAAATATCTGTAAAACAATAATTATTTATTGTTTTACGATAAAAACTGGAAAACGATTTAGAAGGATTTAGGGAATTGAGGAAATTGCAAGCTGAGAAGACATTTTAAAAAATTTTATTGGAAGCGTAAATGGTAAGTCGGACAGTTCTGGTCTTTGCGTCCTGATGATTTTTTTAATGGAATAGAAAAATCTGGTTGTATTATTATCAATGGAAGACTATAATCATATTAATAAAAGTTTTGTGTAATGAAAATTGTATTGGTTTATAAAAAGCAGGAAGGGAGGTATATCATGGGTCAAATATCTTTGCCGGTTGGCATTGCCAGTTTTGCTAAAATCAGAGAGAATAACTATTATTATATAGATAAAACAGGTTTAATTCGGAAATTATTAAGGAGTAATCCCGATGAGGTGACACTTATTACCCGTCCCCGCCGTTTCGGCAAAACTCTGAATATGAACATGCTGGCAGAGTTTTTTGATATACGGAAAGACAGTGCGGCGCTGTTTGCCGGGCTGGAAGTGGCAAAGGATAAGATGCTCTGTGATACATGGATGAATCAGTACCCGATAGTGTATTTTACATTTAAAAATGTCGAGGGACTGGATTTTGCATCTGCCCGCGGTATGCTGATGGAAGCGGTTGTCAGGCTTTATAAAGAGCATTATTATTTGCTGGACAGCGAGAAAGTCAATGATCTTGACAAGGAAAAATTTATCCGTGCCGCCAAAGGAGAAATTTCGGATACAGAGTTAAAGAACAGCCTTCTGGCACTGATGTTCATGTTGAGAGAATATTATGGAAAACCTGTGATTCTTCTGATTGATGAGTATGATGTGCCTCTGGCAAAGGCCAGCGAACGTCAATATTATGAGCAGATGCTGGATATGATACGGGGATTTTTAGGGCAGGCGCTGAAAGACAATCCGGCTCTGCGATTTGCAGTGGTGACGGGTTGCCTTCGGATTGCGAAGGAAAGTATTTTTACGGGAACCAATAATTTTGTCTCGGATACCATATCCGATCATCGTTTTGCAGAGTATTTTGGGTTTACAGAGGAGGAAGTAGAGAAGCTTCTTGCTGATACCGGGCTGTCGGGTGGACTCAGGCAGATGCGCCGGTGGTATGATGGATATCGGTTCGGAAATGTGGAGATTTACTGCCCGTGGGACGTACTGAACTATGTATCGAAATTATCTGAGGATAAGAAGGCCAAGCCGGAGAGTTTCTGGGAGAATACCAGTGATAACAGTATCATTCGTTCTTTTATGGAACGGACGGATCTTGGAGTGCAGGATAAATTTGAGAAACTTCTGGCAGGGGACTGTGTGAAAACAGAACTGGTGGAAAATCTTACTTATGATACCCTGCATTCCTCCGAAGAGAATTTATGGAGTCTTTTGTATCTGACAGGATATTTAACAACAGCATATCCTGAAGCAGAACAGGGAGGCGACGAAAGAACGGCACTGCGCATTCCCAATGAAGAAATCATGCTCATTTTCCGCAGGATGGCCCTGGAATGGTTTCAGGAGCAATCTCTGCGAAACGACCGGAAAGAACTTTTTGATGCGGCATGGAACGGGGAAGCTGGAGTGCTGACTGAAATGTTGTCAGACATTTTGTTTGATACGATCAGTTACCATGACTATCAGGAAAGTTTTTATCACGCTTTTCTGGCCGGTCTGTTTTCTGGTGCAGGCTACATTGTGGAATCCAATTATGAACATGGACTGGGGCGTTCCGATGTGGTGATCAAAGATAGAAAACACCGCCGGGCAATCCTGTTCGAAGCCAAACACGCTGCCGATGAAGCTATGCTGGAAAAAGACTGTGACAGCGCTTTGGCACAGATCAAGAAAAAACAGTACGACAAAGGACTGGAGCGGGAGGGGTACCGCAGTGTCCTTTGTTATGGGATTGCATTTTATAAGAAGGAATGTCTGGTGAAGAAAATATCATAAAAGGATGAAGTTCGTCCCACTGGCAACGGCAGGATAATATTTCTGCCGTTGAATTTTTGTTTCCGGTCACGCTGCCCATTTTATCATTTTCGGCCTCAAAATTATCTCACTGCAACACCTGTGAGCCATAAATAATCAGATACCCCAATCCCTGTTTCGCAGCCAGAAATTCTCCGATGACCACACCGATCAGACAAAGTCCGATGTCCACCTTGAGAATACTCAGGATGGCAGGCAGGTTCAGCGGCAGGATCACTTTAGTGAGACAGTCGATGCGGCTGCCGTGAAGAGTCTTGATGAGTTTGATTTTGTCCGGGTCCGTGGACATGAAACTCGTATACAGGTTCAGGATGCTGCCGAAGACCGCCAGGGAGATGGCTGTGATAATGATAGTCTTCATGTTGTTGCCCAGCCATACGATGAAGATGGGGGCCATGGCGGATTTAGGCAGGCTGTTTAAGATGACGAAATAAGGCTCCAGGATTTCACTGAAAGTTTGATTCCACCAGAGAAGGACGGCGATCAGGATGGTGAAAATCGCTACCAGAAGAAAACTTCCGAAGGTTTCTGCCAGGGTGATGCCGATGTGTCCCAGCAGATTGCCGTCTGCGTAGAGCTCTGCGGCGCTTTTGATCATGCGGGACGGACTGCTGAAAATAAAAGAATTCAGCCAGCCGATGTCGGAGCAGATCTCCCAGGCAGCAATAATAAATATAAGAAGAAAGATCTGGATAAACAGTACCAGCCGGTGGTGCTGTTTTATTTTTTTCACATAAAGAGCCTGTGCCGGGCTCAGAGAAGGGGAATCCGGCAGCAAAGCACTGTCCGGGCCGGACTTTTCAGCGGATGCGGCCTGCAGACCGGATGGATCCCGAAGTTGTGTCGCAGCCGCCTTTTCCCGCTCCTCCCGGAGACCCTGTGACAATTTATGAAATGCTCTCATCTGATTTCAGCTCCTTCCATATCTGATCAAAATATTTCTGGAATTTCGGGTGAAGCCTTGCTTTCTGGGGAGAAAGACGGTGTTCGGTCTCAAAGTCGATGGTGACGATGGAGCGGATAGAGCCTGGACGCTTTCCGAGGATGAGAATACGGTCGGCAATGCTGATGGCTTCCGAGAGGTCGTGGGTGACCAAAAGCGCGGTAACCTTCTGTTCCCGGATGATGTTTACAATGTCGCTGGAGACGTCCAGCCGGGTCTGATAGTCCAGAGCGCTGAAAGGTTCATCCAGCAGCAGAAAAGAAGGATGACCGGCGAGGGTGCGGATCAGAGCCGCCCGCTGGCGCATGCCTCCAGAAAGTTCGTGGGGATGAGCGTCGGCAAAATCAGCGATATCGTACTGTTCCATAAGAGAACGGACATAGCTTAAATTCTCTTCGGTGAGCTGGTGCTGGATTTCCAGACCCAGAATGATATTTTTATAAATGGTTCTATATTCTAATAAATGGTCTTTTTGCAGCATATATCCCACAGCAGGCGGGCTGGTGCTGGAAGGGTAGAGAATGTTGCCGGTCTGTACGGAAATAAAGCCGGCGACCAGATCCAGCAGTGTGGATTTGCCGCAGCCGGAGGGACCGACAATGGCCGCAAATTCGCCGGAAAAAAGATCGAAGTTGATGTCTGTCAGAGCTTTGGTCTCGCCATTTTTTGTGTGATAGGTATGGGAGAGATTTCTGACAGATAAAAAAACTTTTTCAGGCAGCAAAATGTCTCAATCCTTTCATAAAGTGTTATAATTTAAAATATGCAGTGGATGATTATATGTTGAACATGAAGGAGAGCTGGATGACTTATGGGTGCAAAAGGCAGCGGCTGATCCGGCAATCCACGGACAGACAGCCGGATATCCTGCAGAAATAAATAAAAAGGAGAAATGGGAAGTATGGCATATTTAAAAATCATAGCGGCGATCATGGCCGGAGAGACTTTTATTAAACAGTACATTGCGGACAAAGAAAAAGAAGGAAAGAAAGAGTGGAAACTGCCGGGAGGTATTGTGATCCGCCGGCTGGAAAACGGCGGAGCGGCCACGGGAATTTTATCCAATCATAAAAAAGAACTGAAAATATGCAGCGGGGCCATTCTGTCGGTCGGTGGCCTTTTGCTGTTAAAAGAAAGAAAAAAACAACCGGTTTCCGCGGCGGGAGTAGGATTGGCTCTGATACTGGGAGGAGGTCTCTGTAACTTTGTGGACCGGGTGAAAAAGGGAACGGTGACAGATTACATCCGTTTTACAAAATGTCCGGTGTCCTATGTCCGTAAGCTGGTTTTTAACATTAGTGACTTTTGTATTTTCATTGGCGGACTACTCCTTTTTGTCTGCCAAAAATTCAGAATAAAGAACTGATTTTCCGGAACGATTTCTGAAAATGTAAAAAGAGCTTATTTTGGAAGAGTATTGTAAAGTTTGTGCAAAATATCTAAGAAAAATGTCGATTTTTGAAGAATAAAGAGTTGGAAAAATTTGTTTGTGGATAAGTTGATAAAGTTGTCCACCGAAAAAAAAGGAAAAAATCGGGATAAATGCAAGTTATCCACGAAGTTATCCACATTATCCACAATTTTATGTGTGTGCAGAAATTGTGGAAAGATTCGTCAAGATAAAACATGCGTTTTGTGTAATTCTTAAAAATTACCAAAATATCCCATAATTTATTTTCAGAGAAAAGAATTTGATATGAGTAAATTAAAAATAATAAGTAAAAAATTCTGAAAATTGTACTATTTGATTGCAACTCTTGTAAAAAGTTGGTATAATGAAACCGTAGAAAAAAAAGAAGGAGTGTGATCCTATGCGTTACATCATTTATGGAAAGAACTTAGAGGTATCGGAAGGCTTAAAGCAGGCGATTAATGATAAGTTCAGCAAGCTGGATAAGTTTTTTACACCGGATACCGAAGTACAGATCACATTAAGTGTGCAGAGAGAAAATCAGACAGTGGAAGCAACAATTCCGATGAAAGGAACAATCCTGCGGGCAGAGCAGACAAGCACGGATATGTACGTTTCTATAGATATGGCGGTAGATGTTCTGGAGCGGATGATCCGCAAATATAAGACAAAGATCTCCAGCCATGGAAAGGGCATCGGAACCTTTACCGATGAATTCCTTGAGGAAGATGTGGATAATCATGAGACAATCAGCATCACCCGGAGTAAACGGTTTGCCATCAAGCCGATGGATGCGGAGGAAGCATGTATACAGATGGAACTTCTCGGACACAATTTCTATGTGTTCCGCAACGCCGAGACTTTTGAGGTGAATGTAGTCTATAAGCGGAAAGATAAGACATACGGACTGATCGAGCCGGAATTTTAGAATCTGACAAGCCATGCGCCTGAAAAGGAAACGCTCTGTGTAAGCTTGCTTACAGACAGAGCAGCTTCCTTTTTCAGGCATACGGCGACCAGCCGTAATCGAGATGAGCGAAGCGAATCGAGATGCATGGCACCAGAAGAACGAGATGCATGGAATATGACCATAAAAACTAATACAGAGCGGGGACGCAGGAAGCGTTCCCGCTTCTTTTGTAAAATCTGTATATAGAAAAATCCCTGTAATAGTAAGAATATTTAAAGATTTCCCGGCTTGAAATGGACGTTTATCAATGTTACAATATACTTCGTATGTTTAGATTTTAATAGTGACCTACAGGAGGTATATATGGGAATCGCAGATATATTTTTTGGAAATAAAAGCGAAAAAGAAATAAAAAGAATTTCAAAGACAGTCGATCAGATAGAAGCTCTGGATGAACAGATGCAGGCGCTCTCCGACGAAGAACTGCGTGCGAAGACCACAGAGTTCAAAGAGCGTCTGGCCAATGGAGAGACACTGGATGATCTGCTGGTGGAAGCCTTTGCGGTCGTCAGAGAGGCAGCAGACAGAACCATTCATCTGAAACACTACAGAGTACAGCTCATGGGCGGCATCATCCTTCATCAGGGACGTATCGCAGAGATGAAGACTGGTGAAGGTAAGACTCTGGTGGCAACTCTGCCGGCTTACCTGAATGCGCTGGAAGGCAAAGGCGTGCATATCGTGACAGTCAATGACTACCTGGCAAAGCGTGACGCGGAGTGGATGGGCAAGGTACATGAGTTCCTGGGACTTACCGTCGGCGTGATCCTGAACAGCTACAATAATAAAGAGCGTCAGGCCGCTTATAATTGTGATATTACTTATGTTACAAATAATGAGCTGGGATTTGACTATCTTCGTGACAACATGGTTATATATAAAGAAGATTTAGTGCAGAGAGATCTGAACTACGCTATCGTCGATGAGGTCGACTCCGTATTGATCGACGAGGCAAGAACTCCTCTTATCATTTCCGGACAGAGTGGTAAATCCACAGACCTCTATAAGGCCTGCGACGTGCTGGCCAGACAGATGCAGAGAGGTACTTCCGATGGTGAACTGTCCAAGATGGATGCCATCATGGGTATTGACATTGAGGAAGACGGAGATTTCCTTGTAAATGAAAAAGAGAAGCATGTAATGCTGACCCAGGAAGGTGTGAAGAAGGTAGAGCAGTTCTTCCACATTGATAACCTGGCTGATCCGGAGAATCTGGAGATTCAGCACAATATTATCCTGGCTCTCCGTGCCCACAACCTGATGTTCCGCGATCAGGATTACGTGGTAAAAGATAACGAGGTGCTCATCGTCGATGAGTTCACCGGACGTATCATGCCGGGACGTCGTTATTCCGACGGACTTCATCAGGCCATCGAGGCGAAGGAACATGTGAAGGTAAACAGAGAGTCCAAGACTCTGGCAACCATCACTTTCCAGAACTTCTTCAACAAATATAAGAAAAAGGCTGGTATGACCGGTACCGCCATGACAGAAGATAAAGAGTTTATGGATATTTACGGCATGGACGTTGTGGAGATCCCGACCAACAAGCCGATGATCCGTGTGGATAAAGATGATTCCATTTACATGACCAAGAAGGAGAAGCTCAACGCGGTCATCAATGAGATCGTGGAGGCCCATGAGAAAGGCCAGCCGGTGCTGGTGGGTACCATCAACATTGACGCATCTGAGGAAGTCAGCCGCATGCTCACCAAGAGAGGTATCAAGCACAACGTGCTGAACGCCAAGTTCCATGAGCTGGAGGCGGAGATTATCTCCCACGCCGGCGAGCGGGGCGCCGTTACCATCGCCACCAACATGGCCGGCCGTGGTACCGATATCAAGCTGGAAGACGGTGTGGCAGAACTGGGAGGACTGAAGATCATCGGTACAGAGCGTCATGAGAGCCGTCGTATCGACAACCAGCTCCGTGGACGTGCCGGACGTCAGGGAGACCCGGGAGAGTCCAAGTTCTTCCTGTCCCTGGAAGATGATCTGATGCGTTTGTTTGGTTCTGAGCGTATGATGAATGTTTACAAGGCTCTGGGTATTCCGGAAGGGGAAGAAATCCATCATAAAACTATCACCAAGCAGATCGAGAAGGCACAGAAAAAGATTGAGAATAACAACTTCGGTATTCGTAAAAACCTGCTGGATTACGACCAGGTTAACAACGATCAGCGGGAGGTTATCTACGCCGAGAGACGCCGGGTTCTGGACGGCGAGAGCATGCAGGATGTTATTTACCGCATGATCAAAGACACCGTTAAGGACGACGTGGAGATGATCGGCGGCGAGACCAATCCGGACGAATGGAATATGGTAGAGCTTAATGAAACTCTCCGCAGGGAGATTCCGCTGCAGCCGATCGTGCTGACAGAGGAGGAGAAAGCATCTAAAGATAAAGATGCGATCATTGAGCGGCTGCAGGATGAGGCCATGGAGCTTTATCACGCCAAAGAAAAAGAATTCGAAGATTTCGCCAGAAGTCAGGCGGATCTGCCGGAAGAGACACTGCTGGCCGATGATAACGCCGCCGCCTACAAAGAAGGCATCCGGGAGGTGGAGAGAGTCATTCTCCTGAAAGTTATCGACAGCAAGTGGATGAACCACATCGATGATATGGATCAGCTTCGTCAGAGCATTGGTCTGCAGGCGTATGGACAGAAGGACCCGGTTGTACAGTACAAGTTCCTGGGTTACGATATGTTTGAGGAGATGACAAAGAATATCCGCCATGATACGGTCAGCGCATTGATGCACGTGCGTATCCAGCAGAAGGTGGAAAGAGAGCAGGTTGCCAAGGCAACAGGCACCAACAAGGATGATAGTGTGGCTCAGGGACCATACAAGAGAAAAGAAGCTAAGATTGGCAGAAATGATCCTTGTCCGTGCGGCAGCGGAAAGAAATATAAACAGTGCTGCGGAAGATTCGCAGAGTAAGCTGCCGGACAGAATATATAAAAACAGATACAGTAAACACGCAGACAAAATGATAAGGGGCTGCCGCTTTTCTCGCGGCATCCCCCTTTTGGCATCACGCGGCAGCTGCCCGGGTGCCGCCAGTGAGAAAATATGAAAAGATTGAATCAGAAAGGAACCTGCAATTGGTAGAATTAGATCAGTTTAAATTTACACTTAATCAATACAAAGAGCCCATGGAGGAGTTAAAGGCTTCTCTGGAACTGGACCGCAAAAAGGCCAGGATGGAGGAACTGGAAACCAAGATGGAAGAACCGGATTTCTGGTCCGATCCGGAGAAGGCCCAGGACATTACCAGAGAGCTTAAAGGCATGAAGGATACAGTGGAGGCTTTTGCCGGACTGGAAAGCACCATGGATGATGCGTATACCATGATTGAGATGGGATATGAGGAGAATGATGCCAGTCTTATTCCGGAGATTGAGGAGATGATTCGCGAGTTCAGGGAGACGTTCGAGCAAATGCGGATCAAGACACTGCTTTCCGGCGAGTACGACAGTAATAATGCGATTGTCACCCTCCACGCCGGAGCGGGCGGCACGGAGTCCTGCGACTGGGCGGGCATGCTTTATCGTATGTACACCAAATGGGCGGAGAGTCACGGCTATAAGACCGAAGTGCTTGATTATCTGGACGGAGAGGAAGCGGGCATCAAATCCATTACTTTCGAAGTGAAAGGGGAGAATGCCTACGGATATCTGAAATCCGAAAAAGGAGTGCATCGTCTGGTGCGTATTTCCCCGTTCAATGCGGCGGGCAAGCGGCAGACCTCCTTTGCTTCCTGCGATGTGATGCCGGATATCGAAGAGGATCTGTCTGTGGAGATCGCTGATGAAGATATCCGGATTGATACCTATCGTTCCAGCGGCGCCGGCGGACAGCATATCAACAAGACTGATTCCGCCATCCGTATTACTCATATTCCAACGGGAGTGGTGGTACAGTGCCAGAACGAGCGGTCTCAGCACAAAAATAAAGAGAAAGCGATGCAGATGCTGAAAGCGAAACTGTATCTCATCAAGGAGCAGGAAAACAGAGAAAAACTTTCCGACATCCGGGGTGAGGTGTCCGATAACGGCTGGGGCAACCAGATCCGCTCTTATGTATTGCAGCCGTACACCATGGTCAAAGACCACAGGACCGGTGAGGAGAGCGGAAACGTGCAGAGTGTGCTGGACGGCAATCTGGACCAGTTTATGAACGCGTATCTCCGGTATATTAACAGTGCTGGACAGCAGACGGAACAAAAATAGAAAGCAAGGATAATTTTTATGGATATTATTAACCAGCTCGCAAATGAGCTGCAGATCAGAAAAGAACAGGCGAACGCTGCCGTACAGCTCATTGACGAGGGAAATACCATTCCTTTTATTGCCAGATACCGGAAGGAGGCTACGGGAGCCCTCAGCGATGAAGTGCTGAGAAATCTTCATGAGAGACTCCAATATTTGCGGAACCTGGAAGAAAAAAAGGAACAGGTGATCCAGACCATAGAGGAGCAGGGAAAATTAACGCCGGAGCTTCGGAAGAAGATTACCGAGGCGGTGACGCTGGTGGCCGTGGATGACTTGTACCGGCCGTTCCGGCCAAAAAAACGGACCCGTGCTATGATCGCGAAAGAAAAAGGGCTGGAACCTCTGGCAGATCTTATACTGCTGCAGAAAACCAAAAGAAGCATAGAGGAAGAAGCAGTTCCTTATGTGAATGCGGATAAGGGAGTGGAAACCGTTCGGGATGCCATTGCCGGTGCCAGCGATATCATAGCGGAGCAGGTGGCTGACCGTTCCGATTACCGCAAAAGTATCCGTGACTGGACGATGAAAGAAGGCTGGCTTTCTGTGAAGGCAAAGGATGAAAAGGCTGAATCCGTGTATGAGATGTATTATGATTTCAGAGAGCCGCTTTCCAGGATGACCGGATACCGCGTGCTTGCCGTCAACCGGGGAGAAAAGGAAAAGTATCTCAATGTCAAGGTAGAAGCGCCGGAGCCGCAGATCCTTCAGGCACTGTGCCGGACAATGATCCGGGACGAGGAAGGTCCTATGGCGGCAGTGCTGAAAAATGCCATTGTGGACGGCTATCATCGGCTGATCGCGCCGGCCATCGAGAGAGATATCCGGAATGAACTGACAGAAAAGGCACAGAGCGGAGCTATCACTGTATTTGGAAAGAATTTAAAACAGCTTTTGATGCAGCCGCCGATCAAAGGCCAGACGGTACTGGGCTGGGACCCGGCCTTTCGGACCGGATGTAAGCTGGCGGTGGTGGACGCCACCGGAAAAGTGTTGGATACCGTAGTGGTTTATCCGACTGCACCGCAGTTTAAGGTGGAGGAAGCCAAGAAAACCGTCCATGATCTGATTAAAAAATATCATATCACACTGATCAGTGTGGGAAACGGAACCGCTTCCCGGGAATCGGAGCAGGTGATCACGGAGCTTTTAAAAGAGATACCGGAAAAGGTGTCCTATGTGATCGTCAATGAGGCCGGCGCCTCCGTGTATTCCGCCAGCAAGCTGGCCACGGAGGAGTTCCCGGAATTTGATGTGGGACAAAGAAGCGCCGCTTCCATCGCGAGAAGACTGCAGGATCCTCTGGCGGAACTGGTAAAGATTGAGCCGAAGGCCATCGGCGTGGGACAGTACCAGCATGATATGAATCAGAAGAAGCTGGAGGAGACGCTCCACGGCGTGGTGGAAGACTGCGTGAATAAAGTGGGAGTGGATCTGAATACCGCATCCTTCTCCCTGTTGTCGTACATTTCCGGTATCAGCAAAACGGTGGCCAAAAACATCGTGGCTTACCGGGAGGCCAATGGAAGTTTCCATTCCAGAGAGGAACTGAAGAACGTGCCGAAACTGGGACCGAAAGCTTTTCTGCAGTGCGCCGGTTTCCTTCGTATTTCGGGTGGAGAGAATCCTCTGGATAATACGGGGGTCCATCCGGAGTCCTATGGAGCGGCGGACAAACTGCTTTCCCGCATGGGATATCAGAAAGAGCAGATCGGCGCGGAGGGCGGCTGTCATCTGAAAAAACAGATAAAAGATATCAATGCGCTGGCCAGAGAGCTGGATATCGGTGTCCTGACTCTGCAGGATATTGTGGATGAGCTGGAAAAGCCGGGGCGCGACCCGAGAAATGACATGCCAAAACCGATTCTCCGGACAGACGTCCTGGAGATGAAGGATTTAAAAGAAGGAATGGTATTGAAAGGCACTGTGAGAAATGTGATTGATTTCGGCGCCTTTGTGGATATCGGCGTTCATCAGGACGGTCTGGTGCACATTTCTCAGATGTCAGATAAATATATCAAACATCCGCTGGAGGTTGTCAGTGTCGGCGATGTCATTGATGTACAGGTCATGAGCGTGGATGTAAAGAAGAAACGAATCCAGCTGACCATGAAGATAAAATAAATGTATCCATACAGGGTAAGTCAATAGAGCAAATCGGAGACAGGGAAGCGCGTGTTTCCCATCAGAAAAGAAAGGAAGAAGAGATGCAGAGTTTTGAGAAAATCAGCAAAATGAATCTGGCTGATCTGGACAGGCCGGATAATGTAAACCATCCGGATGATGAAGACAGAAATCCGGACGGAGATGCTGCGGTATCCGGACAGGAAGCGCCGGATAGTGCCGGACAGACAGCGGATGCGGCTGATGGAGAAGACGGCGCGGAGAAAGTCACAGTTGCTGATGTGGAGGGAACCGATGCAGCCGGCACTGCCGGAACACAGACCACTGCGAAGGCAAAGAAGCATATGCGTCAGCCGGTGGGAGAGCATTATTACATGGATGCCAAAATTACAGAAAAAGAGCTGCTGGCATTTTTGTTCGGCCATAATTACCGGCAGCCGCTGATACTCGTGGCCCTGGCTGTCGCAATCATCTGGCCGGTTATGATCATCGTAAGACATGATAACAATATGATGCTGGCCATTGCGCTGGCGGCCATTGTCCTTCTGGCCCTTCCTCTTTCCACATGGAGCAGAGGAAAGAAAGCTGCCAGGAGCAATCCGTCCTATAAGCAGACCTTCCACTATATGGTGGATGAATGGGGACTGCATCTGGAACTGGGAGATGAGTGCCTCGATCTGGAATGGAGTAAAGTGTATAAATGCATGTTTTTAAAATCTGTCACCGCCGTTTATACGGGAAAGGTCAACGCTTTTCTGATTCCGACATCAGCCATGGGCGAGCGGACGGCGGAAATCAATGCATTTATCAAGAAAATGAAAAAGAAATAATAGAACAGAAAAAGGTTGTGAAACATGAAAATAGAAAGTTACAGCGCGGAGGAGACCTTCGCCTACGGTGAAAAATGCGGCCGGGAGGCGAAAGCGGGACAGGTGTTCTGCCTTTACGGAGATCTGGGTGTGGGAAAGACCGTTTTTACCCAGGGGTTTGCCAGAGGGCTGGGAATTGAAGAGCCGGTGACCAGTCCGACATTCACCATCGTGCAGGAATACGAAGAAGGACGGCTTCCGTTTTATCATTTTGATGTGTACCGCATCAGCGATCCGGAGGAAATGTTCGAAGTGGGATTTGATGAGTATCTGGAGAGCGGAGGCGTCTGTTTTATCGAGTGGGCAGGACTCATTGACGAGATTCTGCCGGAAGAGAGGGTGGAGATCACCATAGAAAAAGATCTGTCCAAAGGATTTGACTACCGCCTGATCACGAGAACAGAAAAAAAGGAAGGGGAGAATACCCATGAAGATATTGGCCTTTGACAGCTCAGGACTGGTAGCGTCTGTGGCAGTCCTTGAGGAGGAGCGGATGATCGCAGAGTACACGGTCAATTATAAGAAAACGCACTCCCAGACGCTGCTTCCCATGCTGGATGAAGTGGTAAAAATGACCGAACTTGATTTACATGAGATTGACGCCATTGCCGTGGCGGCCGGTCCGGGTTCCTTTACGGGACTGCGTATCGGCTCCGCCACTGCCAAGGGACTGGGGCTGGCTCTGGATAAGCCGCTGGTGCCGGTGCCGACACTGGAGGGGCTGGCATTTAATCTCTGCGGATGCCCGGATGTCATCTGTCCGATGATGGATGCCAGAAGAAAGCAGGTATATACGGGATTATATACTTTCGTTGATGGAAAGATGCAGGTTCTCAAAGAGCAGACGGCTTGTCCGGTGGAAGAGATTCTGGAAGAATGCAACGCCCGGGGCCGGAAAGTGGTCTTCCTGGGAGACGGCGTGCCGGTCTGCCGTTCCATCATTGAGGAAACGGTGAGGGTACCTTGTGCCTTTGCTCCGGCTCATATGAGCCGTCAGAGAGCCGGCGCCGTGGGTATGCGTGCCTTTGATTATATCCGTGAGAATAAAACGGAGACAGCGGCGGAACATGCGCCGGTGTATCTTAGAAAGTCCCAGGCAGAGAGAGAACTTCTGGCAAAAGGCAAAACACTGGAATAAAAGCGCCGGAGGCTGAGTGGCGGATGAATACAGAAATAATGATCACGGAAATGACTGAAGAAGACTGTGCGGCGGTCTGGGAATTACAAAAAACATGTTTTTCCACGCCGTGGTCTATGGAAAGTATCCGGGAGATGTTTACCACGGAAGGATATCTGAGTCTGACTGCCCGGACAGACGACAGCATTGTCGGTTATATCGGCATCAAGGCAGTCCTTGACGAGGCGGATATCACAAACGTGGCGGTGCATTCTCAGTGGCGTCGCAGGGGAATCGGTCAGATGCTTCTGACAGACCTCCTCGGGAAAGCGGCCGGCAGGAATGTAAAGCGGATTTTTCTGGAGGTGCGGGTCTCCAATGAGGCGGCGCTCGCCCTTTACAGTCAGGCAGGTTTTCAGATCATAGATAAAAGAAAGAACTATTACGAAAAACCAAAAGAAGACGCATACATCATGGTATGGGATAAATTATGAAAATGTTCTTCCAATAGTTACTAACGCTTTTTTCGACAGTATCTTTTATAATGAGTGCGAGAGGCATGACCTGCCGCACAGGAAAGACACCGTTTGAAAAAGTCACTGACGACTGGAGGTACAATATGGAAAACAAAGAACAGAGAAAGATTTGCAACTGCTGTGGAAAAGAGATTCATGTAGAACCGATGGCAGACCGGGAGGAATACCTGGAAGTGGAGAAAGAATGGGGATATTTCTCACGGAAAGACGGGGAGATTCATCATTTCATTCTATGTGAATCCTGTTATGACAGGCTGACGGAACATTTTTGCATCCCGGTGGACAAAAAGATGCAGACCGAGCTGTTGTAAGCAGAGTTTAGAAAAGAGAGGAAAATTATGCTGGAACTATGTTTGCTGGGATGCGGGGGCATGATGCCCCTGCCGCACCGCAGACTGACTTCGTTAATGGCAAGATATAACGGAAAAAGTATATTGATCGACTGCGGCGAGGGTACGCAGGTGGGAATCAAGGAAAAGGGATGGAGCTTTAAGCCCATCGATGTGATCTGTTTTACTCATTATCACGCAGATCATATCAGTGGTCTTCCGGGGCTTCTTCTGACGCTGGGAAACGCCCAGCGGACAGAGCCTCTTTTGATGGTGGGGCCGAAAGGACTGGAGAGAGTGGTCAACGCTCTTCGGGTCATTGCGCCGGATCTCCCCTTTCCCATTGAATTTCGGGAGCTGAGAGAGAAATCAGAGACCATCGAGATGGACGGTTACCGTCTCCGGGCGTTCCGGGTCAATCACAATGTGATCTGTTATGGATATACCATCGAGATTGACCGGGCAGGAAAGTTTGATGTGGAGCGGGCGAAGGCCAATCAGGTGGAGATGAAATACTGGAACCGTCTGCAGAAGGGAGAGACCATCGAGCTCCCGGACCGGACGCTCACCGGAGATCTGGTCATGGGGCCGGCCAGAAAGGGCATCAAGTGTACCTACACCACGGACACCCGTCCGACCGCATCCATTACGGCCCATGCCATGCATTCGGATTTATTTATCTGTGAAGGTATGTACGGCGAGCCGGATAAACAGGCAAAAGCAGTGGAATATAAACACATGACATTTTATGAGGCGGCGCAGCTGGCAAAAGATGCTCAGGTGAAGGAGCTATGGCTGACCCATTATAGTCCTTCCCTGGTATACCCGGAAGAGTTTATCCCGAAAGCAAAGGAGATTTTTCCGGCGGTCAGCGCGGGAAAAGACGGCAGAAGCGTCACATTGATGTTTGAAGAAGAAAAATAACAAGTTACATTTATAGTTGATATTTGAAAATAGAGGGAAGTGAAAACATGGAGCAGACAGAAAAGGATGTGCGGATTCTCGCAATTGAGACTTCCTGTGATGAGACCGCGGCAGCGGTAGTAAAAAACGGAAGAGAGATTCTGTCCAATATTATTTACACACAGATAAAACTGCATACCGTTTTCGGCGGAGTGGTGCCGGAAATTGCTTCCAGAAAGCATATAGAAAAGATCAATCCTGTCATTGAGGCGGCATTGAAGGAGGCCGGCGTCACTCTGGCTGACATCGATGCGGTGGCGGTTACTTACGGCCCGGGTCTGGTGGGAGCGCTGCTGGTAGGAGTGGCGGAGGCAAAAGCGATCGCCTATGCCGCCGGCAAACCGTTAATCGGTGTCCATCATATCGAAGGGCATATCAGCGCCAATTATATTGAGCACAAAGAACTGGAACCGCCATTTTTATGTCTGGTGGCATCCGGCGGTCATTCCCATCTGGTTCTGGTGAAAGACTATGGAGTCTATGAGATTGTGGGAAGAACCAGAGATGACGCGGCGGGAGAAGCCTTTGATAAGGTGGCGAGAGCCATCGGCCTTGGCTATCCCGGCGGTCCGAAGATTGATAAACTGGCCCGGGAGGGAAACAAAAATGCCATTTCTTTTCCGCGGGCAAAGATTGCCGACGCACCGGACGATTTCAGTTTCAGCGGTCTGAAATCCGCAGTACTCAATTATCTTAATCAATGTGAGATGAAGGGGATCGAGGTCAATAAGGCCGATGTGGCCGCCTCGTTTCAGCAGTCCGTCATCGATGTGCTCACAGAGCATACCGTCGGCGCGGCGAAACGTCTGGGGATCGATAAAGTTGCCATCGCCGGGGGCGTGGCTTCCAACAGCTCTCTCCGGACACAGATGGAAGAAATGTGCAGAAAAAATCATCTGACATTTTATCATCCGTCCCCGATCTACTGTACCGATAACGCGGCTATGATCGGTGTGGCCGGTTATTATGAGTACAAAAAAGGCGTTCGGGACGGCTGGGATTTGAATGCCGTGCCGAATTTAAAAATCGGCGAGAGAAAATAAAGATATGGGAAGGATACAGCGGGGGAAATGAAAACCAAAGCAACAACAGCAGCCATTGTGCTGGCGGCAGGAAAAGGAAGCCGGATGCACATGGATATACAGAAACAGTATGCCACTATACTGGGGAAACCGGTCATTGCCTATACCCTGGATGCCTTTGAGGCCAGCCAGGTGGATGATATTATTCTCGTGGTGGGAGAAGGGGAGATTCCCTTCGCCAGGAAGCAGATCGTCGATCATTTTGGCTACACAAAAGTTTCTCAGATTGTCACTGGCGGCAAAGAACGATATGAATCTGTGTATAAGGGACTCTGCGCAGCCAAAGACAGTACCTATGCTCTCATTCATGATGGTGCCAGAGCCTTTATCACGCCGGAACTGATCGCCCAGTGCATTCGGGATGTGATCGCTTATGACGCCTGCGTCATGGCGGTGCCGGTGAAGGATACCATCAAAATTGTGGATGAGGAGCAGTACTCCGTTTCCACGCCGGACCGAAAGGTGATGTGGCAGATGCAGACGCCTCAGTGTTTCCGTCTGCCGGAAATCAGAGAAGCCTATCGCAGGATGCTGGAAAGCGGCGACAATACCATGACTGATGACGCCATGGTCATGGAGAAATACGGCAGCCGCCGGGTGAAGATGACCATGGGAAGCTATGAAAACATTAAACTGACCACTCCCGGTGATTTTATACTGGGAGAAGCTATTTTAAAGAACATGAACAAAGCTCAAAAACCATAAAAGAGAAGAAACAGGAGCGGTGAGAATGAAGAAAGATGAACTGGAATACATGACAGAGGGACTGAATGAAGAACTCATCGAAGAATACGACGAATCGGATGAAACCTGCGACGGAACCGAAGAGGAGTCCGGCGGGGAAGAGGATTCTGCAGAACTTGCGGCCGCGGAAGAGGATGACGATGATGATGATCCGAAAAAAGATACGGAATACTGCTGTATGTGTCACCGGACAGAGAGTCAGGGAGCGAAGCTGCTGCGGATGCCAAATAATATGAGTATCTGTACGGACTGTATGCAGAAGTCCTTTGACACTTTCAGCTCCGGCTTCGGCAGCAACAGCGGCATTCAGTTTGTGGATTTGTCTAACATGGACATGAACAGCCTGAGAAATATGAATCTGGGAGATCTTCTGGCCGGCAATATGACTGCCCAGAAGGTAAAGCCGAAGAAAGCTAAGAAGAAAAAGAAAAAAGATAAAGCACCGAAGGAGAAGCTTTCCATTAAAAATATTCCGGCGCCTCATCAGATCAAGGAGAAGCTGGATGAATACGTGATCGGACAGGATTACGCCAAAAAGGTGATGTCCGTGGCTGTGTATAACCATTATAAGAGAGTGATCACCAACACTATGGATGAGATTGAGATCGATAAGTCCAATATGCTGATGATCGGGCCGACGGGTTCCGGAAAGACCTATCTGGTGAGAACTCTGGCAAGACTTTTAAATGTGCCGCTGGCCATTTGCGATGCCACCTCTCTGACGGAAGCCGGATACATTGGCGATGATGTGGAGAGCGTGCTGTCCAAACTTCTTGCCAACGCTGATAACGATGTGGAGAAGGCGGAGACCGGCATTATTTTTATCGACGAGATTGATAAGATTGCTAAGAAGAAAAATACCACCAGCCGGGATGTGAGCGGTGAATCGGTGCAGCAGTCCCTTCTGAAATTACTGGAAGGCAGTGAGGTGGAAGTGCCGGTAGGAGCCAGCTCAAAAAATGCTATGGTGCCTACGGTCATGATGAACACGAGAAATATTCTCTTCATCTGCGGCGGTGCATTTCCGGATCTGGATGTGATCATAAAAGAGAGGCTGAACAAACAATCCTCCATCGGTTTTGCAGCGGAACTCAAGGATAAATATGACAAAGAAGAAGATATTCTTCAGTATGTGACCATGGAAGATCTTAGAAAGTTCGGTATGATACCGGAGTTTATCGGCCGTCTTCCGGTGGTCTTCACCTTGAAGCCATTGACAAAAGAGATGCTGGTTGCTATTCTGAAAGAACCAAAGAACGCTATTTTAAAACAGTATCAGAAGCTTCTGGCACTGGATGAAGTGGATCTGGAATTTGAGGACGGCGCGCTTTATGCCATTGCGGAGAAGGCATTGGAGAAGGATACAGGGGCGAGAGCGCTTCGGGCCATTATAGAGAAGTTTATGCTGGATATCATGTATGAGATTCCGAAGGATGATAACATCGGAAGAGTGATCATCACGGAAGACTATATCCGCAACAACGGTCTGCCTATCATTGAGATGCGGCAGTACCTGCAGCTGCAGCAGAAAGACGATTATCAACAGCAGGGATAGACAGAGAAGGCGGCTGTAAGATAATGAATGAAGGGGGTTAAATTTTCTATGCAGCATTTGAATTTTAAATATCTGGAAAGCCTGGCAACCCAGTACCCGAATATTGCCAGAGCATCCACGGAGATCATCAATCTTCAGGCGATTTTGAATCTGCCCAAGGAGACCGAACATTTTGTGTCGGATATCCATGGGGAATACGAACAGTTTTTACATATTTTGAGAAATGGCTCCGGTGCCATTCGCAATAAGATCGAAGATGTTTTTGGCAACACGCTGTGTGCCAGAGATAAAAAAAGCCTGGCGGCGCTTATCTACTATCCGGAACAGAAGGTAGAACGGATGAAGATGGAGCTGTCCAATGAAGATCTGCTGGACTGGTATAAGGTCTCCTTAAACCGGCTGATCGCGGTCTGCAAAGAAAGCTCAGCCAAATATACCCGCTCCAAACTTCGTAAAAGTTTTCCGCCGGATTTTTCCTACATTTTGGAAGAACTGCTCAGCGAGAATAACCGGGTGGTGCAGAAGGAACAGTATTACAATGAGATTTTTGATACCATCATCCGCATTAACCGGGCGAAGGAATTTATCGTAGCCATTTCACAGACCATTCAGCGTCTGGTCGTCACCAGACTCCATGTGATCGGGGATATTTTTGACCGTGGACCGGGTCCGCATATCATCATGGATCATCTGATGAAGCTGGAAAATGTGGATTTCCAGTGGGGAAACCACGACATGGTGTGGATGGGCGCCGCTTCCGGACATGAGGCCTGCATTGCCAATGTAATCCGGCTGTCTGCCCGTTACAACAATCTGGATGTGCTGGAAGACGGGTACGGTATCAATCTGATCCCTCTGGCAAGTTTTGCCATTGAAACCTATGCCGATGACCCGTGCGACTGCTTTGGCGTCCACGGGGAAGATCACCATGATCCCAGAGAGATTGCGCTCAATAAAAAAATGCACAAGGCCATTGCTGTGATCCAGTTTAAACTGGAAGGTCAGGTGATCAGAAGACGGCCGGAGTTTAACATGGATAACCGGATGCTCCTGGATAAGATCGACTATGAAAAGGGAACCATCACCATTGATGGAAAGACCTACGAGCTTTTGGATAAGTCCTTTCCGACCATCGACCCGGCAGATCCGTACCGGCTTTCCGAAGAAGAAGAAAATGTGATGAAGCGTCTCCGGATGAATTTCCGGAATTGTGACAAACTGCAGGAGCATGTACGTTTTCTTTTTAATAAAGGAAGCATGTATCTGCGGTATAATTCCAATCTGCTCTACCATGGCTGCGTGCCTCTGGATGAAAACGGCTATTTCCGCAAGGTAAAGCTTGGCAGTAAGGAATATTCCGGCAGGGAGCTTTACGATGTCCTGGAGTATTATGCCAGAAAAGGTTATTACGAGCAGGATAACGAGGAAGAACACGAATACGGGAAAGATATCATGTGGTATATCTGGTCCAATGAGAATTCTCCTGTGTACGGCAAGGAGAAGATGGCTACTTTTGAGCGATATTTTATTGATGATAAGGCTATCCAGGAGGAAAAGAAAGATTATTACTATAAGCTCATAGAAAAGGAAGAGGTGGCTAACCGGATTCTGGAAGAATTCGGCATGGATACAGAACATTCTCATATTATCAACGGACATATGCCGGTAAAAACAGTACAGGGAGAATCTCCGGTGAAATGCGGCGGCAAGGTTATGATCATTGACGGCGGATTTTCCAGAGCCTATCGCCGAACCACAGGAATTGCCGGATATACGCTGATTTATAATTCCTACGGTCTCCGCCTTGTCTCTCACAATACATTTACTTCCACGGAAGATGTCATAGAAAATGAGATTGATGTTCATTCCGATACTGTTATCACGGAGCTTTCCAGCCACCGGGAGCGCGTGAGAGATACGGAAGACGGCAAAAAGATCAAGGAGAAGATCAAAGATCTGGAAGAACTTCTCCATGCTTACCGGACCGGCCTGATACTGGAGCAGGTCTGATGTTCCGGCACAGGATCTATCCGGCATAAAACTGGAAAATCCAGATACATAATAAAAAACTCAGGTATAGAACGGGAAAATGCAGCATATTTTTATAGGGACAGGCACTATGGCAAAAGGAGGATGTCTCTATGAAAAGAATATTATCCCAACCCCATCAGGAGAAAATCCCTTCGCGAAATCCCGGGTTCCCGGCCCGCGCGAAAGGAATTCCGGCAGAAGAATATGCGGCCGATCCGGCGGCAAAGCTGGAGCAGGATTATGAGACCAGCCTGAAGACCGGCCTGACAGCCGGAGAGGTCAACCGGAGACTTTCTGAAAACCGATGGGAATATCTGGCAAAAGAGAAAAAGCGGTCATGGATTCGAAGCGCAGAGCAGGAATGTCTTGATCCGCTTTTCTTTTTTCTCATTTTTCTCTGTGCCTTTTTGTTTCTGGTTGGGGAAAAAGAATGGCTGACTGCGCTCCCGGCGCCGGTGCTGGTGTCTATTCTGAAGATGAGGCAGGTGATGAGAAATCATCGGTTTCTTGAGGAGCGGAAAACGATGTTTTTGCCGAAAGCGCAGGTCTTTCGGGACGGAACCTACCAGTATATTGATGTGAGAGAGATTGTGTCCGGAGATATTCTTCGTCTGAAAAAGGGGGCAAAAGTGCCGGTGACAGTACACAGTCTCACAAAGTCCGGCGTCATTTATGAAAAGGGCGAGAAATTTCCGGAAGAATCCGGCAGAGCAGTGGCCGCCGGCCCGCCGGGGTCAACGGTTCTTAAAAAACAGGGAATCCTGCCCCGGATTCTTTCTGAATCGGCATCCTTTCCTTTACGGGCACAGGAGATGCTGTTTCAGCGGGGCGTGACGGTGATGGACGGCGCCTGCCTTCCGGACAGCCGGAAAAAGAAGGCGGTCATCCTGGATACGGAATGTTTTCCGTCGGTTTTAAGACCGCACGCATTTCAGAAACTGATTCAATTTCTGAATCAAAACGACATCCGTCTGATCTTTTTTACAGACCAAAATCGTGAGACAGCATTTGATATCTTAAATCAGCTTCATGTCACAGATAATAAAAGAGATATCATTGATGCGGCACAATTTTCCTGTTATCTGGAAGAAAACCGTCGTCTTGGAAAAGGCTATGAACGCCAGATGAATACCATCCGGGCCTACGCGGGACTGGACAGGCAGTCAAAAAGAAAAGTCATGGAAGCATGGAGGGACGGCTGCCAGTGGCTGTATATTTTTCCGGACCGGAGCTGGAGTCTGCCGGAAGAATGGCAGGAAGAAGAGAAAAAGATTTCCTGGCTGGGTTTTCTGGATGGAAGAGCCCTGGACCGGGAGTTCTATTTCCGGAAACACTGGAGTGAAGGTCTCTTTCAGCTGCTTCAGGGAGAATATTTGTGGAATGCTTTTGTGACAGGAACAGAAAAAATACAGGAAAAAGTTCTGGCGGCTCTCTGCATTTTTAACGGAGTCATGCTCCTGGCAGGTATCTTTGAAGGAGCCCGGGACACTTTCCACTGGATGTTTTTGATTTCCTCCCTGGTGTGCGGCGGCGTTGCCCTGTGGAAAGAACTCTGGTGGCAGTGGCTGCGGAGAAAAAGGGATTTGTAAATCTCCTTGCAACTCACAGAAAACGGTTTTACCGAAGACAAGTCATTGATAAAAGTTTTCCTCCTCCACTTCGGCAGGCGGATAACCGGCACCTTTTTATATCTGCCAGCGGCGCCTGCGCTCACAGTCGTCGTCAAACCCCATCAATGACTTGTCTTCTCCAAATGCAGTCTGCGTGTATAGAGATTTACAAAAATCCTGTGCTACGTTGGCAAAGCAGTTGGCTATGGAAACATACAAATACTTTGATTTTAAAATCTAAAGCAATGTCTGTGCGGGGTAGTGACAACCTGGTGAGAAAGCCATCCGGGTAGCTTTGCGATCAGTTTGAATCCGGTGACTTTGCTATAATCCGGGTGATGCAGATAACAGGGATTTGCGGCATGGTTTGATGATGATAGAAAAACGGATCGGGGAAGATCGACGACGACTGTGAGCGCAGGCGTGGCCGTAGTCGTAAAAAGAGGGCTTATTATGAGCCTGCCGAAGTGGAGGAGGAGACTTCCCTGACTGCGTTTTTCTATGATATATACAAAGCCGCAAATCCCGTCTGCTTCATTCGCACCTGGATAATTTCAATGCCTGTGGATTAAAACGACAAATTTGCATTTCTGCAGGAACATTCTTGTCAACTTTCAGGGATAATGATAAAATAAGAGCGATATTTTGTTGTGAAGGCGGAAAAACTGAGTGAAATAGGGCAGTAATTTTGCCTTGAAATATAGATTTTGCAGTATTTTTCATTGCAAAACATCACAGACACACAGGAGGACAGAAACATGATTGAATTATTACAACACGGTGCGTATCTGGTTCACGGCAGTGAGATCGTGGAAGATACACCGGAAGCGGAAAAACAGCTTCAGAACATGCTGGGTACTGCTCCTTCCAAAGAAGAGGCAGCGCAGGGAACCATCGCTTACGGAATCCTGAAAGCCCACAACACGTCCGATAACATGGACAAGCTGAAGATTCGTTTTGATAAACTGACGTCCCATGATATCACTTATGTGGGTATCATTCAGACGGCCAGAGCATCAGGTTTGGAGAAGTTCCCGATGCCGTATGTGCTTACTAACTGTCATAACAGTCTCTGCGCGGTAGGAGGAACCATCAATGAAGATGACCATATGTTCGGGCTGACCTGCGCAAAACGTTACGGCGGCATCTATGTTCCGCCTCATCAGGCGGTCATCCACCAGTTTGCCAGAGAAATGCTGGCCTGCGGCGGCGCTATGATCCTTGGTTCCGATTCCCACACCCGTTACGGAGCGCTGGGAACCATGGCCATGGGAGAAGGCGGACCGGAGCTGGTAAAACAGCTTTTAAATCAGACATATGATATCAACATGCCAGGCGTGGTCGGCGTGTATATGACCGGAGCGCCGATTCCGGGCGTGGGACCGCAGGACGTGGCCCTGGCCATCATCGGTGAAGTATTTAAAAACGGTTATGTGAATAATAAAGTGATGGAATTCGTGGGTCCTGGCGTGGCATCTTTGAGCGCTGACTTCCGTATCGGTGTGGATGTTATGACCACAGAGACCACCTGCCTTTCCTCCATCTGGAGAACGGACGAGACCATCCGCGAATTCTATGAGATTCATGGAAGAGAACAGGATTATAAAGAGCTGAATCCGGCTGACGTGGCATATTATGACGGAATGATCAAGATTGATCTTAGCACCATCCGTCCGATGATCGCTATGCCGTTCCATCCAAGCAACACCTACACCATTGAAGAGATGAATGCCAATCTGATGGATGTGCTGGAAGATTGTGAGAAAAAGGCCCTTGTCAGCCTGGACGGCCAGGTAGACTTTACCTTAAAAGATAAAGTGCATGACGGAAAACTGTATGTGGAACAGGGAATCATCGCCGGATGCGCCGGCGGCGGTTTTGAGAATCTCTGCGCGGCAGCGGATATTTTAAAGGGACGTTCCATCGGACCGGATGAGTTCTCCCTGAGCGTATATCCGGCAAGTACGCCAATCTTCATGGAACTGGTGAAAAACGGCGCGGTGGCAGACCTCATGGAAGCCGGAGCCATTGTTAAGACAGCCTTCTGCGGCCCGTGCTTTGGTGCAGGAGATACACCTTCCAACAATAGCCTGAGTATCCGTCACTCCACCAGAAACTTCCCGAACAGAGAAGGTTCCAAGCTCCAGAACGGACAGATTGCTTCCGTAGCGCTGATGGATGCCCGTTCTATCGCGGCGACAGCAGCCAACAAGGGCTTCCTGACCCCGGCCACTGATCTTGATGTGGAGATCAAGGGAAGAAAATATTTCTTTGACAGCAGCATTTATGCAAACCGTGTCTTTGACAGCAAAGGCGTGGCAGATCCTACGGTGGAAATCAAAATGGGGCCGAACATCAAAGACTGGCCGGCCATGAGTCCGCTGCCGGAGAACCTGATCCTCAAGGTGGTATCTGAGATTCATGATCCGGTGACCACCACCGATGAGCTGATTCCGTCCGGCGAGACTTCTTCTTACCGTTCTAATCCTCTCGGACTGGCAGAGTTTACTCTCTCCAGAAAGGATCCGGCCTATGTGGGAAGAGCGAAAGAAGTGCAGAAAGCGCAGAAAGCCATTGAAGCGGGAGAAAACCCGACGGAGGCGCTGGGAGAACTGCAGGAGGTCATGGATGCCATTCATACGAAGTATCCGGAAGTCAATGCAGGTAACATGGGAGTCGGCAGCACTATTTTTGCTGTAAAACCAGGCGATGGTTCCGCCAGAGAGCAGGCGGCTTCCTGCCAGAAAGTGTTGGGCGGCTGGGCCAATATCGCCAACGAGTACGCCACAAAACGGTATCGCTCCAACCTGATCAACTGGGGTATGCTTCCATTCCTGATTGACGGAGAAGATCTTCCGTTTGCCAACGGCGATTACCTCTTCGTACCGGATGTCCGCAAAGCGGTGGAAGACAAAGCCACAGAGTTTACCGTTTACCAGGTAAAAGACGGCGCTCTTCATGAGTTTACCTTACATATGGGTGAGCTTACCGACGATGAGAGAGAGATCATCCTGAAAGGATGTCTGATCAACTATAACCGGAGATAATCGGATTTTTAAAGATAATCGGATGTTTAATTTAGAGACAGCACGGATGTCCTGTGAAAGACGGGAGTTTCCGTGCTGTCTTCTTTTGTACGAATCTGCAAACAATAGTTGACAATCCGGCAAATAATGTTATATCATTAACTCATTACGCATCTTTTTTGAAGGAAAAAAAGAGCGGTTTTGCAAAATTATCAATATAAAGGAGTGGGAACCATGAAGATTTCAGGAAATGACCTTTTCGTAACGGCAATGAAAAAAGAAGGCGTGGATACTATTTTTGCATATCCGGGCGGTATGGTCGTCAATCTTTTAGATGCACTCCATGATTGTCATAGTATTGATTTGGTGCTTCCAAGACATGAGCAGGGGCTGATTCATGCGGCAGACGGTTATGCGAGAGCGACAGGAAAGGTCGGCGTCTGCCTTGTCACCAGCGGTCCGGGAGCAACAAATCTGGTAACCGGAATCGCCACAGCCAATTATGACAGTATTCCACTGGTCTGTTTCACCGGACAGGTGGCGGAAGATCTCATTGGCAATGATGCGTTCCAGGAGGTGGATATCGTAGGTATCACCCGGAATGTGGCTAAGTTCGTTATTATGGTCAGAGACAGAGAGATGCTGGCGCAGCGGATCAAAGAAGCTTTTTATATTGCCCGTTCCGGTAAACCGGGACCGGTACTTGTGGATCTGCCCACGGATGTGATGGCGGAACTTGGTTCCACATCTTATCCGACTGAGGTGAATATCCGCGGTTATAAGCCGAATAAGGGCGTTCATGTGGGACAGCTGAAAAAAGCCATTGCCCTGGTAGAAGAAGCGAAGAAGCCTATGTTTTTGATTGGCGGCGGTGTCAATCTGGCGCATGCCCAGGAGGAGATGACAGAACTCTGTGAGAAGCTTGATATACCGGTGGTTACCACAGTAATGGGACGGGGAGCGATTCCTACGGACCATCCGCTGTACATAGGAAACATCGGTATGCATGGTTCCTATGCCGCCAACAAAACAGCGGATGAATGTGATCTGATGTTTTCCATCGGATGCCGGTTTAACGACAGGGTGACGGGAAATGTGGCGAAGTTCGCGCCTAATGCGAAGATCATCCACATCGATATTGAGGCGGCGGCCATTTCTAGAAATGTCACGGTGGATATTCCGATTGTGGCAGATGCCAAGATGGCGATTCGGAAGATTCTTGATCACACAGAACCGATGAAGCACACAGAATGGATTGAGGAAGTGAAGAGCTGGGATAAGGAGCATCCTCTGGGTATCCAGGTAAAAGCAGGGGTGAATCCTCAGTGTATCATGGAGACGTTGAATAAAGTATATGCGGACAGAGACACCATTTACACTTCCGACGTAGGGCAGCATCAGATGTGGGCCTGTCAGTATCTGAAACTGGATGCCACCCACCGGCTGGTGCAGAGCGGAGGTCTTGGAACTATGGGATTCGGGCTTCCGTCCGCAGTGGGGGCCCAGATTGGATGTCCGGGCAAAGCAGTGGTATCCATCAGCGGCGACGGCGGCTTCCAGATGAACATTCAGGAGATGGCGACGGCTATCAATCAGGAACTGCCGCTGGTTAATATTGTGCTGAACAATAACTATCTGGGAATGGTTCGTCAGATGCAGGATCTTTTCCATAACAAGCGCTATACCATTACCTGCCTGCGTTATCATAAGTCCTGCAAAGGCAAATGCGGCAAGCCAGGCTGGACCTGTCCGGAGTATTCCCCGAACTTTGTAAAGATCGCCGAAGCCTATGGCTCAAAGGGATATCTGGTAACAGAAGATTCTCAGCTGGAAAAGACAATCATTGAGGCAAGAGATTACGCAGAAGAGCATAACAAGCCGGTTATCATCGAGTGTGCGGTTTCACCGGAAGAGCTGGTACTGCCGATGATCCGCGGCGGGGCAAGCTTTGAAGAGATTATATATTAGGAGGTCGGAAGCATGAGAGAAGTGAATCATACCAAAAGAAAAAGATGGGTGTCCATGTATGTGGAGAACCGTATTGGCGTTTTGGCAAGGATTTCTGGCATGATGTCCGGCAAATCCTATAATATTGACAGTATCACCGTCGGTGTGACGGAGGACCCTACGGTTTCAAGGATGACCATCGGTTTAAGTTCTGATGACGCCACATTTGAACAGATCAAAAAGCAGTTGAACCGCTGTGTGGAAGTCATCAAGCTTAATGATATCACCGATGCGCCGACACACATGAAAGAGATTCTTTTTATTAAGATCCATGAATGTTCCGAGTTTGAGAAGGGAGAAATTTTCCGTATCGCCCAGGTATTCGGAGCAAAGGCCATTGACTACGGTATCAACAGCGTGCTCCTGGAGTGTGTGGCCACAGAAGGCCGGAACAATGATCTGATCAATCTGCTGAACCGTAAGTTTGATCAGGTGGAGATTGTCCGCGGTGGTATCGTTGCCATCGAATCCATAAGCATGACGGACAGATAAAATATAGTGAACAGATCGGCATAACGGGAAGGCAGGCCATAACGGCCAGATAACACGTAACAGCCAGATAATATGGCGGCATACACCATAGAATAAAGACAGGATAAGACTCTTTTCCCCAGAGAAGCAATATAGATGCTCCGGGGAAAGGGTCTTTTTGTTTGATGAAAATATATTTTTAAAATATAAATAATTTTAAAGATTGACTTTATGCAAATGTAATGGTACTATAAATATGGAAACTGTTCCAGATATTTCCAATAAAGAAAGGAGAAATTATGAAGAATCATCTGAAAAGATGGCTGCTTTTGCTGCTGACCATGTGTCTGGTTTTTCAGCAGGTCCCGGCGCCTCTGTACGTTGGCGCGGCAGGAATGACAGCGGTCTTTACTGATGCGAAGGAGAAAGCGGGAACAGCCGATGAGACAACACAGAAGATCAGGAGGAACAATGATACGGTACAAACGGCAGGAACGGGACAAAAAGGAAACGTGCAGATGCCTTTCGGAAGAAACCGGATTGCAGTCTCGGAAAAGAAGGCGGAAGATAAAAGCGCGGGCAGCGGTGCCGCCGGCAGGGAAGGTTATTCGGATGGAAGTAAAAGCGGCACAGGAGAGAACGATTCAGATGAAAGTGCGGATGATTCAGAAGAGGAAGATTCCGGAGAAAGCGGCACAGGAATGACGCCTTCAGATGGGAACCCGGAAGACAGGAACCCGGATGGAAGTTCCGGCGGGGAGAACCCGGGAGGCGGTGCAGGAGATAAGAATCCGGAGGCAAGTTCCGGAAAGGAGGATCCGGAAGGTCAGAATGGAGAGAGTTCGGAAGGTAAGAATCCTGGCGGGAACAAGGAAGAGGATCGTCCGGGCACTTCCTCTTCCGGGGATCAGTCAGAGATGCTGGGAGGAGATAAGAAGGATGAGGAAGAGTCTTCCGGGAACAGTCGGCAGGACTCTTCAGAGGAAGCGTCTGGTGAAAAAGGAGCTGCCTCGGACTCCGGAAAAGATCCAGAAACTGCAGCGGAAGACTCCGGAGTTTCTGACGGAACGGCCGGCGGGAAGAATCATGAGATGGAATCCCAGCCGGATTCCGGGGAAGAGAATACGGTGTTTGATCAGCTTTTAAACCGGAACCTCCTGCGTGCAGCCGCCCGGGCGCAGAATGATTTTAATATGCCGAAGGCGACGTATGAGACATTTATTTTGCAGGGAAAGAATGGAAAAGGACAGAAGATCGGGAACAGCGGCAAGGTGACGATGCTCGCATCCAGAAAGGCCATTCAGAATGATATCACAGAGAAGCACAACGAATACGTATCTTTTACTCCTCACTGGGGTGCCGATACCACGGCTTCTTTATCCACGCAGAATGGTTCCAGAAATGCCAGTTATTATGTCAATGATCCCAAAAAGGCTCAGCATGTGGGAGGCATCGGTCTGGCAACCATGACTCCGAATATTGTAGGCGGCCGGGTGTATAAGCTGACGGCTTCCATGAAGAACAATTTAAGCTGTACCTACTACAATGTGGGAAGATACTATGACAGAAGTTCTGGCAGATCGTACGCGATTGATATGAAAGCGGTAGTCACGGACTTTACTAAGAAGCCAAAAGGAACAGAAGATGTCAGGAATGCCATTGCGGATGGTGCGCTGGATGATACCGGAGGCCCGCTGTTCTGTTTTATCGGTGGAAAGTCTGTCGGCTCCATCGGGGTTCTGACCAGTTTCTGCGATGCAGTGACTCTCCGGTATTCTTTTTATATTCATGGTACGCAGACACCGATTCAGGTCAAGGGATTTACCAGATTCCGGGATGTGGATGCACAGCAGGGAATTGAGTTTTCAAAAGAAGCAGACTACTTTTATGCGATCAACGCAGCCAATCAATATCTGGGATACAGCAAAGGGGTGTATCAACAGGGTAACAAGGCGTATATTTATTCTTTAAGCTCTGCAGCCGTTTCAGGCAATGCAGGAAGTTCTTTTTATACCCTGTTTTCAGGTTCCCAGATGACATTGCGCTATACATTTGCCAAATGCAGCAGACAGGATGACGGAGGCCCGCAGAATGGCAGTGATCTAACAAAATATAAGGTTCCGTTTGACAATTCGGATGTGAAAGATTATTCTACCAGTTCATCCAGTGGATACATTCGCTTTGATGCGAGACAGCCTTATCTGGCGCAGCCGGAGATTCAAAAGTCTGTGTTTAACGGCAGTGATATACAATCGGAAGTTCGCACACCGCACACAGCAGTTTCCAATGAGCTGTCCAGTGTAAACGATGTATTTACATATAAGGTACGGACAGTGTGCCCATATGAAGATGCTTCGGAGCATCACTATGCTTCCTGGGTTGTCACGGATCAGGTGAGCCCGTATCTCAATGTGGAGCAGGCGGTGATTTATGATGGCACCGGCAGCCAGGCTTCAGATTTTAAAATACAGACGCAGGTACAGGGAGATGGTTCCACTGTGGTGACAGCAACGGCTTCTGATCCGGCAGCCCAGTCCTTCTATGAGAAGAACTGGTATGATCTGTATATCACAGTACGGGTTAAGACTCAGGCGCAGCTGGACAGCCTGGGACTCGATTTTGCCGGACGGTACGTGAGCAGCGGAGCCAGGGCCGGCAGATATGTCATTGACAATCATGCTGTGCTGTCTACAGGGACGAATTATACATCCAACAAGGTGGAGACTGTGATTCCGCAGCAGATTAAAGTAAGAAAAGTCAATAAAGAAGGGAAACCGGTGAAGGGAGTCACCTTTGGGATTTTTGTCCGTCCGGATGCGGATATCCATAAAGAGAAACCGCTGATGACGGCGGTAACGGGAGATGACGGAGTGGCACATTTTAAGGCCGCGTCATTTTTCGACCTGTCTGGAAAAGCCGGGCCATATTATGTCCGTGAAATATCCAGAGGAGAGTTCGAGAATGTATATCTGCTGGACGAAACATGGAAGTATACTTTTTCCAGCGACAAAGGTAACCCGGTTATCTACGGAGAAGAGAGAGATAAACGTGTGTCCACTCTGGAGGATGTGGCGAAGATTCTCAAAAAATATACCGTCCGGGTGAGAAAAAAGAACAAAGAAACCAGTGATTTTTTGAAAGGTGCTGTTTTCGCTCTGTACCAGTGGTCTGCAGCGGGAAAAAGTTATATGAAGGTTTGTGATCTTGAGGAAGCGACAGATGAAGAAGGGCAGATGTATTATCGCAATCCGGAAGATATCACAGCCACAGAAGATAATCTGGGCCGGTTTATGGTGAAAGAAGAGCAGGCGCCCTATGGCTGTTATAATGCCGGGATGAGCTGGACGTTTGCGACCACAGATGCCTATGTTCAGGATGAAAAGAACATAGAATTTCTCTATACGTCAGAAAATGGCCGGGAAAGAATGCAGAAAGGGGAGCTGATTTATCATAATAATCTTCAGAAGGGAATTCTCAAGATTGTCAAAACAGACGATGAAGGAGCTCTTGTCAAAGGAGCGCTGTTTGAAATTAAGGCAGCAGAAGACATTTATGCTCCGTGGCAGTATAAGGAAGATGGAACTGCAGACCCGAACCAGGAGCCGCTGGTACCAAAAGGGATGGTTTGCGGGTATCTGACGACAGATGAAAACGGAAGCGCAGTATCAAATCCACTTTACATCGGTCGGTATCACATAACGGAAACCGGCGGTGCACCGGATCATGTTCCGTCCGGAGAAGTGTATGAGGTCACATTTGCATATCCGGAGAAGGATGATGTCCCGGTGGTGGAAGAGACAGTACAGGCAGGAAATGTCATCATGCGTCCTTCTCTGGCTGTGGCGAAGCTGGCGGAACGCACCCGGAATCCGGAAGGCGGAGAAGTGGAATTTGACACCGGTACCGGAAGATATACCCAGGAAAAGGTACCGGGAATCTATCGTGGTAAGGAAACCATACGGTATCGGATCACCGTTACCAACACAGGCAATACAGATCTGTACCATGTCCGTGTTTATGACAGCATGGACGAACCCAATGCGGCAGGTCAGAAACTGTCCGATTATGTGGACAAAGACCGGGCGTCCTTCGTCGTTCCTGCTGCCGGAAGCTATGAGACGAAAAAGGGCAGCAAAATCACAGTGTCTGTATCAGAAGAAGATAGACGGATGGTGCTCCTGAGCAGACTGCCCGTGGGAGACAGCGTGGAGCTTTATTTTGAAGTGCCTGTTCTGGACAGTGCAGCCAATGTATATCAGCTTATCAATAAAGTAAAGGTGACGGCAAGTTATGATAATAATGAGGAGCGGCCGGGACAGCATTTGATCCCTGTAAACACAGAAGATCTGGTGGATGAAGAAGGTAATCCTCTGACGGAAGATGAAGATCAGATTCATATTCCGGGAACCCCGGACACGTCTGTGGTAAAAATTGCGGACAGAACCACCGGCGCTCTCGTCACCGATGGTGAGCTGAATGGAACCAAAGTGCCGGGTCTCTATTATGATGGGGATACAGTACGTTTTGATATTCATATCAAAAATACCGGAACAGCAAACCTCAAAAATATCCTTGTCACCGATGTGATGTCTGAGGACCTGAAACAGGTGATCCGGGAGAATACGGCCGGGTTCCGTCTGGATAGCGAGGCCGGGCCAGCGGAAGATGAATCAACGGAGGACGAACCATCGAAGAATGAATCAACGGAAAATGAATCATCGAAGAATGAATCAACGGAAAATGAACCATCAAAGAATGAATCGACAGAGAACAAACCGGCAGAAAATGATCCGACAGAAGACAAACGGGCAGCGGAACTGACGGAGAATGAGCCGGCTAAAGATGAACGGCCGTCGGAGGACAAGGGTAAAAAAGAAGATAAGAATGATTCAGAAGTTACCCTTCTGACAGGACAAGGGGAATATGTGTCTGCCCGCCAGATTGATGCTGCCCGGATAATTCTCTGTGAAAATGTAGATGACGTGACGGGGAAGGGCAGTCTGCGGCCGGGAGATACCATTGTACTGCATTTTTATGCGGAAGTAAAAAAAGATGCTGCGAATTTTTATGATCTTATGAACAAGGTCATCGTAAATGCTTCTTATTTTACAGGAGAAGAAGATATGCCTGTTCCGGAAAAGTCAGACACTGATCTGATTGAGCTGCCGGGCGTGCCGGAAGCAAAAATCGCAAAGCTGGCGGACCGGACTACGGGAGCTGTTCTTATTGATGGAAGATATCAGAATGAAAAGATAACAGGCAGCTATGATAATGGCAATGAAATTGTCTACACCATTACTGTTACCAATTCTGGTACCGCGGATTTATATGATCTGAAAGTCCGTGATGTGATGGAAGAAAAGCTGTTGTCCGCCCTGGATAAAGATAGCATTCGTTTTCAGGATGGCAGGTATACCACGATGAAAGGTGATAGCATCGAGACTACAGCTAAGAATGAGAACATTTTGCTGATGGATCATCTGAAGGCCGGCGACAGTGTGAATCTGTTGTTAAGGGCGACAGTCAGTCAGCAGGCGGGAGACTTATTTAATCTGGAAAATAAGGTATATGTAACAGGACATTACCGAAAAGGCAATGAACAGTATCAGCAGGAGTACGAAAAGGAAGCGGAAGCTGCAGGACATTCCTATGTGCTGGAATATCATGCCAACAACGGAACTGACGAAAAAACTCCGGACAGTGAGACACCAGCCCATGAAGGGGAGACTGTACATATTAATGGCAATCCTTTTACAAAAGAGAACTATGAATTTTTAGGCTGGAATACCAAGGCAGATGGAACTGGTCAGGATTATGCTCCGGGAGCAGAATATACAATGCCTGCGCAGGATGTACATTTGTATGCCAGATGGGGAAGCAAGGGCAGTATATTAAAGAAAAACTATACCTATGCGCTGATCTATCATTCCAATAATCCGCTGTCTCAATCCCGTCCGGACAGTGAGACCAGATGTTTTGCAGGGACTGCGGTGCTTCTTGATGAGAATTCGTTTGTTTATGATGGATATCACTTTGTGGGATGGAGCATGACGCCTGATGACAGGGAAGAACTGCTGCAGCCGGGAGATTCCTGCCGCATGCCGAAAAAAGATCTGCATTTGTATGCACAGTGGGAAAAAGATGCCAAGGTCAGTCTGACTTATCATTCCGGCATTCCGGGACAGGAGCAGACAAAAACAGATTTTCAGACTCCGTGTGCAAAAGGAACAGAGATCACGGTGAAACAGTGTGAATTTGAGAGAGAGGATTCTGTTTTTGTTGGATGGAGCCGGGAGCAGGAAGCATCGAAAGCAGAGTTTTATCCACAGGACACGATCCTTTTGGACAGAGATACAGATTTGTATGCTGTTTGGGAAAAGGAGAAGAATGGAGAGGAAGAGTTCAGGTATCGGCTGACGTATCATGGCAACAACGAAACCAATGATTCTTTTGTGGATTTTGGAACTCCGTGTTCCGCAGGAACTGCTGTGGTTCTTTCAAATAATCTGTTTGTATATGACGGGTATGTTTTCACTGAATGGAATACGAAAGCTGATGGCACCGGAACATCATGGAATATCAGTGATACCTTCGTGATGCCGGACCGGAATGTGCATTTATATGCTCAGTGGAAGAAAACAGAAAAACATACGCTTACGTATGTCTCAAATTATCCGAATAGAAAAGAGGGAGAACCCCACGAAGAAAGAATCGACAGCGAGACTCCGTGTACGGAACAGACGGTTATCCGGATTGATGGCAGTAGTTTTCAGTGCGATGGTCATCGTTTTCTTGGCTGGAGTCTGACACCGGATGGCAGTTCTGAGCTGATCACGCCGGAAGTGCAATATACCATTAGTACTGACACCGTGCTTTACGCCATCTGGACAGACGATTGTGAAGAATATACTCTGATGTACTCCTCCAATACAGAAGGGGCAGTCTGGGAAGCGGCTCCGGATTCTCCATCGCCGGCAGGTACACCTCAGACGATCATAGCAAATCCGTTTTCAAATAAAGAGGCGGCTTTCGTGGGTTGGAGTTCAGACGAGAAGGCTACAGCGAACTCGGAGAATCTTCTGAAGCCAGGTCAGCGTTTTGAACAGCCGGCCAGAAATACTGTTCTTTATGCAGTATGGGAAGAAGCCGGAAGCCATAAAGTATATTACGATGGAAACGGGGGAACAAGTACCTCGTCTGAAGCGGAAGCAGATGGAAGGCTCCTTGATGAAGAGACTCCGTGCGTGTCCAACACAGGTATTCGGATTAATCCGTCATCTTTTGTGAGAGAAGGCTTCCGTTTCCTCGGCTGGAGCACAGAAAAGCTGGCACCATTGAAAGCAGAGCAACAGAAGCAGTCATCAAATGAAGAAAAAATGACTTGGGAACAAGCCATGGAACAGGCGGATATTATCTATCCGGGATGTGCATATACTGTGTCTGACAGCGATACCGTCTTTTATGCTGTCTGGGAAGAACTGCCAAAGAGCAGTTTCGATGGGGATAGCCCTTCCTACGATGGAGATGAACTGTCAGAAAGTCCGTATACGCCAATTCCTGTGACAGAATTGATGAAGGATCAGGATCATGTCAACATTCCGGGTGAGCCTGATCTGCGTGTGGCAAAAAAAGCGGATAAAACAAAAGGAATTACTTTGAAAAAAGGCCGCTATCAGGGAAAGAGAAAACCGGGCACTTATTATGAAGGAGACCGTGTTACCTATAAGATCACAGTTTCCAACTATGGAACAGCAACAGTAAACCAGATTAAGATAAAAGAAATTCCATCCGCAGCGTGGAAAAAAGCTCTGGAACCGGAAGGCTTCACTGCATCTGTCGGGGAAGTACTGGAAACAGCCAAAGGTAATTTGATCCGGGTAAAGAATAAAACAGACAATACGTTGATTCTGGATACGCTGAAGCCAAACGACAGCGTGACGGTTACATTTGAAGCTGTGGTGACAGCGAAGCAGGTCTCGAAAGATACTCTGAAGAACACTGTGAAAGTCACTGGTAAAAAATATGATGGAACTTCAGTAGCTGAGACAGAGTATACGAAGGACAGCGATACGATACAAATCGCTGCCGAAAAACAACCCTCATCGTCAGTCTCAGACAGTGTGCCAAAGACCGGAGATACGACTCCGATTTACCCGCTGATTTTCATAGGAATTTTAAGCCTTACCATAGCTGCAGCTATTCTTGTGATACAGCGCAGACAAAAACATGACAGATGAGACTTTTGGTTGATGACATGAGATAACCTCTTAATACGACAGGCAGGAAAGCAACAGAGCCGCTTTTCTGTCTGCACAAGAAAAAGCCGGACAACTGCTTAAATGCGGTTATCCGGCTTTTTAAAATATAATCGAGGCGACGGGACTCGAACCCACGGCCTCTGCGTCCCGAACCTTGTCATGAAAGATTTATCTGAGATTCTCTGAAAGTGTCTGAGATTACCCAGAGCCTTTATTGAAACCGTATAACGGACATCCGTCTGAAAAAATCACATGAATAAAAACTACAATTCAGATGCACATTTGTTAGTGCAATGTTCGTGCAAAATCAAAAATGAAGGGTATGTGTTTTTTGATTTGCGGAAAGAATTAAATCTCATGTGAAAGAATCCAGTACAGCAAATCTTCGGTATCAATTTCTCCGGCAGCAAGCTGAAGGATTATATCGGAAAGCTCTGTCTGTGAATATTGTAATTCTATACCATTGAGTGCAAGAAATACCAGCATAGCATGTGCACCAATCCGCTTATTTCCGTCTATAAAGGGATGGTTTTTCACAAGGCCAAAACAAAGTCTGGTTGCCTTTTGCTGAAGAGACGGATACACATCCTCTCCGCCAAAAGTTTGAAACGGAGCATTCAATGCAGAATCCAGCATACCTTCATCTCGTAATCCGTATGAGCCGCCGGTCTCGGTAATAAGCTGATCGTGAATAAGTAATACCTGAGATTTGGATAATCTGATCATTTGGCAAGTACCTCATAAGCTTGACGATTCTTTTCAATTAAGCGCTTGGAAATGGACATGACATCCTCATCATTAGCCAGTTGTTCTTGTTCAGCAGATGAAAATTCCATAACAAGATAGCGAGGAACATTGTTTTTTAAGATAACTACTGAACCGCTTTCATCCACGAGGCGAGCAACTTTGGAGAAGTTCTGATTTGCTTCAGTAATAGAGATCAGATTGTTTGTATTAATTTTCATAGAGAAAACCTCCTTCGCTTTTATTATTTTTATTATATCCAAAAATAGGAGAAATTCAACCTATTTGTTGCGTTTTTTTAATAAAGAGTATTCTAATGTGCACATATAATGAACTGTGTATCATTTATAAGCAGATGCTCAAAATGTACCGCTCTGTATATGGCACTGGGATTGTCAAAATGGTGCTCTATGGTAGAGGATAATCATGTCGATTCGGATATAGATATGTCGCAATTGTGCATGGAGAACGAGAACAATTACAGGAAAGTCTTAAAATAATTTGGGACAAATCCTCTGACCTGGACTTGGAGTAGAGAATGGGATGAAGAAAAACGAAAATGCGCTGTTTGGGATTCTAAAGCAGAAAAAATGAAAAAAAGATATATGATTTTTTGGGTACTTATTTTGATAGCAACTATTGTATTATTATTTATAATTTAGTTTTGGGTGGAATAATGAAAATAAATGCTCGTGAAGAAAATTATTTATTATTTTTTAAAGGAGAACGTTATGCAGGGAATAGCCAAAGAAGGAAATATTGGATAAAAAAATGTGCTTTCTGCAAATTTTGGTACGATCCAACGAATTCAGCTATTAAACCAGTAAAAAATAATCCGAGATGCTGGCGATATACTATTGGAGAAAAGAAATTGTGCAGATTAAAAAATTACACAGTTAATTCACATAGTTTTTGTTCCCACTTTGAATGCAAATTATAAAATAGTTTTTTGAGCCGGAGATGTAATTATCTCCGGTTTTATGCTAAATCTTTTGGCTTGGATACTCTTGCTACAATGATGAATAGTGTCATTCCAGATACTGTAAAAAAACATTTGTTGCAATTCAGTCTGTAAATTTGGAATTAAAAATTGAAAAAGCACATGCCGTAGTAGTTGCGGCAGCCTCAGCCGCAGCGGCAACAGGAGCCGTGCCAATCCCGTTTTCTGATGCTGCTGTTCTTATACCAGAGCAAGTTGCAATGTTAGCAGGTATCACTGCATGTTTTGGTCTTCAGTTAGAAAAAGCTACTCTCACAGCAATCGTGTCAAGTACTATTGGAACTGCCGGAACAACTGTTTTAGGCAAAAGTATTGTTTCTGGTTTGTTAAATCCAAAGCGGCGCATTTTTTCAACGGGTGATTTTTGTTAGAACATTTGTTAGAACACGCCAATTTTTGATGATTTTGAGGAAAAGAATCATTATCCTGAAAAATAAAAAAACACCGAATAATCACTATTTAAGCGGTTATTCGGCATTCTGAAATGTAGTCGAGGCGACGGGACTCGAACCCACGGCCTCTGCGTCCCGAACGCAGCGCTCTACCAAACTGAGCCACGCCTCGATGCAACGATAATATTCTATCAAACTACAAACATTCTGTCAAGACTTTTTTGAGTTTTTTTGAAACTTTTCTGAGAAGCGTTTCGGAATCATTTTGAACATTTCGGCGGGGGAGAGGGTGTTGTGATATGGAGCAATTGTTCATCGGAAATCTGTGTGGAACGGAGACGATTTCAGTTGTTTATCTGAGGAAAAGATCCTGAAGTAAAAACACCCCGGACAGATGCCTGATTTTGCATTTGCCCGGGGTGTTTGCTGGCTGCTATCTGAAAATCTGGGCAGCCGGATTATTTTGTTTTTGTGTCTTTTGCTTTTGTATCCTTGGTCTTGCCGTCTTTTGCTTTTGCATCTTTGGTACCATTCGTATTCTCAGATTCTTCCGGATTCTCTTGCGGAAGCTCGATGCGTTCAATCACTGCTTTTTCAATCTGGTGGTCTTTTATGTAGCTCACATGAATGTGGAGCTGCTCAACCTCCAGGTCGATGTTTTGCGGGCCATCCTGGGGAATCTGACCGAGAATATCGAATACGAGTCCGCCGAGGGTATCATAATCATCATTTTCGAGATCAACGCCGGTTTCGTCTTTGATTTCCTCCAGAGAAATGTTTCCGTTGATTTCCCAGGAAGATTCTGTCTGCTGCTCAATCTGTGGTTCGCTGCTGCCAAAGGCAGGCATATCCTCGCTCAGTTCACCGACCAGTTCTTCAACCAGGTCATTTAAAGTGACAATGCCGACCATGCCGCCGTATTCATCGAGAATGACAGCAAGGGAATTATGGCTCTGTTTCATGTTACGGAAAAGAACGTCGGCCTTGACGGTTTCCGGTACAAAATAAGCAGGGCGGACAGCGCCTTCCAGAACACTCTGCCTTGTCTTGTCAGACAGACGGAAATAATCTTTGGCGTTCAGGATACCGACTACCTGATCCGGGGAATTGTCACAGACCGGATAAAGGGTATGGCGGCTGTCGTGAATGATCTGTTCCCATTCTTCATCACTGTCTTCGAGGAAAAGAATGGTGACATCGGTACGATGAGTGGCAATTTCACCGACCATCAGATCATCGAACTCAAATACATTTTGAATGAACTCTTTTTCTTCGTAATCGATGGCACCCTTTTCACTTCCGGCGTCTACCATCATTCGGATTTCCTCTTCGCTCACCTCATCGTCAGCCTCTGTCGGATCGATTCCGAACAGGCGGAGCACAGCGTTGGTGGACAGAGAGAGGAACCATACGATCGGTTTGAAGAGAGTGGAAATTCCACTGACCAGTCCGGAAATTGCCAGAGCCAGCTGTTCGGACTTTTTCATGGCAATTCGTTTTGGAACAAGTTCACCGAAAATCAATGTAAAATAGGATAAGATCAATGTGATCAGGACTACGGCTAATGTGTTCAGCGTGGAACGCGGGATACCGACGCCCAGGCTGATAAGAAAATCAACCAGAGGATCGGAAAAGTTGTCAGCCGCGAACGCACTGCCCAGAAAGCCGGATAAAGTGATAGCCACCTGAATGGTTGACAGGAACCGGGATGGTTCGCTGATCAGGCGGTTGAGCCGGACCGCTTTTTTGTTTCCGTCTTCTGCCATTTTGGCAAGTTTTGTTTCGTTGGTGGATAGTACGGCAATTTCTGCGCTGGCAAATACGGCATTCAGCGCGATCAGTATGACCTGGATCAACAATAAAAATATTATGGAATCTTCCAAAGTAAAAACCTCTTTCTTTTCATAAATTTTTTAAATATACTTTCGATTGTTTTCAATATTTTATACATTTTCCTTTGAGAACGCTTTTATACATTTTGGTGAAAAATATCTTTATAAAACCAATAAAAATGTATAAATTTTCCCTGAAAAAAGCATGAGACATGGCCCGTGTATCGTTGTTGACACACAGGTCATGCCTCACCTAGTATATGATCATATTTAATTTATTATCAGCATTATCAGGGTTAGCGTCATTATCACTAGTATCCATCGCCTGGCAGTAACCTCCTTGAATGATTAAAAAACATATTATAAAAAATAAATGATACCGTTACACATTATATCGTGACCGATATGCTATGTCAAGAAAAGATTTGCTGCTTCCGGGTGTGGAAATTTACTGCTTCCCGGCGTGAAAAAGAGTCTTTTGATCTTTAAAAAGTGAAAAAATCATACATAAAAGGCATAAGAAAATGCATTTTATTACAAAAAAAGAGCAGATTATGTCATGAAGAACAAAAAGCGTTGTTTTTTTGTTATAATAAATATTCAAAGTATATGTAATAAACGACTGAAGGATGAAGTGACATTTTATTGTGTTAAAGAGGGGAAAGAAATGATTACTGGAGCACTTTTTCAAAAAATAGAGAATTGGCTTGAAGAAAACAATTGGAGCTACGAGAGCCGCAGAAAAGCGGGCATCATAGAGATGAATATGGGACTTACCTGTGAACTGAGACGGTGTCAGGTGATTGTGTGGATGAAAGATGGAAAATGCACAGTTATGGGAAGAGTACCGGTGAAAGTGGAAAAAGGTGCCAGAGAGCGGGTGGCGGAATATTTTTGCCGTGTGAATTATGGTCTGTATTCCGGACATTTTGATTTAAATTACAGTGACGGGGAACTTCGGTACAAAACTTATCTGGCGGAGAGTGCCGATGAGGAGATACAGAAAGATAATATTGGAGACGCGTTGGTGTGTCCGGCGATGATGTTTGATATATATGGACCGGGTCTTCTGGAAGTGTGGAGAAAGGAAAAGACGCCGGCGGAAGTAATGGAGGAAATATATAAAATAAGGGAGACAGAGGATGATTATAGGAGTATGTGACGATGATAAATCCTGGTGTGGATATGCGGCAAAAGTGATCGGTGAATACGCCAAAAATACCGGGCAAAATGTGGAAGTATCATCATTTTACAACAGCGATGAAGTCTTAAGCTGGAAAGGTCAGCCATGGGACGTGATGTTCATGGATATTGAACTGGGCGAAGAGAAGAATGGAATTTCTGTGGCAAGAGAGTTGAATAATCGTTTTCCAGGTTGTCAGATAGTGTTTCTGACCAATTACCTGTTTTATGCGGTGGATATATTTCAGACCAGACATACATATTTTGTATTGAAAGAGCAGCTGGAAGAACGGCTGCCGGAAGTATTTGACAAATTATTGCATCAGCTGGAACAGTCGGGAAAAAAGATGATTTTTTCTGCTTCGTGGGGCAGACAGGTGATTGTCCGACTTTCTGATATGTACTATCTGGAGCGGGAACTGCGGTATACGACGGTACATACCTCCTGGGGGGATTTTCAAATAAAAGAAAAGCTTGACGAACTGATGGACAGTCTGCCGGAGAATGAGTTTTCCCGGTGCCACCACAGCTATATTGTATATTTTCCGGCAGTCCGGGAGAAAAAGAAGAATTCTTATGTGCTGGAGAATGGAAAGGAGATTGCCATCAGCCGCAGTTATATGAAGCAGACCAATGAAGACTGGATGAAATGGGCTCTTTTTCAAATGTCTTAAATATCATTAATTTTATATCTTTTCTGTGGGAAAAATGTTATAATAAAACAGTATCCGGATTCTGTCTGTGGACGGAATGTGGATGCTGTTTTTCAATTTAACAGCAGGGTTACACCTTTGTTCTCGCAAAAAGGAGGTATTATGATAATGGGTGGTTATATTATCTCGAACAGAAAAGTAGCGGTGATCGGAGCAGGTTTTGTGGGATCTTCCATTGCGTATGCATTGACGATTCGCAAATTGGCGCGGGAGATTGTCCTCATAGACATTGACAAAGAGAAAACAGAGGGCGAAGCGCTGGACATCCAGCATGGTATTCCGGAACTGGGCGATGCTGTGGTGCGGGCAGGCGGATATGAAGATTGTGCAGACTGCGATCTGATCATCATCACAGCAGGGAGAAACAGAAAACCGGGTGAGAGCCGTCTGGATCTGATTACCGGCAATTCACAGATTCTCAAAAATGTAGTGGAACAGATACAGAAATATTATACCAGAGGTGCCATTATGCTGGTGAGCAATCCGGTGGATGTTCTTGTATATCAGTGTACCCGGTGGATGGGTCTTCCGGACGGAAGAGTCTTTGGAACCGGCTGTGAGCTGGATTCTTCCAGAATGGTTCGTCTGATTGCTGATTATACCAATCGGGATACAGAAGCAGTGAAGATAAGTATAGTGGGAGAACACGGGGATGCGCAGATTCCTATATGGAGCAGGGCTTCCATTGATGGGATGCCGATACAGGAATATTGCGAAACACAAGGACTGCCTTGGACGAAGGAGCAGAGAGAGGTTCTCACAGAACAAGTGCGTGGAATGGGTGCCGCCATTATTAAAAATAAAGGAAGAACTCATTATGGCATTGCCACCTGCGCATGTTATCTGGCAGGTGCTGTTCTCGATCAGAGACCGGCCATCGCGTCGGTGTCCACTGTGTTGAGAGGAGAGTACGGCGTCAGTGATGTGGGACTGAGCGTTCCGTCTATTCTCGGCGTCAATGGAGTGGAGAAGCGTCTGGAAGAAGAATGGGCACAGGAAGAACTCACCTTGTTCCGTCAGGCAGCGGATAAGATGAAAGGAGTTTTAAAAACACTATGAAAAGAGCAGCTGATTTTAGAGGGATAGCCAGAGGGTGTCTGTCCGGACACTGGGCTTCTGCCGTAGGAACGACTCTGCTGGCAGGACTTTTAGGTGCGAATATTAC